>Ga0214468_1000196_pt1 | contig 18964 bp, 20 predicted proteins | sample RVTome_9_FD_187334 | JGI IMG/M metagenome (GOLD analysis project Ga0214468, IMG submission 187334) | Soil microbial communities from uranium-contaminated site in the Upper Colorado River Basin, Wyoming, United States - RVT155D38 HiSeq ...
CAGCGAGCGACCCTCCGGGCCCAGGGCTCGCCCCAGGATCTGCTGGATGAGAGCGAGTGCCAGGATCGGGTCGTCGACCATCCCTGAGTTGACCAGATAGCCCCCGAGCAAACCACCGATCGTGTCGTCGATCGTCTCCCTGTGGATGAGCACCTTGGCGTGATTGCGGGCAAGCGCCTGGTCGAGGGTGCCGAAGAATCGGCCAACGTCGGTCTGGCTGAGAGGGCTCGACATCGGCACCGAATAGGTGGCAATGCCGGCCTGTCTGTAGGCGGCAAGGTTCTGGTTGCTGGCGAGCATCGAGACGATGGTGTTGATCTCGGCTTCTTCCACCAGCCAGGTGATCTCCTCCTCGCGTCTCACCCGACGATGTTGGAAACCCGACCCTCCGACACGGTCGGACACGGCCAGCCGCTCGGAGATGACCCAGGTGAACCCCCGGGGCTTTAGCCCTGCAACCATGCGTCCCATTACTGGCTCGCCACGATAGCGCCCGCTATCTCCAGCGCATCTCTTGATTTGGCAACATCGTGGACCCGAAAGAGCCTCGCCCCGGCAGCGAATCCGAGTGCGGTAGTCACCGCGGTGGCCCGGTCGAGAGCCTCTCTGGAATCGCCCTTCACGAGCTTGCCCAGAAAGCCTTTGCGTGATGTGCCGATCATCACCGGCAGCCCGTGACCTGCGAGTCGATCCAGATGACTCAACAGCGTGAGACTGTGATGCGCCCGCTTCCCGAAGCCGATCCCCGGGTCTATCGCCATGCGGCGCCGAGCGACGCCGGCCCCCTCGAGCTCAGCGACCCGGTCGAGCAGGAACTGCTCCACCTCGGCCACCACGTCCCCGTAAGAGGGGGCGAGGTGCATGTCGATCGGTGTCCCTTTCATGTGCACCACTACGACCCCACATCCCGAATCGGCGACTGCGTCGATCATTCCGGGATCGGTGAAGCCTGTCACGTCGTTGATGACGGCCGCTCCTCCCTCGATGGCTGTCGAGGCAACCTCCGGCTTCGAGGTGTCGACGCTCACCAGCGCGCCTTCAGCCACCAGTCCCTCGACCACGGGCATGACCCGGCGCAACTCCGAGGCTTCGTCGACGGGGTGAGCGCCCGGACGGGTCGATTCTCCCCCGATGTCAACGAACAGCGCTCCTTGTTCGATCATCTCGAGCCCATGCTCGATCGCGGTCCTGGCCTCTTCGAGCTCGCCCCCATCGGAGAACGAGTCCGGCGTCACGTTCAGCACCCCGACGAGAGCTCCATTGGTGATGTCGCGGTCCCGGCCGCCGACCAGCCAAGTGGCTGGGACGCCGGTCAACTCCGAGTGCCGAACAGCAGCGACATGGCCTCCGAGCGAGTCGAAGGATTGGTCTCCATGATCCCGCGCACTGCAGAGGTCACCGTCACCGCTCCCGGCTTCCTCACCCCTCGCATGGACATGCAGAGATGCTCGGCCTCGATGACGACCATCACTCCGAGAGGATCGAGGCGGTCGTTGAGGCAGTCGGCGACTTGTGCGGTAAGACGCTCCTGCATCTGAGGGCGACGGGCAAAGGCCTCGACGAGCCGCGCCAACTTGGATAGACCGGTGACCCGACCCTGGGGCATGTAGGCGACGTGGGCCTGACCGTGAAACGGCACGAAGTGATGCTCACACATCGAGTAGAACGGGATCTCGCGCACCATCACGATCTCTTGATAGTGCTCCTCCCCGAAGAAGGCGTCGATGACCTCTCCCGGATCGCTGTGGATCCCACCGAAGGCCTCCTCGTAGAAGCGGGCCACCCGCTCTGGTGTCTGCAGCAAACCTTCCCGCAGCGGGTCCTCGCCGACCGCCTCGATGATCTCCCGCACCGCCTTCTCGATTCGGCCTCTGTCGATTTCGGTCATCGCCCAAGAGAAACCAACGGCGCCAGCTGCGTATTTCCGAAAATGCTCGGCAAGGGGTTGACAATGACGTCATAGTGACGGTATGTTGACATCATTCTGACATCATTTTGATGTCGAAGTGACACATAGGAGACACCATGCTGGTTACAATGACTCACAACCAAGTCGAGGCTCTGTTGCAGGAGCGGATCCGTTACCACAGAAAGAACCAGAGGCCACGTTGATGCAACTGTCCCACGCGATAACCAACCTGGAGACGGCGGTGGAGACCCAGCTCAGGGTCGCCGGTCCCGAGATAGCCGAGGCCGGCGCCCAGCTGATGGCCGCCCTCAAGCCGGCCATCTCCCAGACGATGATGGAAGTAGTCAACATGGCGGTCACGGAGATCTCCAGCCAGCTCGTGGCCCAGACCATCGACATCAAGCTCGTCGACGGCGATCCCGAGCTCGTCGTGAACGACGATCCGACCGCGGTTCCCCCTCCCCCGCCACCTCTGCCGCCGGGCTCGGATGAGATCGATGAAGCCCGAATCACGGTCAGGTTGCCCGGCTATCTCAAGGACCTGATCGCCGGTGAGGCCGAGACAGCCGGCGACTCGATCAATTCCTACGTCGTCGACGTCCTGACCAACAAGGCTCGCAAGCGCGGCAGTCACGGGTCGCATCACAAGACGACATTCCAACTGTGATCCACAAGACCTTCGAAGTCGAAGGATCCCCAGACATCGAGGTCCGCATCGAGTCGGGCAAGGTCGAGGTCCACCGTGGCGAACCGGGCAAAGTGGATGTCGAGGTCGACACGAAGAGTCCAGATTTCATCGTCGAGCAGCGGGGCAACTCAGTATTGGTTTCCTCCGACAAGACCACGTCTTGGTTGTCCCGCGGCTCGGCCTACATCGTCATCTCGGCGCCCGAGGGCAGCGATCTCCGGGTAGGCGTCGCTTCGGCGGAGATCCAGGCCGAAGTCCCGCTGGGAAAGGTGGATGTCAAGACCGCCTCGGGTGACATCGAGTTGGACGGCACCGAGTCCCTCTCCGTAAAGACCGCGAGCGGCGACACGGACGTCAAGAGCGTCGAGCACTCGCTGACATTCACATCGGCGTCCGGCGATCTCAGGGTCAGGGATACCTGTCGGGGAAACGTGGCCGTTTCCACCGCCTCGGGAGACATCCGCCTCAACGACTGTGAGGCTTCCGTCACCGTCAACACCGCCTCCGGCGACGTGACCATCGCCCGATTCACCGGTCGCAACGGCTCCTTCAAGGGCATGTCCGGCGAGGTCGAGTTGGGTATCCCCCGTCTGACCGAAGTCGATCTCGACGTCAACCTCCTCTCCGGAAAGCTACGACTCCCCGACCCGGAGCCGGCCCAGGGCAAGCCCGAGCGCCGGGTGTCCCTCAAGGCCAAGCTGGTCTCTGGAGACATGGTCATCCAACGGGTTTGACCCGACGATCCAACATGAGGTGAATATGAGGGAGGTCGTCCCCCTCACAATCGTCAGGCTTCCGCCGGTCTTCCCTTGGTGCGGGGCAATTTGCGATCGAGTTGAAGAGACTCGGTGACCCTTTCTGGCTCGTCCTCGTCCTTCTCCACCGCAGCCGCGATTTCCTCCCGATTCTGGGGAAGGACGGGGTCGTCGGGATACTTGATGCGGAGTGAGCCGTCGAAGGCGTGCTCCCACTTGGGGACGTCGCTGAAGATCTCGGCAACCTCATTTCGATCTACGGTCTCTTTCTCGAGGAGAGTGGAGACCATGCGCTCGAGGGAATCGGAGTGGTGCTCCAGAATGGTGCGGGCCTCTTCGTGGGCCGCGGTGATCATCTTGCGCACTTCGGCGTCTATGAACGCCGCCACCTCATCCGAGTAATCCTGCTGACGGGAGTAGTCGCGACCGAGGAAGACCTCCCCGTTGGGACGCCCATACTGCATCGGGCCCAACTCGTCGCTCATCCCGTACTCCATCACCATGCGACGAGCGATGGTGGTCGCCTTCTCGATGTCGTCGGCTGCCCCGGTCGAGGGGTCGGCGAAGATCAACTCCTCGGCGGTACGACCCCCCAGAAGCATGGCGAGACGGTCGACCAGCTCGCTGCGCTTGGACAGGTACTTGTCATGGGTCGGCAGTGCCAGGGTGTGGCCCAGTGACCGACCCCGGGAGACGATGGTGATCTTGTGGACCGGATCCGAGTTGGGGAGCGCATAGCCGACCAGCGCGTGACCGGTCTCGTGATAGGCGATCGTCTTGCGCTCGTCGTCGGAGAGAATGCGAGTCTTCCGCTCCGGTCCGGCGATGACCCGGTCGATCGCCTCTTCGAGCTCGACCATGGTGATCTGCGTGTTGCGCTTACGCGCGGTGAGCAATGCGGCCTCGTTTATGAGATTGGCCAGGTCGGCCCCGGTGAATCCGGGAGTGCGACGGGCGAGGACCGCAAGGTCGATGTCGTCGCCGAGGGGCTTGCCACGGGAGTGGACGCCGAGGATGGCCTCGCGGCCCTCCACGTCCGGTGCGTCGACCGTGATCTGGCGATCGAAGCGACCAGGACGAAGCAGGGCGGGGTCGAGGATGTCGGGGCGGTTCGTGGCCGCCATGACGATCACCCCGGTGTTTCCCTCGAATCCGTCCAATTCGACGAGCAACTGGTTGAGGGTCTGCTCACGCTCGTCGTGACCGCCCCCGAGACCGGCACCACGATGACGTCCCACCGCGTCGATCTCGTCGATGAAGATGATGGCCGGAGCCGTCTGCTTGGCTTGCTCGAAGAGGTCGCGGACACGTGCCGCGCCGACTCCGACGAACATCTCAACGAAATCGGAGCCTGAGATCGACATGAAGGGGACGCCGGCCTCACCGGCGACGGCTCGGGCCAGCAGCGTCTTCCCCGTGCCCGGAGGGCCGAAGAGAAGGACGCCCTTGGGGATCTTGGCCCCCATCTGGCGATAGCGATCAGGGCTGGCGAGAAAGTCCTTGATCTCCTCGAGCTCTTCTTTGGCCTCCTGGAGCCCGGCCACGTCGTCGAAGGTGACTTTGGGCTGTTCCTTGCCGACGACCTTCGCCCGGGACTTGCCGAATTGCATGACACGGTTCCCACCGCCCTGCATCTGCATGAAGATGAAGACCATGAACCCGAGAAGGAACAGCCATGGGAGGAAGCCGATCAACAGCTCCCAGAAGCCGGCTGGCTCGTCGTCGACGTCCCACTCGGTATCGGTAGCCCTCAGGGTGTCGGTCAGCTGAGTCTCGAAGCCCTCGACGTAGCTGGCGACCTGGTCGAACTGCCCCTCCTCCGCGTTGGTGTCCACCGTGCGGCCCTGGGCCCGCTTGGACCGGGCGAGGAGCACGACTTCCTCGTACTCGCCGTCTTCGACGTTCTGGACGAATTCGGAGATGGGGATCTCTTCAGGCCCTGCGACCTGATCGAACCACCAGGAGAACAATATGGCGACGAGGATGATCGACATGCCGTACACGATGAGAGTTCGCAGAGTGCGGTTCACAAAGCCTCGGTTCTAGAGAGGGGCCTCATTAGATGGTACGCCGGTTGGTCGAATAGTCGAACCTCGCGTATCAGGCTTCGTCCCCCATGACACCGACGTAGGGAAGGTTCCGGTACTTCCCGGCGTAGTCGAGACCATACCCCACCACGAATTCCGGCCCGATCGAGAACGCGACGTACTTCACGTCGATCGGAACCCGCTGGATGCCCTCCTTCAACAGCAGTGTCGCGATCTCGAGTGATGCCGGTTTGCGGACCTTGAGACTCTTGATCAGGTAATTGAGCGTGAGGCCCGAGTCGATGATGTCCTCCACGATGAGGACGTGGCGACCGTCGATCTCCTCGTCGAGGTCTTTCAGGATGCGAACGACTCCCGACGTCTGGGTCGAAGCCCCGTAGGACGATACGGCCATGAAGTCGAACTCACACGCCAGGTCGATGTGGCGGGCGAGGTCGGCCATGACCATGAACGCCCCGCGCAGGACACCCACCAGGAGCAAGTCCCTGCCTGCGTAGTCCTCCGAGATCTTCTTGCCGAGCTCGGCGAGCTTCGCTTCGATCTCCTCGGAGGTGATCAAGGGCTTGATGTCCATCCCGGTCCTTTTCTTGACTTCGAGGTCGATCGGGAAACCTAGCGGTCTGCTGGGCTTCCGTATCCAGCGGGTCATTCGATGACGAGCATGGCCCCCCGTCGCACCGCCACGCGGCCGTCTGCGAGATCCTGGCGATCGCTCTGCCCCTCGGCCACCGAGCGCATCCGTTCGATCCGGTCGGCGGTCGGGCCGACTCCGCTTCGCTCCAGAACGCCGTGGAGCACGCGGTCGGCAAGAGCCCTCGGGAGCGACAGGACCACCGATGCCGGCACAGCTTGGCTGTCCTCGAACCCTGGTGTCTGCCGATCGAGATATTCGGCATCTCGGCCCAAGGTCGCCGCGGTGCGGGCGAGAGCGGCCTCGACCCGAGGGTTGATCTCGCGCAACAACGGCATGACCTCGAGCCGGACCCGGGTCCTCGTCAACGAGCTGTCCTGGTTCATCGGGTCGTCGACGAAGGCCAGCCCGGCGAGTGTGGCTATCTCCCTCGTCTCACTCCTGGTGACTTCGAGCATCGGTCGATGAATGTGCGGCGGGCGAAATCTGGGGATCCCCAACAACCCGGACGGCCCAGTGCCTCTGATCAGGTTGATCAGCATCGTCTCGAGGCTGTCGTCGCGGGTGTGGCCGGTGAGGATGGGGCCGCGGGCGCGGGTGAGGGCCTCGTATCGGGCCACCCGTGCCTGCTCCTCGGGAGAGGGGCCGTCTCCCACCACTACGCGTTGGATGTCGAGATGGACGCCGAGAGCGTCCGCGACCTCTCGGGCGGCTCCCGACATCACCTCCGAGGCGGGCAGTTGGTGGTCGATGTGGATCGCCTTTGGATGGTGCCCCGCCTCGCGGGCGAGGAAGGCGAGCGATGCCGAATCAGCCCCACCTGACAAGGCCACCACGACCGGGCCATCGGGAAGATCGAGCTTTGGCAGCGTCGCGGAGATGAGCTCCTTCAGGCGACGCGTTGCAGCCACTTGGTCGGGTTCTCGATCTCGCCGAGGTCCGGGAGGCTGCCGGCACCACGGAAGGCGAGCCGGACGGCGTCCCAACCGGCTTCGCGCTCGACACCGAGGACGAACCTCTCACCTTGCTTGTATTGCTTCATCTTCATCTCGATGCCGGTGAGTCTGAAGAAGGCGGCCGTGCGCTTGTCGTGTCTGCGCCCCTTGAGCACGCGACTCATCCGCTGCTGAGACGCAAGATGCTCTTGGCCGACACGGTCCATCACGACGTGCCCATGGCCCTCGAGCAACGACATCAGCGCCTGAACCTTGTCAACCACAGCGTTCTGCTCCGGGGACCCGAGCAGGCCAAGGAGCCCGCGCTCGTCCACGATGGGGCGCCCGGCGCTCCAGCGGGACGAGACCTCCTCGATCACCCTCCCCAGCATGCCGGCCTCGACCTTGGTGGACTCCACCAACTCCGACACCAGGCTCATGAAGTAGTCCCTCATCCACGGGATGCCCTGGAACTGGGCGCGGTGAGTCAATTCGTGTAGGGCCACCCAGTAGCGGAACTCCGCCGGCTTGAACTGGTGAGTGCGCTCCATCTGGAGGATGTTGGGGCCGACGAAGGCCACCGTGTCGCCCTGCTCGCCCGTGGGGAGCACCAACTCGTATTGACCGAGGACCCTTCGGGCGAGAATGCTCAGGACTGCCCGCGTCTCGGCTGCCATGACCCGTTCGGCGATGGCCGCAGCCGACTGGCTGCGGGTGCCCGCCTCCTCCATCCGCTCCTCGAGCTTGCGACGGGCAGGCTCCGTCAGGTGCGCGAACGTGGCGACGTTGCGATCCATCCACTCTGAGCGGTCGATGACGACGGTGCGCGGCGTGCCCGGGAGTTGGAGCCCGGTGGCCTCCGGGACGATGACCGAGACCTCCAACGTGATCTGCTCCATCTTCTCGGCGAGATCGGAGAGGTGATAGGTGTCGGCGAGCGGATAGGTTCCCGCCACCCGGTCCGTGAGACGGCCCCGTCGAGGCCGTGAGGCGGTCACTCCTCTACGATGCGGTACCGCTTGCGCACGACATCTGTGAAGTACTTGATAGCGGTAACGACGACGATGACTCCGACGAGCCCAAGACCCGTCGGGATGAGGTAGCGGTACGTCCAATCGGCCTGTGCCGGCTCCACTTCCTCGACAACGATGGGAACCGCGGGGGAGAGCCCGCTCTCGATGGTCGTCGTGGTGGCCTGCCCGGCGCCCTCGTCCTCCTCGCCGCTCGGTTCTGCGGCCATGACGGTCAGCGAGAAGCCGGCGATGAGGACACCGACGATCGTCACTAACAGAGAGTTGCGAGCCGTGCGACTCATGGGCGCAGCCTACAACCGACCCGGAATGGGGGCGAACTTCTACTGAGAACGGCGGGAGGTCTCGGATCGGATCAGCTCACGGACCTTGACCTCGAGTGTCTCCGGCATGTCCTCGGTCAGGCACTGGCGGACGATGAGCTTCAGGCGCCGCTCGAAGTCGAACGAATCGTGGCACCCGTTGCAGTCGTCGAGATGACTACGGACGGAAGTGGCGGTCTCCGAGTCAAGCTCTGAGTCGAGATATTGGTAAAGCTGGTCTTGTGCGTCTCCGCAATCGCAGTCGTGGCTCATGGTCTTTCAGCGTCCTCGGGTACGAGCCCTCTTTGGCTTGCAAACTCCCACAACCTCTTCTGCATCGCTTTTCTTCCGCGATGAAGACGCGACATGACGGTGCCGATGGGAATGTCCAGGATCTCGGCGATCTCCTTGTACGAGAAGCCTTCCAGATCGGCGAGGAGGACCGGCATCCGAAAGTTCTCCGGCAACTCCTCGACCGCTGCCTTGATGTCGGACTCGACGAGCCCGTCGAGGACCCGATCCTCGGTGGTCCGTGACGCGTCGACGGTGTCCTCCGAGCCCAGCCTTCGGTACAGGTAGAGGTCCTCTACGTCGCCCAGATCCACTTCGCTGGGTCGACGGGATTCCTTGCGGTACTTGTTGATGTAGGTATTGGTGAGGATCCGGTAGAGCCACGCCTTGAGATTGGTGCCCTCCTGGAAGGTGTCGTAGGCGCGGTAGGCCTTGAGAAAGGTCTCCTGGACCAGATCCTCGGCGTCGGCCGGATTGCGCGCCATGCGCATTGCGGCCGAGTACAACTGACGCGAGTACTGCATGGCGTCGCGCTCGAAGTTCGCCTGATCGGCCATCGCTCGGCACGGTAGCCGGGGGTGGTTGATGCGACGACTTGGCTAGGTCCCCAGCACATGGGAGACGAAAAGCTCGGGGACGACGTTTTCGGAGGCGTCGCCCGCTCGTGCCGGGAAGTCGAAAACGCCGATCATGAGTTGCATCGGGTAGTCGGGGGATTGGGTGCTCTGTTTCACGATTTCGTCGTCGACTGCGAATGTGAGCCCATCCGGCCGCCAGTCGACGGCGTAGCGGTGGTACTCGCGGACATCGATGTGGTGAGACCCGGCGGAGAAGTCTTCCCGAAGCGTGGGGTCCCGAAATCGATGCACCCCGATGCCGATCTCGGCAGCCCCCTGGCTCACGCCGGCGCCAAAGATCTCGGCGATGCAGATCTCACCTGATCTCTCCGGAAGGTCTTCGATTCCCGACATCCAGAAGGCGAACATCGAGCGCTCGTCGACGACACCTCGCATCCGGATCTCGACATGGCCATGGTGCGGGGTGTACCCCCAATGGGTGGGCTGCTCCTCACGCACTGTGAGACCCTCTGCGAATGGTTGCTGGCCGATGGTGGACCCGATCGGGCCGGAATAGCTCCCGCTCTGGATGCACGAGACGCGCATTGGCTCGTCGTGGAGATCAGGGCACCATCGCGGTTGGCCCGGTGGGATGCTGAGGCGGAGCTCCCCGTCGCGCACTTCGTATGTGGCCTCCGATTCGGCACGCGAGCTCCAATGGGGGAGGTAGTAGGGGAGCCAGACGTCCAAGTCGAGGGTCACGCCTGGGAAGGTCTCATCCAGCAGCACGCGGAAAAGCTAGCGAGACGCCCGACGACCCACGTGGATGAAACGAACCGACCGGGCTTCACTGGGAGCCGGAGAGGGGAGTCGAACCCCTGGCCTATTCATTACGAATGAATTGCTCTACCACTGAGCTACTCCGGCGGGACCCCGAATTCTAGGGCGGGCCCATCGGCTCAGCCACACCCATCGATCGAGCACTCATGTGCGTTGAGCGCGCACAGATGCACATTGGATCTAGCCCTCCGAACCCAGTGACGCGAAGAGGTTGGTCAGCACCAGCTCGCGGCGAAGGTTGGCCTGGATGTCGACGACGGCGTCGAGGACCTTCTCCGCTGAGGAAACCGCCCGTCGGGGAGGTACGTCGGTGAAGTCGGCGAGATCGATGTCACTGTTCTTGATCGGCCCTCCCAACTGGAGTGAGGCGGCGTCGGAATACCACGAGGCCAGGATCTCGAGACCGCTGACCAGAAGTGACATCTCGGCACGACGACGCGCTCTCTGAGCCTTGTCTTTCGGGAGATCCACGGGGACCGCCTGCTCCACCAGCGGTGCCAGTTCGGCCAGCAGATCCATCGCCAGCCGCTGCCCGTCACCGGGATGTGGCGTCACCTCCCTGGGTATGGCGAGCCACATCTCCCGGAACCGCGCCACCTCCGGCTGGCTCATCAGCGCGAGGGCGAGACCGGGGCGGCCACCCGAGACCACGGCGACCCCGCTCGCATCGTCCTCTGAGAGCCCGCGAGCCACCAGTGCGGCGACGATCTCCGCTACCGGCACCCGTCCCATGTGCACCGACCGGCACCGGGAGGCCACCGTCGGGGGGAAGTCATCCTCGGACTCGGCCACGAGCGCGAACACCACTTGCGCCGACGGTTCCTCCAGGGTCTTCAAGAGTGCGTTGGCGGCCTGTTCGGTCATGGCGCCCGCGTCGGGGAACAAGAAGACGCTGCGGGATGCCTCCACGGGTGTCAGCGACGCTCGTGACACCACCTCGCGGGCCTGGTCTACGCCGAGGCTGGTCGCGCCCTCGGGCTCGAGCACGCGGAGGTCGGGATGCGCCCTCATCAAAGCGAGACGACGGGCCCTCTCGTCGGTGTCACCGCCGAGCAACCCCGCCGCGAATCGCAAGGCCACCGTCTCCTTTCCCACCGACTGCGGGCCCACGAAGAGGTAGGCCTGGGCGGGATGGCCCAGCTCGGACCGCAACAACTCGACGACGCCCTCGTGACCGATCACATCCTCGAAGAGATCATTCATGTGACCACAGCCATGATGCGCTCCACCATCTCGTCGACCGACAGCGAGCCGTCGAGCACCGACACCTTCTTCTCGGTTCGCGCCAGATCGAGATAACACGAGCGAACGGCCGCCTGGAAATCGAGGCCCTCTCGCCCGATCCGGTCGGGGCTGTGCTGCCGAGCCAGCGCAACGTCGGGGTGGGTGTCGAGGACGAAAACGTGGTCGGGGACGATGCCGTCGAGCCCGGTCTCGTTGATGAGTCTGACCTTCTCTTCGCCAAGACCCCGGGCCCGGCCTTGATAGGCGATCGAGGAATAGTAGGTGCGATCGGACACCACCCAAGTCCCGGCGTCGAGAGCCGGGGAGATCACCGCGCGGGCCAATTCGGCACGCTGGGCCGCGAAGAGGAAGACCTCGGCCCAATCGTCGAGTGAGTCTGACTCGAGGAGGAGGCTCCTCACCACCTCGCCGAGCTCGGTCCCTCCAGGCTCACGGACCAGGATCGCCTCTTCCCCGGCGGCGGCAAGCCGGGCCACCAGGGCCTTACCGACTGTGCTCTTCCCGCTCCCATCCACCCCTTCCAGAGCGACGTATTTGGTCACTTTCGACACGGTAACCGCAGTGTGGGACACAGGGCCAGAGATTGACATAGGGGTCCGACATGGTGTCAACTGCCAGCCAATGACCAAGAGTCTCGTAATCGTCGAATCGCCCACGAAGGCCCGGACGATCGCCTCTTTTCTCGGCTCCGACGCAACCGTGGAGTCGTCGATGGGGCACATCCGCGACCTCCCGCGGTCGGCCGCTGAAATCCCCGCCAAGGCCAAGGGGGAGGACTGGGCGCGTCTGGGGGTCAATGTCGACAAGGGCTTCGAGCCTCTCTACGTGGTGCCGAAGGAACGCAAGAGCCAGGTCAAGAAGCTGCGCGACCTGCTCAAGGATGTCGACGAGCTGTACCTCGCCACGGACGAGGACCGGGAGGGTGAAGCGATCGCCTGGCATCTCGTCGAGGTGCTCAAGCCGAAGGTCCCCGTGAAGAGGATGGTGTTCCACGAGATAACCCGGCCCGCCATAGAGGCGGCCTTCTCAAATCCGAGAGACCTCGACGAACGCCTGGTATCGGCCCAGGAGGCACGTCGCATCCTCGACCGTCTCTATGGCTATGAGGTGTCTCCGGTCCTCTGGAAGAAGGTCCAACCCAAACTCTCCGCTGGTCGGGTCCAGAGCGTCGCCGTCCGCATCGTCGTCGAGAGGGAGCGGGAGCGAATGGCCTTCATCCCAGCCGGCTACTGGTCTCTCGAAGGAACCTTCGCCTCTGTCGAAGACCTGGACAAGACCTTCGAGGCGAGCCTGGTGTCGGTCGACGAGAAGAAAGTGGCGACGGGCCGGGACTTCGACACCCAGGGGAAGCCGAAAAAGGACGTGCACGTCCTCGATCAGGAGACGGCTACCGCCCTCGCCACCGGTCTTCGGGAATCGGAGTTCGAGGTGGCGTCCGTCGAATCGAAGCCGTACACGCGCAAGCCTTATCCCCCGTTCCGGACTTCGACGCTCCAACAAGAGGCGGGACGCAAGCTCCGCTTCTCCTCCTCACGGACCATGTCCGTGGCCCAGCGCCTCTACGAGAACGGGTACATCACCTATATGCGCACCGACTCGGTGCAGCTGTCCGACTCGGCCGTCGCCACGTCGCGCAGTCAGATCTCCAGGCTCTACGGCTCGGAATACCTGTCGCCGTCGCCTCGCAAGTACTCCGGGAAGCAGGCCAAGGGCGCCCAGGAAGCGCATGAGGCGATCCGGCCCGCCGGCGAGTTTCTCACCCCGGAACAGGTTGGCGCCGACGTAGGACGGGACGAGGCCGCTCTCTACGACCTCATCTGGAAGCGGACTGTCGCCTCGCAGATGGCGGACGCGAAAGGCGTCACCGTCTCGGTGCGTCTCGGTGCCACCTCCAGCTCGGGGGAGGCGGTGCTCTTCGGTGCATCCGGGCGCACCATCACCTTCCCGGGTTTCCTGCGGGCCTATGTGCAGGGCAGCGACGATCCCGAGTCAGAGCTCGACGACAGGGAGAAGATCCTCCCTCCGCTCGAGGAGGGAGACGACCTCGCCGTCGAGCGCCTCGAGCCCACGGGTCACGAGACCCGACCGCCGGCTCGTTACACCGAGGCGTCGCTGGTCCAGAGACTGGAGGAGCTTGGAGTCGGGAGGCCGTCCACATATGCCTCGATCATGACGACGATCCAGGACCGTGGGTACGTCTTCAAGAAGAGCTCTGCTCTCGTCCCCACTTTCACGGCCTTCGGTGTCGTGGGTCTCATGGAGAAGCATTTTCCCGACCTGATCGACTACGAGTTCACGGCCGCCATGGAGACTGACCTCGACCGCATCGCCGACGGCGCCGAGGAATCGGTTCCCTGGCTCTCGGCATTCTACTTCGGCGACGACGGGCTCAAACAGAAGGTGGCTACCCGTCTCGACGAGATCGATCCACGACTCGTCAACTCGATTCCGATCGGGGATGACGGCGACGGCATCGAGATAGTCGCCCGGATCGGACGATACGGGCCGTATGTGGAGCGTGGCGAGGAGAGAGGCTCCATCCCAGAGGACATGGCTCCCGACGAGCTGACGGTGGAGAGGGCCGTCGAGCTGATCGAAGAGCAGAACAAGGGTGACAAGATCTTCGGGACCGACGCCGAGTCCGGTCTGACGGTGTACGGGAAGACCGGGCGCTTCGGCCCCTACGTCCAGCTCGGCGAGCAGGAGGAAGGGTCGACGGAGAAGCCGAAGCGGGCGTCGCTGTTCAAAGGGATGGACATCGACGAGCTCGGTCTCGACGACGCCCTCGCCCTCCTCTCGTTGCCCCGGACAGTCGGCACGGACGAGGAGGGAGTCGAGATCCTCGCACTCAACGGGCGCTATGGGCCATACATCCAGCGTGGGGACGACCGGCGCAGCCTCGAGAGTGAGGACCAGTTGTTCACGCTCACCGTCGAGGAGGCCTCGAAGCTCCTCGCCGAGCCGCCGCGTCGCCGCGGCCAGGCCAGGTCGTCCGACCTCAAGGAGCTCGGCAAGGATCCGGTCTCGGGCAAGAGCGTGACCGTGCGCTCCGGTCGCTACGGCCCCTACGTCACCGACGGCGAAGTCAACGCATCACTTCGCAAGGGCGACTCTCCGGAGAAGATATCCCTGGAACGTGCCGCCGAGCTCCTCCAGGCTCGGCGCGATCGATTGGGCAACTAGTCGCGCTCATCGGCACGGTGTTTCTCGAGACGGAGAGACCCGTATACGGGTCGTACCACCTGGGCAAAGCGTCATAGCACCGTGGCGGCCATCTCGGCCAGGGGGGAGCGGACGCTGCGCTCCAAGGAGACGTGGGCGAAGAGGCTGGAGTCCTTGAACTTCTCGATGAGAGCCGCCATGCCGCCGTAGGGTGAGATGTAGGGGTTGTCCACCTGGGTGAGATCGCCACAGAAGACGACTTTCGAGTCCCTTGACATCCGGGTGAGGATCACCTTCAGTGTCGACAGCTCGAGGTTCTGAGCCTCGTCGATGATGACGAACTCGCCGGTGATCGACCGTCCTCGGAGATACGTGACCGCGGCCATCTCCAGCTCCCCCCTCTCTATCAACTCCTCGATGGCATGGTTCGCCCCATCCACCCCGGCGTCCGAGAAGAGGGCGTAGAGGTTGTCGTGAACCGCGGCCATCCATGGCGCCAGCTTCTCGCTGAGGTCGCCCGGCAGGTAGCCCACCTCCTGCCGGCCTACGGCGACGAGCGGACGGTATACGGACACCCTCCTGTATCGGCCCTGCTCCAGGACCTGTTCGAGGGCGGCAGCCAGTGTGAGGAAGGTCTTGCCGGTTCCCGCCATGCCCATCAGCGAGACGGCCGGGATATCGGGATCGAGCAATTGGTGCAGGGCGATGGTCTGACGGACGTTCTTGGGCTCCACACCGAAGGCGCGCACATGTGTGGGCATCCGCTCGACTACGACTGTCGGCTCGGCCTGGACGACCCGGGCCAGAGCCGACTTGGACGATCCACTCTTCAGGACGACGAACTCGTTGACGGGAGCGGTGATGTCTGCGAGCTCCATCTTCCCCTCGTCGTAGAGACGATCGATGGACTCGCCGCTGACCCTGTGCTCGAGCATCCCGGAATGGAGCTGGTCGGCCTGCACCGTGTCGGCCCGGTAGTCCTGGACCGGCACACCCAACTGGGCGCCCTTGATGCGAAGCGATGCGTCCTTCGTCACCAATATCGCGTCGGTGCGCTCGGCGAGATTGAGACAGGTCGACAGGATCCTGTGGTCCGGGGTCGTCGGGTCGAGGATCGAAGGCAGCTTGTCGGAGGAGACCCCGTTGAGCTCGATGCGAAGCGTTCCCCCTGCAGGCAGGGCCACCGGCTCACGCATGCCACCGGCGGACGACGCTCCCAGCTCCTCGAGAAGCCGGATGGCGCCACGGGCATTCGCCCCGATCTCGTCCATCCTCGTCTTCTTGCGGTCGAGCTCCTCGACGACGACCAGCGGGAGCACCACTTCATGCTCATCGAAGCGGAACAGAGAGTTGGGGTCGGCGAGGAGGACACAGGTGTCGAGAACGAAGGTGGAAGCCAACGGGTAGGTCTCCTTTGTTGTCGTCGCCAAGAGTCACAGCTTCACCGATCGGGCTGCGAATTACAAGCATCGTATTCAACCCGCGCCCTCGATCCTGAAGACCGGGAACCGCTCGGGGACCGAGGCGAAGTCCTCGATCGTGGCCCCTCCGGGCACGTCCATGAATCGGCGCGCGAAAGCCTCGCGCTCGTAATACTCCTTGACCAGCCCGGGCTTTTCGCCGGTCACTTCGACCAGGTGGACGACCTCCTCGGAGGCGCCGCGGCGGATTGCCGCCCTCGGATCCGAGCGCACGTTGAGCACCCACGCCGAGTCGCCATATGGCGAAACCAGGTACTCCCCGTCCTCGTCAGAGATCGGAGACAGGGTGACCTGTCGCTGCTCGTCGGACCTCCTCCCGGTGGTGGTGAGGACGATGAAGTTGCCCAGGCCCAGCTTGGCGGCGCTACCCAGCAACCGACTGATCAGCATCTTGACTGTCGTGACCTCGTAATCCCGGGCCATGAGCCGAGCCTAAGCCTTTCTGCGCGAAATCCACTCCAGGAACTCCGCGACCGGGCGGGTGTTCAAGACGCGGTCACTCGTGACCCATGCCCGCTGCGCATAGAGAACGCCGTAGTCCATGCGACGTAGATCGGAGATGTGATGAGAGTCGGTGTCGATGATGAAGTCGACACCCGCCGACATGGCCCGTCGCGTCACCTCCGTGGTGGCGTCGAGACGGTCGAGAGCGCCGTTGATCTCCAACGCAACGCCCGTCACCGCCAGTCCCTCGAGGACTGCGTCGACATCCAGCTCGACCCCGGGACGGCGGCCTACGTAGCGACCACTGAGATGACCGATCGCATTGACCGACGGGTCACCGAGGGCGGTGAGCACACGGGCGGTCTGGGCGTCCCGGGGCAGATCGAAGTGCGAGTGGATCGAGGCGACGCAATAGTCGAACTCGAGACGGAACCCTTCGTCGTAATCGAGGCTGCCGTTGGGCCCGATGTTCAGCTCGCACCCGAACAGGATCTTGATCTCGGAGTGGGCGGCGTCGAGCTCGCGGATCCGCTCCCGATGCTCGAGCATCTCATCACGGCTCGATCCGTTGATGGCGAGATCCTCCCCGTGGTCGGTGAAAGCGATGTACTCGTAGCCGACGTCGACCGCCGCCGCGATCATCTCCTCGAGCGTCGATCGGCCGTCCCCTGAGCGGTCCGAGTGATAGTGGAGATCGCCTTTGACGCGATCACGTGTAATCAGGTCAGGCAGCTCCCCGGCGATGGCGAGCTCGACCTCCCCTCCACCTTCTCGCATGGTCGGCGGGATGTACACCATGCCCAGTGCCTCGTAGACCTTCGTCTCGGTCGTGGAGGCGACGACTTCGTCACCGTCGAACAGCCCGTACTCGCTGAGCAGCCAACCCTTGTCGATCGACTTCTGACGGAGTTGGATGTTGTGAGCCTTGGAGCCGGTGAAATAGATGAGAGCCGAGCCGAGCTGGTCGGGAGACACAGTCCGCACGTCGACCTGCATGCCCTCTCTCGTGAGGAATGAGGTCTTCGTCTCCCCCGAGCCCACCACATCGGCGACCTCGGGGAAGCCGAGCACGGTCTCGTGCACGGCAGGGGCATTGGTGGTGGCTACGACGAGATCCACGTCTCCGATCGTCTCGGAGAACCGCCGCAACGAGCCACAGGGCACCGCCGCGGCCACCCCCGCTATTGATTCGATCCGCCGGGCGAACGCCCGGGCGAGCCCGTATACCTCGACCAGGGGAGTTCTCCGGTCCTTTCCGTGGAGCCCGAGACGCTCGATGGCCCTCTTGATCTTCTCCTCCGACTTCTCCCCGAGACCAGGCAGATCTCGGAGACTCTCCGACTCGAGAGCCGCCGTGAGCCCGTCGAGATCTTCCACCCCGAGTTGGGAGCGGATCATCTTCAGGGTCTTCGGGCCGAGGCCGGGGATCTTGGTCAGCTCAACGAAGCGCGGTGGATACTCCCCCCGGAGCCGCTCGAGCTTGGCGACGGTGCCGGTCTCGCCCAACTCGATGATCTTGTCTGCGGTCGAACCCCCCACACCCTTCAACTTGGTGAGCTCGGTCTTGGATAGTCCGTCGATGTCCCCTTGATGGGCCTCGATACCGGCGATGGCGTTTTCGTAGGCCCTCACCTTGAACGCCTGGGGGGACCCTTCATCGAGGGCGGTGAGCTTGGCCAGCTCGACGAGCATGCGAATCGCCTCGGCGCTGGTGGTCATCGGGCGAGGTTATCCCGCTGGTGGCAAACGCCGTTGCGCAGTCCGCCACCCGCCCAACCAGCGGATCGGGTCGAATTCGGCGCGACTCGATACCCGGACGGTCACCTCACCGAATATGGGGACGTCGGCGCGCACCGCCGTCGTCACCGTGACAGTTCTGCTGCGGAGGCTCGAGTCGGTGGGGCATACACACCCGAGGAGGGCGGCTCCGTTGTCACGGGCAGCTGCCCCCGCAGCGTCACGGGGATGGAGAGGGGCCGCGGCCGGGTAGGTGGCCACGGCGGCGGCGAGAGCGGCCGCATCGGCAGCGTTGCCGGCCTGGGCCCTTGCCGCGTAGAGAGCTCCAAGCGCGGCCACTGCCATGACGAGGACGGCGGCGATGGCGGCGAAGACGCTCATCGCCACCGCCATCGCCCCGCCTTCGGAGCTCATCGCTCCACGAGCATCGACGCCGAGGCCGAGATGTCGACGCCGAGATCGTCGATCCAGGGCACGGGCAGGTCGTGACGCATCCTTGCTCGGACCCTGGCCGGTCGCCCCACCACGTCGGGACGGCTGACCGAGATCCTGACCCGGTCTCGATCCTCGGGTGGCAGCGCCATTCGCACCGCCTCGACCGCCTTGGCCGGGTCCGGGGTCGTGGCCGCGACCCTGGCTCCCTCCCTGACCGCGCCGAGCAGCTCGATGCGAGCGCGCGCCACCGAGATCACCTGAACCCCGGCGGCGAGCACCACGACAAGGAGCGGGATGACCAGAAAGAACTCGATCGTCACCGATCCTCGCCCGTCTCTCAGAATGCCCCGGCCACCCAAGAGATGACCTTGCCGAACAGGTTGCCCAAGAGACCGCCTCCACTCCCCTGGATCCACTTCAAGGCGATGATCGCAAGAGCCGTTGCCGCCAGGATCACCAAGAAGTACTCGACC
>Ga0214468_1000197_pt1 | contig 18922 bp, 15 predicted proteins | sample RVTome_9_FD_187334 | JGI IMG/M metagenome (GOLD analysis project Ga0214468, IMG submission 187334) | Soil microbial communities from uranium-contaminated site in the Upper Colorado River Basin, Wyoming, United States - RVT155D38 HiSeq ...
CCACAGGCGTCGATCCGGCCCCACCAGCTGCCGCACGGCTGCCAGAGCTGCACGAACCTCGGTCGGGTGGTGCCCGTAATCGTCGTAGATCGTCACCCGCGGAGTATCGGCGATCAGCTGCATGCGCCGCCCGGCTCCGACGAACGTCCGCATCCCCTCGGCGAGGCCGTCGAGATCGGCGCCCAGCGTGCGCGCCAGGATCAGCGCGGCAGTCGCGTTCTTCACGTTGTGCATGCCGGCCAGGGTGCTGGTCCAGCGACGGTCGAACAGTGTGAAGCTCGATCCCAGGCGGCCGAGCTCGATCTCGGAGGCCTCCAGCTCGCCGCCGGCACCGTAGCGCAGGATGCGGCCCTCCCAGCCCCGCAAGCGCCCGACGAGCTCGGTCGCGCCCGGATCGTCGGCGCTGATGACGAGCTGACGGCCATTGAGCGCAGGGTGGGAGCCCATGCCGCGCACGAAGCGCTCGAAGGAGTCCATGACGGCATCCGCGTCGGCGAAGTAGTCGGGGTGGTCCATCTCGACGTTCGTGACGATCGCGCCCGCCGGGTGGTAGTTGAGGAAGTTGTCGCCGAACTCGTCCGCCTCGACCAGCAGCGGTGCCCCCCGGCCGACCCGCACCGACGCTCCCCAGCCCTCGATGAAGGCGCCGACCTCCACGGTCGGATCCAGGCCGGCGCTGGTGAGAAGGTGGCCGAGCAGGGCGGTCGTCGTCGACTTGCCGTGCGTCCCGGTGACGCCCAAGCCGATGCGTCCCGAGGCAGCCATCAGCTCGCCCAGCAGGGCCTGCCAGGTGACGACCGGGATGCCGGCGGCCGCGGCGGCCCGCAGCTCCGCATGGTCGGGTACCGCCCGCAGTGCCGGGCTGATGGCCACGCGGTCGACTCCGGCGAGGTGGGCGGGATCGTGGCCGTCTGCGTACTGGATGCCGGCGGCATCGAGGGGGGCGGTGTACGGCGACGGCGCGTCGAGATCACAGCCGTCGACGACTGCTCCGGCGTGATGGATGAGGACCGCGGCACCTGCGGCCCCCGAACCGGCGATGCCGATGACGTGGATGCGCTCGCCGGGCCGGATCACGCCGGCGACTCCGCCGCCAACCGCCTGGCAAGCTCGAGGGTCGCGAGCGCGGAGGCGCGCTTGTTCCCATCCCGGTCGTGGGGCCAGACGTGTCGCTCGACCGTGGCCGTGCCGTCACGCAGGGCAGCGGCCACGTAGGTGAGGCCGACCGGCTTCGCATCCGATCCCCCATCCGGCCCGGCGATGCCCGTCACCGCCACTGCAAGTCGTGCAGCCGGGAACCGCTCGAGGGCGCCGGTGGTCATCGCCTCGGCCACCTCGGCCGACACGGCGCCGACCTGGCCCAGCAGCCCGGGCGAGACCCCGAGCAGTTCCTCCTTCACGGCATCCGAGTAGCTGACGATCCCACCGAGGAAGTGGTCGCTCGACTTGGGAACCTGGGTGATGACGTGGCCGATCAGCCCGCCCGTGCACGACTCGGCGGCGGCAAGCTGCCAGCCGCGCTCGGTCAGCGTCCGCCCAAGACGACGCGCGGCCGCGACGAGCTCGTCATCGGTGGGCGGTCTCATCGGCCCCGGTGGACTCAGCGGTAGTTCTGGAACTGGAGCGCGACCGGGTAGTCGAGCGCCTTGAGATCGGCGATCACTGCCTGGAGCTCGTCCTTCGACTTGGCCGAGACGCGCACGGCGTCACCCTGGATCGTGGGCTTGGTCTTGGGGAACTGCTCGCGGATGCGCTTCGAGAGCTCCTTGGCCTGCTCACTGGTCAGCCCGCGCCGCAGCTTGACCTCCTGTCGGACGGTCCCGCCGCCGGCCGGCTCGATCTTGCCCCAGTCGAAGATCTTGAGGCTGAGTCCCCGCCGGACGGCCTTGGACTCGAGGAGATCCTTCGCGGCACCGGCTCGGTAGTCGTCGTCGGCGGTCAGGACGATCGCCTCTCTGCCGAGCTCGAAGCCCACCTTGCTGCCCTTGAAGTCGTAGCGCGTCGCGATCTCGCGTCGCGCCTGGTCGAGCGCGTTGACCAGCTCCTGCTGGTCGAAGTCGCTCACCACGTCGAACGATGAATCAGCTGCCATGACATCCCCATCTTCGTGCTTTGCTGCCCGTCGCGGCGGCGATCTCAGCCATCTCAGCCTCCGCTCCGCTCGATGCGCCACTCGACGACTGCCCCATCGGCCCCCATCACGCCCAGGGCGATGCCGTTGACGGTGACGCGCACCGCGCCGGCGTTTCCGACGCGGATGCGCAGGGCGTCCTCGGCCTCGAGCGTGATCTCGTCGCCGTCGGCGGCGATCGATCCGGAGCTCGCCGTCGGGGCGCCGTCCTCCTCGAGCTCGACGTACGACTCCGCCCCGTCGATCGACACGGTGGCCCGGAGGCCCGACGGCTGCCCGACCGTGACCGTGCGAACCACCGGGGCCGACGCGTCGGTGACGATGGTCAACTCCCACGTCCCCGGCGCAAGCGACAGGCTGCCGGTGAAGGCGTCGTCGGGGCCGGCGGTGAGGGTCGCGGGGCCCGGAGGCACCGGGTCGGCCGGACTCAGGCTGACCGCCTCGCCCGCGGCGTCGGTGACGGTGAAGGTGAGGCCGGGAGCCTCGACGAGCGTCGCGCTCACCGTGACGGCCGCGCCGGCAGCGGCCGTGCCGCCGATGGCCACCTCGCCGCCCACGGTCGCCCCGTCGGCCGGCTCGGCCACCTCCAGGGCAACGGCAGGTGCCGATGGCGACGCGCCGGGATCCGTGGCCACCACGATCGTGCGCTCCTCCACCTCCGAGTCGCGGCCGGTGACCGGGTCGTGGGCGATGAGGCGCGCCACGTTCGAACCTGGCAGGAGCGGCACCGTGACCTCGAAGGCGCCGCTCCCGTCAGCCTGCACCGTCGGGTTCTCCGTCAGGTTGCTGAGCCGCACCGTGGCGTTCGGCGCCGTGATCCCGCGGATCGTGATGGACAGGTCCCGGTGGTTGCTGACATTCCCGGCCGGATCGGTGATGCGCAGCTCGGGCGTGCGGGCGAAGGTGACGAGCCCATAGCCGATGTAGGCGATGAAGGCGCCCACCAGGATGGTGAGGATGCCGGCCACCACGGCGCCGGGAGTGACCACGAAGGCCCGCGATCGACGGCCGGCCAGCGGGCGGGGCGGGGTCGGCGCCGTCGGGCGATCGGCGGCCGCGGTCGTCTCCAGCCGGTAGAGGTCGATGAGGTACTCCGGGTCCAGCCCGAGGTAGGCGCCATAGTTGCGCAGGAAGCCCTTGGTGTAGACCGAGCCCGGGAGCTCGCGGTACTCGCCGCGCTCGAGCGCGGAGAGGTAGCGCTCGCGGATCTTCGTCTCCCGCTCGACGCGGGGCAGGTCCACGCCCTTGGCCTCGCGGGCGCCACGGAGCACCTCCCCGAGCCGATGGACCTGGTCCGTCACACCTCGTCCCCGTCGGGGTCGACGTCGCCGCCCCATCCGTCGCTGGTGACGAGGACCTCGCGGAAGCGGCTGCCGTCGGCCGGCCCCACGATCCCGCGGTCCTCCATCTGGTCCAGGATGCGAGCCGCACGCGCGTAGCCGATGCGCAGGCGCCGCTGCAGCAGCGACGCCGATGCCTTGTCGCTCCGTCGCACGATGTCGACCGCCTGGCTGAGGAGCGCATCGGCGTCGTCGTCCTCGTCGTCCTCGCCGGGCGTGCCGCCGCCCTTGCCACCGCGCCGAACCGCGGTGATCTCCGGCCGGTACTGCGGTCCACCCTGCCCTCGCCAGTGGCGCGCGACCGACTCGATCTCGGAGTCGGTGACCAGGACGCCCTGCAGGCGCACCGCGCGCGGCGCGTCGATCGGCTGGTAGAGCATGTCGCCGCGTCCGAGGAGATCCTCGGCGCCGGTCGTGTCGAGGATCGTGCGCGAGTCGATGCCCGAGGTCATGGCGAAGGCGATGCGGCTCGGGATGTTCGCCTTGATGAGTCCGGTGATGACCTGCACCGATGGACGCTGCGTCGCGACGACGAGGTGGATGCCGGTTGCTCGGGCGAGCTGCGCGATCCGGGTGATCGTCGACTCGACCTCGTAGGCCGACACCATCATCAGGTCGGCCAGCTCGTCGATGACGATGACGATGTACGGCATCCGCGGCTGCCCCGGCCGCAGCGCCTCGTTGTAGCCGGCGATGTTTCGGACGCCACGGGCCGCGAACTCGGCGTATCGGCTCTCCATCGTCCCGACCGTCCACTTCAGGGCGTTGACGGCCTTGTCAGGCTCCACGATCACCTCGCACAACAGGTGCGGGATGCCCTTGTACTGCGCCAGCTCCACGCGCTTGGGGTCGATGAGGATCAGCTTCACCTCGGCCGGTGTGGCGTTCATGAGGAAGCTGTCGATGATCGCGTTGACGCAGACGCTCTTGCCCGAGCCCGTGGCGCCGGCGATGAGCATGTGGGGCATCTTCGACAGGTCGGCGCTGAACGGCTGCCCGGCCACGTCCTGGCCGAGGGCGAAGGCGAGCTTGGAGCGATCGCTCATCTCCGCGAAGTTGCGGCTGGCCAGCACCTCCTTGAGCGTGACGAGGTCGAAGGCGGCGTTCGGGATCTCGATGCCGACGTACGGCTCGCCGGGGATCGGCGCCTCGATCCGGATGCTCCGCGCCGAGAGCGCGAGCGCGAGGTTGTCGGCCAGTCCCTCGATTCGGCTGAGCTTGATCCCCGGATCCACGTCCAGCGCGTACTGGGTGACGACCGGGCCCTCCTGGATGCGGGCCACCTTCACGCCGATGCCGAAGTGCGCCAGGGTCTCGCGGATCCGTCGCCCCTTGGCGCTCAGGTCGAGCTGCGCCGCCGACGACTCGGGGGCGTCGGCCAGCAGGTCGATCGGCGGCAGCTCCCAGGCGCGCTCGACCGTCTCGAGCGCCGCATCGGCCACCTCCCCCGCCGCCGCCTCTGCGAGGTGGGCAACCTCCTCGTGCTCGAGCTCCTCGCTGGACGGGATCGCAACCCGCTCAGGGTCCTCGACGTCCATGTCCGGCGCCTGGGGGACCGGCACCGGAGCACTCGGCCGTGCCCTGTCGGTGCCGTTCGTCGTCGGGCGCTCGCGGCGGACGATGAGCGGCGGCTCCTCGTCGGCGTCGTGGCCGCCGGCCAGGCGGTCGCGCATGCGATCGATGAGGCCGGGCCGCGCCTCCATCTCGGTGCTCGCCACGCCCGGCGGCTCCGGAACGGCACGCGGACGCCGGCCGGCGGCGCGACGGGCCGCCTCGGCCTCCCGGGCCAGTCGCTCGTCGCGGTCGGCGAGATAGCCTGCGACGAGGTCACCGATCGTCATGTTGAAGTAGAGCAGCAGGCCCACCACGGCCAGCAGCACGAGCACGATCCAGGCGCCCGCGCCGCCGACCGCGGTCGAGATGACGCTGCTCATCGCGAGGCCGAGCACACCGCCGCCCTGTCCGGTCTCGACCGCCGCGGCCCCGCCCCCGACGGCCAGGTGGAACATGCCGAGCAGCGCCAGCGCCACGAGCGCCGCGCCCGACGCGGCCATCCAGCGCTCGGCGGGCATCGTCTTCATCCACAGCATGACCGCGAAGCCGGCGAGCAGCGGCGCGGCGAAGGCGATGCCCCAGCCGAGCAGCGTGGACAGGAGGCCGTGCCAGGGGCGGACGATCGCGCCGGCGTCCGGCGCGAACAGGGCGATGACGCTGATGATCGCCAGGAACAGGAGGACGAGCGCGAGCCCCTCCCGCAGGAAGCGCCCGCTCAGCACGAAGGACGTCTTCCTCGTGCGCCGCCGCGTGGTCCGGCGACGAGGCGCGGATCGTCGTCGAGTGGCCACGAGCGGGTCAGACCTCCATGACGATCGGCAGGATCATCGGCCGACGCTTGGTGTGCTGGTGGAAGAAGCGGCTGAGCGTGTCGCGGGTCTTGGCCTTCAGGAAGCCGGGCTCGGCGGTGTGCTGGTCCTCTCGGGACTGGAGGAGCGCCTGGACCAGGTGGTCGCGGGCGCGGCCCATGATCGGATCCTCGGGATCGGACAGGAATCCGCGACTGACGAGATCCGGCTGGCCGATGAGCTGGCCCGTCTTGGCATCGACCGTCAGGGCAACCATCACCACGCCGTCCGAGGCGAGCATCCGCCGATCGCGCAGGATGACGCCGTCGATGCCATCGATGGCGGCGATGCCGTCGACCAGGACGGCCCCGGCCTGCACGGTGCCGGACATCCGGGCGCGGTCGCCGTCGTAGTCGACGACTTGGCCGTTTTCGAGCACGAAGATCTTGTCGACGTCGACCCCGGCGCCCTCGGCCAGGAGGGCGTGCTGGACGAGCATGCGGTACTCGCCGTGGATCGGGATGAAGTGCTTCGGCTTGACCAGCCCGAGCATCAGCTTGAGCTCCTCGCGCGACGCGTGCCCGGAAACGTGGCAGTGCACGAGCGGCTCGTAATGGACCATCGCGCCTTCCTTGAACAGGTTGTCGATGGTCTTGGCGACGGCTTCCTCGTTGCCGGGGATCGGGCTGGCGGAAACGATCACCGTGTCGCCTGGCTCGATGTTGATGTTGCGGTGGTCGCGGTTGCTCATGCGGGTCAGCCCGCTCATCGGCTCGCCCTGCGAGCCGGTGGTCATCACCACCAGCTCCTCCTTGGGCAGGCGCTGGAGCTGGTCCTTCCTGACGAGTGTCCCGTCGCGGTCGTCGAGGTACCCGCGCTCGAGGGCGATGGCGGTGTTCTGCTCCATGCTGCGGCCCAGCGCGACCATCTTGCGGCCGTGGGCCCACGCGGCGTCGATCACCTGCTGGACGCGGCCGATGTTGCTGGCGAACGTGGCCACGATCACGCGTCCCGGCGCCTCGCCCACGAGCCGGTGGAGGCTCTCCCCCACCGTCGACTCGGAGAGCGTGTAGCCCTCCTTCTCGGCCCGCGTCGAGTCCGACAGGAGAAAGTCGACGCCCCGGTTCCCGATCGCGGCGATGAGGCCCAGGTCGGCGCGTCGTCCGTCCGGCGGCGTATGGTCGAACTTGAAGTCGCCGGTGTGCACGATGGTGCCGTGGGCCGTCTCGATCGCGTACCCCACCCCGTCCGGGATCGAGTGGTTCACGCGGAACGGCGTGATCCGGAACGAGCCGACCGAGAACTCGACCCCGGGCTCGACCACGTGGAGCGGCGTCGAGTCGAGCAGCTTGTGCTCACGGAGCTTGCCCTGCACGAGCCCCTCGGTCAGGCGGGTGGCGTAGATCGGCGTGCCGGGGATCTTGGGCAGGACGTACGGGAGCGAGCCGGTGTGGTCCTCGTGCCCGTGAGTCAGGATGATTCCTCGGACCTGGTCGCGGTGCTCCGCGAGGTAGGTTGCGTCGGGGATGACGAGGTCGATTCCGAGCATCTCGGGCTCGGGGAACGCCAGGCCGCAATCGACGACGAGGATCTCGCCATCGGACTCGATGGCGGTGATGTTCTTGCCGACCTCGCCGAGCCCGCCGAGCGGGATGATGCGCAGGGAACCGGACATTCAGTGCTCCTGGAAGAGGGTCATCTGTTGGGCGTCGTCGACGGGGGCCGGACGGGGTTCGACCGGGCTCACCGCCGCTTCTGCCTGAACTGCCGCCGCGCGCTCCTCCTCGAGCGCCTGGCGAGCCGCCAGCAGCGCCGCGGGCAGCCCCCGCATGTCGTGGAACAACGTTTCACGCAGCGAGGCCTGGTGCAGTGCCGCAGCAGGATGGTACATCGGGAAGACGTGGAGGCCGGAGTAGGAGCGACGCAGCGCCCCGTGGACCGCACCGATCCGTGAGCCGGGAAGGTAGCGTTGGAGCGAGTGGCGGCCGAGGGTGACCACCACGGCTGGATCCAGCGTCTCCTCCTGCCGATCCAGGTACCCGCCGCACGCGGCGATCTCGCCCGGCTCCGGGTCGCGGTTGCCTGGCGGCCGGCACTTCACCACGTTGGTGATGAACACGTCGTCCCGCAGCCAGCCGATGGAGCCGAGCAGCTCGTCGAGCAGCTGCCCGGCGGGTCCCACGAACGGGCGGCCGGTGGCGTCTTCCCGGGCGCCCGGACCCTCCCCGACGAGGAGGACGTCGCTCAGGACGTTCCCCTCGCCCGGGACGGTGCGGGTACGACGCGCGGCGAGCGGGCAGCGCGTGCAACCGCGGACCTCGTCCGCGATCTGCGCCAGCGCCGCCGCGCTTCCTGCCGGCTCGCTCGCGGTGCCCATCGCGCGCGGCCGATGCGGTTCAGCTGCTCGTGCCGGCCTTGGCCATGTGACGCTCCATCGCCGCGCGGCGGCTCAGGTTCACGCGTCCCATGCGGTCGATCTCGGTCACCACGACCATCAGCTCGTCGCCGATGCTGACCACGTCCTCGACCCGGGGCACCCGGTAATCGGCGAGCTGGCTGATGTGGACGAGGCCCTCCTTGCCGGGCAGGATCTCGACGAAGGCACCGAAGTTCATGATCCGGGTCACCTTGCCGAGGTACTCCTTGCCGACCTCGACGTCCTTGGTCAGCCCCTCGATCCACTTGATCGCCTTCTGCGCGGCCTCGCCGCTGGTGGCGGCGATCTGGATCGTGCCGTCATCCTCGACGTTGATCTGGGTGCCGGTCTCGGCGGTGATCTGGCGGATCACCTTGCCGCCGGCGCCGATGACGTCGCGGATCTTGTCGACGGGGATCTTCAGGGTCGTGATGCGCGGAGCGTACTGGCTGAGCTCATCCCGGCTGCTGCTGATGACCTCGGTCATCTTGCCAAGGATGTGCATGCGGGCCGCGTGGGCCTGCTGCAGCGCGTCGCGCATGATCTCGGTGGTGATGCCGCTCACCTTGATGTCCATCTGGAGCGCGGTGACGCCCTCGGCGGTGCCGGTCACCTTGAAGTCCATGTCGCCGTAGGCGTCTTCCTTGCCGGTGATGTCGGTCAGGACGGCGTAGCGGCCGGTCTCCTTGTCGGTGATCAGGCCCATCGCCGCGCCGGCGACCGGGGCCTTGATCGGCACGCCCGCGTCCATGAGGGCGAGGGTCGAGCCGCAGGTGGAGGCCATCGAGGTCGAGCCGTTCGAGCTGACGACCTCGCTCACCACGCGGATGACGTACGGGAACTCCTCGGCGCTGGGCAGGACCGGCGTGAGGGCTCGCTCGGCGAGCGCTCCGTGGCCGATCTCACGACGGCCGGGGCCACGCATGAAGCGGGCCTCGCCGACCGAGTACGGCGGCATGTTGTAGTGGTGCATGTAGCGCTTCTCGGTGTCCGGCGAGATCGTGTCCATGCGCTGGACGTCGCTCGCCGGGCCGAGGGTCGCGATCGACAGCGCCTGCGTCTGGCCGCGCTGGAACAGCCCGGAGCCGTGCGTGCGCGGCAGGAAGCCCACCTCCACGCTGATCGGACGCACGGTGGACGTGTCCCGGCCGTCGATCCGGATGTTCTCGCTCAGCACGAGCTCCCGCACCGTCGACTTGGTCACGACGTCCATGAGCGCGGGGCCGATGCCGTGGCGGCGGCGGATGTCCTCGAGGCGGTCGCCCTGCTCGGAGCGGTCGTAGTGCTCGCGGGCACGGCGCACCTCGGCGGCGATGTCCTCGCGCAGCGCGTCGAGGCGCTCGGCGAGGCCCTGGGTGAAGTGCAGGAACAGTTCGGCGGTGGCCTCGGCGTCCGGCATCGCGCGGTGTGCGGCGGCATGGTCGCGGCCGAACACGAAGCGGACGAGATCGCCGAGCTTCCAGGCGCCGGCATCCGGGTAGAGCTGGTAGCCGAGCTCCAGGGTGTCGAAGACCTTCGGCTCCCACCGCACGTCGTTCGGCAGGTGCCGCAGGACGTACGGGAGGTCGAAGCTGATGTTGTGAGCGACGACCGGCGCGTCCCCGACCCACTGCACGAAGTTGGTCAGGACCTCGGATGCCGTCGGGGCGTTGGCCACGTCATCGGTACTGATGCCATGGACCTGGTGCCCGATGATCGGACGGCCCGGATTCACCAGCGACTCGAAGCGATCGACCACCTGGCCGTCGCGCACGCGCAGCGCGGCGATGTCCACGATATAGCCGTTCTCCGGCTTCATCGACGTGGTCTCGAGGTCGAACACGACGAACTCGGACTTCCCCTCGGCCAGGAGCTTGCCCAGCTGCGCCACCGATGCCGCCTTGGGGCCGACGAACGGCTGCTTCTTCTCAGCGCCGACCGAAGCGACCAGCTTGTCCTGCAGGTCGATCGACTTCTGGAGCTCCTGGTGGCCATACGCAATGGCGTCGGCCATGACGTCCTCGGGGAGGATGTTCGCGCCGGCCTCGACCATCATCACCGCGTCGCGGGTGCCGGCGACGACCAGGTCGAGCTCGCTCTCGTCGAGGTCGCTGTTCGTCGGGTTGGTGACGAACTGACCGTTGATGCGGCCGACGCGCACGGCGCCGACCGGGCCCATGAACGGGATGTGGCTGATCGACAGCGCCGCGGAGGCGCCGTTGAGGGCCAGGATGTCGGGATCGTTCTCCATGTCCGTCGAGAGGACGGTCAGCACGACCTGGACGTCGTTGAAGTAGCCCTTCGGGAAGAGCGGGCGGATCGGCCGGTCGGTCAGGCGCATGGCCAGGATGGCCGCCTCCGACGGGCGCGACTCGCGCTTGATGAAGCCGCCGGGGATCTTGCCCGCGGCGTACATGCGCTCCTCGTAATCGACGGTGAGCGGGAAGAAGTCCGCGCCCTCGCGCGGTTCCTTGCTGGCTACCGCGGTCGCCAGGACGACGGTGTCGCCGTATCGGACGATGACCGCGCCATCGGCCTGCTCGGCGAGCTTGCCCGCCTCCATGCTGAACGGCTTGCCGCCGATCTCAGCTTCGTGGGTGATTGCCACTGATTCCTCCAGTGATGTGTGCGACTCCGCGTGGGCCGCCTGGCGCGCTCCGCAGAGCGCAGGCGTCAGGCAGGGCGGGCAGTCGGGTGGATGAGTTCCTGTGGTGATGTGCGAGACCCAGGTCCCCCAATGGATCTGGACGGGGGGCCTGGGTCGATCGCGAGCGGGATATCTAGCGACGCAGCCCGAGGCTGCTGATGACGGCGCGGTACCGATCCACGTCATTGCGGACCAGGTACGCAAGCAGCCGTCGGCGCTGCCCAACGAGCTTGAGCAGCCCGCGGCGCGAGTGGTTGTCCTTCGGGAAGCTGCGCAGATGCTCCGTCAGCGACTTGATCCGCTCGGTGAGAAGCGCAATCTGCACCTCGGGTGATCCGGTGTCGCCCTCGTGCGTGGCGTATTCGTCGACGATTGCGCTCTTCGCGTCCTTGGCGAGCGGCACGTATTCCTCCACATTCGTTTCCGTAACCTTGGGAAGTCTAGCAGAGGAGAGCCCTACCCGCCATCGAGTCCGATGAGCCGGCGCGCCTCGTCCTCGTCGCGGCGCATCTGCGCGACGAGGGCATCCGTCGATTCGAAGCGCCGCTCGGCTCGCAGCCGATGCGACAGCTCGACGTCGAGCGTCGTGTCATACAGGTCGCCGTCCCAGTCGAGCAGGTACACCTCCACCAGGACGAATCCCTCGTCGTGGAATGTGGGCCGAACACCGATGCTGACCAACGCGGGATGGTGCGGCCCCACGCCGCGCTCCGGTACGGAGACGCGACCGAGGTAGATGCCGAGTACGGGCAGCGCCGGGGTGTAGTCGAAGGCCAGGTTCGCGGTCGGGAAGCCGAGGTCACGGCCGCGGGCGTCACCGTGGATCACCGTCCCTCGCAGCAGCGGACGGCTGCCGAGCAGCGCGGCGGCCGCCTCGACGTCCCCGGCCTGCAGGGCTGTCCGAATGCGCGACGAGCTGACGACGGCGCCGTCGAGGCGCGCCGGCTCGACGGCGATCGTGCTGAAGCCGAGCTCCTCGCCGATCTCGGTCACGCGCGCCAGGGTGCCGGATCGTCCGCGTCCGAACGCGCTCTCCGGGGTCATCACCACTGTCGTCGTTCGGAGGGCCGGTGCGAGCCCCGCCAGGAACTCCTCGGGGGCGAGGCTGCGGAGCGCCGCGTCGAACCGGACCGGCACGGCGTGGTCGATGCCCGCCTCGCGAAGGCGCTCGAGTGTGATCTCCGGTGGCAACAGCCGGGGGACGATGGTGCCGGGGCGGATCACCTCGTCGGGATGCGGCGTGAACACGATCGCCACGCTGGCCGCACCGGTCGCGGCGGCGGCATGCCGTGTGGCGTTGACCAGGTGCCGGTGTCCGAGGTGCACCCCGTCGAAGACGCCGAGCGTGATGGCTGCCGGCCCGATCGCCGGGAGATCGTCGAACGGATACCCGCTCATTTCCCCACCCCGCTCACGACCACCTTCTCGGGCTGCAGCCGGCCCGCGACCACGCGCCCGATGCCGAGCAGCTCGTCGCCGCGATAGACCACGGCACGGCCGTCCGGCAGATCGGCCATCGGCTGCGAGGAGCCGTGCAGGAACGGCCATGCCCCTTCCGCGTCGAGCGTCACGCGCGGCAGCGGGAGCAGGTCCCCGACCGGCTGGATCGCTTCGCCCAGCCGTCCCTCGGCGGCGAGCGTCGCGAGACGTTCAGGGCCGAACCCGTCGTCGGCGCGGAGGCCGGCTGCCTCCGTCCGCCGCAGGGCGCTGAGGTAGCCGCCACAGCCAAGTGCCTTGCCCAGGTCCCGGGCGATCGCGCGGATGTACGTCCCGGCGCCGCAGCTGATGTCGAGCCGCACGTCGAGCAGCCCGTCGGCCGGCTCCACGGAGACGAGCTCGATGGCCTCGACCGTCACGCGCCGCGGCGTCACCTCGATCGGCCGGCCTGCACGCGCGGCGCGGTGGGCCGTTGTGCCGCCCTGCTTCCGCGCGCTGAAGTCGGGCGGCCGCTGGTCGTAGGTACCCACGAACGCCTGCAGCGCCTCGTGGATCACGCCCGGCGGCGGTGCCTCCACCCCGGACCGCGTGATCGGCCCCTGCGCGTCGTCGGTGGCGCTCCGGGCCCCGAGCCGAACGACCGCGTCGTAGCGCTTGCGGCCGCCGGTCAGCTCCTCGCTGAAGCGCGTGGCGGCGCCGACGAGGATGGGCAGCACGCCCGACGCGAGCGGGTCGAGCGTCCCCGCGTGGCCGATGCGCCGCGTCCCGGTGAGGCGTCGCAGGAGGGCGACCATGTCGTGGCTGGTGGGCCCGACCGGCTTGTCGAGGTTAACGACCCCGAGCATCGGCGCGGTCGAGCTCCCGCTCGCACTCATCGAGGACACGCTGGGTGGTCTCGGAGAGCGGCAGGTCGAGCGAGCATCCGGCCGCGCGGGCATGACCGCCACCCCCGAATGCCGAGGTGATCGCGACGGCGTCGGCACGGTCGGTGGTGCGAACGCTCACCCGAACGTGGGACGCATCGGTCTCCTTGAAGAGGACGGTGATGTCACCGGTTCGGGTCGAGGCCAGCAGGTCGACGAAGCCTTCGGTTGCCGTGGCATCGCTGCCGGTCTCCCGGAGCATCTCGAGGGTCTGGGCTGCGTGGACGATCCGGCCATCGCGGCGCTGCCCGATCCCGTTGAGCATCCGGCCCCACAGCGCCATCGTGCTGAACGGCTTGTCCGCGTAGATCGCCTTGTGGAGGCGCGACAGTGGCGCGCCGGCGGCAACCAGGTCGGCCATCACGCGGAGCGTGCGCGGGGTGGCGTTCGGGTGCGCAAAGGTGTGCGTGTCCTGCACGATGCCGGCGGCGAGGACGGTGGCGATTCGCTCGTCCAGCTCGGCGCCGAGGGCCGGCAGCAGCAGCGCCATCATCTCGCAGGTGGCGGCGGCTTCGGGGTCGACGAACGCGGCGGTCACGCCACTGCCGTCGTTCGAGACGTGGTGGTCGATGTTCACGACGGTGGCGCGTCCGAGCCAATCGGCGTGGTCGCGGACGACCGCCCCGGTGCGCGACAGCGGTCCGTCGAGGACCACCGCAACGTCCGGCTCCAGCGACGGTGAGCGACGGACGTCGCCCGCGCCCGGCAGGCCGGCCAGGAAGGGTGGAACCCCATCCGCGGCGACCACTTCCACGTCCTTGCCGGCGCGCTCCATCGCGAAGCGCAAGGCGAGCGCGGACCCGAGCGAGTCGGCGTCGGGATTCTCGTGGCAGATGGCGGTGATCCGATCGGCGCCGAGGATGGCGTCGACCACGGCCTCACGCGTCATCGGTGCGTTCCCGCTCGAGTTCGTTGAGCAGCCGCAGCACGCGGTCCCCCGCCTCGATCGAGTCGTCGTGGCGAATGACGAGCTGCGGGATGTGGCGGATCGTCAGCCGCTCCCCCAGCTGGCGGCGCAGCCACGGCGCCGCGTCGGTGAGGGCCTTGACGGCCGCCTCCTGCTCCTCCGGCGTGCCCAGCACGCTGACCCAGACCCGAGCCGAGCCGAGGTCGCGCGCCGTCTCCACGCGCGTGACGGTGGCGAACCCGATCCGCGGGTCCTTCATCTCGCGCTGCAGCAGCGTCATCAGCTCCTGCCGGATCTGGCTGTCGAGCCGATCGGTCCGCTGCGTCATCGGGTCCTCGCTCAGGCCTGCTCGGCCACCATCTGGTAGCACTCGATGACGTCGCCTTCGGCGATCTCGTCGACATCGAGGCCGATGCCGCACTCAAACCCAGTGGCGACCTCGCGCACGTCGTCCTTGAAGCGCTTCAGCGAGGTGATTCGCGTGTCGGCCAGCAGCTCGCTGCCGCGGAAGACGCGGGCCTGGGTGCCACGCAGGATGCGACCGTCGGTCACGTACGAGCCGGCGATGTTGCCCGCCTTGCCCGCCTTGATGACCATCCGCACCTCGGCGTGCCCCTCGATGCGCTCCACCATCTTCGGCGCGAGCATGCCCTTGAGCGCCTGGCCGATGTCGTCGGTCAGCTTGTAGATCACGTCGTACAGCCGAACGTCGACGCCGGTGGCCTCGATCGATCGCAGCGCGCCCGGATCGGGCTTGGTGTTGAAGCCGATGACGACGGCGTCCGACGCGGACGCGAGGTTGATGTCACCCTCGTTGATGTCGCCGGCACCCTCTCGCAGGATGTTGATCCGCACCTCGGGCGTGTTGAGCCGCTCGACGGCGTTGCGGATGGCGCCCAGGGAGCCCTGCACGTCGGTCTTCAGGACGACGCGCAGCTCGGCGACCTCGGCGTCGGCGATCTGAGCGCTGACCTCTTCGAGCGAGGAGACCGTGCGGTCGCCGCCGGCGGACGCCGCGGCCTCTGCCGCCTCGGCCAGGTCACGGGCCGTCTTCTCGTCCGCGACGACCCGCAGCGTGTCACCCGCCTCGGGAAGACCGGTGAGGCCGATGATCTCAACGGCACTGGCCGGCTCGGCCTGCTTGACGCGCTTGCCCGCGGCATTGTTGAGGGCCCGGACGCGGCCATGCGTGCGCCCGACGGCCACGACGTCGCCGACCTTGAGCGTGCCGGTCTGGACGAGGACGGTCGCGACGTTGCCACGGCCCTTGTCGACCTTCGACTCGACGATCGTGCCGATCGCCTCCCGATCCGGGTTCGCCCTGAGGTCTTGCAGGTCGGCGACGAGCAGCACCATCTCCATCAGGTCGTCGATGCCGGTACGCTGCTTGGCGCTGACCGGAACGGCGATCACGTCGCCGCCGTACTCCTCGATGAGGACGTTGTTGTCCGCGAGCTCCTGCTTGACCCGGTCCGGCTGCGCATCCGGCTTGTCGATCTTGTTGATGGCCACGATCATCGGCACGCGCGCGGCGCGAACGTGGTCGATCGCCTCCTTGGTCTGCGGCATGACGCCGTCATCGGCCGCGACCACGATGATCGCGATGTCGGTGACCTGGGCGCCGCGGGCGCGCATGGCGGTGAACGCCTCGTGACCGGGCGTGTCCAGGAACACGATGCGCTTGTCGTTATGCACGACCTCGCTGGCGCCGATGTGCTGGGTGATCCCACCCGACTCGCGGTCGGCGACCTTCGTCTCGCGGATCGCATCGAGGAGGCTCGTCTTCCCATGGTCGACGTGGCCCATCACGGTCACGATCGGGGCGCGGGTGACGAGCTTGCTGGCGTCGTCCTCGGTCCACAGGGTCGGCTTGCCCTCGCCGTCCTCGGCGCTGCCGGGCTTGACGAGCTCCTGCTCCTTCGCCTCCTCGGCCGCGGCTCGCTCGGTGGCGCCGGCCTCGGTCGCCTCGTACCCGAGCTCGCTGGCGACGAGCGACGCGGTGTCGAAGTCGATCGACTGGTTGACGGTCGCGAAGATGCCGTTGCGGATGAGGACGTTGATGATCTCGGCGTGGCTGACGACGAGCCTCTCGGCCAGGTCCTTGATGACCACCGGGTTCGGGAGCTCGACGGGTCCGGTCGGACGCGAAGCGGCCTGCGCCTCGGCGATGGCCGCGGCGGCACCTGCCGTGCGCTTGCGCTGTGGCCGGGGTCCCCGGCGGGGTCGGTATCTACGTGGCGGCATCGTTCACCTCGATTTCGAGCATTCCCGGCGCGAGCTCGGCACCGAGCGCTCGCCTGACGGCCGCTGCGGCCCGTTCGGGCTCGCGGCAGGCCGCGTCATGACAGATATAGGTCCCGCGCCCCGGCTGCCTGCCGGTGGGGTCGCGGTGGATGGTCCCGTCACCTGCTCGGACCAGCCGGTCCATCTCGCGCTTCGGGCGCGCGACCCGGCAGACCGCGCAGGTGCGGGTCGGGATGTGATCAGGTCGTCGCTTCGGCATCGACCGGCGCCTCCGCGACCGGCTCGAGCTCCTCGTCGCCGGGCTCGCTGCCCGCGGCCGCCGTTGCCACGCCCGCATCGGAGCGGATGTCGATCCGCCACCCGGTGAGCTTGGCCGCCAGCCGCGCGTTCTGCCCCTCCTTGCCGATGGCGAGGCTGAGCTGTCGCTCGGGCACGATCACGTTCGCGATCTTGTGCTCCTCGTCGACGCGCACGCTCAGCACCTCGGCCGGACTGAGGGCCTCGGCGACGAAGCGACCGGCATCCTCGTCCCACAGGACGATGTCCACCTTCTCGCCGTTCAGCTCGGCGACGATCGACTGGATGCGCGCGCCGCGCTGCCCGACGGCCGCGCCCTTGGCGTCGACCCCCGGCTGCCGGCTCTCGACGGCGACCTTGGAGCGGCTCCCCGCCTCGCGGGCGATGCCGCGGATGACGACGGTGCCGTTGTAGATCTCGGGGATCTCCATCTCCATGAGGCGACGGAGGAACCCGCGATGCGTCCGGCTGGCCACGATGACCGGCCCGCGTGTCGTGCGTCGCACCTCCATCACGTAGACCTTGAGGTGCTGCCCGATCCGATACGTCTCGCTCGGGAGCTGCTCGGTCACGGCCAGCACGGCCTCGACGTCCTTGCCCATGTCGAGCACGACCGCGGAGTCGGTCGTCCGCTGGACGGTGCCGGTCATGATCTCGCCCTCGCGGGCCGCGTACTGCTGGAACACGACGTCGCGCTGCGCCTCGCGGAGGCGCTGGCGGTAGACCTGCCCGGCCGTCTGGGCCGCGATGCGGCCGAGCTGGGCCTGGGTGACGTTCTCGGGGATACGGACCTTGCCGCCGACGCCTGTGGTCGGGTCGATCTTCTGCGCCGCCGCGGCCGTCATCTGGAGCTCGGGATCCTCGATCTCCTGCTCGCCGGCGACGACCTCGTACTCGCGGGCGACGCTGATCTCGCCGCTCTCCGGGTTCACCGTGACGACGACATTCTCCGGGGCATCGGCATTCCGCCGGTAGGCCGATTCGATCGCCTGCTCCAGCGTTCGGATCAGGATCTCCTGCGGCACACCCTTCTCGGCGTTCAGCTGGAGCAACGCTCCGATGAAGTCTCGATTCATGCCGCTCCTCGTTCCGCGGACAAACAAAGACGTGGGATGGCGAACCGACCCACGTCCTTGGCGCTTGGTTCAATATTGGTGGTTCGCATTGGCCGGCAGAACCGTCCCGGAGTATAGCCGATCGGCCTCTCGGCTGCTACCGAGCCGATAGATCGGGCGCGGTGCCCCATCACGGCCCGCGCCGACCCATGTGCGCCGATACATCGGGCAGCGGGGCGTACCAGGTCCTGCCAGGCGCTCGTGCGCCGATAGATCGGGCACTGGAGCGCGCGACGACCCGATTCCGGCCCTTCCGGAGCTCCGATGCCCGATCTATCGGGCATTCGGGTGCCCAAAGCGACATCCATGCGCCCACATGCCCGATCTATCGAGCAGCGGGACCGTGCGGATCGGCTCTGCGAGCCCGCAACCTCAGCCGGAGATCAGACGCTGGATGTCGTTGATGCTGATGAGGATCACGAGGGCGATCAGCACGGCAAAGCCCGCGAGGTAGATGAGGGCCTCGCGCTCGGCGGGCAGCCGGCGTCGGCGGACGGCCTCGACGAGCACGACCGCGATGCGGCCACCATCCAGCGGCGGGAACGGCAGCACGTTCAGCACGGCCAGGTTGACCGACAGGAGTCCGATGAAGAGCAGCTGGCTCACCAGCGGCGCCTCGAGGAGGCGCCCGGTCTCCTGGGCGATGCCGATCGGCCCGCGCGCGTCCGGTGCATCCGGGTTGAGGCCGACGAGGCCGCCGACGGCATCTGCCAGCCCGCCGGGAATCTGGACGGCGATCGTCCACGCGGTGCTCGTGCCGCGCGCCACGGCGTCGATCGGGCCATCGACGAGCGATGGCTGTTCCACGACGCGCTCTGGGTCGTAGGCGAAGCCAATCGGCCCGGTACCAGCGGCCCGCTCCTCGTCGGTGACCAGGGGGACGACCTCCAGCTGGATGCGCTCGCCGTCACGTTCGACATCGAGCGTGACCATGGTGCCGCCACGCTCGGCGACGAAGTCGGTGAGGTCGGCGGAGCGCTCGAAGGTGCGACCATCGACTCCGAGGATGACGTCGCCGACCTCGAGAGCTTCCTCGGCCGGGCTCCCGGCCTGGATCTCCGTGACGGTCAGCGGCCCCTGGCCGATGAGGGTCGGCATGCTGAAGGCGACCGCAAAGAGTGCGGCCGCAAGGACGAAGTTCATC
>Ga0214468_1000198_pt1 | contig 18813 bp, 14 predicted proteins | sample RVTome_9_FD_187334 | JGI IMG/M metagenome (GOLD analysis project Ga0214468, IMG submission 187334) | Soil microbial communities from uranium-contaminated site in the Upper Colorado River Basin, Wyoming, United States - RVT155D38 HiSeq ...
CTTCTCGGTGTGGGCGGCGGCGGGGAAGAAGAAGACCTCGGTCGCCACGTCCTCGGGCCGCACCTCGCCGCGGTCGTACTCGCCGCCGCGGCGCCAGAACTCGGCGGTCTCGGTCGGCGCGAAGTCGCGGACGACGCACCAGTCGAGCCGGCGCATCGCCTTGCGGTGCAGCGCCCCGTGCATGGAGCCGACGACCGGGTTCTCGCCCAGGAGCAGGTACCCACGCACCTTGCCGTCCGCCATGTCGGCGACCGTCGTCATGTGGGAGTGGTCGCCGGAGATCCGCGGCAGGTGGCCGAGGCGGAAGCCGTTCTCCTCGCGCGCCGCCTCGCCGTACCAGGCCTTGAGCAGCGAGACCAGGTACTTCGGCATCTCGCCCCACCAGCCGGAGGCGGAGCCGTTGTAGGCGAGGTAGCTGTCGAGGTCGACGTCGGTGCCGGCGTGCGGCATCGGCAGGTAGCCGGGGAGCAGGTTGTAGAGCGTCGGGATGTCGGTCGATCCCTGGATCGACGCGTGGCCGCGCAGCGCCAGGATGCCGCCGCCGGGCCGCCCGACGTTGCCGAGCAGGAGCTGGAGGATCGCCGCGGTGCGGATGTACTGCACCCCGATCGTGTGCTGGGTCCAGCCGACCGCGTAGCAGAAGGCCGAGGTGCGCTCGCGTCCGCTGTTCGCGCACAGCGCCTCGGCCACCTTCGCGAACAGGGCCTGCGGCACCCCGCACACGTCCTCGACGACCTCGGGGGTGTAGCGCGAGAAGTGGCGCCGCAGGATCTGGAAGACACACCGCGGGTGCTCGAGGGTCTCGTCGAAGCGCTCGGCGGCGATCCGGCTGCCGCGCTCGGAGTGCGGCTCGCCGGAGAACATCTCGCGGCTGCCGGCCGAGGGGGCGACCTCGACCCCCTCGTACTGCCACGACGCCGGGTCGTACGCTCCCTGGACCGGCTCCCAGCCGCTGAACAGGCCGTCGAGGTCCTCGGTGTCGCGGAAGTCCGCCGAGACGATCGCCGGTGCGTTCGTGTAGTGGACGACGTAGTCGCGGAAGAAGCTCCCGGTCTCGAGGACGTGACGGACCAGGCCGCCGAGGAAGGCGACGTCGGTGCCGGCCCGTAGCGGCACGTGGAGGTCGGCCACGGCGCTCGTGCGGGTGAACCGGGGGTCGACGTGGATCACCGTCGCCCCGCGCCGCTTCGCCTCCATCACCCAGCGGAATCCCACCGGGTGGCACTCGGCCATGTTCGAGCCCTGGATGACGATGCAGTCCGCGTTCGCCAGGTCCTGCTGGAAGGTGGTGGCCCCGCCGCGGCCGAAGGAGGTCCCCAGACCGGGGACCGTGGAGCTATGTCATATCCGGGCCTGGTTCTCGACCTGGACGATGCCGAGCCCGCCGGTGAAGAGCTTCTTGATCAGGTAGTTCTCTTCGTTGTCGAGCGTCGCGCCGCCGAGGTGGGCGATGCCGAGGGTGCGGGCGACGCGGCGGCCCTCTTCGTCGGTCTCCTCCCAGGTCGCGTCGCGGGTCTCGCGGACGAGCTCGGCCACCCGGTCCATCGCCCACTCCAGCGGCACCGGCTCCCACTCCGTCGCCCCCGGCTTCCGGTGCAGCACGGTCTTCACCCGGTGCGAGCCGGCGACGAGCTGGAAGGTCGCCGCCCCCTTGGGGCACAGGCAGCCGCGGGAGATCGGCGAGTCGGGGTCGCCCTCGACGTCGGTCAGCCGCCCGTCCTCGACGTAGAGGAGCTGCCCGCAGCCGACCGCGCAGTACGGGCACACCGAGCGCACGACGTCGTCGGCCCGCTCGGTCCGCGGCCGCAGCCCCTCGGTGCGCGGCGAGGCCGCGGTGCTGCCCAGCGCCGCCCAGTCGCCCCGGCGGAGCTGGCGGAGCAGCGGCCAGCGGGAGACGTCGAAGGGCTTCGCGGGCGGGCGGTCGTCGGGCATCGGGGCGGCTCCTCCGGTCCGGATCGTGGCTGGGGCCGATGATGCCACACAGGGAGACTCCTGGCTCCGCTCGGAGCGAGCCGAGTCGTCCTCTCGGGGGGACGTTCTCGGCGTTCGGCGTCGTGTTCCACCGGGGCGGCCGGGGTGGCACGGTGCTTGAACTCCCTTTCCAGTGTCCGCCCGCTTCGGCGGGTGGGCGGGTACCGACGCAACGCCTCGCGGAGCCGCAAGACCCACCTCCTTGCCTGCAACTCCCGGCTCCGCGGGGCGGTCGGCCTCACACCCCGGAAAGGAGCACCTCCGATGACCCGTTCGAGCACTCGACGTCCGCTCTTCGCGTCCACCCTCGCCGCCTTCACCGCGCTGACCCTCCTCGCCGGCTGCGCCAGCTGGCGGGCCGAGCGGCAGCCGCGCCAGACCGAGCGGGACCGGACGGTCACCGGCGCCGCGGTGGGCGCCGCCGTCGGCGCGGCGGCCACGGCCGTCATCCTCGGCAAGAGGGAGGCCGACGAGATCCTCGCCGGCGCCGCGGTCGGCGCGGTCGTCGGCGGCGGAGTCGGCGTCTACATGGATCGCCAGGAGGAGCGGCTCGCCCGCATCCCCGGCACCACGGTGGAGCGCGTCAGCCCCGACACGATCCTGATCCACTTCGACTCCGACGTGCTGTTCGACGTCGACTCGGCGGGGCTGTCGGGCGGCTCCCGCTCGACCCTCGACCAGGTCGCCTCGGTGATCATGGAGTACCCGAAGACGGCCGCGGTCGTCCAGGGGCACACCGACTCGACCGGCTCCGAGACGCACAACCAGCAGCTCTCCGAGCGGCGCGCCCAGGCGGTCCACAACTACCTCGTCGGCCGCGGTGTCGACGCCTCGCGCATGACCGCCCTCGGCTACGGCGAGAGCTACCCGGTCGCCTCGAACGACACCGAGTACGGCAAGCAGCAGAACCGCCGGGTCGACCTCCTGCTCAAGGCGAAGGCGCGGTAGGACGGTACCCGTGGCGGGCGGCTGGCATGAGCCTTCGGCATGCCAGCCGCCGGCCACCCGCCGACCGAGAGCCCCTTCGCCGCCACGGTGACGTAGGATCGCTGCCGAGCCGTGGCGGATCGCTCCGCCCGCATTCAGCCCGTGGCCGCGGTTCGCAGCCGGTCGAGGAGCTCGGGGACCTCGTCCGGGCCGCCGAGCGTCCATTCCGCCGCGGTCTCGGCCGGCTCGTCGGCGACGCGGACGCCGATGCCGCCCCCCGGCCGGTCCGCCAGGGCGCGGAAGGCGTCCTCGTCGGTGACGTCGTCGCCGACGTAGACCGGGACGACGTCGGGGCCGTCGAGGCCGAGGGCGTCGAGGAGGTGGAGGAGCGCCCGGCCCTTGTCCCACTCGATCCGCGGCCGCAGCTCGGCGACCTTCTTGCCCTCGGCCCGCTCGAGCTCCGGGTGGGCCGCGAGCGCGGGGCGGATCGCCACCTCGACCCGGCCGCGGTCGTCCTCGGCGACCCGCCGGTAGTGGACCGCCACGGTGTAGCGCTTCGGCTCGACCTGGGCGCCGGGGACCTCGGCGAGCTCCTCGGCGAGCCCGGCGGAGACCCGCTCGATCAGGGGCGGGATGTCGCCGCCCACCTCGTGGCGGACCCCGGGACCGGCGATGTCGAAGCCGTGGCTGCCGGCGTACACGAGGTCGGGGAGGCCGACCCGCTCGGCGACGTCGGCGCGGTCGCGGCCGGAGACGACGACCACCGGCGCCACCTCGGCGAGCCGCTCGACCGCCCGGCGGGCGGCGGGCAGGATCCCCGCGTCCTCGGGCCGCTCGACGATCGGCGAGAGCGTGCCGTCGAAGTCGAGGAAGACGGCCGGCCGGCGGCCGGCGAGCCGCTCGGCGAGATCGTCCCACCGCTCGAGCGCCGACGGGGGAGAGCGCGGATCTGTCGTCATCTCGGACGCGGGTCGGTCGTCAGCTCGGACGCGTTCGCCGGGCGCGCTCCCGGCGCGCGCGGCCCAGGCGCGCACGGTCTACGCACGGTCTACACGTCCACCCACGACTCCTCGGTGTCGAGCACCGGCACGAAGTCGCGCGGCGCGACGAGGCTCTCGAGGCCACTGCCCAGGGCGACGGAGAGGTAGCGGTCGACCCACCAGTAGATGTCCTGCTCGGCGAGCACCGCCTGCATCGCCTCCATCCGCCGCCGCCGCTCGTCCTCGCCCATCTCGAGGGCCCGCTTCAGCGCGTCGGCCATCCCCTCGACGTCGTGCGGGTTGACGAGCAGCGCCCCCTCCGCGAGCTGGGCCGCCGCGCCGGCGAACTCCGAGAGCACCAGCACGCCGTCCTTGTCGACCTGGCAGGCGCAGAACTCCTTGGACACCAGGTTCATCCCGTCCTTGATCGAGGTGACGAAGCCGACCCGCGCCATCCGGTAGAGGGCGACGAGGTCGCGCCGCGGGATCGACCGGTAGTGGTAGTGGACCGGCGCCCAGCCGGCGGTCGAGAACTTGCCGTTGATCTCGCCGACCAACCCGTCGAGCCGCGCCTTGAGCGCCTGGTACTGGGGGACGTTCTCGCGGCTCGGCACGACGACCTGGACGAGGATCGCCCGCTCGCGCAGCTCGCGGTGGCGCTCGAGGGCGTCGCGGAAGGCGAGCAGGCGCTCGGGGAGGCCCTTCGTGTAGTCGAGCCGGTCGACGCCGAGGACGATCCGGTGATCGCCGATGCGCGCCCTGAGCTCGCGCACCCGCCGCTCGGTATCGGGCTCGGCGGCGAGGTCGTGGAAGTCGCGGTAGTCGATGCCGATCGGGAAGGCGCCGGCCTGCACCTCACGGTCGCCGAGCGACAGCCGGGCGATGCCGCCGCCCTCCTCGGTGACCTCGATCTCGGGCAGCAGGTTGCCGACGCAGGAGAGGAAGTTCCGCAGGTCGCGCGGCGTCTGCAGGCCGATCAGGTCGTAGGCGAGCAGGGCGGCGAGGATCTGCCCCCGCCACGGGAGCTTGACGAAGACGTCGAGCGGCGGGAAGGGGATGTGGAGGAAGAAGCCGAGCCGCCGGTCGGCGGCCTTGTCGCGGGCGAGCTCGGCGACGTGGATCAGCTGGTAGTCCTGCACCCAGACGAAGTCGTCGGCCGCGGTCGCCTCGACGACCCGGTCGGCGAACTTCCGGTTGACCTCGAGGTAGGCGTACCAGAAGGCCGGCTCGAAGTCGCACGAGCCGGTCATGTCGTGGAACAGCGGCCACAGCACCGAGTTCGAGAAGCCGTAGTAGAAGCCGTCGACCTCCTCCGCGGTGAGGACCACCGGGACGAGCTCGTAGCCGCGCTCGCGGAAGCCCTCCGAGAGCACCGTCTGCCAGGTGCCGCCGGGCTCGACCGGCCGCCCCGGCCAGCCGATCCACTTGCCGCCCCGGTGGGAGAGGACCGGCGCCAGCGCCGTCACCAGCCCACCGGAGCCGGCCTCGAGCTCCCACCCCTCGTCGCCGCGGCGCAGGACGACCGGCAGCCGGTTCGACACGACGACCAGCCGCCGGCTCTTCGCTCGGCTCTCGGGGTCAGGCACGGGCACTGCTCTGCGGTCGGCGTGGCGACATGAAAGGGATCGCCGACTCGAGGGAGCACGAAACGTGCCGGGCGCGGGCCTTCCCCCGAGACGTTTGACTTCCTCTCCCCCTTCCGACAGCATCTTCGGGTCCGATGGAGGCACCGACCGCGGGGGGCGACGAAAAGCTGATCGACGGGTACCTGGAGGGGGAGCCGTCCGCCGTCGCGCGGGTCGACGGCTGGCTGGAGCGGGCGGCGAGCGCCTACCGGCGGCGGCTCCGCGACCAGTGGGACGACGTGCTCCAGGACGTCCGGCTCGAGGTCGTCCGGCTGCTGCGGGACGGGCACTTCCGGGGCGAGTCGTCGCTGAAGACCTACCTCTGGCGGGTCACCTCGCACACCTGTCTCGACCGCATCCGGTCGCGCACCCGCTGGACCTGGGTCGAGTACGACGCCGAGGCCGACCGTCCCGTCCCGGCGGACCGGCCGGCTCAAGACCGGGTGTGGAGCGCCGAACGCGACCTGCTCGTCCGCGTGGTGGCCCGGATGAGCGAGGACTGCCGGAAGCTGTGGGGGATGGTCCTCGCCGGGCTCTCCTACCGCGAGATGAGCCGCGAGACGGGGGTCTCGGAAGGGGCGCTGCGGGTGCGCGTGCTCCGCTGCCGCAAACGCGCGGGCGAGGTCCGCGATCAGCTCGAGGGGAACGGTCTGCCCGTCGTTTGAAGTTTCTTTCAACGTAGGGTAACGAAAACGGGCGCCCGGACGCCTCAGAGCAGCGACATGGAACCGACGACCTGCGACCGGACGACCGAGCTGCTCCCCTGGCTCCTCAACGACTCCCTCGACGAGTCCGAGCGCCGCGAGGTGGAGGACCATCTGCGGAGCTGCCCGGCCTGCCGCCGCGCGCTGGCCGAGACCCGGAGCGCCCTCGAGCTGTTCGCCGCCCACCCGCCGGCGGCGGCGATCGTGGCGCGCGCCGAGCTCGACGACCAGGCCGCGGCGGGTGCCGACGCCGGCGTCGTCGGGTTCCCGGGCGGCTCGGTCGGGCGCGCGACGCTCGACGCTCACCTCGAGCACTGCGCCGCCTGCCGCGAGGAGCTCGAGCTGGCGCGCGAGAGCCGGCGCCTCGTCGAAGGCGAGGACGAGCCGGCCCGCGGCGAGAGTCGCCGGCCGGCCCGCGAGCCCGGCGTCGTGGTGCCCCTGGCGCGGCCGGCGGCCCCCGGCGCGGAGCGGCGCTTCGACTGGCGCCCGCTCGCGCTCGCCGCGTCGCTGCTCCTCGCCGTCGTCTCGGCCGGGGGCTGGCTGTTCACCGCGCAGGAGGCCGCCGACCGCCGCGACCGCACCGCGGAGCTGGAAGAGCGGGGCGCTCCCGCGCGTCCCGGGGCGCCGGCCGGCGAGACCCCGGCGGGCGAGGGCGCCACGCCGGGCGCGGCCGGCGACCCCGAGGCGACGATCGCCGAGCTCCAGGCGCGGATCGACGAGCTCTCGGGCGACGTCGAGGCGGCGAACGCGGCCGCCGCGGCCGCGGCGGCCCAGGTCGCCGGTCTCGCCGCCGAGGGGGAGCGGCTGGACGAGCTGCTGGCCAACCCGCGCGTCCACCTGCACTTCGAGCCGATCGTGCAGCGGGGCGGCGGCGGCCGGGCCGCGGAGGTGTCGCGCTCGGAGGGGTTGAGCATCGTGGCGGTCTTCCCGCAGACGGCCGAGATCGAGCTCGGCGACGGCCGGCTGAGCTGGCGGCTGCGCGGTGCGGACGGCGAGGTCCTCGACCCGGGCGGGGAGCTCGAGCGCCGCCGCCATCCGGACGCCGGAGAGTACGTCGCGGTCGGGCTGGTGACGGGCGGTCTGCCGCTCGGCGAGGTCGAGCTGGTCCTGTTCGAGGGCCGCCGCGAGGTCGCGTCGATCCCCCTGCGCGTGGTTCCCTGACGCGGCGAGACTTCCGCCGCACTCCCGCTCCGGCTAAGATCGGAGCGTGAGGCGTAAGCAAGGCGGAAGCGGTGCCGGCGGCGCGGCGCCGGATCTCCCGGCGCTCGTCGCAGCGCTGCGCGCCGATCCACGGCTGGGCCGGGAGCTGCGGCACGAGATCGAGCTGCCGGCGGTGGCCGAGCGGACGGCGGCGCTCGACCCGCCGCTGCCGTCCCCGCTCGCCGCCGCCCTGGCCGCGGGCGGCGTCGACCGCCTGTGGAGCCACCAGGCCGAGGCGCTCGCGCACGCCCGGGCCGGCCGCGACGTCCTGGTCACCACCGCGACGGCGTCGGGCAAGTCGCTCGTCTTTCAGCTCCCGGTGCTCGAGGAGGCGGTGCGCGCACGGCCGGGCCGCGCGCTGTTCCTGTTCCCGCTCAAGGCCCTCGGCCAGGACCAGAAGGCGAAGCTCGCGCGGCTCGCCGCCGCCGCCGGGCTCGCGCTCGAGCCCCCGGACGGGGAGGCCGGGACGGCCGGCGCGGCCCCGCCGCCGCTGTGCGAGATCTACGACGGCGACACGCCCGCCGCCCGCCGCACCGAGATCCGCCGCCGGCCGCCGCGGGTGCTGGTCACCAACCCCGACATGCTCCACCTCGGGATCCTCGCCCACTGGCCGTCCTGGGGGCCGTTCCTCGCCGACCTGCGCTGGGTCGTCCTCGACGAGCTCCACGTCTACCGCGGGATCTTCGGCAGCCACTTCCACCACGTGCTCCAGCGCCTGCTGCGGGTCGCCCGGGCGCTCGGCGCCGAGCCCTCGATCGTCGCCTCCTCGGCGACCGCGGCCGACGCCGGCGGGTTCGCCGCCGCGCTCGCCGGCCGGCCGTTCCGGCTGGTCGAGACCTCCGGCGCGCCGCGGGGCGCCCGCCACCTCGCCCTCTTCCGCCCGTCGGCGAGCCCGTACACGACCGCGCTCGAGCTCGTCGTCCGCCTCCTCGAAGCCGGGTTGAAGACGATCGTCTTCACCAAGGCGCGGCGGATCACCGAGCTCCTCTACGCCTGGCTCCGCGAGCGCGACCCGGCGCTCGCCCGGCGGGTGGCGAGCTACCGGTCGGGCTTCCTCCCCGAGGAGCGCCGGAAGATCGAGGGCGAGCTCTTCGCCGGCCGGCTCGACGGGGTGATCTCGACCTCGGCGCTGGAGATGGGCATCGACGTCGGCGGGCTCGACGCCTGCGTGCTCGTCGGCTGGCCGGGCAGCGTCATGGCGACCTGGCAGCGTTCCGGGCGCGCCGGGCGCACCGTCGACGGCGCGCCGCGCGCCTCGCTCACCGCCCTCGTCGCCCTACCCGACGCCCTCGACCAGTGGTTCCTCGATCACCCCACGGAGCTCGTCGCCCGCCCCTGCGAGCGGCTGGTCGTCGACCCGGCGAACCGGCCGGTGGCGAGCGCCCACCTGGTGTGCGCCGCGGCGGAGATGCCGCTCGTGCCGGGGCCGGAGGCGGGGGGCCCGGACGACGGGCCCGCGGGCCCCGGCCCCGCGCCCTCCGACGCCGCCTACCTCGCCCCGCACGGCGCCGCCGTCGACGAGTTGCTCGAGCGCGGCAAGCTGCTCGAGTCGGCGGCCGGCGACGGCGAGCTCCACGCGCGCTCCCGCCGGCCGCACCGCCGCGTCGGCCTGCGCGGCGGCGGCGCCACCTGGCGCATCGTCCGGGCCCCGAGCGGGCGCACCGTCGGCACGGTGGACGGCGTCCGCGTCCTCCGCGAGTGCCACCCGGGAGCGGTCTACCTGCACGCCGGCCGCACCTGGCTCGTCGAGTCGCTCGACCCCGAGCGCCGCCACGCGCTCGCCGAGCGCGCCGAGCTCGACTACTACACCCAGCCGCTCACCGACAAGGAGACCGAGGTCCTCGAGGTGCTCGACGAGCGGATCGCCGGCCCGCTGGCCGCCTGGCTCGGCCGGGTGCGGGTCACCGAGCGGGTCGTCGGCTTCGAGCGCCGCCGGGTGCGCGGCCGCGAGGCGATGGGCCGCGAGCCCCTCGACCTGCCGCCCGCCCGCTGGGAGACGACGGCGCTGTGGTGGGCGGCCCCCCGCGCGGTCGAGGCGACCCTGCGCCGCCACGGCGAGGATCCGATGGGCGCGCTGCACGCCGCCGAGCACGCCTCGATCGCCCTGTTCCCGCTCGTCGCGCTGTGCGACCGCAACGACCTCGGCGGGATCTCCTACCCGCACCACCCGCAGGTCGGCGCCGGCGCGGTCTTCGTCTACGACGGCCATCCCGGCGGGGCCGGGCTCGCCGCCGCCGGCTTCGCCGCCCTCGAGGAGCTCCTCGCCCGGGTCGCCGAGGCGGTCGCCGCCTGCCCTTGCGAGGCCGGCTGCCCGTCCTGCGTCCAGTCGCCGAAGTGCGGCAACGGCAACCGCCCGCTCGACAAGTCCGGCGCCGTCCGCACCCTCCGCCTGCTACTCGGCCGCGAGGAGCCGGTCGTCACCTGGGGCCCGCCGCCGCGGCTGCGGCTGGCCGAGCGGCCGGTCTCGGTGTCCGGGACGGAAAAGCGACGGATCGGTGAAGGGAGAAGAAGCGACAACGTCGGCGAAGCCAGCAGATGGCGGGGGACGCAACGGCCACGTATCGGTGAGGGGAGCGACGGTGACGGCGAAGACGAACCGCCACGGATCGATGAAGGGAACGGCCATCGACAGGGTTCACCAGATCTCTTTTCTGTTGTTCTTACTTTTTTCCGCCGTCTCCGCCGCCCGTCCCCACTGGCCCCCTGGCCGGCCGGCGGCACCGTCGTCTTCGATCTCGAGACGCTGCGCTCGGCGGCGGAGGTGGGCGGCTGGGGGAACGCGCACCGGATGGGGGTGGCGGTGGGGGTGGCCTGGCACCTGGAGCGCGGGAAGGTCGCCGTGTTCGGCGAGGCCGGGGTCGGCCGGCTCGCCGCCACCCTCGCCGCCGCCGACCTGGTCGTCGGGTTCAACGTCAAGCGATTCGACTACCGCGTGCTCGCCGGCTACACCGGGGTCGACCACGCGGCCGAGCTCCCCACCCTCGACCTGCTCGAGGACGTCCACCGGCGGATCGGCTTCCGCGTCGGCCTGGGGCACCTGGCGCTGGAGACCCTCGGGCAGGGCAAGTCGGCCGACGGGCTCCAGTCGCTCGCCTGGGTGCGGCAGGGGAGGCTCGACCTGGTCGAGGACTACTGCCGGCGCGATGTCGAGGTGCTGCGCGACCTCTACCTGCACGGCCGTCGCGAGGGGTTCGTCTGCTACCGCGACCGCAAGCGCGACGCCAGGCTCAAGATCAGGGTCACCTGGTGACGAGAGCGCGGATCGCACGCGATCTCGTGCGGTCCTCCCTCGTCGCTCCCTGCAGCGTACGAAAGTACGCTTCGGTCGACTCCTCGGTCCGGGTCGCCCGACCTCACGCACGCTCCACGCTCTCGTCGCGCTGAGAGAGTCATCGAGCCTGCTCGCCCGCCTTGGCGTTGTTCCAGAGGGCGTCCATCTCTTCGAGATCGGAGTCCTCTAGGTTGCGGCCGTCGGCGGCGACCCGGCGCTCGACCTCGTCGAAGCGGCGGCGGAACTTGCCGTTCGCGGCGGCGAGGGCGGCCTCGGGGTCGACGCCGAGCTTGCGGGCGAGGTTCGCGGCGGTGAACAGGAGGTCGCCGACCTCCTCGCGCACCCCCGGCGTCGCGCCGCCTCCGGCCGGGCTCGCCCCGAGCTCGGCGCGCAGCTCGGCGACCTCCTCGTCGACCTTCGCCAGCACCGCCGCGGCGTCCGGCCAGTCGAAGCCGACGCCGGCCGCCTTCTGGGTCATCCGGTAGGCGGCGGTCAGCGCCGGCAGCGAGCGCGGCACGCCGTCGAGGAGCGACACCTCTTCGCCCCCGGCCGCGAGGTCGCGGCGCTCGGCGAGCTTGCGACGCTCCCACACGCGCTCGACCGCGGCGGCGTCGGCGAGCTCCTCGCGCTCGCCGCCCCGGGGCGCGAAGACGTGCGGGTGGCGGGCGACCATCTTGGCATGGATGCGGGCGAGCGGCTCGGCGGCGGTGAAGGCCCCGGCCTCCTCGGCGAGCCGGGCGACGAAGGCGGCCTGGAAGAGCAGGTCGCCGAGCTCGTCGGCGAGCTCCTCCCACGCCGGGTCGCCGGCGGGCGGAAGGTCTCTCGCGGCGCCGGCGGCGGCGGCCGCCGCAGCGACACGGTCGATCGCCGCCGCGACCTCGTGCGCCTCCTCGATCAGGTAGGCGCGGACGTCGGCGAGCCGCTGCTCCCGATCCCACGGGCAGCCGTCCGGCCCGCGCAGCGTCTCGACGAGGGCGAGCAGCTTGCCGAGGCCGGGCATGGATCGGTACCATAGCGCACTGTCGATGACTTCGAGGGCCCCCTCCGGGCGACCGGACAAGCGGGGGCCGAATCCACGGAAGACGAAGCGGGGGAGCGACTTACGGTGGGCGAGCGGAACGGCGAGAGCGGGCGGGAAGGGCGCGAGATCAAGGTCACCGACAAGCGGATGTTCACCCCCGAGGGTGAGCTCAAGGAGGAGTACCGCGACATCGGGACGTCTGCGCCGGAAGCCGCGGCGACGGGCGGCGAGCCGGCCCCGCCGGCGGGCGCGAGGACGGCGGAAGCGGCGCCCGCGGGCGCCGGCGGCGGTCCGGCTCCGGGGGCCGCGCGCGGGCCGGAGGGCGCCGCGGGGACGCCGCCGCCGGCTGCCGACCGCCCGGGCGGGCCGGCCGGCGAGGAGGGTCGCGGGGCGCGGGTCGAGATCCCCGGGTCGCCGGCGGGGATCGCACCGAGCTTCTACGACCTGATCTCGGTCCTCGCCGAGCCGGTCGCGCTCTACCTCGGTGACGCCGAGCTGCCCGACGGCTCGTCGGCCGAGAACCTCGAGGCCGCCCGGCTCTACATCGACCTGTTCGACGTCCTCCGCCAGAAGACCGCCGGCAACCTGTCCGCCCAGGAGTCGACGGTGCTCGAGGACGTCCTCTACCAGCTCCGCATGCGCTACGTGCAGAAGCGGGGTTAGCAGCCCGTGGTGAGCCCGGTGCGGCGCAGGCGCCCCCGCCATCGCGGGCTCCTCGCCGCAGCCTGGCTGCTGCTGGCCGCCGCCCCCGCCGCGGCCCAGGACGAGGCGACCCGGCTCGCGCCGCCGGTGCGCGGCTCGCTCCACCAGCTCCAGGAGCGCTGGAACGGCTGGCTCGCCGCCTTCTACCAGGACGACGCCGAGCGCGCGGCCGAGATCACCGAGGGGCTGCGCGGGGTGGCCCAGGGACTCGGCATGCGGGCGCTACCCGACCTCTCCCGCGCCGCGCTCGCCCGCGGCGTCGAGGCCGCCCGGCGCGGCGACTTCGCGCGCGCCCGCTGGGCCCTGGCCAGCGCGGAGCGGCTCGACCCGGCCCGGCCCGAGACGGCGTTCGCCCACGCCCGGGTCGACCGGCTCCAAGGCCGCTGGGGCGCGGCGGCGGTGAGCTACGCCGAGGGGATCGTCCGCTCGCTCGGCCAGCCGCTGGAGAGCCGGCTGTGGGGTTTCGATCTGCTCGCCTGGGCCCTCTGCGCCCTGCTCCTCGCCGGCACGCTGTTCGTCGCCCTGGCCGCCGCCGTCCACGGCGCGGCGCTCGGGCGCGACCTCGGGGCGCTCGTCGGGCGGTTCCTGCCCCCGGCCGCGATCCTCCCGGTGACCGTGGTCGTGCTCCTCTGGCCGCTGGTCCTGCCGGCCGGGCTCGCCTGGCTCGTCCTCTGGTGGTCGATCCTCGTCTGGGGCTACGGCTCGCGCAGCCAGCGGGTGGTCCTCGCCGCGCTCTGGTTCTTGGTCGCCGCGTTGCCGCCGGCCGTCGAGGCCGGGAGGCGGCGGATCGCCCTGGAGCTGTCGCCGCCGGTGCGGGCGATGGACGAGCTGGCGGCCGGACGGCTCGCCGGCGGGCTGTTCAGCGACCTCGGGGCGCTGCGCGCGACCCTCCCCGAGGCCCCGGCCGTCGACCACCTGTTCGCCGACCTGTACCGGCGGGTCGGCGACCGGGAGCGCTCGCGGCTGCTCTACCGGGAGGTGCTCGCCGTAGAGCCGGAGAACGCCGACGCGCTGATCGACCTCGGCGCCTACTACTTCTACCGCGGCGACTACCGGACGGCGATCGACCGGTTCGAGGCCGCCGCCCGCGTGGCGCCCGACGACCCGCGCGCCTTCTTCGACCTGAGCCAGGCCTACTCGAACGCTTACCTGTTCACCGACAGCCGGCGTGCCCTGGCGCACGCGCGCGAGCTGGGAGACCTCGAGGTCAGCCGCTGGATGCAGGAGGTCGGCGACCGCGGCGTCAAGTCGGCCGACGGCGGCCTCGCGCGCATCGAGGAGATCCGCGGCCGGCTCGCCGCCGGGACGGGGGCGCGGGCCGGGCGGGTCGTCCTGCTGCGCCAGGGGTGGGGACTGCTGGCGGCGCTCGGCGCGCTCCTCGCCGCGGTCGGCACGGCGCGCCTGCTCCGCGACGCCGCCCCGGCACCGCCGGCCGGCGGCCCGCCACGCGCCCGGCGCGGCGGCTTCCGCGAGGCGCTCGAGGACGCCCCGTGGGCGCGGGCGCTGGTGCCCGGTGGGCCCTCGCTGGCCGCCGGTCGGGGGGTGCTCGCCTACCTGGCGCTGCTGCCCGTCTCTGCGCTCCTGCTGCTCCCCCTGCTCGAGACCCTCGGGGTCACCGTGCCGACGGCCTACGCCGCCTGGGGGGTCGGCCTGCCGCTCGCGGTCGCCGGCTTCACCCTGCTCGCGGCGGGCCGCGCCTTCCTCGCCTTCCGTGCGGAGCGCTGAGCCGATGGCGATCGAAGGCACCCTCGACGAGCTGCGTCTTCCGGAGATCCTGCAGCTCGTCGCGCAGCAGCGGAAGACGGGGATCCTGACGATCCAGGGCGAGGAGACGATCGTCGCGGTGTCGTTCCTCCACGGCCGGGTGGTCGCCGCCGACTCGCTCGAGGAGACGGTCGAGGAACGGCTCGCTCGGCTCCTGGTGCGCGACGGGATCGTCGGCCGGGGCGCGCTGGCCGACGCGGCGGCGCGCTCCCGGGACGGCGAGGGACGCCTCGTCGACGTCCTCGTCGAGGAGGGGTACCTCTCCCGCGAGCGGCTTCTCGACGCCCTGCGCGCCCAGACCCTCGACCTGCTCGAAGACCTGATCGCCTGGCGCCGCGGCGAATTCAAGTTCTACGCCGGTGAGCAGGTCTCCTTCGAGGAGGGCTTCGAGCCGATCTCGGTCGAGGACCTCTTGATCGCCTGGCTCGACCATCCGGCCTTCACCGAGGACGAGGCGGAGGCGATCGGCGGGCCGGCGGGCGGCGGGGGGGCCGAGCGCGAGACGTCGTTCGCCGACGTCGCGGCGAGCGCCGGGCGCGAGGAGCTCGGCGCCGCCGAGCTGGGGACCGGCGAGCCCGGCGCCGCGCCGACCGCGCCGGCCGACCCGGCGGAGGTGCGGCGGCGCCTGGAGCTCACCCCGGAGGACGGCTTCGCCGAGCCGGGCGACGGCGAGCTCCCCGCGATCGACCTCGCCGACGAGGTGCCGTGGCCCGGCGTCGACGAGCTCGCCCGGGCCGCCGCGGAGCCGGCGGTCGGTCCGCGCTCGTTCGCCGAGATCGAGCTCGACGCCGACGCGGAGCCGGAGGCCGACGACCGGTTCCGCCCGGCGGAGGCGGGCGTCGGGGGGGCCGCGGCGGCTCGGCGGCGGGACGCGGCGGCGCCCCGGGCGTGGCCCGCGGCGCTCCCCGCCTGGGTCCCGGCGTCCCTCGCCGCCGGTCTCGCCGCGGTGCTGCTCGTCGCCCTGCTCACCGCGCCGGGCCGCTTCCTCCTCCCGTTCCCCTGGCAAGCGCCCGAGCGCGAGGCCCTCGCCGCGCTCCAGGCGCAGGCGCGCGACCGCACGGTCGACCGGGCGGCGAAGACCTTCTTCCTGCTCGAGGGGCGGTTCCCCGAGAGCCTCGAGCGGCTCGTCGCCCTCGACCTGCTCGAGCCCGGCGACGTGCGCGGGCCGTCCGGCGAGCCGCTCCTCTACGAGGCCCAGGAGGATAGCTACCGCCTCGGCGACCGCTCCGAGGCGATCACCGGCAACTTCCTCCTCGACCCCGAGCTCTTCGGTCCGACCGCCGCCTCCGCCCGCGCCCCCCTCGTCCTCCTCGACTGACGGCTCACGGCCGGAATAAATCTTAGCCTGATATTGTCAACCATGTCGTGGCGCTAGATTTGACAGCGCCATGCTAAGATCCGTATCCCTGCGCGACGCGAGCGACACCACGAGCGAGCATCGAGCGAGCGAAATCGAGAGAACGAGCGACATCGACGAGAGCGAACGAAGAGGAGACACGACGTGAGCAAGATCATCGGCATCGACCTCGGGACGACGAACAGCGTCGTCGCCGTGATGGAAGGCGGCGAGGCGAAGGTCGTCCCCAACTCCGAGGGCAACCGGACCACCCCGTCCGTCGTCGCCTTCGCCAAGGACGGCGAGCGCCTGGTCGGCCAGGTCGCCAAGCGCCAGTCCGTGACCAACCCGAACCGGACCGTCTTCTCGATCAAGCGCTTCATGGGCCGGCGCTACGACGAGGTGTCCGAGGAGATGAAGATGGTCCCCTACGAGGTGCAGAAGGCCGGCAACGGCGACGTGCGCATCGTGGTGGACGACAAGAAGTTCTCGCCCCCCGAGATCTCGGCGATGGTGCTCCAGAAGCTGAAGAGCGCGGCCGAGGACTACCTGGGCGAGAAGGTCGAGCGCGCGGTGATCACCGTGCCCGCCTACTTCAACGACTCGCAGCGCCAGGCGACCAAGGACGCCGGCAAGATCGCCGGGCTCCAGGTCGAGCGGCTGGTCAACGAGCCGACCGCCGCGGCGCTCGCCTACGGCCTCGACAAGAAGGCCGACGAGAAGATCGCCGTCTACGACTTCGGCGGCGGCACCTTCGACATCTCGATCCTCGAGGTCGGCGACGGCGTCGTCGAGGTCAAGGCGACCAACGGCGACACCCACCTCGGCGGCGACAACGTCGACCAGGTGGTCATCGACTGGCTGCTCGAGGAGTTCAAGAAGGACCAGGGTGTCGACTTGGCCCAGGACCCGATGGCCATGCAGCGGCTCAAGGAGGCCGCCGAGAAGGCCAAGATCGAGCTCTCGAGCGCCCAGAAGACCGAGATCAACCTGCCGTTCATCACCGCCGACGCCTCCGGCCCGAAGCACCTGACGATCGAGCTCTCCCGCGCCAAGCTCGAGCAGCTCGTCGAGCAGATCATCCAGCGCTCGATCGGCCCGTGCGAGCAGGCGATGAAGGACGCGGGCGTCTCCAAGGACGAGATCGACGAGGTCGTCCTCGTCGGCGGCATGACCCGCATGCCGGCGATCCAGAAGCTGGTCGAGAAGGTGTTCGGCAAGGAGCCCCACAAGGGCGTCAACCCGGACGAGGTCGTGGCGATCGGCGCCGCGATCCAGGGCGGCGTGCTGGCCGGCGACGTCAAGGACATGCTGCTGCTCGACGTCACCCCGCTGTCGCTCGGCATCGAGACCCTGGGCGGCGTCTTCACGCGGCTGATCGAGCGCAACACGACGATCCCGACGCGCAAGAGCGAGACCTTCTCGACCGCGGCGGACAACCAGACCTCCGTCGAGGTCCACGTGCTCCAGGGCGAGCGGGAGATGGCGCGGGACAACCGCACCCTCGGCCGCTTCCACCTCGTCGGCATCCCGTCGGCGCCGCGCGGCATGCCGCAGATCGAGGTCACCTTCGACATCGACGCCAACGGCATCGTCAACGTGTCGGCGAAGGATCTCGGTACCGGCAAGGAGCAGAAGATCACCATCACCGCCTCGAGCGGCCTCGACGAGAAGGACATCGAGACGATGGTCCAGGACGCCGAGTCGCACGCCTCCGAGGACAAGGAGCGGCGCAAGCAGGTCGAGACCCGCAACACCCTCGACAGCCTCGTCTACCAGACCGAGAAGACCTACGAGGAGAACAAGGAGAAGGTCTCGGCCGAGGTCAAGGGCGAGATGGAGTCGGCCCTCGCCGCCGCGAAGAAGGCCCTCGAGGGCGACGACACGAGCGCCATGGAGAGCGCCGTCCAGCAGATCCAGCAGGCCTCCCACAAGCTCGCCGAGTCGATGTACCAGCAGGCCGGCGCGGCGGGCGGTGCGCAGGCCGGCGCCGGAGCCCCGGGCGCGGGTCCGCAGCCCGGCGCCGAGGCCGGCACCCCCGGCGGCGCGGCCGACGAAGAGGTGATCGACGCCGAGTACGTCGACGTCGACAAGGAGTCGTGATCCGCGGACGCTGAAGAGACGCCCGGAGCCGGGCCGGCCCCGTCAGCGGCGGGCCGGCCCGGCCTCCCCGTCATTCCCACCCGGAGGACCGCCATGTCCGACGACCGCCCCCACCGCAAGCCCGGCCAGAAGTACCTGATGATCAGCGCCGTCGCCGAGCGCTTCGACATCCACCCCCAGACCCTCCGCCTCTACGAGCGCGAGGGACTCCTCACCCCGGCCCGCTCCAAGGGCAACACCCGCCTCTACGACGACGAGGCCCTCCGCCGCCTCGAGACCATCCTCACCCTGACCCGCGACCTCGGCGTCAACCTCGCCGGCGTCGAAGTCGTCCTCAACCTCCGCGAGCAGCTCCGCGACATGCAGCTCGAGCTCGACCGCCTCCTCGACCGCGTCCGCCGCGACATGGTCGACAAAGAAGCCGCGGTCACCCGCCAGCACGCCCTGGTTCGGGTCCAGGCCGCCCTGCCGGTCCGGCGGGCGAAGTGAAGAGCGCGCCCGACCCTCCGCCTCGCGGGGTCTCGGACACCGATCCCGAGATCGAGCGGAAGCTCACCGACGCGTCCCGGCGCCTCACCCCCGGGGAGCGGCTGATGCGCGTGTTCGAGCTCAACCGGGCCGCGGAGGTGATGGCCCTGGCCGGCATCCGGCAGCGCCACGGGTCCGACCTCAGCGAACGAGAAGAGCGGCTCCGTCTCGCCGCCCTGAGACTCGACCGTGCGACGATGGTCGAAGTCTTCGGCTGGGACCCGGAGGTCGAGGGCTATTGACCCGGCTCCCGCCTCTGATCGAGGCACTCCTCGAGGTCGCTCGCGCGCTCGACGAGCTCGAGCTGCCGTACCTGGTCGGTGGATCGCTCGCCAGCTCGACGTACGGCGAGGCCCGGACGACCCAGGACGTCGACGTCCTCGTCGATCTGGATGCGGACGCGCTCGAGTCGCTGCTGGATCGCCTGGGATCCGCGTTCTACGCCGACGACGAACGCGCCCGCCGGGCCATCGAGAGCGGGAGCTCTTTCAACGCGATCCACCTGGCGACGATGAGCAAGATCGACCTGTTCATCGCCGGGGGGGAACCGATGAACCGGAACCAGCTCGACCGGCGGCCGGAGTCGGTGAGCTCCCAGCCGCGGAGGGTTTCGAGGTTCTCCGCGCGGAGGGCGGCGAAGGTGTCGAGGAGCTCGGGGAGGGGGCGGCGGGGGCCGGCGAA
>Ga0214468_1000199_pt1 | contig 18716 bp, 16 predicted proteins | sample RVTome_9_FD_187334 | JGI IMG/M metagenome (GOLD analysis project Ga0214468, IMG submission 187334) | Soil microbial communities from uranium-contaminated site in the Upper Colorado River Basin, Wyoming, United States - RVT155D38 HiSeq ...
AATCTCCCGCATCTCCCGCAGGGCGCGGTGCTGCAGGACGCGGATCGCTCCGGGACTGCGGTCGAGCACCGCACCGATCTCCTGCGACGACAGGCCGTCGACGAAGCGCAGCACGAGCACCTGGCGCCGATCCTCGGAGACCTTTCCCAGCGCTCGGCGCACGCGCCGGGCCTCGTCCGCCCGGCCGATCTCGTCGGCAGTGTCGGTGGACGCCATCGGCTCGGCAACGCTCTCGAGCGGAGACGTGCGACGGCGCCCGCGGCTTCGCAGCGCGTTCGCCACCTGGTTGTGGGCGATGCGAAACAGCCAGGATCGGAAGCCGGCGCCCTGGTCGCGGAAGCGGTCGATGGCGGCGAGGGCCGCCAGGAACGTCCGCTCGGTCACGTCCTCGGCGTCGTGATGGTCGCCGAGCAGGTAGAAGCAGTAGCCGTACACGCGGTCGAGATAGCGACGGTAGAGCACGGCAAACGCCGCACGATCGACCTGGGCGGCCAGCACGTCGACGAGATCGGGATCGGGCCCACCCTCCAGCCGGCGGGGCCGCGCCACGGCGCTCATGCGTCCTCCACCGGCCGCACATGCACGACCTCGCCGCTGGCGAGCACGATCCGCCCCGCACCGCCCTCGACGACCAGCGAGCCGGTGGCGTCGAGGTCGACGGCGCGCCCCTCGACCGGGCCAGCACCCGACTCCACGACCACCACGCGGCCGAGCGTCACGCACGCCCGCCGGTACCGGTCGAGCGGCGACCGGCCGGCCTCGATGGCGGCGACCTCGGCATCGAGCGCCTCGAGCAGGCGTCCGAGCATCGCCACCCGGTCGACCTCGCGCCCGGTCAGCTCCGCCAGCGACGTCGCCGACGCGGCGAGCTCGGCGGGCATCTCGGCATGCCGCCAGTTCACGTTGAGCCCGATGCCGATGATGGCGGTCGCCAGCCGCCCACCCTCGATCGCCGTCTCGACGAGGAGGCCGGCGAGCTTCCGCCCATCGGCGGCCACGAGGTCGTTCGGCCACTTCAGGCCGGCATCGGCGACCGGCAGGCACGCCTCGCGACAGGCGAGCGCCACGCCGAGCCCGAGCTGCCAGCCGTCGGCCGCGGCGAGCCGCGGCCGGACCGCGACGCTGAACGTCAGGTTGCGACCCGGGGGCGAGCTCCATGTTCGGCCGCGCCGCCCCCGCCCGGTGATCTGCTCCTCGGCGAGGACGGCCACACCCTCGAGGTCATCGTTGTCGAGCAGATCACGGGCGCGGTCGTTCGTCGAGCCCAGCCTGGCATGCGCCTCGACGCGGTGACCGATGCGCCGCCCGGCTCGGGCGGCATCGGCGAAGGGCGTGGACAGCTCGATCATCGCTGCCAACGATAGCCGTGCGGGGTGGCGATCGCCAGTTCGCCGTGCGCTACACTCGCCCTCCCATGAGCCAGACCCTCGATGCCCCGGTGCCGGACGCTTCCGCGGTGCGCGAGCGTGTCTTCAGCGGCATCCAGCCATCCGGAGCCTCTCACCTCGGCAACTACCTCGGCGCGCAGCGCAACTACGTCGCGCTCCAGGACCAGTACGACGCCATCTACGGCATCGTCGACCTCCACGCGCTGACCACCGTCCACGACGGTCGCGAGCTCCGCCGCCTGACCCACGAGATGGTGCTCGATCTCCTCGCCGTCGGGCTCGACCCGGAGCGCTGCTCGCTCATCCGCCAGTCCGACCTGCCGGAGCACACCGAGCTGGCCTGGATCTTCGAGACCTGCATTCCGGTCGCCTGGGCGGAGCGCAATCCGACGTACAAGGAGGGGCGCGAGGAGGGCAAGGAGAACAGCCTCGGCCTGTTGAACTACCCGGTGCTCCAGGCCGCCGACATCGTGCTCTACAAGGCGAGCCGCGTGCCTGTCGGCAAGGACCAGGCTGCGCACCTCGAGCTCAGCCGGGAGATCGTGCGCGCCTTCAACCGGCGCTACGGCCCCGTCTTTCCCGAGCCGCAGCCGGTGTTCACCGACGCCCCGGTGGTCATCGGCACCGACGGCGTGCGCAAGATGGGCAAGAGCGCCGGCAACACGATCCCGATCTTCGCGGAGCCGGACGAGATCCGGCGCCTGGTGATGAGCATGGTGACCGACCCGCAGCGCATCCGTCGGACGGATCCGGGGCGCCCCGAGGTCTGCAACGTGTGCCAGCTGCATCGGTTCTTCGGGGCCGACTACCTCGAGATCCAGGACGGCGAGCGGACCGCCCGCACGGGCTGCGTCGAGACGAAGCAGCTGCTGGCGGAGCGGATCATCGAGTTCTTCCGGCCGATGCGCGAGAAGCGCGCCGCCCTGGCCGCCGATGCCCGGGTCGTCGAGGAGACGCTCGCCGCCGGGGCGGAGCGCGTGCGTCCGATCATCGACGCCACCATGGCCGAGGTGCGGGACGCCGTCGGCATCGGTCGGAGCCGGGAGGCGTAGCGGCGTGACGGGACCGGTCTCCGGCATCGGTCCACGCGAGCGCCGCTGGCTCGTCCTCTTCCTGCTGCTCGGCAGCGCCTACTTCGGCTTCCTGCTCATCGAGCGGCTCCTCGGCTTCGTCGCCGGCTTCGGCTCCATCCTGCTCATCCTGTTCCTCGCCTGGCTGCTCGCCTTCGTGATGTCGCCGGTTGTCGCGTGGCTCGAACGGCGCCTCGGCCTGCCTCGTCCGTCGGTCGTGGCCGGCGTCTACCTCGTGACGCTCGTCATCGTCGGCTTCGTCCTGTTCTACACCGGCGCGGCGATCACCCAGCAGGTCGCGGAGCTGGCGCGCAACTATCCCCAGGCGGAAGCAGCCATCCTGGCCACCCTGGCAGAGTGGGAGCGCGGCCTGCAGTTCGGACGGCTGCAGATCGGCCTCACCGACCTGTACGCCAGCGCCGTGATCGGCGTCGAGCGACTCGGTCGCGAGGTGGTGGAGCAGGCCCAGGGCATCGCGGGGGTGACGATCGCGGCGCTCGGCTCGCTCCTCCTCATCATCGTCATCTCGCTGTACATGCTCATGGACTCGGGGCGCATCCTCGGGCGGCTGCGCGCCGTGGTCCCGCGCCGATACACGGACGAGGCGGCGCTGCTCGAGCGCAGCGTGGCACGCGCCTTCGGCGGCTTCCTCCGCGCGCAGCTCATCCTCGCCGCCTTCCAGGCCATCCTCGTGGGGGTGGTCGGCACGGCGTTCGGCATCCCGTATCTCTTCCTGTGGGGAACGATCAGCGCCCTGGCGATGCTCATCCCGTTCTTCGGTCCGCCGCTCGCCCTCGTGCCGCCGATCATCGGCGCCGCGCTGTTCGCCGGCGGGGCGCTCATCCCGGTGGCGATCATCCTGTTCGTCGTCCAGACCATCCTCGTCAACTGGCTCCAGCCGCGACTCATGCGCGGGGCGCTCGGCCTCCACCCGATCCTCGTTCTGGTCGGCCTGCTCCTCGGCGCGCAGCTGGCCGGCGTGTGGGGGGCGCTGTTCGGGATCCCCGTCATCGCGGTCATCTGGGTGTTCGTGAGCTATCTCGTGTTCCGCACCCTGCCGAACGCCGCGCTGCCGAAGGAGGAGCGCCTCTCGGACGTGGAGGAGCACGTCATGGTCAGCGTCGAGAAGGACCAGGTCGGCGACGAGACCCACCCGCACATCCACGTGACCCGCACGCGCCGCCCGGACGGGAGCGAGCAGGTCGAGATCCGGACCGATCCGCTGCGCGATCCGTTGCGCGATCCGGAGGCCTGAGCCCCGACTTCCCCGGCGGTGGCGCTCGTCGGTCAGGCGACCTCGCGCTTGAGGAGCGGGGTGACGTCCTCGGCGAAGTGACAGGCGCTCTGGTGCCCGCCGCCGACATCGCGCAGGGGCGGCTCCTCTACCTTGCAGATCTCCTGCGCCATCGGGCAGCGCGTGTGGAAGCGGCAGCCCGACGGCGGGTTGGCCGGGGACGGCAGGTCGCCCTTGAGCACGATGCGCTCGCGGCGGACCGTCGGATCGGGGATCGGGATCGCCGACAGCAGCGCCTTGGTGTACGGGTGCTTCGGGTTGTCGTACAGCTCATCGGCCTCCGCCAGCTCGACGACCTTGCCGAGGTACATGACCCCGACGCGGGTCGACAGGTGGCGCACCACCGCCAGGTTGTGGGCGATGAACAGGTAGGTGAGCTGGAACTCGTCCTGGAGGTCACTGAGCAGGTTGAGCACCTGCGACTGGATCGAGACGTCGAGCGCGCTGACCGGCTCGTCGCAGACGACGAACTTCGGGCGCAGGGCCAGGGCACGGGCGATGCCGATGCGCTGGCGCTGGCCACCGGAGAACTCGTGCGGGTAGCGATGGATGTGCTGCTGGTTGAGTCCTACGCGCTTCAGCAGCTCACGCACGGCCGACTCGCGCTCGCGGCGATTCGTCATGCCGTGGACGTAGAGGCCCTCCCCCACGATCTCGCCGACGCTCATCCGCGGGTTGAGGCTGGCATACGGGTCCTGGAAGACGACCTGGATGTCGCGCCGCGCCGCCTTGAGCTCGCGGTTCGAGAGCCCGAACAGCGCCTTGCCCTCGAAGGTCACGGTGCCCGAGGTCGGTGGGATCAGGCGCAGAATGACCTTGCCGAGGGTGGTCTTGCCACAGCCCGACTCCCCCACCAGGCCCAGGGTCTCGCCCTCGTTGACACTGAAGGTCACCCCGTCCACCGCTCGCACGGCGCCGAGCCTGCTCACGCCGAGCAGCCCACCGCGGATGTCGAAGTGCTTGACCAGGCTGTCGACCTCGAGCAGCGGCGCGCCGGCGAGGCCGCCGCGGGCCGTCATGCGCTGGGCGCTCGTCTGGCCGCTGCTCGTCACGCCGCCGGTGGTGTCCACCGTCGCCTGCTCGCTCATGCGACTTCCACCGTGAGGCGCTCGGCCGCTGCCTCGGCCTCCGGCTCGGGTGCCGTGGCACCGACCTCGGGCTCCTCCCCGGCCGGGGTCAACCAGCAGCGGCTGACGTGGTCGGCGCCGACATCTCGGAACGGCGGCGCGGTGTCGCAGATCGGCATGCGGCGCGGACAACGGCGCTTGAAGTGGCATCCGGTCGGCAGGTTGTAGGGCGAGGGCACCGTGCCCTTGATGACCTCGAGGCGACCGACCCGTTCGTCGAGACGCGGGATCGAGTGCAGCAGGCCCTGCGTGTAGGGGTGGTGCGGCGACCCGAAGATGGTGCGCACGTCGCCGCGCTCGACGACCTTGCCGGAGTACATGACCACCACCTCGTCGGCCATCTCGGCCACGACGCCGAGGTCGTGGGTGATGAGCATGATGGCCATCCGATTCTTCTCGCGCAGGTCGCGCATGAGCTGGAGGATCTGGGCCTGGATCGTCACGTCCAGCGCCGTCGTCGGCTCATCGGCGATGAGCAGGTCGGGGTTCGTCGACAGGGCCATGGCGATCATCACCCGCTGGCGCATGCCGCCCGACAGCTGGTGCGGATACTCGCGGGCGCGCTGCTTGGCGTCCGGGATGCCGACCAGGCTGAGCATCTCGACCGCCCGGGCCCAGCCCTCGCGCTGGCTGGAGGCGGTGTGCTGCTGCACGGCCTCGGCGATCTGCTCGCCACAGGTGAAGACCGGGTTCAGGCTGGTCATCGGCTCCTGGAAGATCATGCTCACCTGGTCGCCGCGGATGTCGCGCATCTCCTCGTCGCTGCGGTCCAGCAGGTTCTCGCCGTTGAGCATGATCTGGCCGGCAACGATCTTCCCGGGGCGCTCGATGAGGCGCATGACGCTCAGGCTGGTGATGGACTTCCCGCAGCCTGACTCGCCGACCACGCCGAGCGTCTGCCCGTGGCCGATCTCGAAGGTGACCCCGTCAACCGCCTTGACCGTGCCGTCCTGGGTGAAGAAATGAGTCTTGAGGCCCTGGATCTCGAGAAGCGGGCCGATGTGACGCGCGGACGCGGTCATTGACCCTCGACCCGCTGTCGGGGATCGAGCGCGTCGCGGATGCCGTCGCCGATGAAGTTCGCCGCGAGGACGATGAGGATGAGGACGGTGCTCGGGAAGAGCACGAGGTACGGCTCGCGGTTCAGGTATTCGAAGGCGATGTTGAGGAGCGTGCCCAGGCTGGCGACCGTCGTCGGCAGGCCGAGTCCGATGAAGCTGAGGGCGGCCTCGGTCACGACCGAGTCGGCCACGCCCAGGCTGGCGGCGACGATGATCGGCGCCAGCGCCGGCGGCAGCATGTGGCGGATGATGATCCGCCGCGGATTGGCGCCGAGGGCGCGGGCCGCCTGGACGTAGTCGACCTCGCGCAGGGACAGGAACTCGCCGCGCACGAGCCGCGCCGCCGTCGTCCAGCCCGTGATGCCCAGCGCCAGGATGATCGTCCAGATGCTGGCGCCCCAGAAGGCGACGAAGGCGATGATGATGAACAGCGCGGGCAGCGAGATCGCCACATCCACGAACCGCATCATCAGGTTGTCGACCCAGCCGCCGGCATAGCCGGCGATCGATCCGATGGCAATGCCGATGAAGACGATGATCAGCACCGCCGCGAACGCGATCATCATCGATGTGCCGGTGGCGGCCATGAGGAGCCCGAAGTGGCTCTGGCCGACGCGCGAATACCCGAGCAGGGCGAGCGTGACCTCGCCGTCGACGTTCATGATCTCCGGCTCGCCGAAGCTTCGGCTGGCGCTCACGCTGAGCGTGTCGCCCGCGATGAACGGGACGACCAGGGCGAGCACGATCATCACGACGAGCGTTATGGCGCCGAGGACGGCCATCCGGTGCTTCACGAAGCGCTGGCGGACGAGCTGCCAATAGGTCCGGACCTCGGTCCGATCGAGGTCGTCGGTGTCGTCGAGCTGTGCCTGCCGGACCTCGTAGGCCGTGTCAGTCATGCGGCGCCCCTAGTACTTGATGCGGGGGTCGACGACCCCGTAGAGGATGTCGGCGATGAGGTTGCCGATCACGACGGTGATGCCGCCCAGCAACACGAAGGCCATGACCACCGGGTAGTCGCGCTGGATGACCGCCGCGAAGCCGAGGGAGCCGAGGCCGGGCCACGAGAAGATGCCCTCGGTGATGATCGCCCCGCCGAGCAGGGCGGGCAGCGAGAGCCCGAAGAGCGTGATCACCGGGATGAGCGCGTTGCGCAGCGCGTGACGGAAGTTCACGCGGCCGCGCCCGAGACCCTTGGCCTTGGCGGTCCGGATGTAGTCCTGGTGAAGGACCTCGAGCATCGTCGCCCGAACGTACCGTGACCATCCGGCGATGCTCTGGATCGCCAGGCTGGCGACCGGCAGCACCATGTGCCAGGCGACGTCGAGCGGGTCGCCTGCCTGGCTGAGGCTGCTCGTCATGCCGCGGAAGGGGAAGACCCCCAGCCACACGGCGCCGATGACCAGCAGGTACGTGCCGAGCACGAAGGACGGCATCGCATACCCGATGGTGGCGAAGGTGGTGACGATCTTGTCCGCCCAGCTGTACTGCTTGACGGCGGCGAGCAGCCCGAGCGGGATGGCGATGATGACCGTGAAGAAGAGGGCGCTGCCCATGAGCAGCGCCGTCGCGGGGATCCGCTCGGCGATGAGCTCGAGGACGGGACGCCGATACGTGACGCTGATGCCCCACGCGTCCTCGCGCCAGATCTGCACGTAGTTCGTGATCCAGCCGAAGAACTGCTCATGGAGCGGCCGGTCGAAGCCGTAAATCTCGCGCAGCCGCTCGAGGACCTCGGGACGGACGTTGGGGACTCGGAAGTTCCCCAGCGGATCGCCGGGGGCCAGGTACACAAGGAGGAAGGAGATCAGGGCGACACCGAACAGGATCGGGATCGAAAGGATGAGGCGGCGAATGGTATACGTCAGCATGTCACGTCGATCTCATTACTGCCCCTGCCAGTGATGGGGCGGGGATGGGGATGGATGACGGATCGGGGATGAAGGGTGATGCGGATGCGCCCGTCGATGGGCGCACCCGTACCGGGTGTGAGGAACGCGGGGCGGCCTGACGGCCGCCCCGCATCGGCGTTGTCCTACTCGCCGGCCACCTTGGCCAGCTTGTGGCGCTGCCAGCCCCATTGCGGCGAATCGAGCTCGAGCGGCCCGTCGTCGTACTGCATGCCGGCAGAAAGACCATCTGCGTTCACGTTGGCCCACGCGAACAGATACGGCTGCAGCTCCTGCATCCGCGTCTGGTAGTCGTAGTAGATCTCCGTGCGCGCATCCTGGTCGGAGACGGCGAGGCCCTCTTCGATCAGGCGGTCGATCTCCTCGTCCTGGAGACAGACGTAGTTGAAGTTGTCCGGGCTCTCTTCCGAGGTGCAGTTGTCACTGTGGAAGAGGGCATACGGGTCGGGATCGACGCCGACGCCCCAGCCGCCGAAGTAGGCGTGCCACGGCTCGGTCTGCCCCGGCGGGATGTGCGGCCAGCTCAGCGCTGGGATCAGGACGGTCTGGAAGTCAGCCGCCTCGACGATGACCTCGATGCCGCACTCACTGACCTGCTCCGCGAGGAGGTTCATGAAGTCGACGCGGTCCTGCTGCCCGGCGCGGACGAGGACGAGGGCCGACAGGCGGTCACCGTCCTGGTTCACGTACACATCGTCGTCGCCCAGGGTCCAGGTGTGGATCGATGAGCTTTCGATGAGGGCCGTGGCTGCATCGACGTCGCGCTCGACCGGCGTCAGGTCTGGGTTGAAGGCCCACGACGCCGGCGGAATGTCGGCCTCGATCGGGACGCCATTCCCATCGGTCGCGATCTCGACGAGATTCGCCTTGTCGATGCAGTGCTGCACGGCCTGGCGCAGGTTCACGTCGTAGAACCAGCCCTGGAACTCGGAGCCATCCGCGAGCGGAATGGCCTCGTGCATGTTGTACTGCATCTCGTAATGGCCGAAGTCGTTGTATTCGGCCATCTGGACCGACCCGTCAGCCGCCGGACCCTCGAGGGCCGCGCGCGCATCCGGGGTGAGGTCGTTGACCCAGTCGAGCTCACCGGCAGCGAGCGCCTGGGCGGCGGTCGCGACATCGGTGAAGATCGGCATCTCGATGGTCTGCGTGACCGGAGCGCCCTGCCAGTAGTCGGCGAAGGCGGTCAGGACGCAGCCCTCGAGGCTGCAGGACTCGAGCTGGTACGGTCCCGATCCGACCGGGGTCTGGTTGAAGCTGAGGAGCTGATAGACGGCAGCGACCGCGTCGATGCCCTCTCCCTCGAGGCTACCGGCGATGCCCTGGAGCGGCGTGAGCAGGCTCGCAGCGAAGTCGCATTGACCATCGCTGGTCTCGTCCTCGTCGGTCTCCGGGTCGTCCTCGACCGCGAAGTCCTCGACGGCGCCGTACTCGAGCTCGGCCTCGTCGAGGATGGCCGTGCCTTCGGCAGCGGCGGCCTCGCAGGCGGCTGAGTCAGGCTCCTCCGCACCAGTCGCCTCCTCGATGGCGGCGATGGCGGCGTTGACGTCCTCGACCGCGATGCCCTCGGTGCCACCGGCGAACTCGTCATAGGCGGCTTCGATGACCGCCTGCGACTCGATGCCGACGACCGGCAGGATCGACGTCGCGAACGGCGAGTACGGCTCGATCAGGTTGAACTGCACCGTCGACTCGTCGACCGCTTCGGCGGACTCGAGGAACGGTGCCAGGCAGATCGACGGGTTGTAGGTGCAGCTCTCGCTGATGGCGAGCTGATAGCTGTACACCACGTCGTCCACGGTGATCGGGTCACCGTTGTGGAAGGTCGCGTTGTCGACGAGCGTACAGGTCCACGTGATCTCGTCCTCGCTGACCTCGCAGAGGTCGGTGGCGAGCTGTGGCACCGGCGTCAGGGTGTCGTCGAGCGCGTACAGGAAGTCGTAGATCAGGGCCGTGATGCGGCCCGTCGGCACGTCGCTGTTGGCATTCGACATGTTGCCGACCTGGGCGTCGAGCGCCATGACGATGGTGTCGTCGAACTCGCCCGCCGGCTCAACCGAGGCGCCCGGTTCCACCGAACCGGCCGGCGGCTCGGACGCGCCGTCTGTTGGGGTGCCTGTTCCGCCGCACGCGGCGAGGATCAGCGACCCCGAGAAGAGGAATGCGAGCGCATTCCACTTGGTCCGTCTCATTTACTCCCTCCAGTGGGTGGGGATGGGGAACGGTGCGGGCCCCTATCGACGACGCGCAATTTCGGATGCGTCCGGCCCGACCAGCCGTGAAGTATATCTGCCGAGTCCACCTCCTTGCGCATCGAATCGAGTTCGAGTCGCCGAACGGTAGCAGATGTGCGGGCGCGGTGGCCAAGGCGGCGCGACGGGACGGCGGAGGCTCGGACGTCCTCCCCGCCTACTGCACCCGTTTCCATATATAGCCCGAATCGCACGGATAGGTTCATTCCTGATCTCGAGCCGATGCGCGCCCGTCGTGGCCGACCGCCAGCACCCGGGAACCGTCGGCCGTGTGCGCCTCCGCGATCGGCACGCCGAATGCGCGGCCCGCCAGCGCCAGGTCGAGCGGGCGTCGTCCGCCTCCGGCGTCGAGCAGCTGCCCGAGGTGGAGGAGCACGATCCGATCGGCGAGCCGATGCGCCAGGTTGAGGTCGTGGAGCACGGCCACGACGGTGAGGTCTCGCAGCCGCCGGAGCCGCGTGAGGAGCTCGACGAGCGCCAGCTGGTGGGCGAGATCGAGGTGGAGCGTCGGCTCGTCGAGCAGCAGCAGCCGTGGTTCCTGGGCGAGGGCCATGGCCACCAGCACGCGCTGGCGCTCGCCGCCGGACAGCTCGCTGACGGGCCGGTCGGCCAGGTCCGCGGCACCGGCGTCGGCCAGCGCGTCGGCCACCGCGCGCTCGTCCTCTCGCTCGACCGCGAACAGGCTCCGGGCGTGCGGAATGCGACCGAGCGCCACCACCTCGGCCACCCGGAAGCCAGCCGGCAGCTCCATCGACTGCGGCAGGACCGTCACCGACCGGGCGATCTCGGCGCGTGACCATCGCTCGATCGGCCGGCCGAGCAGCTCGACCCGTCCTCCCGTCGGGCGGATCGTGCCGGCCAGGATGCCAAGCAGCGTCGTCTTGCCGCTGCCGTTGGCGCCGAGCAGCGCGAGGACGTCACCGCGGCCGACCGCGAGATTGACGCCCGCCAGGACGGGGCGATGCCCGTTGGCACCGGGATAGGCGGCGCTGACTCCCTCGAGACGCGCGACGAGCTCGCTCACCGGCTCACCGTGCGCCGAGCGCGCTGCGTCGCAGCAGCCATAGGAAGAACGGTGCGCCGATGAGCGCGGTGACCACACCGACCGGGATCCCGCCGGCCAGGCGCGCGCCGAGGTCGGCGACGACCAGCAGTGCCGAGCCGTACAGCATGCTCGCCGGCAACAGGAGCCGATGATCCGGCCCGAAGGCCAGCCGCAGCACGTGGGGCACGACGAGCCCGACGAAGCCGATCGTGCCCGAGATGGCGACGCCGGCCGACGTCGCCAACGCCGCCAGGCCGGTCAGGACCCGCTTCTCACGCTCCACGTCGATGCCGAGATGGGCCGCCTGCGCTTCCCCGAGCAGCAATGCGTTGAGGTGGCGCCAGCGCATCAACAGGAGCGCGAAGCTCACGACGATCAGGGGCGCGGCGAACCCGATGCGCGCCCAGGACGCGCCGGACAGCGACCCGAGCAGCCAGCTGACCACGGCGGCCAGCCGGTCACCCGAGCTGAACATCAGGAGCGCCACGCCGGCGGCCAGCAGGGACGAGACCGCGTACCCGGACAGCAGCAGGGTCACGACCGGCGTGCCGCCGTGCCCACGGGCGATCGAGAAGACGACCAGCACCGCCAGCAGCCCCCCGCCGAAGGCGAGGAGCTGGACGAGGCCCAGCCCCAGCCAGCTGCCGATCGCGATCGGCAGGAGCAGGGCGGCCACGGCGCCCAACGAGGCGCCGGCGGCGGTGCCGATGAGGTAGGGGTCCGCCATCGGATTGCGCAGCAAGGCCTGGAAGACGGTGCCCGAGCAGGCGAGCCCGGCGCCGACCACCATGCCGGCCACGATGCGGGGCATGCGGAGCTCCCACACGATCGTCTCCGACGACGCCGGCCAGGTCACCGGGCCGATGCCGGTGAGCCGATGGAGGATGATGGCCGCCGCATCGCCGGGGCCGATGCCGCTCGTGCCCAGCACGACGCCAGCCAGGCCGGCGGCCACGACCAGGGTGAAGCCGAGCCCGAGGACGAGCGTCGAGCGGCCGAGCGACGGCCCGAGGGCGAGCGGGCGTGCGGCGGCGGTGGCGCTCATCGGCTCACTCGAAGCGATCCGGGTGGATGGCGCGGGCCAGCGCCTCGAGCCCCTCGACGATGCGCGGTCCCGGTCGCGTGGTCACGATGTCGTCGAGGTACGGCACCACGGCGCCCTCGCGCACCGCGCGAAGCTCACCCCAGCCGGCGCGCGACCGCACGGTCTCGACCGCCGCAGCCGGCTCCGCCAGGGTCGGGTCGTACGACGCCGTGCCGAGCAGGATGAGCTCGGGGTCGGCCGCCACCAGGTCCTCCGCGGCGAGCACGCCCTGTGCGTCGCCGGTGAGCGGCATCGCCCCCGCCAGGTCGAGGAGGGAGGCAAGGAAGGACCCCTCCCCGGCGGTGTACGTCGTGCCCTCGGAGTGGAACACCTCGTACAGCGTGACCGGACGGTCCGCGCCGTCGACCGCCTCCACGACCGCCTCAACGCGAGCCTGCATGCCGGACACCAGCTCACCGGCCTCCGGCGTCTGTCCGATGGCGGTGCCGATGAGCTCGATGTCGGCGTACACCTCGTCGAGCGTCTCGGGATAGAGGACGAGCACCGGCAGGCCGAGCGCCTCGAGCTGCTCGATCACCGCGGCCGGCGTCAGTTCGTTGCCGGCCGCCAGGACGAGGTCCGGCTCGGCGCCGACCACCAGCTCGACGTCGACCGTCGCGGCGATGACGACGTCGTCGACGTCGGCCACCTCGGGCGGGTGGTCGTCGAAGTCGGTGACCCCGACCAGCCGGCCGCAGGCGTCGAGCGCGCAGACGATCTCCGTGTTCGACGGGGCCAGGCTGACGATTCGCTGCGGCTCGGCGTCGATCGTGAGCTCCCGGCCGTCATCGTCGGTCACGGTGACGGGGAAGGCCACGGCACTCGGCGCCGGTGGCGAGGCCGTGGGCTCGACCGATGCCGACGGCGATGCGCCGGCGGGCGCTGCGCAGGCAGCGGCGAACACGGCGAGGACGGGGAGGAGAAGAACGCGGGGGACGCGATGCGGAGCCATGGATGATGCCGTTCCCTTTCACACGAGGGTGGTGACATCGCGATCAGGCTGGTCGACCTGGCTCCCGCGCCCATGGACCGGCTGGATCCGGGGCGCGGTTACAGTAGCGGGACTGCGCCGGCATCTCACCGGCTTCGCCATTTACCCGTCCGCCTTTCGGGGACGGCACCGAACGCTTCGTCTTCGATTGACCTCGAATGCTAGCACGCGGAGCGCGCTCCGCCCGCGCTAGCCTTCCCGCACCTCGGCGGCGATCTCGGCGGCCAGGAGGTCGCGGTCCTCGACCGTTCGGGTCGCGAGGTACGCGTCGCTGCGACCCTGCCTGAACTTCACGGCCGGCACGCTGCCGGCGACCCGGTGGAGGCGCCCGCTGCGCACCTCGACGGCGCCCGGGTCGCGGTCGACGATGACGAGCGCCGACTGGTCGCGCTCGTGGATGACCAGGCGATCCTCCTCGCCCGCCGCCTGTGCCACGAACGCCTCCTCGGCCTCGCGGCGCGACTGGTCGCCGGGCAGCAGCCCGTAGCGCCACAGCAGCAGTGCCAGGGCGCCGATCGTCAATCGCTCGATCGCGCCCGGGCTGCGCTCGAGGCGGAGCACGGCGTTGTCGCGCGCGATGCGGCCGGTGATGTCGGCGTCGATGCGCGCGCCGGGGACCATGGTCCGCTGCGGGGTCGGTTGCCGCTCGGCACGGAATACCGGGTATCCGATCAGGTGGCTGATCAGCAGCAGCAACGCCAGGACGGCGTACAGGATGGTCGGCACCCACGAGGCCTCGACGGTGATCGGTGGCCGCGATCCGGCGGTGAGGGCGCGGCCCTGCGGAATGTCGGCGTCCAGGGAGGCGAACCACGCGCTCTCGACGACCGGACCGAGGTCGAAGCTGGCCCGCAGGAAGAGGCCCTGGAGCGCCACCGGGATGGCGGTCGGCGGATGCGGCGATCGCAGGATGATGCCCTCGGCGGCCTGCGCGTCGGCGAGCAGGTAGAACCATGCCGCGTCGGCGCCGTCGCAGCCGGTGCTCACGGCGCAGGCGGCGTACGTGGCGGGCGAGACGATCCGCCCTGTCACCACTGGCGTCGACCCGGTCGGCTCCTCCGCCAGTCCCGACGGGACGAGCGCCGCCTCGGGGTCGCCGCCGCTCTCGACCTCGTCGAGATATCGCGCCCGGTCGATCTCGAAGCCCGACGGCAGGGACCCGAAGGCGTCGAGGGCGGCTTCGACGGCATCCGCATCCTCGACGATGGTCGCGCCCAGGACGCGCTGGCGGAAGAACGCATCGTTCTGGCCGCTGCGGACGATGATGCCGCTGTCGGGTGACTCCGGGTCCCGGGCGAGGTAGAAGAACGTGCCGAAGTCCGCATCGGTCTCGAAGGAGGTCGAGTCGACGAGGCCCTCGAACTGGAACCAGATGCTCTCGCCGCGCTCACCCGAGAAGTCGGCCACCTCGCGCAGCGTGGCCTGGGTGACCTCGGGACGGGAGGCGAGGATGGCCGCGGTGTCGCGCGCGCTGACGGCGCCCGCGGCCAGCAGCGCAACGATGAGCGCCGGCACCACGAACGGATCGAGCCGGCGCAGCCCGACCAGGCTCAGGATCGAGCCGGCGGATGCGCGGATCCCGTGGGCGATGGAACCGAAGAGGGCCTTCAGACGCTGGCTCATACGTGCCGGCGCGCACCCCGCCGCCTGCCGGCGACGGTGCGTCGGCGGGCCCCGGCAGCGAGAGCGGACCTACGCCGGTACTGCTTCCTCCTCGGGCGTCTCGACGTGGTGGTAGAGCGGCGTCTCGCGCGCGGCATCGGTGAGCATCGGATCGAGCATCTTCTGGATCGCCAGGGTGTGGGTGCAGCCTCCGGCGGATTCGAAGAGGTGGCAGTCGCAGTGCCACGTCTCGGCGTCGAGAGATACGGTGTGGGTGCCGTTGTCGCCGGCGAAGCTGGCGCTGAACGCCGAGAGCTTCACACGGTCCGGCTCATGCGCGTAACGCATCGCCTTCTCGACCTTGCCGATCATGCTCGTTTGCACGTCGCGGATACCTCCATGGCGCCGGCCCCCGGCGCCCTACGTCGTGGCGCCCGTCGGGTCGCTTCCGGTTGCCCTGGCGAGCCGCTCCTTCAGCATTGCGAGCAGTGTAACCGGCGTGGGGTCGGTCTGGTAGAGAATCGCGAGATACACGCTCACGAGGTCGCCGTAGGCGACGGCGGTGAGCACCCGAGCCAGAGCCGAAGGACCCTCCGCGGTCACCTGCGATCGATTCGTGGCGCGCTCGCCGAGCAGCTCCTCCACCACCCGGTAGCGCTCGGCGATCTCGGCCGGCTCGTCCGCGTCACGGACCTGGACGATGTACGGAGCATCGCCCAGCTCCCGCGGATTGAGGCTGCCCTCGATCGCGTTGTGGTTCGCCTCCGGCATGGACTCCCACGAGGCCCAGGCCTTGGCGTTCTCGTTCAGCTGGGTCTTCCACCGATGCGCCACGGCGGCCATCGCGCCGTGGCCGTAGATGACCGGCGTGCGGCCGAACAGCGACCAGGCGAGCTGCTTCGCCGGGTTCGCCGCCGTCTCGACCGACGGCGCCATTCGCTCGAGCAACTCCTCGAGCGCTTTGGCCGCCGCGCCGAGCGGGTCGGGGTCGCGGATGAGCTCGAGGCGGGACAGCAGCTCGTGCACGAGACCGACGCCGAAGCCGATGGCCGCGCGCGGCTGGCCGGCGAGCTGGTAGCGAAGGAGCGGCAGGCCGGCCTGGCCGGCCGAGGCGGCGAGCCGGCCGCCGGTGGTGATGACGGCCGTCGGGAGGCCGCGCTCGCGGGCCGCCGCGAACCCGGACAGCGTCTCGGCCGTCTCGCCGGAGTGGCTGGCGGCCACGATCAGCGTCCGCCGTCCCGCGCCCGCCGGGAGGCCGTAGTCGCGATGAACGATGAGCGGCACGCGAAGACGGTCGCCCGCCGCGGCGGCCACCAGCTCGGCGCCGATGGCCGACCCGCCCATCGCCAGCACGATGACGGCGTCCACGTCGGCGAGGCCGGGCTCGAGCTCGACGGCCGCGGCGACCCGCCGGGCCTGCGAGAGCTGTCGCGGGAGCTCGGCGACCTTGCCGAGCATGTCGGCCGGATCGATTCGCTTCAGGGTGGCGGGGTCGTCGAGCGTCACCGCCTCCTCGAAGAGCGGCGGACGCTCGGCATCGACGCCGTCGTCCGGGTCCGGCTTGCCGGGCTCCTCGTCAGGGTTCTTGTAGCCGAAGAAGTCGCGAGCGTCCATCAGGTGGCCGCCGCAGCGCTCGGTCGCCCGGCGGCGGCGATGCGTCGGCCGGCGGCGAGCAGCGCCTCCACGTCCTCCGGCGAGCGCGCCTCGACGTAGACGCGCAGCAGCGCCTCGGTCCCGCTGAAGCGGATGAGGAGCCAGCTTCCGTCGCTCCGGTAGAACTTGAAGCCGTCCCCCGTCTCGAGCGCCACGCGCTCCGTGACCGCCTGGCCGGCCAGCTCGGTCGGCGCCTCGTCCGCGAGCCGCGCGAGCGTATCGGCCTTGACGGCCTCGTATCCCTCCCGGGCGAAGCGGATGTCGGTGCGGTGGTAGTAGCTCGGGCCGGCGAGCGCCTGGAGCTCGGCGAGCACCTCGGACGCCTTCGTCCCCTTCGTCAGCCACAGGTCGAGCAGGAACAGGCCGGACGCCAGGCCGTCGCGTTCGGGGATGTGCATCCCGAAGCCGAAGCCCCCGGACTCCTCCCCGCCGATGACGGCGTTCGTCTCGGTCATCTTCGGGCCCACGAACTTGAAGCCGACGCCGGTCTCGTGCGCCTGCGTGCCGTAGATCTCCGCCAGTCGTTTCGCCATGCTCGTGCTCGTGACGGTGTACACGGCCGGGCCGACGAGGCCGCGCACCTCGAGCAGGTACCAGTACAGGAGGCCGTAGACCTGGAGCTGGTTGACGAAGACGCCCTCCTCGGTGGCCATGCCGACCCGGTCGGCATCGCCGTCGAAGGCGATCCCGATCTCGCCGCCCCAGCGCGGGATCTCGGCGAGCCATTCATCGATGTTCGGGCGGATCGGCTCCGGGTTGATGCCGCCGAAGAAGGGGTTGCGCTCGGTGTGCATCTCTCGAACGGTGAGCCGGCCGGCGCCGAGCAGGCGGGTGTACCAACCAGCACCGGATCCGTACAGGTTCTCGACCAGCACCCGCCGGTCGGCGGCCCGGATCTTCTCGATGTCGACGATGCTCGCCAGCTGCTCGCGGAACTCCGGGTATGCGTCGAAGCTCTCGACCAGCCCGGCGGCGACCGCGTCGTCATGGTCACGACGCGGTGGCAGCTCGTCCTCGGGGTGGGTGTCCATGGTCGCCTCGATGGCGGCCAGCATCTCCGGCGCCGCCGCGCCGCCGGTATCGGCCTTCACCTTGAACCCGTTGTCGGTCCACGGGTTGTGGCTGGCGGTGATGACGATCCCGGCACCGGCGTTCATCTCACGCGTGAAGAAGCTGCCGACCTGGGTCGGAACCGCCTCCGACGGCGTGAAGCTGCGGATGTCGTGCGCCGCCAGCACCTCGACGCAGGCACGGGCGAAGTGCTCGGAGGCGAAGCGGCGGTCATGGCAGACCACGACGCCGCGGTCCGCCGCTCCGGTCTGCTGGAGGTACTCGGCGACGCCGCGCGCACAGCGGCGAACGTTGTGGAAGGTATAGTCCTCGGCGATGGCGGCGCGCCAGCCGTCGGTCCCGAACTTGATCTTGGTCACAGGTGGGTCGGACACCCGTAGCGGGGTGGTTGGCACACCCATGGTACCCAGTCCGTGGAGCGATCGGTCAGATCATTCGCCGATCCGCCTCCGCCGCGGCGCCGTCGAGGGACGCCTGTAGCCGGGCGAGGAGTGGCCGCAGTCGCTCGCGCGGGTGGACCTGGATCGGATCGCCCTGCACGACGCGCATGCGGCAGAACGGCAGCGGCACGACGTGGCGATCCCAGCGCCGGCCCAGGCGCAGCGCCGGGCGAACGGCGACCGCCCAGGGCTGGAGCGGGATGCCGGATTCCCTCGCCACGATGAGCGCACCGGGCTTCGCACGCCGATACGGGCCGACCGGACCGTCCGGGCTCACGACGACCGACGCGCCCTCTCGGCCGAGCCGCGCCATGTCGCGGGTCAGGCGCGCGGCGCCGGCGCGGTCGCCTTCGGGCGGCAGGGGCACCGACCCGGCATCGAGCCCGCGCAGCATGGCGTTCATGACCTCCCCGCGGAATGTCTGCGTGCTGAAGCTCACGTGATGCTGGTGGCCCCGCAGCCGATGCGCCGCGGCGGCAGCCACCAGGTTGTACTCGTGCCAGAAGGCGAGGATCGCCTGGTCCTGGATGACCGGCGGCCCCTGCACGCGGCAGGTCGCCGCCACTCCGCGGACGTAGAGGGCCATGGCTCGCCCGGCGAGACGCGCCAGCCACGCGTGGCGCACGGGCGCTACAGGTACCGCTCGCCGGCGGTGCGGGCGATCTCGTCGAGGACCGGCTTGATCTCCTCGGCGCGGTCGCGGTGGCACACGAGCAGCGCGTCGGGCG
>Ga0214468_1000200_pt1 | contig 18668 bp, 20 predicted proteins | sample RVTome_9_FD_187334 | JGI IMG/M metagenome (GOLD analysis project Ga0214468, IMG submission 187334) | Soil microbial communities from uranium-contaminated site in the Upper Colorado River Basin, Wyoming, United States - RVT155D38 HiSeq ...
GCCGATGGGAAGAAGTTGTCCAAGCGTCACGGAGCGACGGCGCTTTCCGAATACCGCGACGCCGGGTTTCTCGGCGACGCCGTGTTCAACTACCTGGCGATCCTCGGCTGGTCCCCCGACGGTGAGACCACGATCTTCAGCCGCGAGGAGGCGGTCGACAGATTCGACCTGGCGGATGTCTCGCGTAATCCCGCAGCATTCGACCCGGACAAGCTGATCTGGATGAACGGCGAGTACATCCGCGCCATGGAGCCAGATCGCTTCGCACATATGGTGAGGCCACACGTCGAGAAGGCAATCGGACGGAACCTCACCGACGCCGAGTGGGAGACGTTCGGAGAGATCGCTCCGCTGGTCCAGGAGCGGACCAAACTGCTGCCCGAGGCGGGGGAGCAGGTGACCTTCCTCTTCGAGGACTTCGACGCCTACGACGAGAAGTCCTGGGACAAGGTCATGACCAAAGAGGGTGTGAGCAAGGTGTTGGACGAGGGAACCGCGGCCCTGGGAGCGTTAGAGACCTGGGATCCCGAGGCTGTAGAGACGACCTTGCGGGCGATCCCGGAGAAGCTCGGAATCGGTGCGGGGAAGACTTTTCAGCCGCTGCGGGTTGCAGTCACCGGATCGTCGGTGAGCCCACCCTTGTTCGAGTCGCTCGCCGCCCTCGGCCGCGAGCGGACTCTGCAGCGTCTGGAACGGGCCCGACAAGAGCTGGGCTGACCCCGGCGAGACGAGGTTGGCCGACTAGCTGATGAAGGTGATGCTCTCCATCGCCCCGACCATGGCGACGAGGAGGGTGAGCATCCAGTTGGTCATCGACCTTCGCAGTGCACTGAACTCACCGTGCATCTCTCCCCTGAGGGCTGCGATGCCGGTCTCGAACCCCGTCCGCGAGTCGGCAATTTCGATCTCGAGCTCAGCCCGTAGTCCTGCGATCTCAGATCTCAGGTCGGCCGAGAAGACAGCGAGGTCGCCTGGGTGGCTACCTGATCGAGATCGTGCAGTGGTATGGCGTTCATGAGAGTCTCAGCTCGTTCTGGTCCGAGCACTGGACTCAGACCAGTGTACAGGTCACTTCGGGCGGCCTCGGAGATGGCCATCTGCTCACCATGGTTCCTGTGGAGCCGGGTCTCAACAGGTCCGATCGGAGCCGAAGAAGTTGGGCTGGTCCCGGCCCGGGCGTAACCTTTCCCGTAGCGCACCCGGTCCCGTCGTCCAGTGGCCTAGGACGCCGGCCTTTCAAGCCGGAAACGCCAGTTCGAATCTGGTCGGGACTGCAACTTCTTTCCCCGGGCGAGGGCTCGGCCATGCGAGACGTGACGCCAGCACCCCATTAGCCTCTTCCTCCCGATGCTTGCCGTCATCAGCTATCCGCCGATCCCCATAGTCGACGTAGGGCCGCTGCAATTCTCGTTGCACGGAGTCTTCGCCGCCGTCGGTTTCCTCGCCGGGGCCTGGTTGGCCAGTCGGGAGCTGGGCAAACGAGGCTTCGATACCCAGAGATACCAGTCGGTGCTCACCTGGGGTCTGGTCGGTGCGTTGATCGGCGCTCGCTACCTGACTACGCCGGCGGCGATCATCGACGGGACCTCCCTCACCGACGCCCTCAACCCGATTTCGGGAAACTTCTCGATCATGGGTGGGTTCTTGGGTGGGGTTGTCGCCGGTCTGATCCGGATGCGCCAGGTGGGCCTCTCGATCTGGCCGACCCTCGATGTCTCCTCATTCGGTCTCGCTCTTGGGACCGTTGTGGGAAGGATCGGCGACCTTGCCATCGTCGAGCATCTCGGTCGCGCCACCACGGTGGCCTGGGGGTACGGGATCAAGCCCGGATATGACCTCGCGCCCCAACACGATTCACTGGAGTGCGTCGCCGCCGAGGCCGGAACCGATGGCTTGTGCGGGGTCTTTCACCATGTCCCGGCATACGACATGATCGGTGCTGGGCTCCTCCTCGCATTCCTCTTTCTGGCATATCGCAGGTTCCACCTCCACTACGGGCAGCTCTTCTCGCTGTGGATCATCTGGTACGGGTTGCAGCGCTTCGTCCTCGACTCACTCCGGCTGGGGATGGGAGACGCCGAAATCGGCGCGCTCACCTGGAATCAGCTCAGCGGCTTGGCTGCAGGACTCGGCGCCATCGCGCTCTTCATGTACCTGGAGAAATCGCAGCCCAGGGTGAGCGCCGAGAGGGATGAAACCCGTGGCGCCATCATCGAACCGCCGGTGGCCAGAGCCTCAGACCGATAGGAAAAGACCGACGAGCGAGCTCTGGTCAGCCACCCGTGACATTTCTCGTCAACCACCTCAGTGGGAAGGACATCTAGCCTCGCTTCCACCCCCGAGGATCTGATCTCGATTGCACTTGGTACTTGGACTGGCCGGGCTGGCGATCTCAGCTTCGATCGCATTGGTCGCGAGCTGCAATGTGCACGAGTTGGCTCATGCCCTGGTCGGCTCGATGCTCGGATGGGACGTGGAGCGAGTCAACCTGTGCCTGGGCGGTGGGGGAAGCGTCCAATACTCCAGCATCGGATCCTGGGCCGGGAATGCTCAGAGATACGCGGGCGGGTTCGTCGCCGCAGCCTTTCTCGCCGCTTTGTACTACCTGATGTTCGAACGGTCACGTCGGCCGTGGCATAGCCCGGCGTGGTGGGGCGCGGGGCTCGGGGGCGTCCTGTGGATTGGCCCTCAGCTCGTCATCGGCATTCTCGAAGGCAACAGTGCACCGGGGGAGGATTACACCGCCCTCATCGCGTCCTCACCCGCTCGTTACATTGGGATCATCGCTCTGTCTGTGGTGGCAGCCACCGCTGTCTACACGTGGCGCTGGCGAAGTCCTCGTCGGGCCGACACGTGACCTTCATCCGGAGTCACCGGACCATCACGACCGAGAAGGACTCGACCGCCGCCTATTGTTGAGATGTGGTTCGGGTTGGTTCCATTGTCATCCGGGTCGACGATCTGGAGCTCCAGAAGGAGTTCTGGGCCAAGGCCCTCGACTATGTGGAACGCGAGGGTGGCGACGATGACTTTGCCTTGCTCCGGCCACGCGATGGCGTGGGACCGAATGTCTCGCTCGATCGAGTCAACTCCACCGTTCAGGTGCCGCCCCGGATCCACCTCGATCTGTACACGGATAACCAAGCCGGCGAAGTCGAACGGCTCAAGGCGCTGGGAGCCGGAGAGGTCCGCTGGGACAAGCGGCCCTCTGACGCCGATTACGTCATCCTCGAGGATCCCGAGGGCAACCGTTTCTGCGTCATCGACACGACCCGCTGAACGGCCGGGCCACTCGGGTTAGCGGATGACAGCACCTGACGGATGTCCCGAGTACGACTAAGCCGTCAGACCGGGCAATATGCTCACGTCTCCAGATGTCCGTCTTCTTGTACAGCACCCTCGTAGCTCTGCTCGCTCTGCTCGCGTTGACGGGAGCCGGGGGCCTGCTCATCTATCGCCTGGTCCGGGGTCCCGAGGCGTCGAATCTGTTGGGCGTGAAGGCAATCTGGCTCGCCTGGATCGTGGCGCTGGTGGCCACCGTGGGCTCGCTGATCTATTCGGAGGTGGTCCACTTCACACCATGCCGGCTCTGTTGGTTCCAGCGAATCGCCATGTACCCCATGGTCATCGTGCTACTGGTTGGGGCGATCAGACGTGATTTCCGGGCGAGGTACTACGCGTTGCCGCTCGCTCTGATCGGACTTGGGATATCCATCTACCACTATTTGCTGCAACGGTTCCCCAACCTCGAGGCCACCAGTTCCTGTGACCCGAGTAATCCTTGCTCGTTGATTTTGGTGAATATCTTCGATTTCGTCAGCATCCCGTTTATGGCCGGAGCCGGGTTTATCGTGATAGCTGTCCTTCTGGAGTTTTATGTCAACAAGAACAGCATCGAGCAAGAAACAAGAGTCCAATAAGAGAAGCCTGATCTACTGGATCGGCGGCGTCGTCGTCGGTCTCGGGTTGATCGTCTGGCTTGCCGTGGCCATCGCCGGCGAGGGCGCTGTCGACGAGGCGATAGCCTTTGGAGAGGTTGCCGTCGAGGGTGACGATCTTCCATTTCTGGAGACGGGTGCCGCCGATCCGGCGGTTGGTCTGACGGCTCCGACCGTGACCGGCGAGACCTTTGACGGCGAACAGCTCACCATCGGCGCCGACGGCAATGCCAAGATCGTTGTGTTGCTGGCCCACTGGTGTCCCCACTGCCAGGCGGAGGTGCCCCTCGTCCAGAGCTGGATCGAGTCGGGTGGCCTCCCCGAAGGCGTGGACCTCTATGGGGTGACGGTCCTGACCAACAGAGTGCGCGACGGGAGAACCTGGCCTCCTCAGGATTGGCTCGAGTCTGAGGGCTGGACCAGCCCCACCATCAAAGACGACCAGCAGAACAGCATCGTCAATGCCTACGGGATGACCGGGACACCGACTTACGTCGTGTTGGGACCGGACAACGAGAACCTGGGCAGGATCTCCGGTGAGATCGGTCTCGGTGGTTTGGAAACGCTCGCAGGTTTGGCTGCGGGCAGTCTGGAGTCCTAGTGGCCCGTTTCAGGCCTCCAACGCCCTGATCTTGTCGAGCCGCCTCACGTGGCGGTCGTCGCGGGAGAACCTCGCTTCGATGAAGATCCTGACGACGTCCTCGGCGAGCGACTGGCCGATGACACGTGAGCCGAGCGCTAGCACGTTGACATCGTCGTGCTCGACCATCTGATGAGCCGTATAGGTGTCATGGGCGACACCGGCCCTGATCCCCTGGAACTTGTTGGCGGCGATGGCGGCACCGGCCCCTGAACCGCAGACGATGACCCCCCGGTCGGCCCGGCCATCCAACACTGCCTGGGCGACCGCGGCCGAGTAGTCGGGGTAATCGACAGGGTCGGCTGAGTGAGTGCCCAGGTCGTATACGGCATGACCCGACTCGGCGAGCCAGGTCGCCAGGTGCTCTTTCAGTCCAAAGCCGGCATGATCCGATCCGAGTGCAATTCTCATCTACGGGCGGCAGGGTAGCCATGCGGGGCGGTCTGACCGGTCACCGGGTGTTGCCCTAGCTGCCAGTTAGATTCTCCGCCATGTCCAAGATCCTCGTCGAGGGCGGACCGCGTCTCACTGGCACCCTGCGGACGCTTGGAGCCAAGAATGCCGTGCTCAAGGAGATCGTCTCGACTTTGCTGGCGCCTGGAAGGCACCACCTCACCAATGTCCCGTCGATCTTGGACGTGGAGTTGATGGCGCGGGTCCTCGAGCACACGGGATGCCGGATCGAGCACGGAGACCACGAGTTGTGGATCGTCGTGCCTGATGAGCCCCGCCCGGAGGCGCCGATCGAGTTGGTCCGGCAGATGCGAGCCTCCATCGTCGTGCTCGGTCCGTTGCTGGCCCGATGTGGGGAAGCCCGGGTCGCATTGCCCGGTGGGGACGATCTCGGCGCCCGCCCCATCGAGATGCATATGCAGGGTCTGGAGCAGATGGGCGCTTCTTTCGAGTTGATCCATGGCGAGTTGGTCGGCCGCATCGACGGCCGGTTGAAGGGAACAGAGATCGAACTGCCCTTTCCGTCCGTAGGTGCTACCGAGAATCTGATCTTCGGCGGTGTTCTCGCCGAGGGCGAGACGGTGATCGTCAATGCCGCCCGCGAACCAGAGATCCAAGACCTCATTGCCCAATTGAATTCGATGGGCGCAGACATAAGGGGCTCGGGAACATCTCTGGTCACCATCACAGGGGTCGAGGGTCTGGTGCCGGTGGAGCACAAGGTCCTGCCGGACCGGCTAGAGGCGGGCACCTATGCGGTGGCCGGGGCGATCACGAGGGGGGACGTCACGGTCACCGGTTGTCATCCTGACCATCTCCGCATGGAACTGACCAAGTTGGAGGCTGCCGGCTGTGAGGTGGAGCGCGGCAATGGCTGGCTACGGGTCATTGGTCCGGAGCGGCCCGAGCCCATCGACTTCGCCACTCTTCCATATCCGGGGTTCCATACCGACATGCAGCCGCAGATGGTGGCCCTGCTCTCGCTTTCCACCGGAACCTCGGTCATCACCGAGAACATCTATGACGCCCGGTATCGCTATGTCGGGGAGCTGGCCAGGATGGGTGCGGATATCTCGATCGAGGCCCAGCACGCCATCATCCGCGGTGTGCATGGCCTGTCCGGCTGTCCGGTCCTGGCACCAGATATCCGGGCCGGCGCCGCCTTGGTGTTGGCCGGGCTCGCCGCCGAAGGCGTCACCGAAGTCAGCAACCCATCCCACATCGACCGTGGTTACGAGGACTTCGTGGGGAGGCTCTCCTCGCTGGGAGCCAGGATTGAGCGCAGCTGACACGCCTACAATTGGGAACAACAGGCGAGCCCACTTGGTTTTTACTAGGGAATGACAGACTCAACACCAGTTTCGATCGCGTCCTCCTCGGCCACCGATGAGCCCATCGACCACGAAAAGCTGAGCGAGGCGCTGGATTACATCCGCCCTGCCGTCCAGGCCGACGGCGGCGATCTCGTCTTGCTCGGAACCAAAGACGGCACAGTGAATCTGCAGATGGTGGGTGCTTGTGGTGGTTGTCCGCTGTCGATGATGACCCTCAAGGCCGGGATCGAACGCATCCTCAAGGACCGCGTGCCCGGTGTCCACGAAGTCGTCGCCTCCGCAGATGCTCCCGGCACCATGGAAGAAGCCACCGAAGGCGTCAGCATCTCCCTTCCCACCCTCTGAGCTTGGTTCGCTCGTGCGGTGACACCCAGGGTCTCAGACTGCAACACAGAACCTCGCTGAGCGGTGTCTACGAGGTTCGGTTGCCAGGAAGCGGGGGGTTCGACCTCTTAGGCTCCACCTGAATGGACCAGGCCCTGCTCGATGCCGTTCGTTCCGGTGACCGACGTGCCCTTTCTCGCGCCATCACCCAGATCGAGCAGAACGACGTCAAGACCGGTCTCTCCGCTCCCAAGACGGTTATTGGCATCACCGGACCTCCGGGAGCCGGGAAGTCGACGTTGATCTCCCAACTGATCGAGGTCATCCGGGCCCGTGATGAGACTGTTGCCGTACTCGCCGTCGACCCGTCCAGCCCGATTACGGGTGGGGCCATCCTCGGTGATCGGATCAGGATGCAGTCTCACATCGACGACGACGGTGTTTATGTCCGCTCCATGGCGACACGGGGACATCTCGGGGGCCTGGCCCCGGCCACTCGGGAGACCGCGGCCCTGCTCGGGGCCGCCGGGTTCGACCGTCTCATCGTAGAGACCGTTGGTGTCGGCCAATCCGAGGTGGAGATCATGGAACTCGCCGACGTCGTCATTTTCGTCGTAGGCCCTCTATGGGGCGACCAGGTGCAAGCCGATAAAGCGGGAATCGTCGAGATCGCCGACATCTTTGTCGTCAACAAGGGAGACAGGCCGGGAGTGAACGACGTGAAGCGCGCCCTACGCGAGACCGCCGATGCCAGGGACGCGGCGGTCCTGATTACTACGGCCACCACCGGAGAGGGCGTGGCCGATGTTCTCGAGGAGATCGACAGGCTGAGCGACTAATCCTCGCCTAGCTCCGCTTGCGCCGCGGCGAGACGGGCGCCCTCCACCCGTGGCGGGCTGCAGGACACATAGTCGAGCCCTATGCCGTGAACGAACCGGATCGAATCGGGGTCGCCCCCGTGCTCGCCACACAATCCGAGCATCAATGTCGGATTGGCTCTGCGGCCCTCCTCACAGGCCACCTCGATCAACCGTCCCACTCCGGCCCGGTCGAGAGTCTGGAAGGGGTCTGAAGGCAGGATCCCCCGCTCGAGATAGTCACGGAGGAACAGGCCTTCGGCGTCGTCCCGACTGAGTCCGTACGTCATCTGGGTGAGGTCGTTGGTGCCGAACGAGAAGAAGTCGGCCACCGGTGCGATTTCACCGGCCGTCAACGCGGCCCGGGGTAGCTCGATCATGGTGCCGATATGGATCTCGAGATGGTCGCCGATCTCTTCTTCGATCATCGTCCGCATCAAGCGCAGCTCCTCGGCCTCCGCCACGAGCGGGATCATGATCTCCAGGACGGGATGGCCTCCCGCCTCGAGTCTTCGCTCGTACGCGGTCACTGCGGCCCTCGTCTGCATTCGGTAGAGCTGGTCGAGCATGAGGCCGAGTCGGACTCCGCGTAAGCCCAGCATCGGGTTGTCCTCCTCCCAGCGGGCGACCTGCTCCGACATGGCCTGGAGATCACCGATCGGCCGGCCCGCCCGGACCCGTCGTAGAGCCTCTCGCTCCAGCTCCAATCTGCTGGGAAGAAACTCGTGCAATGGAGGGTCGAGTAGGCGCACCACCACTGGCAAGCCATCCATCGCCTCGAGGATTCCCTCGAAGTCGTCGATCTGCATTTTCTCCAGGTCGTTGAGGGCCTGTTCCCGGCCTTCGTCGTCCTGGGCGAGGATGATCTTCTGAACGACGTCGAGCCGCTCACCGAGGAACATGTGCTCGGTCCTGGCGAGGCCGATTCCCTCTGCTCCGCTCTCCCTCGCGATCGCTGCGTCCTCTTTGGTGTCTGCGTTGGCCCTGACACCGAGGGTTCGCAACTCGTCGGCCCACTCCAGCAGCTCGTGCAGTTCCTCCAAAGCCTCGGGTTCGATCAACTCCACCTCGTCGAGGTACACCGAGCCGCTGGTTCCGTCGATGGTGATCGAGTCGCCTTCGCGGAGATCCCTGTCGAGGATGTGGGCGATCCCGGCGTCAGGGTCGACTACGAGCTCGGCGGCGCCGGTAACAGCTGCTTTGCCCATGCCCCGGGCCACCACCGCGGCATGAGACGTCTTGCCTCCCTGGCTGGTGAGAATTCCCACCGCAGCGGCCATCCCGTGAATGTCGTCGGGGGTGGTCTCGGGCGTGACCAGTATCACGGTTGCCCCATCGTTGGCCAGCGCCACGGCGCGGTCGGCGGTGAAGGCCACCTTGCCGGTTGCCGCTCCGGGGGAAGCGGCAACTCCGCCAATGGCTCTCTCCGGAGCCCTCTCAGGGTCGATCCGGGGGCGATGGAGCTGCTCCAGTGATACCGGATCAACACGTTTCAGCGCCGTCTCACGGTCGATGAGCCCTTCGTTGGCCATGGTCACGGCGAGACGGACCGCAGCCTCCGCCGTTCGCTTGCCCACCCTGGTCTGGAGTATGTAGAGCTTGTCCCGTTCGATGGTGAACTCGATGTCGCACATGTCCCGGTAGTGCCTCTCCAGCCGGTCCATGGTCTCGACGAGCTCGGCATGGCATTCCGGGTGCAATCCAGCGAGCTCGTCGAGGGTCAACGTGTTGCGAATACCGGCGACGACGTCCTCGCCCTGAGCTTGAGGCAGATAGTCGCCATATGACACTCTTTTCCCGGTTGCGGGGTCCCGAGTGAAACAAACTCCCGTTCCGGAGTCATTCCCGAGATCACCGAACACCATCATCTGAACGTTGGCCGCGGTGCCCAGTTCGTCGGGGATCTTGTGTATCCGTCGGTATTCGACAGCTCGCTTGTTGGACCAGGAGTCGAAGACAGCCGCAATGGCACCCCGGAGTTGTTCGATCGCCTCATCGGGGAGCTCTCCGGGTCGCTGCTCTTCGACAATCGACCTGAATTCCCTGGTTGCCTTTTCCAGGTCCTCGGCAGTCAGTTTGGAATCGTCCTCCACGCCCCGCTCGCGGCGAAGTGCCGTGAGCACCTCCTGGAAGTGATGGCTGGATATGCCCAGCACGACATCGGCGTACATCTGGATGAAGCGCCGGTAGGCGTCCCATGCGAAGTGGGGATCTCCGGACCAGTCGATCAGGGTCTGCGCCACCTCGTCGTTGATCCCGATGTTGAGGACGGTGTCCATCATGCCAGGCATCGAGGCCTTGGCCCCGGAGCGGACCGACACCAGCAATGGTTCAGGGCCGGCACCGAATCTTCGGCCCGCTGCCTGCTCGAGTCGTTCGACGGCAGCTGTGACCTCGTCCCATAGGTCGTCGGGAAGCGAACCGGTTTTCATCGCCTCGCGACATACGTCGGTGGTGATGGTGAAACCGGGCGGGACGGGAAGGCCCAGTCCGGTCATCTCCGCCAGACCGGCGCCCTTGCCGCCGAGCAGGTCTTTGTTGGACCCGTCCGCGTCGATGAAGTCATAGAGATATGGCAACGGAGATACTCCCTGTCTGGTTGGAAACTACCAAGACCAGCCTGAGGAGACGATACGTCGGAGCCGCAACATCCCGCGATCTTGGCGCTGGGGCCCCACTCGCTTCTGCCTGATCAAGCCAGCAGGTCTTTCATCTGTCGGTAGATGAGGTGGGTGGCACGACGGGGTGCGGCCCGGTTGAGCAGATTCATCATGCGTGAGTCCCGTCCCACGTAGATGTGGAATTGGTCGTCTTCGATACCGTCGAGGATGATCCGTGCCGCGTCTTCGGGAGATGTCGTCCTGTATCCACTGCCTTCTCCGGAATCGGCCGCGGCGGCAATGTCGATTCCCGAATGGGCCGCGATGTCGGTGGCGACGCCTCCTGGGAAGATCACCGAAACGCCCACTTTCGTGTCCAATAGCTCTGCATAGAGCCCTTCGGTCAGAAGCTTGACAGCCGCCTTGGTCGCCCCGTAGACCGTCTGTCCGGGAACGGGGAGGAATCCGCCCATGCTCGATACGTTGGCGATATGGGCCTCCGGTCGGTCAAGCAGATGCGGAAGGAATGCTTTCACCAAGTGAATGGTCCCATACAGGTTGACGTCGATCACCCGGTCGATGGCGTCATACTCGAGGGCGTTCAGCTTGACGAACGGCTGAATGATTCCGGCGTTGCTGATGATCCCGTCGACATGCCCCATCGTGCCGATGACGCTCTCGGGAAGGGCTTGAATCACATCCCGATCGGTCACGTCAGCGCGATAGGTGGCCAGTCTGTCACCCCCAGCGGCGAGCGAAGCCGTCTCATCGAGGTTTTCCTGGCGAATATCCACCGCGGCGACCCGGGCATGACGTGCCAGCAGGGCGAGGACGAGCTGCCGGCCAATCCCGCTGCCTCCGCCCGTGACGACGACCGCCTTGTCTCGAAGCTGCATGGACCTGTCCTTCCTCTGTGTTGACGGCCCTCGGTCTGCCATCACGGACTGTAGGACGATTGCCTGCGACGCTCACACGGCGCGTCACCGGGCACGGCTGAGGGGCATAAGTCAGAGGCGCGTTTGCGCGTTGTGGTTGGTTTTGGTTAGTGGTTCGAGCGAAAACCAAACCCGAAAACCGGTCGATCGCCACCTCGATCTCATAGTTGAAAACCCTCTCCTAATCCACAAGCTCGAACATACGTTCGCCCAGCGGAAAAAAACAACCCCTCGTCGGCCATTGGGAGATTTCTTGGATCGCGGGCGTGTCCGAGACGGAAGTGGTCCCGTTTGGGACGGGCAGATCAGAATTCGATCGGAGTCTGTTGATGCAGGAACAGTTTCCACTGACCAGAGAGGCGGATGTACACCGAAGAGATCAGTGCCACATAGCCGGGCGAGCCGTTGTCCCTGAAGGCCTCGGCGCGGTAGCAGAGGGCAGCTTCGTCGTCGCCGAGATCGAGAGTTCTCATGTCATGGAGCTTGAAGTCGGCCCACGGGTCGGATTCCTCGATCGTGGCGGCCGTCGCGTCCCGGTCCAAGACACCGACCGGGAGCACACACAGTCCTTGGGACGCCATGTGCTCCCGGTAGTAGTCGCCGTCTCCGGCCGCCTTCCAGAATCCTTCTTCTAGCTCCTGAAGACGATCAGTCACGCTCAACGATGGTGACGCCGCCGCTCTCACGTTCGGTCTTTTCTGCGCTCGCAGTCATGATCAGCGTCAACACGAGCCCGATAACGCCCACGATCATGAGGATCAGGCCAACAGTATTGATGCTGAAGCCTTCAGCCTCAGCGCTTACGGCGAAGTAAAGGATCGCGCCAAGCGCCACGAGGAATAGGCTTCCTCCGATTCCACCAGTTCTCACAAATCCGTTCCTTTCGGTCTTGTGAAGATCAAGATTACCCGACATCGGGCTTGGTCAAACGCCGCTCAGGTTGGCGACGAATGTCAGTCCCCTGGATCGAGCGGCCAGAATCCAGACCACCTAGGACTTAGGTAGCGGCTCGAGGGCTTCGAAGACCATCTCCACTCCCGCCCCGCTCAAGGTCAGTTGCCCATCGAGAGAGACTCGGTCGACCCGGGTGATCGCGGTGGCGAACATCGATTCGGCCTGCATTACCTCCTGAGGAGAGCAACCCATCTCGGTCATCGCCAAATCGCTGAAGGTGATCGTCGAGTCGTCGAATTCGAACGTCCCGCCGTATCCATTGCACGATGCGGTTCCACTCACCTGATCACCTTCGAAGGTGATGCTGATGGGATGTGTCTCGATTATGGGGATCTCTTCCCCGTCTACCTTGCCCGACGTCATTTGCCATGAACCCTCCACGGAGTCGGCGAAGTCGGAACCGAGACAGGCGGTGCTGATCAGCGCAAGCGCTGTGATTAGGGCAACTCTCCACATACGCCGATTAGACGGTCGGCCGGGGACATCCGGTTTCACGGAACGAAGGTGACGGCGGCCGCCAGTGACACGCCGACCCAGAGATGAAGCCGCGCGGTGGCCTTGAGGGCGCGGATGAGGGCAGGTCCATCGGTCTTGGCATAGAGGATCCTCACCGGCACCGCAGCGAACGGAGCCAGAAAGCCCGCGAAGAGAGTCGAGGTGGGTGTCCAGCCGACGACGGCGAAAACCGCGATCGCCACGAAGGCTCCATAGACGAGGATGACAAAGAGCGGTCGGGTGCGCTCTCTGCCCATGATCACGGCAAGAGTCCTCTTCCCCGCAGCCCTGTCCGTGTCGATGTCCCGGTAGTTGTTGGCGATGAGGATCGCCGTCACCAACATCCCCACCGGGATCGCCAGCATCCAGGCCGAGAGTGGTGCTCTCTCGTTGTGGACATATCGGGAGCCAACCGTGGCCACGAGACCGAAGAAGACGAACACGAATACCTCACCGAATCCGCGATACCCGTAGGGGGCGGGCCCGCCCACGTAACCCAGCATCGCGATAACCGACGAGATCCCGATGACGAGCACGAACCACCCGGCGATCAGCGTGAGGAAGACCCCGGCCACGACTGCGACCGCGATGGCCATCCCGGTGGCCATCCACATCTGTTTCGAGCTGATCACCCCGAGAGCAACCATCCGCGGTGGGCCTAGCCGGTCCTCGGTGTCAGCCCCCTTGGACGCGTCCGAGGCGTCGTTGGCAAAGTTGGCCGCCACTTGGATGGCCAGAGCCCCGATCAGGGCCCACACGAAGGCGTCCATGCGGAACACGCCCTCCCCGGAGGCGAGCCCAGCCCCGACCAGAACGGGCACGATTGCTGCGGGGAGCGTATGGATGCGGGCAGCCGTTTTCCAGGCCTGGAAACGGCTCATGGTCAGTAATACCAGGGGAATTTGTCGAAGTCGGGCTCGCGCTTCTCGAGGAACGAGTCCCGTCCTTCCTGGGCCTCATCGGTCATGTAGCCCAGCCGGGTCGCTTCTCCGGCAAAGATCTGCTGGCCCACCAGCCCGTCGTCGATCATGTTGAAGGCGAATTTCAGCATCCGCTGCGCCATCGGGCTCTTGGCAGCCACCTCCCGCCCCCATTCCAGGGCCACCTGCTCCAGTTCATCGTGGGCGACGACCGCATTGACCATGCCCATCTCGTGGCCCTCCTGCGCCGAGTAATCCCGTCCCAGGAAAAAGACCTCCCGAGCCCGTTTCTGCCCGATCTGGCGGGCGAGATATGCAGAGCCGTAACCGGCGTCGTACGAGGCCACGTCGGCGTCGGTCTGTTTGAAGATGGCATGCTCCCGTGAGGCCAGGGTCATGTCGCACACCACGTGGAGACTGTGACCGCCGCCAACAGCCCAACCCGGGACCACACAGATCACCACCTTGGGCATGAAGCGAATCAGACGCTGCACCTCCAGGATGTGGAGACGCCCGGTGCGTCCCGGGTCGATCTCCTCGCCGTCGGCGTACTTGTAACCGTCCTTACCCCTGATCCTCTGGTCGCCGCCGGAGCAGAAGGCCCAGCCGCCGTCCTTGGGCGAGGGCCCGTTGCCGGAGAGGAGGACACACCCCACGTCTGAGGTCTGCCGGGCGTGATCGAGAGCGGTGTACAACTCGTCGACGGTGTGGGGGCGGAAAGCATTCCGCACTTCGGGGCGGTCGAAGGCGATCCGGACCACACCGGCATCCTTGGCCCGGTGGTATGTGATATCGGTGAAGTCGAGGCCGGTGACCTCGTCCCAAGCCGAAGAGTCGAATATCTGAGAAACCACGACGCGAGAGCATAAGCGGTGTAGAACTGGCCAAACCCGCATACACCCGCATGAACCTGCGATTGGCCACCCGTCCGGGCAGAATCGGGTGGTGATCGAATGGCTGCATCGGGTGGACCCCGACCTGCCGTTTCTGCAGGCGGCGGAGCGTTCCTGGACTTACGGACAAGCCGTGGAGGAGGTGGAGTCGCGCCTCACGGCGTTGCCTCGACTGATCCAGCCTTCACTGCGGTCAGCGTCCGTATTCGACATCATCGCCGGCATCGCCGGTGGTGGAGCGACAGTCGTTGGCCCGGAGCCCGAAGTGACCGGGCCAGGCGACGCCGAACTGGTTGTGTTCACCTCGGGAACGACGGGCCCACCAAAAGGCGTCCGACTCACGATGCTCAACCTGACTGCGGCGGCATCGGCCTCCGCCGAGCATCTTGGCCACGGTCAAGAAGACAACTGGCTGTTGGCGATGCCTCTTCACCATGTCGGGGGGATTTCGATCATCGTGCGCCAGGCATATAGCGGCGGTTCGATCACCCTGCTCCCGAGGTTTGAGGCAAACGCGGTGGTGGAGACCATGAGAGGACCGGTGACGATGGTTTCGGTCGTCCCGACCATGCTGGCCCGTCTCCTCGAGCACGGTCCGTATCACGGGCTGCGCGCCGTCCTGGTCGGGGGAGGGCCGATCCGCGACGGCTTGCTCGAAGCAGCGTCAGCTCGAGGGCTACCGGTCCTGCCCACATACGGCATGACAGAGACGTTTGGGCAGGTGGCCACCCTACGACCGGGGTCGCCGCTGGAGCGAAAGGTTCATCCCCTTCCGGGGGTTGAGATCCGGACCGATCCGAACGGCCGCATCGCCGTGAAGAGCACGCAGGTTTCACCCGGCTATGTCGGCCGGCCGGATCGAGGCGATCCGTGGTTCGTCACCAACGACCTTGGCGAGATCGATGAGAGTGGGGCCTTGCGCATTCTGGGGCGGGCCGACACGGTCATCGTCACCGGCGGCGAAAATGTCGACCCCGAGCGTGTGGAGGCCGTCCTGCGCGAGCACCCTGGTGTCGAAGAGGCGGTTGTAGTGGGTCTTCCCGACGCTGAATGGGGTCACCTCGTCGTTTGTGTCTATACCGGTGATGCCGACCGACCGGGAGACTGGGCGTCCGAGACTCTGCCCCGCTTCATGGTCCCCAAACGATGGATAAGGACTGAGACCATCCCCCGCACTCCGATCGGAAAGCCCGATCGTGCCGCTGTCCGCGCTTTAGCCGAGCAGGTCGCCGATCGTCGAGTTGAAGACGAGGTCGAGAGCCAGGCCGATCGTCACCGATCCGAGTAGAAACAAGCCACCTCGGTAGACGATGACCCACAGGTCGCGTGGAGTGAGCTGCAACTTCCCTCCTGTGCTTTGGCCCCGGGCACGGAGCTCTCTGGTCTCGCCGATGGCGATTCGAATAGCCAGGTTGAGCCCGATTAGAAGGCCGATGACGAGAAACATTGGCTACTAGAGCCGACCATTGTTAGGCATCGGCTGTGGCGACGACGGGCTCGAGCCGGTCCCGTCGCTCCTGCCGCATCCCCCATGCTCCAACGATCACCGACGCAGCCATGATGACTCCGGCGACGACGAATGTGCTGTGGAGCCCGGCAACCTGGGCCAACGGGTCCGCGGCGGAGGCGCCCTCCGCGGGCAAGGATCCGCCCGATGCCCTCGCCACGCTCGTCGCCCAAATCGATCCCAGCACGGCGATCCCCGTTATCTGGCCGAGGAGACGGGTGATGGTGAGGAGCCCTCCTCCAATACCCATGTACTCGGGAGGGACCGAACCCATGATGGCGCTGTTGTTTGGTGAGTTGAAGATACCCACACCGATGCCGAGCGGAATGGCGAGAAGTAGATAGTGGCCGGCCGTCGTGTCGACATCGAAAGTGGTGAATCCAAGGTAGACCGCGGCGATGATCACCAGACCCCACAGGGTGAGACGCCGTATCCCGAATCGGTCGGAGAGCGTTCCCGAGATCGGGGACACCAATCCCATCATCAGCGGTGCAGCCCCGAGAAGCAGGCCAACCTGGCCTACCTCGAATCCGAGTACACCCTCCAGATAGAAGGGCAGCAAGAAGAAAGTCGCGGCCAGTGAGCTGTACGCGAGAAAGCCGGTGACGACGCTGACGGTGAGAACCGGGCTCCTGAAGAGGCGCAGCTGAAGCATAGGAGACTCGACCCTCAGCTCGACGATCACGAAGGTCATAGCGGTTATCGCTGATATGACGAATCCGCTCAGAATCAGTGGCGAACCGAAACCGGCGTCCTGACCGAGCGTCAGGGCGAGGGACAGTGAAAAGAGCGAGATGCTCATGAGAGCGGCGCCGGCGAAGTCGAATTTCTGACCTCTGATCGGTTCGGTGCTGGGGACATACCTCAAGGCGAGGAAGGTGCTGGCGATGCCGACCGGGATATTCACGAAGAAGATCGCCCGCCAACTGAAGGAGGAGATGAGGAGGCCGCCGATGACGGGACCGCTGATAATCCCCAACGACACGGTCGTGCCGATCCAACCGAGGGCCTTGCCTCGCTCGCGGGGCGGGAAGGCCTCCACCAGAATCGCCGCCCCGAGCGCCAGGATGAGAACTGCTCCCACTGCCTGAAGGACACGAAAACCAATCAGCCAGGACACATCGGGGACCAGTCCGCACAAGGCTGAGGCGACGGTGAACAGGACGATTCCGCCGACGAACAGCTTCTTCTTCCCGACTACATCGCCAAGGCGGCCCATCCCCATGGTCAGAGTCGCGATCGTGAGCAGATAGGCGAGGGCAACCCATTGGATGATGTTGAATGAGGTCTGCAGATCCGCGACGAGAGTGGGGAAGGCGACATTGACTATCGACGCGTCGATTGTTGCCAGGATCGTGCTGGCGGCGACTGCGAACAGCACCAGCCATTTTTGACTGTGATCGATGGGTGGTGCGGTGACCGCGGAAGAGCTCAAGAGTACGGGTTGCCAACACCCCGGTTGGCATGGCTATTCCGCATCGAGGGTTGCAATCAAACGTTCCTGCGGGCGATCAGCACGCCCTCCCGCATCGGCGTGGCCACGGCCTCGAAATCGGGGTCGGCGGCAATCAGCCGATTGAACTCGTCGGTACCGTAGCCCTCGTCGATCCAACCGGCCCCGGAGCCGTAGACATTGTCCGCCACAAAGAGCCCCCCTGGTTTCATCAGAGGTTTGAGCAATCGGTAGTAGTCGACGTACTCGGATTTCCTCGCGTCGACAAAGGCAAAGTCGACGGTCTGCTCCCCGACTTCATCGGCGATCCGGGGCAGAACCTCCAACGCGGCTCCTCTCACGATCTCGACTTTGTCGGCAACGCCGGCCCGCTCCAACTCCGATTGGGCGAAGTCGGCGTGATCGTCGTTGTATTCCACGGTGAGCAACCTCCCGTCGGGGGCCAACCCGCGCGCGATCCAGATCGCGGAATAGCCGGCCAGTGTTCCCAACTCGATGGCGAGCTCTCCTTCCGTCATCGACACGAGGATCTTGAGCAGCCGACCGACATCCGCGGAGACAGCTATCGGTGGGAGTCCGGCAGAGACCGCCCGATCCATCAGGTCGGCGAGGTGGTCGTCGTATTGGCCGAAGACGTCGTTGGCGTAGTCGCCGATATAGCTCCAGCGTTCGGGGGTCATGGGCATGGTGGGAGGATATCTGTCCGGTCACACGTCCAGGTCGGGGGGCTTGCGAAGACGCTTCGTCCGTCCCCGCGCCCGTTTCTCTTCGATTCGTTTTCTTTGAGATGCTCTGGTGGCCCGGGTCTTTCTCCGCTCTGGTGGGTCGACCAGAGCCCGCTCGATTTTCTCACGCATTCTCCGCCGGGCCAGCGCCCGGTTGCGATATTGGGATCGGGAGTCGGCGGCGACGACCTCGATGTGATCGCCGATTCGGTCTCGCAACTTCGACCTGACTTCGGCGGGCAGTGACGATCCGGCGATGTCAATGCGCAGCCGGACGGCGGTAGAGCTTCGATTGGCGTGTTGACCCCCTGGACCACCCGACGTGTCGAAGCTCTCCTCGAGCTCGTGAGCGGGGATCGTGTAGCCACCGACCTGGAGATCTTCCATATGCACCAAGGGTAAGAGATGGGTAGCTTCGCCGAGAGTCGTCGATCGAGAGGTGAATGGTGCAAACGTTTGAGTTTGTGTGCGCGAACGTGTATCCCGATTGTGAGGAGACGATCGAGGGGGAAGAACGGGGTGATGTGTTGGAAGAGGTCGAGACCCACATGAGGGAGCATCACGGGATGATCGAGCTACCCGCCGAGATGACCCGTTGGGTTCTCGGGTCGGTGCGGCCGGACGACCAATAACTCGAGCC
>Ga0214468_1000202_pt1 | contig 18508 bp, 16 predicted proteins | sample RVTome_9_FD_187334 | JGI IMG/M metagenome (GOLD analysis project Ga0214468, IMG submission 187334) | Soil microbial communities from uranium-contaminated site in the Upper Colorado River Basin, Wyoming, United States - RVT155D38 HiSeq ...
ACCCACAGCTCACCATGGATCCAATCGGCCCAGCCAGTCGTGCATGACGCACTCACGAGAATGCACGCGTCGCGAGTCGGAGTCATGCGACTACGATAACTCGCGGGCCTTCCCGTGGCGGTTGCGGCACTGGAAGTCCCATGGGTCGTACAACGGGGCTAAACACAGCAGATAACTCGGGCCCGTTACGCCCCCGCCCACGCTCGGTGCCACAGCGCATCGGCCGGGATAGCGAGGCGAGGGACTGCAAGGCAGCGCCGGAGGTCGAATTCACTGCGCCGAAGTCAGTCAGCGCCGATCTGTCGTTGGAGGGCCGGGCGGTCGAGCAGTTCCCACACCTCGACGATGCGCTCGCGATCGAAGCGAAAGAAGAACATGTGCTCAACACGGATGGACCGTACGCAGGCGGCCCACTCCAGGTGCCCCCCGTGCGTGCCAGTGAGCGTTGCGTGGGAGGCGGCGTGGTCACCGTCAGTGTGCATATCGAAGCGCAGGTCGGGGAAAGCGGCCCTCCACGGCCCGACGATCCGCCGCAGATCGACCACGTTCATGGTCCGCGTCCCGCCGCCGATGTGAAAAGCTGCCTTCGGCGGCAATGATGTGTTCGAGCGGCCCGAAACGCCCACGACTCCAGCCCTCTTCGAACACCAACCCGACGGCGTCGACGCGATCCATTACCTCGGCAAGCATACGGAAGACGGCGACCCACGACACGCCACCGCGCGGCGTCCGGCTCCTGATCGTGGGCGCTCAGTTGGCAGCGCTGGTCGTGGTGGCAGCGACCTCCCAGGGTGCCCCAGATCGAGAGGCCGAGCCTCACCGGATAAGGACTCGGCGTGATCAATCCCAAACGCGTCCTGCGAGCGAGCCCGATGGCGCGCTCATCTCCTCGAACACGGCGGCCAGCGTGATGACGCGGATCAAGCAGTCGATGGCCCGGCGCCGATCCGTGTGAGATGGTCCACATCCCCCAGGCGGTCAAGTGTCGCGAGCCCGCGATCGACGAGCGCGCGGTCCTGGAGGAGCCCGCCGAGCTCGACCTGTACGCGCGCCACCCGAGGCAGCGCCGCCAGCCCTTGAAAGATCTCGAGCGCGTTCCCCAGCTGAGCCGCATCGGCGGTGGAGACGCCCAGGGCCCGGCGCGCCTCGGCCTCGAGGACGGGCAGTCCGATACGCTGCGAGTCCGCGACCATGTCCTTCAGGAGCGCCTCCGGCACGGTGGCGCGCCGATCGGTCACCAGGCTGAGAACGTGCTCGACGTGGTACGCCCGCTCAGACGGGTAGCGATGCCGGTTCTCGAGCATTTCGTGCACGAGACGCTCGACGTCGAGCGTCGCGATCGCGAGCAGCGGGAAGGTCGGGTGGGTGACGTCGTACGCCCGAACGATCTCCTCGAAGGTGTCACGGCAGACTGACGCGAGCTGCTCGTCACGCCGTGCCCGGGCAACGGCCAGCGCCGAGTAGAACCCCTGGAGGATGAATGCGCCCGACGGCCGGCCGGCGTCCACCCACCGCGCGTGCTCGCGCGGCGCCCACACGGATACCTCGTCCCACCGACCGATGAGGGCGAGGGCATAGATGCCCCACGCGCCGATGCCGAGCGAGAATGGGTGGCGCCGGATCGCCTCGGTCGCATCGAGCGCCTCGCCGGCCAGGTCGACGGCCTCGTCGAGCCTGCCGAGGAGGGCCAGGAGCCACAAGTTGGTGTAGTAGGCATCGCTGCGCTCGGCAATGGTCAAGCTGGACAGCGCCAGGCGCCGCCTTTGGAGAGCGGCCGCCTCATTGGGCCGCTCGGCCTGCACGACCGCGGCGAGCGCGTCGAGCGAGGCGCTGGTGAGCCCGTCGTCCGCCAGCCGCTCGGCCGTCTCCAGGGCGCGGCGCGCACTCGCCTCGGCGGCTGCATTCTCCCCCGGCCGTGGTTTCAGGCCGAGGTTCCTCACCCAGTAGCTGAGGAAGCCCTCGGCCGCCTCGAAGATCGCCCTGGCGCGCTGATCGCTTGCAGCGGGCAGGAGGGCACGCGCCTCATCGCGCAGCCGGTCGAGCTCGTCGCGGCTTGGCTGGCGTGCGACGCTCGCGAACCAGCGCCCGTAGACCTGGAGTGCCATGGCGAGATTGCGCAGCTGGAAGTCTGCGTCCCGCCCCTGCTCGCGTCCGAGCCGAACCGCCGTCAAATACTCCTCGGCGGCTCGATCGCCCGCCGCCAATGCGTCGGCGAGCGCGGCGTGGAGCTCCGGCTGCTGATCCGGGCGAGCGAGCTCGATGGCGCTCGTCAGATGCTGAGATGCCTCGAGCGACGCGGCCGCAGCGGTGGCCGCATCAGCGGCGCGGGACAACCACGCGACGGCGGCGGACTCGATCTCAGGATCGCGCTCCGACGTAGCGCGAAACAGGGTGGCGGCCTCACGGTAGTGAAGCGCAACCAGCTCGGCGAGCTCCGACTCGCGGCCACCGGCCTGGCCGGCGAGCCAGTCAGCTGCGCGCCGGTGCAGCCGGGCCCGCTCAACGCGCGGCAGCGTGGCGTAGGCGACTTCGCGAACCATGATGTGGCGGAAGGCGTACGCCTCGCCGCGGGTGAGATCGATCAGGTCACGCTCCTGAAGTGCGTCTGCGAGCGTTCGGAAGTCATCGGACAGATCCGGCTCGACCGCGACGATCCCACCCTCCCGAAAGGAGCGTCCGAACACCGAGCCGACCTGGAGCAGCCGCCGTGATGCCGGATCGAGCAGATCGAGGCGCGCGAGGACGATGCCCTGCACGGTGTCAGGCATCTGGGGCAGCTCGCGGGCCTCGCCACGCTCCACCACCGCTCTGACGATCTCGCCGATGAAGAGCGGGTTGCCGTCGCCGCGCTCCACCGCGAGGGCCGTGATCGCGGGATCCGCATGTTCGAGGAGCTGCGAGACCACCTCGACCACATCGTCGTTTCCCAAGGGCTCGAGCGAGAGCGACAGGTAGTTGCGACGGCCGGCGCCCCAGGCACGGCGCCGTTCCAGGAGTTCCGGTCGAGCGAGGGCCACGACGAGCAGCGGGAGTTCCGCGCGCGGCTGGATCAGGTGCTCGAGGAGATCGAGCAGGCTGTCGCTCGCCCAGTGAATGTCCTCGATGATGATCAGCACGGGCTCGCGCTGGGCAGCCGCCGCGATGAGCGCGAGCCACGCCTCCTGGAGCCGTGCCACGTCGCTGACTTCTTCGTCGCCGATCCCGATCGTCGCGGCGATGACGCGAGCTACCTCGGGCGGCCCGGGCGCGTTCGCATCGCGCAGCCAGCCTTCCAGCTCGCGGACCAGCTCGCCACCGGCGACCTGGTCGTCCAGGCCGAGCAGCTCGAGCAGCAGCCCGCGCAGCGGCCAGTAGGTCAGGCGCTGCCCGTATGGCAGGCACTGCGCGAATGCGACGCGCGTCGAGGGGGCCTCCAGGCGTTCAACGAACTCCTGGATCAGCCGACTCTTGCCGATCCCGGGCAGCGCGGTGACGCTGACGAGGAACGGTCGACGCTCGGTGAATGCCCGGTGGGCGATGAGTTCCAGCTGGGCGAGATCGGACTCGCGGCCGACGATCGGGCTCCGGCGGCGCGGCGGGGCCACTGCCCGGCCGAGCACGATGTGCGCGGCGACGGTGACATCCCTGCCGCGGACCGACAGGTCGAGCGGAGGGCCGAACGAGAAGCTGGTGCCCGCCGCCCTCGCGGTCCGCTCGCTGCACAGGATCTCCCAGGGCTCGGCGGCTTGCTGGAGCCGGGCCGCGACATTGACGGCGTCGCCGACGACGAGGAAGTCGCCGCGCGAGTGATCAGCGGTCGCCACCACCTCACCGGTGTTGATCCCGAGACGGATCGGCAATCGCTCTCGGAGGATGTCGTCCTCGCGCGCCCGATCGCGGAGCTGGATGGCCGCCGCGAGCGCCCGTTCGGGGTCATCGCCGTGAGCCTGCGGCATTCCGAACACCGCGAAGATCGCATCGCCGATGAACTTCTCGAGCGTGCCGCCATGGCTGCCGATCACGTCATCGGCCAGGGCGAACAGCCGGCCGAGCAGTCCCCGCACATCCTCAGGATCGAGGCTCTCCCCGAGAGAGGTGGAGCCAACAACGTCGGCGAACAGGACAGTGACGAGACGTCGCTCCTCTGGCATGCCAGCCATCGTAACGGCAAGGCGGCCGGTTGCTCGACCGCTCAGGGCTGCGGCGTACCGACCATGGGCTCGGCACTCGGGGACCGCTCCAGAAATCGGGGGCATCCCTTGACGCCGGCATCCGCATCGCGGTACGGTACGGCGAAACCGGTTTCAGGAACCGGTTCCCACGCGAGACGAGCAGGCCCCAGCCCATGGCGACCATCCGGGACGTAGCCAAACGCGCGGGTGTCACGAAACCGACTGTTTCACGCGTGCTCAATGACAGCGCGCCAGTGCGGCCGGAGACGCGGGCCCGCGTGGAGGCCGCCATCCACGAGCTCGGGTACCGGCCAAGCGCAGTGGCACGCGGGCTGGCACGGGGACGGCTGCACATGGTCGCGGTGGTCGTGCCGTTCGTGACCCATCCCTCGGTCGTTGGGCGAGTGCGCGGCATGGTCAATGCCTTCCGCGAGAGCCGAATCCCGGTCAGCATCCACGACGTCGAGCGCGGCGAGGATCTCGACGAACACCTCGCGGCCCTCACGTCATACCTGCGGCCCGAGGGGGTGGTAGTGATCTCCCTTCACCCGACCCCCAGCCAGCTCGAGCGGATGCGGGCGGGCGGCATCCAGGCCGTCTTCGTCGACGCCGAGGCACCCGGTTGGTCGAGCGTCGCGATCGACGATCTGGCGGGCGGCGCGATGGCGACCCGACACGTGCTTGACATCGGCCACCGGCGCATCGGCTTCATCGGCGATCCCGAGAATAACGAGTTCGGCTTCACGTCGAGCCATCTGCGCCGGATGGGTTATCGGCGGGCACTGGAGGCGAGCGACGTGGCGATCGACGGCGCGCTCGAGCGGATCGGGCCGCATGGGCGGCAGACCGCCGCCGCGCTCGCGCAGGAGCTGCTTGCGCTCGCGGAGCCGCCGACCGCGATCTTCGCCGCGTCCGACACCCAGGCGCTCGGCGTGCTCGATGCGGCGGCCAGCCGCGGAATCTCGGTGCCGCGCGACCTCTCGGTCATCGGCTTCGACGACATCGACGCGGCCGAGTACGCGGGGCTCACCACGGTGCGCCAACCGCTGATGCGCTCGGGCTTGGAAGCCGCGCTTCTGCTCGAGGCACAGATGCGCGATCCAAGCCGGGAGCCGACGCGGGTCGAGCTGCCCCTGGAACTCGTACCACGACGGTCCACTGCGCCGCTCGGCGCCCATGGACCAGAGAAGCAGGACGAACACGAATAGGAGGAGTCAGACGATGCGGAGGACGACGAGAATCCGATGGCCGATCGCCGCAGCCGGTGTGGCGGTCGCGCTGGTGATGGCGGCCTGCGACGCCGGAGGCGGAGGCGATGGCGCGGGCTGCGACGGCGAAGTGGAAGCAGAGACCCTGACGATGTTCGCGCACGAAGGCTCGGAGGCCGACGCCTATCGCGACGCGATCGCCGGATTCAACGAGACCAGGGGGGCAGAGCTCGGGCTCGAAGTCGAGCTGACGATGATCCCCGAGGGGCAGTACACCGACCAGGTCAACGCGGCCGCCGCCGCCGGCGACCTGCCGGACGTGATCGACTTCGACGGCCCAAACATGGCCAACCTGGCCTGGGGCGGGCACCTGATCTCGATCGAAGACTGCATCTCCGACGAGCTGCGTGGGAACGTGCTCCCGTCCCTCATTGAGCAGGGAACCTATGCCGGCACGCTGTACTCGGTCGGCAGCTTCGACTCCGGCCTGGGCCTGTGGGCATGGCGCTCGGCGCTCGAGGAGGTCGATGCTCGCATCCCGGCCAGTCCCGACGATGCGTGGACCGCCGACGAGCTCGAGCAGATCCTGCGCGATCTCCAGGGCGCCGGTTACGAGCATCCGCTCGACACGAAGTTCTGGTACGGATCGCAGGGCGAGTGGTTCAGCTACGCCTTCACCCCGATCCTCTGGTCGGCCGGCGCTGGCCTGATCGACCGCGACGACTACCAGTCTGCCGATGGTGTCCTCAACTCGTCCCAGGCGGCCGAATCGCTGTCGACCTTCCAATCCTGGGTCGAGGACGGCCTGATCGACAAGGACGCCGCTGACGACAGCAACTTCATCGAGAAGCGATCGCCGATATCGTGGGTCGGGCACTGGATGTACCTCCCGTACCGCGAGGCCGCCGGCGACGACCTCGTCCTTCTGCCGTTGCCCGACTTCGGCACCGGCACGAAGACCGGGATGGGGTCGTGGGCGTGGGGCGTCACCAGCGCCGCCGCCGACCCCGACGCCGCATGGGCGGTCATCGAGTACCTGATGAGCGATGACGTGATCATGGCAATCACCGAGGTCAACGGCGCGATCCCAGGCACCGCCTCGGCGGTGAGCCAGTCGGCGAACCATTCGGGGGGCGACCTGGAACTGTACGTCACCCAGCTCGAGGGCGCGCCGGACCTTGCGGTCCCGCGGCCGGTCACCCCGGCGTACCCGAACATGACGCAGGTCTTCCGCGGCGCGATCGACGACATCGTCAACGGCGCCGATGTCCAGGCCACGCTCGACGAGGCGGTAGCGGCGATCGATGCCGACATCGAGGCCAACGAAGGCTACCCGCCCCCCGAGGAGTAACCGTCCGGATGAGGGCCGGCTTCCCGCCGACCCTCATCTCCGATCAACGGAGGTGGAGCGATGACCCAGCGAACCGACGTCTCGGAACAGGACGAGACCGTCATGACCACCACGCGTACCTGGCGGGGCGCAGAGGCACGAACCGCCTGGCTCCTGTCAACCCCGGCGCTCATCGGGCTGACGGCATTCATCGTCGTGCCGTTTCTGCTGGCGCTCGTCCTCTCCTTCTCCAACCAGCGCCTCATCTCCCCGCTGCCAACCCGGTTCATCGGTATCGAGAATTACCTGGCCACCTTCGGCGACGCCGGGTTCTGGCGCGGGCTCATCAATAACGTCTGGTTCGTGGCTGTGGTCGTCCCCCTTCAGACCGGGCTCGCGCTCTTCCTGGCAATCCTGGTCAACAGCCGAATCCGCGGTCGCGTCGCCTTCCGCACCGTGTACTTCATGCCGGTGGTGACCGTGATGGCCGCCGCGGCCGTGACCTGGACCCTGCTCCTCAACCCGAACGGCCTGGTAAACGCGTTCCTCGACGTTGTCACGTTCGGCAGCTTCAGCCCGGACTGGCTCGGATCGACGACCTGGGCCCTGCCGGCCATCATGGCAGTCTCGATCTGGCAGGGCACGGGGTTCCAGATGATCATCCTGCTCGCGGCGCTGCAGGACGTGCCCGAGGAGCTCTACGAGGCGGCTGAGCTCGACGGCGCGGGATCCTGGAAGAAGTTCCTCAACGTGACGTTGCCAGGCATCCGCAACGGCCTGATCTTCGTGGTCACGGTGACGACCATCCTGGCCTTCCGCCTCTTCGACCAAGTCTGGATCATGCCGCAGACCCCCGGCGGTCCGCTCGACTCGACGCGAACGATGATGCTCCACCTGGTCGAGACCGGCTTCGGCGGGCAGGCGATCGGCCGCGCATCGGCGGTGGCGGTCATCTTCTTCATCCTGGTGCTCGTCCTGACCCTGATCCAGCGCCGATTCATCCGCGAGGAAGGAGGCGCCGCATGAGGGCACGCGCGATCCCGCTTATCGCCAGGTATGCGGCCATGCTCCTGCTGGCCGCATTCTTCCTCTTCCCGCTGGTGTACATGATCGCGTCGTCGTTCAAGCCGGACGGCGTCGTTCTCTCCGACGCGGACTCGTTGGCCGCATTCCTTCCAATCCCGTTCGTCGGGGTCGAGAACTACGTAGATGCCATCGAGCGGGCATCGGTCTTCCGATCGTTCTTCAACTCGATGGTCATCTCGGGCAGCATCGTCGGACTCGGGCTGGTCGTGAACAGCCTTCTCGGCTACGCCCTGGCCCGGCTCCGCTTCCGCGGCAGGACGCTGCTGGTGGCCTTCGTGATCGCCCTGATCATCATCCCGTTCGAGGCGCTGGCGGTCCCGCTCCTGTTCCTGAGCGCCCAGCTCGGCTGGCTCGACACGTACCACGTGCAGATCCTGCCGTTCGTCGCCAATCCGCTGTTCATCTACCTGTTCTACACGTTCTTCCTCAACGTCCCGGTGGAGATCGAAGAGGCGGCACGCATCGACGGCGCCGGGCCGCTGCGCACCTTCGTCTCGGTCGTGGCACCGCTCGCCAAGCCGGCGTACGCGACGGTGGCGATCCTCGGGTTTCTGTTCAGTTGGGGCCAGTTCCTCTGGCCGGTGATGGTCACCCGCGGCATCGACGTCCGACCGCTCGCGCTCGGGATAGGGACGTTCAAGACCACGCCTCCGGTCCAGTGGGGCGACATCATGGCGTACGGGGCGCTGATGACCATCCCCCTGGTGATCATCTTCCTCATCTTCCAGCGCTACTTTGTGCAGGGGGTGGCCTCGTCGGGCGTCAAGGGGTGAGCGGCCGAGGCCGGCGGCTGGGTCGATGAGCCTTCGCCTGCCAGATCGCTGGCTGTGGGACTTCTGGGTCGTCCGCGACGGCCCCGACTACCACGTGTTCTACCTCCAGGCGCCGAGATCGCTGCGCGACCCTGAGCTGCGACACTGGCACGCCTCGATCGGCCATGCCGTGTCGACCGACCTGCGTCGCTGGGAGGTGCTGCCCGACGCGCTTGCACCTGGCGAGCCCGGCGCCTGGGATGACTACACCGTCTGGACGGGCAGCATCGAGCCGGGTGCGGCGATGGAGGGCGAGTGGCAACCCACCAGCGATTCGGGCGGCTGGCGCCTCCTCTACACCGGCACATCGCGTCGAACGCGAGGGCTGGTGCAGCGAATCGGCTTGGCGACCTCTGACGACCTCGTGCGCTGGACCCGCCACCCGGCCAACCCGGTCATCGAGCCCGACCACCGCATCTATGAGGCGCTCGACCCGGCCGCCTGGCACGAGGAGGCCTGGCGGGACCCTTGGCTCTTCCGCGACCCGCTCTCCGGTGCGCCGCACGCGCTGATCACCGCCCGCGTCGCCGATGGGCCACCCGCCACCCGCGGGGTGATCGGGCTGGCGCGCGCCGAGCAGTGGGACCACTGGGTGTCGCTGGATCCGATCACACGACCCGGCGTCTACGGCCACCTCGAGATCCCCCAGCTGGTCCAGCTTGCCGACCGACGGTGGTGCCTGGTCTTCAGCGTGCCCGGGCTCCCCGACGGAGGACCGCCCCCTGCGGAGATACCCGCGCAGGTCGCCCTGCGCGGGACCCACTTCCTGTTGGCCGATTCACCGCTGGGCCCGTTCGAATGGCAAAGCCACGGCGTGCTCCTCGCAGATCGGCACGGCTCCTGGTACGGGGCGAAGCTGCTCCCCGGGCCCGGCGGGTCGCTCGCCTGCCTGGCATGGCTGCTTCATGACCGCGACGGGGGCCTTGTCGGCGAGCTGAGCGACCCGATGGAGGTCACCATCGGGCCGGAGGGGCCGCGAGTCGGGTTCCCGTGAGCGGGGGAGGTGTATGAGATTACCCTCAGAGTCAGGTGCAGTCGAAGCTGGCGGCTCGGTTCGGATCCCCTGTGCCGTCGTAGGTGGCCACCGCGGGATACGGACACAGCGGTCGAGTCTCCGCGCCGCGAGATGCGCCAATGGACTCGGGTGCCCGACCAGTTTCGACCCAGTCGACCAGCGCACCGAAGGCGTCGAACTCGGTGAAGCCGGGGCCGCCTCCACAGTGGAAGACACCGGGGGCCATGAAGAGCCGCGCGAAGTCGGCCATCTCGCCCGGGTCGCCCCTCTTCTCCAGCACTCGCTCGTAGTAGTCGATCGATCCTTCAGGTGGGATTAGCTCGTCCGACCACCCGTGCCACATGAGGAGTCTGCCCCCCGCATCCCGAAACGAGGTGAGGTCGGGGTCATCGGTCCCGATCACGTCGTGGAACAGATCTTGGGAGGTCCGGAACGCGTCCTCGAAGCCTTCGTACCCGAGGGCATGCCAGTCGAACGTCGGGTCCTGGTGGATCCAGGTCTTGACGTAGTCCAGGCCGATGGGGAACGGGACGGAACCGGCGACCTCCTGCAGCGGGGTGCCGGGAGTCAGCCCGTACCAGAGGAACTCACCGTTCGGCGTCTTGGCGCCGTCCCAGATCGCCTGGATCACCGCAGCGTCGGTCTCGGTGAACTCACCACACGGCGTGTCGACCCCGACGAGTGAGACGGGATCGAAGTCGCACGCTCGTGGGTCGTCAAGGACTCCGTCGCCGACGCCATCATCCGCGTCGCACGCCTCGACCGCAGCGTTGGTCGCTGCGGCGAGCTTGCACTGGTCGATCGGTCGTCCGAGCTCCTCGTCCATCACGATCTGCGGCCAGAGCAATGAAGGAAGGAAGCGGTCCCAGTTGATGGCCGGAGCGCCGGCAAGAACGCCGTCGTAGCCTTCCGGATAGCGTTGCGCCAGCATCAGTCCCTCGCGGCCCCCGGTGGAACATCCATTCCAATACGCGTACTCCGCCGCCTCGCCATAGAACGCATCGATGAGGGAACGTGACTTCTCGGTGAGCTCGACCAGAGATCGAGACGCGAAGTCCTCGATCAACGGCATGTCGAGGGTGCCATCTGCGGTGAGTGCGAACCCGCCATCCAGATCCGTCCCGACGTGGCCAGTGTCCGTGGACGCGGTCGCATACCCGGCCCGCACCGCCTCCGCCATGCCGCCGAAGTTGATCCAGCCGGCATAGCCTCCTCCCCCGACAGCCTGGAAGCGGTTGTTGTACTGGTCCGTCGGCAGCCACAGCTCGATGTTGATGGCCGGATCGACCGTCACCGCGACGCGACAGAACTCGGGAAGGCCACCTTGACCCTCCACTGAGCCCGACGTCTCCAGTTCAGCCGATATCGCGGTCACCTGCTCCAGTTGCCCCTCCGCCAGCCGTTCACAGTTCTCCGCAGCCGGGGACACCGAACCATCGGGCGACGTCGGCGGAGCCGACGGCTGAAGTGTCGTGGCCGAACTCGGCGCCGTCGCATCTCCGCCGCATGACGCGATCACCAGCGCGACGCCCATCACCCCCAACCGCGATTTCGACGATCTCATGACCGGTCTTCCTCGTTGCTTCTTGAATGCCCGCGCCTGACTGCTACGCGACGTGTCCCTCAAGCAGTTCTTTCACTGCAGAGGCTTCCTTCTGGATTCCGCTCTCCAACTTCCGCTTCAACACGGGCTGCATCAGCTTCATCGGGCCGCGTGGGTGCACGTCACCGCTCAGAGTGAGCCTGGCTCCCTTCTCCCAGGGCTCGACGACAATTCGGCCGGCATAGACGATCGTCGCCGAGGTCGCCGTGAAGGCCAGCGTCCTGCCGGTCGAGAATTCGGTCACGTCGCAGGTGCCCGTCGCACGCATGGGACCGACCTGCACCACTTCTGTGCAGCGGGTCCCCACCCCGGTTGGTCCCTCCGTGAGGATCGTGAACGAGACGAGATTGGCTCGCCACTTCGGGAAGTTATTGAGGTCGGCAAGGAAGGCAAACACCTCGCCGGGTGAACGAGCGATCGTCCTGGATTCAAGCAGCTGGATCATGGTGCGTCTCCTTCCTGGCGCTCCGCTCGTTCGATTCCCAGGAACCACGCGTAGATGTCGTGGCCGGCGGTCAGGTCGTAGGTCCGGGTCCACGAGTCGTGGTCGACACCGGGGTAGATGGTGAGCTCGACGCCGGGCTCCGGGAGGCCCGGGCAGTCCATCAGGTCGTTCATCGGCTCGATCGTGCCCTGCACATCGAGCACATCGTCACGGTCCCCGTGGAACGCCCAGATCGCCACCTCGCCCAGCGTGCAGCCGGCTGTCAGCCATGCGGGCCGGGCCTCGCCCGCGATCGGCGCCATGGCGGCGATCTGGTCATCGCCGTACCGGGCGGCGTACTCATAGGCGGTGAAAGCACCGCAACTGAGTCCGGTCAAGTACACGCGCTGCGGGTCCACGTCGTAGGTGGCGACGGCGAAGGTGAGAAAGGCATGCAGCTCGGTCGGCGTCATGCAGACCGACTCGTCTACCGGATGCCCCGCCTGGTGCTGTATCTCCATCAAGCATGAGCCGAAGAGCGGCACGCCCTCACACGCCGCGTAGATCTCAGGGGGGCTCAGCGGCCTCTCGTGCTGCGGGAAGAGCACGACGAAGGGTCGATCGGTTGGCCAGGCATCGGATCGCATGAGGTCCGGGATGCCCGTTTCGAATAGGTTGTCCAGCTCGGCCAGACCGCCATCGCCGCTTCCGTCCGCGCCATGCAGCGCGACCAAGAGCGGCCGGGGTCCGCCGTCGCCGTAGCTCGGGGGAAGGTATTCGTAGTAGCCGAGGTTCGCGTCGCCGTCGCCGATTGGTCGCGGCACGAGGAGCCCGGATGACCCCGAGTCCGTTTCAGCGGGCTCGCTCTGGGGCGCACTGGCGGCCGGCACGGAGGGCAACGACGGTTCCGAGGAGGTACCTGGCGCACCGGCTCCGCCGCAGGCCGCTAGCATCAAGCTTGTTGCTGCCCACAGTGCTCGTCTCTCCGGTCGCATCTTCGCCTCCGTGATTAGAGTGATACTCTAGTGACTGAAGTAATACACTAGCGCCATGCGTGAAGTCAAGACGCAATCGAAAACTCGCCGCGCGGGCGCCGACGCGACCCGAAGCCGGGTCCTGGAAGCCGCCGAGCGGCTGTTCCTCAGAACGGGCTACGCCGCCACGTCGATCAGGGAGATCGCCGATGAAGCGGGAGTAGCCGTCCAGACGATCTACTGGGTATTCGGTACCAAGGCGGCCCTCGTCGCCGGAATCCGAGACCGGTGGCTGGCCCGCGCTGAGACGGGCAAGCGACTGCAGGCCGTGTTCGAAGTCGAAGATCCACGCGCGCGCCTGGCGGCGTCGGCTGCGTTCATGCGGCACCAATGGGAGACCGGGCAGGAAGCAGTCGCCATTCAGCAGGACGCCATGCGTGCCGATCCGGAGATTCGAGCGAGCGTCGAGGAGGTGCTGGCCAATCGTTCCCGGCAGTTGGCGAAGGTCATTCAGCCGCTCGGCGACAGCCTTCGCCCTGACATCCAGGCCGACGAGGCGGTCGACGTCTTTATCGCCCTTCTCGGCTTCGATGTCTACCGAGAGCTGCGCGGTCGTGGCTGGACGGCGGCGCGGTACGAGCGGTGGCTGGCCCGGACCCTCCACGAGGCATTGCTGGATCACCCGCACGGACCACAGCGGGACGCGCGATAGGTATGGTCCGGGCCATGCCCGCGCCATCCGTCACCCTGTCACGCGCCGCCGCCGTCGGGATCGGTCGTGGCCCTCTGGCGTTGGCGGCCAGCCCATCGCGTATCGCGCCTCGTAGCGATGCGAGGGGACGCGCCCCGGAACGGGATGTTGCGATGCCGCTCGGTCTCTGCTCCTCGACCGGGTGTGGCTCGACTGATTCACGCTCAAGAGGAGCGGGTACCTCTCGCGGGGCCCTTGTGCCGTAGCGCCCGGTAATTGCCGGACCGCGCCATCAGCCGCTGGGGGTGACCTCTGGCCCGGTCCATCGGGCCATCTGGCCGTCGACCGTCCCGCCCCATCGGCGAACGCTGCCACCCATGCACCTGACTCTCGCCGCGAACGCCGCCGCACCTCTCGCGATGCGTGCAGGGGCGGCTCGCTCAATCAGTGGTCACCGCTCGCGTCGCAGCATCGGACCGATGAACGGCAACCGCGTGGCCGCTGCGGCCGTGCGACAGCCCACCTGGAGCGGATACCTGACCCGGCCGATGGGGCGATGGATTCCGGGCGGATGGCGGCGGGAGGCCCTCACCGCCATCAAGGGCATTCACACCCTGATCTTCGTCTCGGTCTTCGCCGCTGTCGTGCTCACCCTCTGGGACGGCGTTCGCGGGAGGCCGAAGAGGCGTACGACAGTCGCCGGCGGCGTCGTCCTGGCCGAGTCGGTGCTGTACGTCAGCAACAACCAGGTCTGCCCGCTGACGCCGCTGGCCGAAGAGCTCGGCGCTGAGCGTGGTTCCGTGGTGGACCTGTTCCTCCCAGCAGCGATGGCCCGACGGATCCCGCTCGTCGCGGGAAGCGGCGCCGTGCTCGCCCTCGTGCTCAACGTCCGTGCGCTGCTGCGCCGGCCCGCGGGCTGACGACGGGTGAGGCCGATGAACCGCGAGGCGTGAAGAGCGCGCGCTAGACGGCTGCTGACCCCGTGGCCGCCAGCGGATCGCGACCCAGCGGCAGAACCAGGTCAGGCGCCGAGTCCCCCGGCACCACCAGCCGCGGCGCCCGCGGCCGGGTCACCGCGTAGGTCTGGATGGCCCCCAGGCCGCGCAGTCGGAGCGGTCCCCGCTGCTCCGCCTCGAATCGGTCCCGGACCAGCAGCCAGGTCGCGCGGCTGATGTGCACGCGACTCGGCATGCCCTGTGACTCGAGCCGGCTGGCGACGTTCACCGTGTCGCCCCAGACGTCGAATGCGAACTTGCGACGGCCGATCACGCCGGCGACCACCGGGCCGGAATGAACCCCAACCCGAAGGAGACATCCCGTGCCCCGCGATACGGGCGTGACGCGCCGGGCGGCCTCGATCATCGCCAGGCCCAGGTCGACGGCGCGCTCGGCATGATCCTCCATCGGCTCCGGGAGGCCGGCGGCCACCATGTACGCGTCGCCGATCGTCTTGATCTTCTCGAGCCCCCGCTCACCGACCAGCTGGTCGAAGCTTTCGAACAGGTCGCCGAGCAGCTCGATCATCTCCGCCGGACTGAGCCGGGCCACCAGCGGCGTGAAGCCGACGATGTCCGCGAACAGCACCGAGACCGCGGGGTACTTGTCGGCGATCGTGTGCTCGCCCTGACGCAGGCGATCCGAGATCCGCTCCGGGAGCACGTTCAGCAGCAGCCGATCCGACTGCTCCTTCTCGCGGGCGAGCGCGGCCGACTGCTCCGCGATCACCAGGTCCTGGACGAAGACCCGTCGGCGGGACTGCTCCAGCAGGCGCAGGGCAAGCAGGCTCCCGAAGATGGCGGCGCCGAGGATGAACGCATCGATCAACAGGGCCCCCTGCCCGGGATAGCTGACGGCCGCCACCGCGAAGCCGATCCCGATCACGACCGACCGCAGCGCGGCATAGATGAAGCGGGTGCGCGAGACGAAGCCGAAGGCGAACAGCAGCAGGACGGCGCTCACGCCGTAGCCTGGCAGGACGCCGCCCGCCGAGGCCAGCCACAGGATGACGAGGCCGTTCCCCGCCGTGAGCACGGTGGCGACGGCATGCTGCTGGTCGAGCGTGTGGGCGTGCGCCGACCCGAGGAAGAAGAGCGCGCCGATGGCGGACATGGCCATCGCGACGGGCGTCGCCACGTCTCGCGAGATGCCCATGTCGATCGGCACCAGGAATGCGGCGGCCAACCACAGGAGCGACGAGGCGCCGGTGATCACGCGCAGCCCGCCGTGACTCTCCTCTCCCGCCGCGAGCTGGTAGCTCCGCTCGAGCTCGGGCGAGAGGAACCGGAACGACAGCGGATGCTGGGCAGCGCGGTCGCCCAGCTCGGCTGCCGGCAGGGATCGGAGGCGATCGGCATGGCGTGGCACGCGACCACTGTGGTGGCGGCAGGGCCGACCGTCATCGGCGCATGCACCGGTGCGGTATCGGCCAGGTGACGTAGGGGGCTATCAGCGTCTGGCCCGAGCGGGGCGGTCCCGGAGGAAGGGGCCCTTCGGACCTTGGCGTGTGCACGCGTCATCGCGACCCTCGAACCTTGATCAGCTGCTGACGAGCGTCGCGGCCCGGATCGCAGGTGCTCGCCACGAGAGGAGGTCGAGCCATGACGCGCGTGCTGTTGGTCTACCAGGACATCGATGTCGCCGACGTGGAGGGGGACGAGCTGCGGAGACGAGGCTACGAGGTGGACCGCTGCGCCGGTCCGGTGGGCGGCGAGCCCTGCCCCGTCCTGCGTGGCGAGCCGTGCTGGCAGGTGGCGAAGGCCGACGTCCTCGTGTATGACGTCTGGAACGTCGGACACCACGGCCCGAACCTGGTCGAGGAGCTTCGGGCGCTGCACCCCGACAAGCCGCTCGTGCTGACCTCCTCGAAACCCGAGCTCGGGAGCATCGAGGTCGACGAGCACCAGGTGCCGCCCATCTTCCATGCGCCGACGCGCGCCAGCCTGCCCGCGACCATCGAGCGCGCCGTTCGTGCTCCGGTTGCGCCGCATGTCGAGGCGGGGCGCCAGCGCATGCCGCCCAGCGTCCCGAGGTGGTGAGCGGCTCCCCCCTCCGCGGCGTGAGGGTTGCCCCCGGCATGTAGGGTGGATCCGGGGGCAGCCGCACATGGGAGGGCTCGCATGCCGAACGAACGAGAGATCGGAAGCCGCGTCAAGGACAGCATCATCGGGACCATTCGCGGGACCGGCGAGATCACCGAAGCGACGGTGGGGACACTCTCCTCGGCGGTCCAGCGCACGTTCAAAGAGGTCGGCGCGGCCGGTGGCTCTGCCGCAGATCTGGCCGTGGGCGCCGTGAAGGGAACGATCGGCGCCGTCGGCGACGTTGTCGGCCTCGGTGCGCTCACCGCCGCCAACACGATCAGCACCACCGCCCAGGCCGCGTCATCGGCGGCCTCCTCGGTCGGCAATGCCGCGAAGGCAGCCGTGCTCGGCACCGTCCGCGGATCGGCCGAGTCCGGCGTCGGGACGCTCGAGGCCATCGGCGCCACCAGCCGCAGTGCCGTCAGCGAAGCGTCGGCGGTCGGCGCCGACATCACTGCCGCCGCGGTGGGAGCGGTCGAGGGTGCCATCGAGATCGCGAAGGACACCGCGGTCAGCGCCGAGGAAGCGGCCGCGGCTGCGGCTGGCGGCGCGATCGACGCGGCCGCGGACATCGGCGAGGTGGCGGCCACGCGAGTGAGAGCAGCCGTCGAAGGCACCATCCAGGGCGTCAAGGTCGTCGCGAAAAAGACCGTCAGCTGAGGCACCGGAGGCCGGCGCTGGCTCACCAGAGGGCCAGGCCGGTCTCCTCGTCGGGAAGACGAACCAGCGAGACGCCGCTCATCTCGCGGATCATCACCTCGGCGGCGAAGACCTCGATCCCCCGCAGAAGGTGCCCACCGACCGTCGCGCCGGTCACATCGGCGAACGTGGCGTGGGCGTGCAGGAACGGACGGTCGTCCTTCAGTGACACGTTGCCGGTGAAGCCCACGATCTCGTGGTGCGCATCGGACTCGAGCTCGAGGTACCGGTGGTCATCCTGCTCGTAGTAGGCGTAGCGCGCCCGCCGAACCGCACCGATGGCAGTGACCTGCGCCGCGACGATGCCCTGCTCGGCGCAGTACCGCTCGATCTCCTCGACCAGGTCGCTCCCCGTCTCCAGCCGGCCGACGAATGCACGTCCGGCGCGGGCTTCCCAGAACCTCGTTGACATCGGTCTCCCTATTCGAAGTGCGTCAGATTGCGGACGATCGGCAGCGAGGCGGCAACCCGTGCCGGATAGAGGCCGGCGAGCGCCGCCACGCCGGTCCCGACCAGCACCACCGCGATCAGCAGCGCCCACGGCAGCCGCATGCCGGCGGCAAGCTCCGCCGAGGCTCCCCCGCTGATGAGCGTCGCCGCGACGACCAGTCCCGTGACGATGGCGAGCACCCCGGCGATGGCTCCCATGATGGCCGCCTCGGTCACCACCATGGCCTGGACCTGTCCCACGGTCATGCCGTGGGAACGAAGGATGGCGATCTCGCGCACCCGCTCGCTGATCCCGATGCCCAGCGTGTTGACGATCCCCAGGGCGCCGATGACCACCGCGATGAGCGCCAGCACGTCGAACAACCCGATCAGGCTGTCGAGCGATCGCGACAGCTCACCCGCCAGGTCACGCGCCGTGAGCGGCTGCGCCGCGAGGCCGGCGGCCGTCTCCCGCACGGCCGACGCGAACGCCGAGTCGGGCACGCCGGCCTGCGGCACCATGACCCACAGCGAGGCCTGGGTTGCGCCGAAGTGGTCGCGAGCATCGGCCGTGCTCACCAGCAGCGCGCCGTCCGCCGTTCGCGCCGGCAGGGTGTACTCGACCAGTCCGGCAACGCGGAAGTCGGTGGTGGGGGCACCCGGCACGCCGAGGCCGATGACGTCGCCGACCTCGATCCCCTCTCGGTCGGCAAGGGATCGCGGCACGAGCACCGACCCACCGTCGCGAAGGCTGGCGAACGCGTCGGCGCGGGCCGCGCCGTCAACGATCAGCGCCCCGTGGTCCTGGAACACGTTGGGGTCGATCCCGGCGATGGCGGTCTCCACCGCTCCGTCGTCGGTCGCGCGGATCGCCGGGAACTCCAGCACCGGGCTCGCCGCCTGGAGACCGGCCGTCGCCTCGAATGTCGGGCGGAACGTCTCCACGTCGAGTGGCAGGCCGGTGCGGATGGCGTTCCCGCCGGGCAGGATCGAGTCGACCCAGCGC
>Ga0214468_1000204_pt1 | contig 18488 bp, 20 predicted proteins | sample RVTome_9_FD_187334 | JGI IMG/M metagenome (GOLD analysis project Ga0214468, IMG submission 187334) | Soil microbial communities from uranium-contaminated site in the Upper Colorado River Basin, Wyoming, United States - RVT155D38 HiSeq ...
GGTCACGAGCCGATGGAGCTCGGTGACCGTCCACCGTCCATCGGCGCAGATTGCGACCAGCTGCTGGGCCAGCACGTCGAGCGGGTTGCGCGGGATGCGCGTCTCCTCGATCTGCCCGGCCAGCATACGCTCCACGACCACGGCGGCCTCGACGAGGTCGCCGCGGAACTTGGGGAAGATCTTGCCGACGCTGCGCTCCCCGACCGAGTGTCCGGCCCGGCCGATGCGCTGCATGCCCGACGCGACCGAGGGCGGCGCCTCGATCTGGATGACGAGGTCGATGGCCCCCATGTCGATCCCGAGCTCCAGGCTGCTGGTGGCGACGAGCGCCGGCAGCTTCCCCTGCTTGAGCTGCTCCTCGATCTCGAGCCGCTGCTCGCGGGCGATGCTGCCGTGGTGCGCGCGGACGAGCTCCTCGCCGGCGAGCTCGTTGAGGCGGGCACTGAGCCGCTCGGCCAGCCGGCGCGAGTTGACGAAGAGCAGGGTGGACCGGTGGGCCCGGATCAGCTCCAGCAGCCGCGGATGGATGCTGGGCCAGATCGAGTGGCGCGCCTCGGGGCCGGCGGCCGGGCCACCCGGCGCTTCGTCGACGTCCATCGCCTCGCCCATGCGCGCCATGTCGTCGACCGGCACGATCACCTCGAGGTCGAGCGTCTTGCGGGCGCCCGCGTCGACGACCTCCACCTCGCGTTCGGTGCCACCGAGGTAGGCGGCGATGGCCGACAGCGGCCGCTGGGTGGCGGACAGGCCGATGCGCTGGGGATCCGCATCGGCAAGGTGGCTGAGGCGTTCCAGCGTGAGCGCGAGGTGCGAGCCGCGCTTCGTGGCGGCGATGGCATGCACCTCGTCGACGATCACATGCTCGACGCCGCGCAGGATCTCGCGCGCCTGGCTGGTGAGCAGCAGGTAGAGCGACTCGGGGGTGGTGACGAGGATGTCGGGCGGGGTCTTCACCAGCTGCCGGCGTGCGTCGGCGGGGGTGTCGCCGGTGCGCGATCCCACGCGGATCTCCGGAACCGGGACACCGAGCCGATCCGCGGTGCGGCGGATGCCGGCCAGCGGCGCACGCAGGTTGCGCTCGACGTCGTAGGTGAGCGCCTTCAGCGGGCTGACGTACAGGACCCGCACGGTGGGCTTCGCCGGGGCGGGCTCGGTCATGAGCCGATCGAGGCACCACAGGAACGCCGCCAGGGTCTTGCCGGACCCGGTCGGGGCGTGGATCAGCGCATGCTTCCCGCGGCTGATCGCCGCCCAGCCGAGCTCCTGGGCACGCGTCGGGCCTTCGAACGCATCGGCAAACCAAGTGCGGGTCGCGTCGCTGAACGGGGCGAGCGGATCGGTTGCGGCGGGGGCCGCGCTGCGGCGGGGGGACACGGTGCTCCTGAGTCTATCGGTCCCCGAGCATCGCGCGGATTCCTGTCATCTGCGGTCATCAATAAACGGTCTGTTCAGCGCGGGCCGCGCGATCTACGCTGCACCGACCGAGCACACACGGAGGACCTGACCATGGCGAGGTACATGCTCATCGGCAGCTACACCGCGGATGGCGCGAAGGGGGTGCTGAAGGAGGGCGGCAGCAGCCGGCGGGAAGCCGCCCGCAAGGCGATCGAGTCTGCCGGCGGCACGCTCGAGTCGTTCTACTTCGGCTTCGGGACCGACGACTACTACGTGACGACCGACTTCCCCAGCCATGCCGATGCCGCGGCGGCAGCGCTGACCGTCGGGGCGTCCGGGACCTCGCGCGCCCGCACGATCGTGCTCCTCACGCCCGAGGAGATCGACGCGGCCTCGCAACGGACCGTGGACTTCCGACCGCCCGGCGGCTGACGGAGCCGGAGTGTTGCCTCCGGCTGACATTTCGGACCCCGGGCAGATCCGCTGGTCATCTCTGGCGAACATTCGGCGGTTGGAACGCCAGCAGGTTTGTCCTGGGACGACATCGGCCGGGCGGGGAACGGGCCGGCCTCGTGGCCGGCCCGTGAGGCGCCGTGCAGGATCGGTCAGGCGGTGTCGGACATCGGTCTCCGCTCGGCCACCGGCGCGCGCCAGGGCGTGCCGAGCATGGGCAGCAGCCAGCGGTCCACGCCGTAGTAGCCGGCGACCCGCCAGGCCAGGATCAGGCCGATGGCCGCGGTGAACAGCACCGGGTTGGTGGACGCCGAGCCGGCCAGCAGGAACGACATGTTCATCAGCGCGCCGAAGAAGGCGGCGATGCCCGTGAGCGCGCCGACGATGAGGCCGATGCCCACGAGAATCTCGCCGAACACGACGAAGTAGCTGAACCAGCCCTCGTGGTTCCCGTCGATCAGGAACGTGAGGAAGTCACGGTACCAGTCGTAGCTGATCGGCGGCCGGCCCTCCTCCGGGATGGTCACCGCGCGCTCCCAGTAGGCGAGCAGCGACGATCCGCCATCGAGCCAGCCACCCTCCTCGCCCAGCGCCTTGCCGAGGCCCGAGGTGAGCCAGGAGAAGCCGAGGAAGAGACGAATCGGCAACCAGAACAGGCCGGCGCGCGAGTTCGAGAACAGGTAGCGCGCGAACGCGGGGCCCTCGACCTCGACCTCGGTGGCCTCGGGATCGCGACGATCGGTGAACAGGATCAGGACCACCACGATCGACAGGATCCAGAAGACCCAGGTCAGGATCGTGTTGAGCTCCCCCTCCGGACGTGATAGCGGCCAGTCCTCCGGCAGTTGGAGCCAGACCAGGATGAGCGCCGCCACCAGGGCGATCCAGGTCACGATGCTCCGCAGGCTTGACACGGGCGATTCCTCCTTCGTGCGTGGGGATGACGATAGGGCGTCAGGTGGGGGCGGATAGCGTCCGAGCGGCACGAGGAACCGCGAGCCCGCCGGCAGCCCGAAGCAGCGGTCCGGTATTGCGCGTCGCCTCGCGGAGTCGCTCGAGTGCCTCGTCGTTGCTGGGACGCAGCCGCTGGTCGTAGACGGCCACCACGCCGACGACCTCGTCCCGGTCTCTCACCGGCACGGCGGCCGCCGACACCAGGCCGCTCCGGCGCGCGGTTGGCAGGCGCGGGAAGTTCAGGTCGCCGGCGAGGTCCTCCACCCAGGCCGGTCGGCCACTGACCCAGATCCGTCCGGGCAGGCCGCCCCCGAACGGAAGCATCGTCCGCCGGCTCACCTGCGCGAATGCGGTCAGCCCGGGGATGGCGACCCAGGCCGCGGCGCAGCGAAGCATCCCCGGTCGTGGGTCAGGCACCCACGCGTCGATCGCGGGCCAGCGGAGCGCCTCGCCCAGCTGCGCCAGCAGCCGCTCCAGGGCCGACGCCGCCTCCGGATCGGGGGTTTCGACGGCCGGTGGATGGTGCGAACCGGCGATGAGGCGCTCGATCGCGCCGATGACGGCGTCGATGCGGAACGGCTTCTCGAGCGCCGCCACGCCGGGCATGCTGGCTAGCTCGCCCGCATGGTCCCGGAGCAGCTGGATATCCGCCGAGCAGACGAGGACCGGCAGCCCGGCCAGCGCCGGGTGGTCGCGAAGGCGCGCCAGCAGCGCCAGGCCACCATCGGCGTAGACGCCGCGCAGGTCGAGCATGACCACGTCGGGTTCGGCCGCGACCACGGCCCCGGCCGGGTCGGTCGCATCCATGGAGGGTCGCACGAAGGAATAACCCTCCTCTTCCAGGAGAGCCTCCATCAGCGACGCGAACTCGTCGTCGTCGTCGATCACCGCCACGCGCGGCGGGCGCACGCCCACGGTCCAACCTCCGGGCAGCGCTCGGCGCTGCCGCTACTCGACCTCCGTTCCGAGCACGGTCAGTATCGCGCGCGGGTCAACGAGCGCGCGAGCATGACGACGCTCGCGGCCACCGTACCGGCAATGAGGATCGCGCCAGCGACCGTCATCGGGCTCTGGTCGAGCGTCAGACCCGCCCACGCCAGCCCGATGCCGGCGTTCCAGGCCACGAGCCGGGACCGCGACAGGTGGGCGAGCGCCCGGCGCTGCACGGCATGATCGGCGGGGCCGCCGGGGGTCACTGACGGGACGAGGTGCGTCCAGGAGCCGACGAGCTCCTGGAGCAGCCACCCGGCGACCATCGGCACCGCGAGGACGCCGATCGACCAGCCAGCGACCGGGCCCCCGCCGATCACGCCGGCAAGGGCCGCCCCTGATGCGACGGCGAACCAGGCGGTCCCAGCCGTGAGATGCCCGACGACGACCCGGCGCCAGTCATGCTCGGTCGTGAACGGTCCGCGCCGCCGATGGGCGTCCAGCGCGTAGGCCACCTGCCCGAGGGCGCCCATCAGCGTGATCGCCATTCCGCCGATCACGATTGCGCGCAGGGCGAGTGCGAACCCGATCGCGGCCACCGCCGGGCCGGCCGCCACGCCGAAGAGCCCCACAGCCAGCGGAACGCTCGGCCGCAGCCGCGCACCCAGGACCGTCGGGGCGAGGTACACGAGGGTCGCGAAGATCGTGAGCGACACGGCGCCGAACAGGGCGAGCCACGCATGAGCGGGGCGCAAGGTCGCCCACGCCGCGGTCACCATCGGGACACCGGTGGCAGCGGCGGCACCGATCGCCATGGCGATCGCCAGCTCGGCCAGCGCCAGGCCGTAGGCCAGCAGCGCGATCGGGTGCCGCCGCGCCAGCGGGTCGCGCGTCGGCGCGAAAGTGTGCCAGGCGGTCAGCCCCAGGCCGGCAAGCGCAAGCGATGAGCCCGCGAGCGTCCACCCCGGGCCGAGGACCGTCATGCCGGCCACCACGCCAAGGGCGCCGGCGGCGAGCAACAGGATGGCCGCGAGCCGGTGGGTCGCCGGCGCCGGTCGCGTGCCGGCCAGCGTGACGGCGAAGTGGGGCATGAACGTGCCGATGGCCACGGTCGCCGCGCCGACCAGGGCGAGATGCAGGGCGGCCCACGGGCTGCCACCGAACGGAAGGGCCGTCGCGGCGACGACGCCCGCCGCGACCACGAACAGGGCCGCGATGCCGAGACCGAGCGCCAGCACGTGGCGCTCAGTCGGTCGTGAGGCGACCGCCGGTCGGACGGTGATCCCGCCGGCCGGCATCGGCTCCATCTCGATCAATGCCCGCCCTCCATCGCCTCCCCGCCGTCACCCGCCTGGAAAAGGCCGAGGGCACCCTTGCCGACGAAGTTGAACGCGTGGGTCACGATCGGGTAGAGGCCGTCCTCGTCGAACCGCATCTCGATGATGGCCCCCTGGGCCGGCGAAAGGTCGACCGCCTGGGATCCCCAGTTGCCCTCGTTGCCCTCGGCGAGGACGACGCCCTCCTTGATGACCGAGTGGAAGATCGTGCCAACGACGTGGAAGCTGGAGTCGATGCTCGGGCCGGCGTTGAGGACGAAGGCCCGGACGGTCTCGCCGACCGGCACCTGGATCGGGTTGTCGGCGTACTGGTTGGCGACGCCGTTGAAGACCACGAATTCGGGGGCCGGTGCGCCAGCCGAGGCCTTGGTGATGTCGATCGTCGCCTGCTGCGCCCCGAGGTACCACTCGCTCTGGACGAAGGCGAACTCGTGGTCGACCTCAGGCAGGCCGCCCTCCGGCTCGACGATGATCATCCCGAACATCCCGTTGGCGATGTGCATGAGCGCCGGCGACGTGCCGCAGTGGTACATGTAGACGCCGGCGTACTTCGCCTCGAACTCGTAGACGAGCTCCTCGCCGGGGTTGATGGATCGCATCTCGTCGTTCCAGGCGACCATGCTCGCGTGGAAGTCGATCGAGTGCGGCATCGAGTTCTCCTCGGGATTCACGAGCGTGATGCGCACGAGGTCGCCGACCTTGACCCGCAGGACCGGTCCCGGCACCTCGTCACCGAAGGTCCAGACAAGCTGCTCGTAGCCCTCGGCCACGGTCATCTGCCGCTCGGTCATGATGAGCTCGATCTCGTGGACTTCGCCGCGGGCGAGCTCCGGCGCCGCGGGATCGCGCAGGACGTACTCGGGCGCCTCGGGGTTGGGCTCGATCGGGGCGGCGGCGCCCCCACCGGAATGGTCCATCTCCCCGCTGTCGCCGTCGCCGACCGATGCGACGACGCCCGACCCGAACATGGCGCCGTTGACGAGCAGCGCCGCCACCACGACCAGGCTGACGAAGGCGGCCAGGCCCCCGCTCGCCAGGCCGGTGTACCAGAAGGCTCGTTGCATCGAAGGTCTCCTCGCGCTCACTGACGTAAATGTGTACCGTAGTTGTAAGGATTTACCGATGGCGAGGCAGGTGCCATCTGTCCCGGACAGTCCGGGCTCATCGGACCGACCCGGCCACGAAGGATCACGAGGGAGCGACGACATGCGACTGGAACTCACCCGGCGTGGCGATTACGCGGTTCGGGCGATGCTGTCCCTCGCTCGTCCCGGGGCGCACCAGCTCACGGCGGCGGCCCTGGCGAGCCAGACGGGCATTCCCGCCGGGTACGTGCCCCAGGTGATGGGCGACCTCGTGCGTGCCGGGCTGGTGGCCAACCGCCGCGGGCGGAGCGGTGGCTACCGGCTGGCCCGCCCCGCGTCCGACGTCAGCCTGCTCGAGGTCGTGGAGGCCGTCGAGGGCGACGGCCGCCGCAAGACCTGCGTCCTGCGCGGCGGCCCCTGCCGGCGCGACGGCGCGTGCGACGTCCACGATGCCTTCTTCCGGGCGCAGGAGGCGGTGTTCGGCACGCTCGCCAGCGTATCGCTGGCCGATGTGACCCGCTAGGGTTCGCGCATGGCGACACACCCGGAGCGGACCGTTCGCGACGAGCACGGCGACCCGAGCCTGCTCCCGCCCGCCGTCCAGGCACTCGACCAGGCGGTCCGGGGCATCAGCGGCGACCTCGACCTCGATCGCGTGCTGCAGCACATCGTCGATCGGGTGCGGGAGCTGGTCGATGCGGAGTACGCCGCCATCGGCATCGTCGACCGTGACGGCGCCATCGAGCGGTTCATCACCAGCGGCATCAGCGACGAGCGGCGCGCCCGAATCGGCAACCTGCCGCGCGGCCATGGGCTGCTGGGACTCATCATCCGCGAGAACCGCGCGTTCCGGATTCCCGAGATCTCGGCCCATCCGGAAAGCTACGGCTTCCCGGAGCACCATCCGCCGATGTCGTCCTTCCTCGGCATGCCGATCACGAACCGCGGCATCCCGGTCGGCCGGCTCTATCTCACCAACAAGCAGGGAGCGACCGAGTTCAGCGAGGCCGACCAGGCGCTCGTCGAGGTCTTCGCGCTCCATGCCGGGATCGCGATTGACAACGCGCGGCTCCACGACCAGGTGCGCCGGCTGGCGGTGGTCGACGAGCGGGAACGGATCAGCCGCGACCTCCACGACAGTGTCATCCAGGCGATCTACGCCCAGACCCTGGCCCTCGACGACGTCCCGGAGATCGCGGCGACGGACCCGATCGAGGCGAGCCGCCGGGTCGACGAGGCGATCGACGCGCTGCACGCCGTGATCCGCGACATCCGCAACTTCATCTTCGGGCTGCGCCCGGTCCTCCTCGAGTCCGGCGACCTCGGCCAGGGCCTCGAGCACCTCGCCACCGAGCTGCGTCGCAGCGGCGGGGTCGCGGTGGCGGTCTCGGTCGATGACGAGCCTGGCCACCTCGGCCGCCTGCCGATCGAGACGGTGGCGGAGCTGCTGGCGATCGTGCGCGAGGCGCTCAGCAACGTGGCGCGGCACGCCGGAGCCACGAACTGCCGGGTGCTGCTGACGTCGGAGCCGGACCGCCTGCGCCTCGAGGTGCACGATGACGGACGTGGGTTCGATCCCTCGCGGCGCGGCGAGGGTGGGCATCACGGCCTCGCGAACATGCGCTCACGCGCCGAGTCGCTGGGGGCCTCGTTCGAGGTGGACAGCACGCCGGACCGCGGCACCCGTATGATCGTGCTGCTCCGGGTGCGACCCGGTCCCGTCGAGGAAGGGTGAAACCGATGAACGAGACAGCCGACCGACGCCCGCTGCGCATCCTGGTCGTCGACGACCACGAGGTCGTTCGCCAGGGCTTGGTGGCGCTGCTCGACCGTCGCGACGGGTTCGACGTGGTCGCTCAGGCGGGCACGGTGGCCGAGGCGATCGCCGAGGCAGCGCGCTTCGCGCCGGACCTCGTGATCATGGACGTCCGCCTGCCCGACGGCTCCGGGATCGAGGCCTGTCGCGAGATTCGCGGCGCCCGTCCGGAGACGCGGGTGATCATGCTCACCAGCTACCCGGACGAGGAGGCGGTGCTGTCCGCGATCATCGCCGGCGCATCGGGCTACCTGCTCAAGCAGATCCGCGGCCGGGACCTCGTCAGCGCGCTCGAGTCGGTCGGTCGCGGCGAGTCACTGCTCGACCCGGCGGTCACGGAACGCGTGCTCCAGCGCGTCCGCGCCGCCGCTGCCGGCACGGCGAACGACGAGCTGTCGGAGCTGACCAGCCAGGAGCGCAAGATCCTGCTCCTCGTCGCGGAGGGCAAGACGAACAAGGAGATCGCGAGCGAGGTCTTCCTGTCCGACAAGACGGTGAAGAACTACGTGAGCAGCATCCTCTCGAAGCTCAACCTGCAGCGGCGGACCCAGGCGGCGGCGTTCGTTGCCAAGCACCGGCTCGGCGACCCGTCGCAGTAGGCCGATCCGTCAGCGGCGGGCGGCCAGTGCCTCGCGCTCGATTTCCCCGAGCAGCCAGCGCGCCGTCCCCGTGGCCGCCACGTGGAGCAGGGCGCGGTCCGCGATGCGGCCGACGACGCCGCCCGGCGGGGCATAGAGCCCGCTGATCGAGAGGTCGCCGGGACCGATGCGGAGCAGCCCGGAGAAGACCGGGAAGAGCGGCGCGGCGGTTGCCGCGCGCCACTGGATCTCGACCACGTGGCTCTTCGCGCCGCGCTGCACGGCGCCGATGTCGACCAGGGCCGCCTTGCGGAACGTGCTCAGTGCGGCCCCGGGCCCCCCGAGGCGGAGCCGGAGGTCAACCGCGTAGCGGCGGATGCCGTCGAGGCCCGGCCGCTCCTCCCACCCGGACACGCCGCGCTCGAGCACGGCGGCCACCGCGCCGGCATCGGCCCGCAGCGGCACCGAGGCCGCCAGGTGGACGAAGCCGTCGTCGTTGCGGGTGAGGTCGGCGGCGGCGGCCATCACTCCTCCACGATCATCGCGGTGACCATGCCGAACATCCCGTCGGGACCCTCGGCGTGGGTGAGAACGTGGCAGTGGAAGGCCCACACCCCGAGCTCGGTGGCCTCGACGATGACGTCGACGCGCTCGCCCGGCGCCACGAGCACGGTGTCCTCGAAGTGCGGCGTGGGGAGGTCCCATCCGTCCTTCGCGACGACGAGCTGCGGGATGCCGTGCAGGTGCATCGGATGGATCTGCAGCCCCTCGTTCATGTAGCGGATGCGGATCGTCTGCCCCTGCTGGAGGACCAGCGGCTCGGTGGCCGGGAAGCCCTTGCCGTTGATGGTGAAGCCGAGCGGCCCGTCGTTGAGGACCATCGCGTAGTCGACATCGGTCGCCAGGTCGGGGTTCGCGTTCTCCGGATCGGTCACCACGAAGGCGCCCAGCAGGCCCATCGGCACCTGGTGCTCGGCCATGAAGTGGCTGTGGTACATGTGCGATCCGGCGTTGCGCAGGGTGTACTCGTAGGTGAACGACTCGCCCGGCAGGACCGCGTCCTGGCTGATGGCGGGCACGCCGTCCATGTCGGGCGGCACGAACAGGCCATGCGAGTGGATGGTCGTCGGCTCGGGCAGCTCGTTGTGGAGGATGATGCGGACCGTGTCGCCGACCTCGGCGCGGAGCTGCGGGCCGGGCACCATGCCGTTGTAGGCGTACGCCTCGACGATCTTGCCGGGCTCGGTCTCCCACTCGATCACGGACGCTGTCAGCTCCCACTCCAGGACACCGTCCTCGCCGATCTCCGGCTCGAGGATGACGTTGCCCTTGCCCTCGGTCTCGGCCGGGAACTGGCCCGTGATGGCGGCGTCGATCTCGCGCATCTCCTCGGCGGTGCGCTCACTGGCCGATGGCTCCGGCTCCCCGGATCCGCCGGCCACCGCGATCATCACCTCGCCCCGCATGCCGCCGTCCGCGTGCCCGGGCACCGAGCAGATGAAGCTCATGCCGCCCACGGGAATGGTTACCTCGCCCGTGCCCGTCTCGTGGCCCTCCGCGCCGATCACGGTGCCGTCCGCGAACGTCACGTCGTGGAAGATCCCACCATCGTTGACGAAGGTGACGGTGTAGGTCCCGGGCTCGTCCACGTGGACCATGGCCGGCTCGAATCCGAGGTCGAAGGCGGTGATCGTGATCTCGCCGATCGGTCCCTCGGCCGCCTGGCTGGCGGCCGCCGTCGGCTCGGCCGCCGCGCTCGGTTCCGTCCCCGTCGTCGGGGAGACGCTGCCCGCGACGAGGGCGGCGACCACGATGGCCGCCACGAAGACGGTGCCCATGCCGGTGAAGGCCGCGAAGTAGAGGAAGGTGCGCTGCATCGGTACTCCCGTGGTGTACGTCGAACGCGCGGGCCGGCCACTCCGGCTCGCGCGATGTGCCTGGCATTGGACCGCGCCGCGGACGGCGGGGGCAGAGCCGAATACCCCACGCGGTTCGGGACATGGGGCCTGCCAGAACGGGCCGGGCGGCCTGCTCGAGAGCGTCGCCACCCGCCTAGGCTGATCTCAGCGATGAACGGACGCCCATGGGCAGCGCCCGGATCATCGAACGGTGGGCACACCCTCCCGTGACGAGTCGGCCGGCGGAGACGCCGGTCGATTCGTTTCTTGGCGACTTCTCGGTGGCGTGCACATCGACCGCTGCCAGCGCTCAGCGGCGACGGGAGCGACGCCATCGGCGGGCGGTGACCGCTGCCAGCGCTCAGCGGCGACGGGAGCGACGCCATCGGCGGGCGGTGACCGCTGCCAGCGATCAGCGGTGGCCGTCCGGGGGAGGGATGGCCCCTCCATGAGGGCCGGCTGGCCCTACGGATCGCGTGGCTCCCCGGTCACGGTGATGGCACAAGAACTTCTTCCGCCATCGAGGTATCACCCATGGGCGAGCCGCTCGCCATCAGCCTCTTCTCGGGGACCGACGACAAGCTCAACGCGGCGGCCGTCCTCGTCGCCGGCGCGGCCGCGCTCGGCCGCCCCGTCCATGTCTTCCTCCAGTACTGGGCGCTCGACGCATTCCGTCGGGAGCGCATCGACGCTGACCGCGGCCTCGCACCCGAGGCGGGAGCCGAGGGCGAGGCCGCGGTTCGACGCCTCCGCAGCCTCGGCGGCGCCAGCTGGAGCGAGACGCTCCGCTCCGCCAAGGAGATCGGCGAGGTCGACATCCAGGCGTGCTCGTTGTCGATGGACCTGCTGGACATCACCGAGGCGGACCTCGACCCGCTCGTCGACGGAGTGGAGGGCGTCACCGCCTTCTGGTCCACCGCCGAGGTCGGCCAGGTCCTCTTCATCTGACGAGGTGACTTTCATGACCACCGAGACCATCCATCGCGTCGACGCTCGCGGCCTCGCGTGCCCGATGCCGATCGTGAAGACAGCGCAGGCGATCGCCACGATGAGCTCCGGCGAGCTCCTCGAGGTCCTCGCCACCGACCCGGGCTCGACGAAGGACTTCGTCGCCTGGAGCCGGACGACCGGCCACGCGCTGGTCGAGCAGGACGAGGAGGGCGGCGTCTTCCGCTTCCTCCTTCGCAGGAAGTGAGGCGAACACGATGACCGTCGCAACCGAAGCCCCGCCGATCCCGGCCGCCGAGCCGGCTCCGGCGGAGCCGACCCCCGGCGCCGCCAGGGACGAGCTGCTCATCATTCTCGAGAGCGGCGACCTCGAGCGCACCTGGGGCACCCTGATCATGGCGACCAGCGCGGCCGCCTCCGGCATGAAGGTCTCGATCTTCCTGACCTTCTGGGGCTTCTACCCGCTCGTCAAGCCGGGCGTCCGGATCACCGGCCAGAACTGGATGCAGAAGATGCTCTCGTTCATGAACCGTCCGGGCATCAACCACATCAAGATGAGCCGGCTGAACTTCCTGGGCATGGGCCCGTGGATGGCCAAGCGCCTGGCGAAAAGCCAGGGCGTCGCCCTCCCCGACGAGCTGCTCGCCGTCGCCATGGCGATGGGGGTCCGCATGATCCCCTGCCAGATGACGATGGACATGTTCGGCCTGACCCGCGACGACCTCATCGACGGCCTCGATGAGCCGGCGGGCGCCGCCACCGTCATGGAAAAGATCGCGAACGGCGTTCCGGCGCTGTTCATCTAGGTCACGAGGAGAACACGACCATGGTCGTCCAGGTCCCGATCACCCGCACCGTCGACGCGCGCGGCAGCTACTGCCCCGGCCCGTTGATGGAGCTCATCCGCGCCATCCGGGAGGGAGCCGTCGGCGACGTGATCGCCGTCCTCTCCACCGATGCCGGCTCACGGATCGACATCCCGAAATGGGTCGAGAAGGCGGGGCATCACCTCGTCGGCGTCGAGACCCGCGACGGGCATGACGAGATCGTCATCGAGAAGAAGAGGTAGGAAGCCATGGAGCGCATCCTGGTCCTCGGGGGCGGCGTCGGGGGCACCCTCGCCGCGAACCTGCTGGCGCGCAAGCTCAAGCGTCGCATCGACGCCGGCAGCGTTGCGCTGACCCTCGTCGACGAGGGTGGCGAGCACGTCTACCAGCCCGGATTCATGTACATCGCCATGGGCGGCGAGCGGGCCGACAAGCTCCATCGGCCGGAGCGCTCGCTGCTCGATCGGCGGATCCAGCTGGTCATCGCCCGGGCGACCAGGATCGACGCCGAGGCCCGCCGCGTGGAGTTCGAGACCGGCGAGCCACTCGCGTACGACTACCTGGTGATCGCCACCGGGTCGCGGATCGTGCCGGAGGAGATCCCGCACTTCGCGGAGGAGGCGCACCACTTCTACGGCGCCGATGCGGCCGAGCGGCTTCGTGCCGCACTGGACGCCTTCGACGGCGGACGGATCGTGGTCGGCATCGCGGGCATGCCCTACAAGTGCCCGCCGGCGCCGCTGGAGGTCACCTTCCTCGTGGAGTCGGAGCTCCGGGACCGAGGCCTGCGCGATCGCTCGGAGATCCACTACTGCTCGCCGATCGGGCGCGCCTTCACCATCGAGAGCGTCTCGGAGATGGCGACGCCGATCCTCGAGCAGAAGGACATCGAGCTGCACACCTTCTTCAACGTCGAGGCCATCGACCCGGAGCGACGGGTCATCGAGAGCCTCGAGGGGGAGGAGCTCACCTACGACCTGTTGATCCTGGTGCCTCCGCACCGTGGCGCCCAGCTGGTGATCGACTCCGGCCTCGCGCCGCCGGCCGGGTGGCTGCCGACCGACCACCACACGCTCGAGGTGAAGGGGCAGGAGCGGATGTTCGCCATCGGCGACGCCACCGACCTTCCGCTGTCGAAGGCGGGCTCCACGGCGCACTTCGAGGCTCCGATCGTGGTCGAGCGAATCGTGGCCGCCATCGAGGGGCGGGAGCCTGATGCGGTGGCGGGCAACTACACCGGCAAGGTGATGTGCTTCTTCGAGGTCGGGGACGGCAAGGGCACGCTGCTCCAGTTCGACTACGACCATCCGCCGAAGCCGCCGAAGCCGAACCGCCTCTGGCACCTCGGCAAGGTGGTCTTCAACAAGACGTACTGGCACACCGTTCCGAAGGGGCGCGTCTGACCGATCCCGGGCGGGCCCGGGGAAGCGAGGAGTGACAGATGATGACGAGCACCACGGCCGACCTGCGGGTGGCCGACCTGATGACCCTCGACCCGGTGTCGATCGCGCTGGATGCCACCATCGAGGAGGCGGAGGCGCTGCTGCGGCAGCACCGGATCACCGGGCTGCCCGTCATCGACGCCGACGACCGCCTGGTGGGCGTCATCAGCCAGACCGATCTCCTCTACCTCGCTGCTCCCAGCGTCCGTGAGCTCATTCACCACCGGGACAGCGGCATCCGGGTCGGCGAGGTGATGAGCGCGCCACCGGTCACGATCGACGCTGCCGCGCAGCTGACCGATGCGGCGCGGATGATGGACCGCGATCACCTCCATCGGCTGGTGGTGGTCGACGCGCACGGCCGGCCGATCGGCGTCCTGGCCGCCATGGACTTCGTCGCGCTGGCCGCGGAGGGGTGACCGGGCGCATGGCCGATCGGTCCCTACACTGACCGCCATGCAGAGGCTCAGCGCACCGGAGGCGGTGGCCGCCATCCGGTCCGGGCAACAGGTCTTCGTCCAGGGCGGCGCGGCCACGCCGAACGCGCTCCTGGCCGCCCTGACGGATCGTGCGCCGGAGCTCACCGACGTCGGCGTGGTGCACTTCCACACAGAGGGGCCGGCCCCGCACCTGGCGCCCGAAATGGCGCCACACTTCCGGCACCGCGCCCTGTTCATCGGGGCCAATGCCCGCACCGCGGTGAACGAGGGGCGGGCGGACTACGTGCCGGTTTTCCTGTCCGACGTGCCCGAGCTCTTCTCGACCGGCGTCCTGCCGCTCGACGCGGCGCTCATCAACGTCACGCCGCCGGACGCCCATGGGTTCTGCTCGCTCGGGACGAGCGTCGATGCGGCGCTGGCGGCGACGCACGCGGCGACGACGGTGATTGCCCAGCTGAATCCGTCGATGCCACGAACCCTCGGCGACTCGTTCATCCACGTCGACGACATCGACTTCGCCGTCGAGGTCGACCAACCGCCGCACGAGCACCATCCGGCGCCGATCGGCGACGTCGAGCGACGGATCGGCGAGCTGGTGGCCGAGCTCGTGCCCGATGGCGGGACGCTCCAGATGGGGATCGGCTCGATCCCGACCGCGGTGGGCATGTCGCTGCTCGACAAGCGCGATCTGGGCATCCACACCGAGCTCTTCACCGACCCCGTGCTCGACCTGGTCGAGGCGGGAGTGGTCACGGGCGCGGCCAAGGAGATCAACCGCTACAAGATCGTCACCGCCTTCCTGATGGGCAGCCAGCGCCTCTACGACTTCGTGAACGACAACCCGATGATCGAGATGCGGCCGGTCGACTACACGAACGACACGACGGTCATCCGCCGCTTCCGGCGGATGGTGGCGGTCAACTCCGCGATCTCGATTGATCTCACCGGCCAGGTGAGCGCCGACTCAATCGGCACGCGCTTCTACTCAGGCGTCGGCGGGCAGATGGACTTCATGCGCGGCGCCGCGCTGTCACCCGAGGGGCGGGCCATCATCGCGCTGCCGTCGACCGCGGCGGGCGGCACCGTCTCGCGCATCGTCCCCGTGCTGGCCGAGGGTGCCGGCGTCGTCACCTCGCGGGCGCACGTGCGAACCGTGGTGACCGAGTTCGGGATCGCCGAGCTGTTCGGGCGAAGCGTGCGGGAGCGCGCCGAGGCGCTCATCGGCCTTGCGCACCCGGACTTTCGCGACGAGCTGCGCCACGAGGCGCGGCGTCGCTACCACGTCTGATCCGGCGTCCGTCCCTGGGGGGCCGATGGTCACCCTCCATGGTGAAGATCGGCACTGGTGACCGCGTGCCGCGGCGACGACGCTCGACGGTGAGCGACGCTGCATCGGCAAGGAGGCCTTCAATGCTTGACCTGTTCGGATGGGATGTCGGGATGAGCGCCTACGCGGCGATCCTCCTGGTGCTCGGCGCCATGATCCTGGGTGTGATCGCCCACTTCATCGGTGACGTGATGACCGGCTGGGAGGGCCCGGTGGCGGCGCTGGCAGCGCTCGTCGGCGGCTGGCTCGGCAGCGAGGCGTTCGGCACCTTCAGCACGTGGGGCTACGCCTTCGAGGGCCTGTACATCGTGCCCGCCCTGATCGGCGGCATCGTGCTCGGGTTCGTGGTGGATGCGATCGTCCGCTACCTGACCCAGGGCTCCTACGTGCACCACGCACGCCCGATCTGATCCCCTGGGCGGACCGGCGCCCGAGCCTGCCGGCTCGCGATACAGGAGCGGCGTCCACATCGTGGACGTCGCTCCCCGGCTGTCCGCCGCCATGGTCCCTCCGGCCCGTCGTGGCAGGGAGGATCGGCACTGGCCCGGCTGCACGAGCGGTCCGATGCTGGACGCATGAAGATCCTCATCGCGCTCGACGGCTCGGAGGGTGCCGCGACGGCCCGCGACCTCGTCGTCGCGCTGCCGCTGCCCGACTCGACCGAGCTGCACCTCGTGGCCGCCTACCAGGTGCCGACCGACTGGGCGCCCGAGCTGGGCGCCGGCATGGCCTGGATCGATGACGCGGAGACCGCGATGCAGGAGAGCCTGCACGCCGATCTTGGTGCCATGGCCGCACCCTTCGTCGCCGCGGGGCTCACCCCGATCGAGCATGTCGTGCGCGGGCGCGCGGCGACGGCCATCTGCGCACTCGCGCGCTCGATCGGCGCGGACCTGGTCGTTACCGGATCGCGGGGACGTGGCGCGATCGCCGCGACGCTCCTCGGCTCCGTGGCAGCGGAGGTCGCGACGCACGCCCCCTGTCCCGTCCTGGTGGCCCGCGGCACCCAAGTCTCGCGCCTGCTGGTGGCCACCGACCGATCGCCGGGCGCCGAGCACATCCCGGATCGGCTGGCGGCGTGGGGCATCTTGCGCGGACTGCCGGCCGACGTGGTCAGCGTGTCCATCCCCGACACTCCGACCTTCGAGCTGATCGTCGGGCTCTACACGCTCGGGGACGAGCGGCTGGCCGCCAAGCGGCGGGATCTCCACGAGCGGTACGGCCGGAGCGCCGAGGCGATGGCGGCGCGGCTGTCGGCGATCGGCATTCCGGCCACCGCCCACGTGCGGACCGGTGACGTGGCGCACGAGATCCTCCACGCAGCCCGTGACCACGGCGCCGACCTCGTCATCACCGGATCGCGCGGCCTGGGGGCGCTCGACCGCCTGCTGCTCGGCTCGGTGGCGCGCAACGTCCTCACCCACTTCGCGGGATCGGTCCTGATCATGCGCGAGGCCGCACCGGCCTGAGGGCCGAACGGCCCGCGAAAAAGGGTCGCGTCGTCTCTGCCGCACAGGTGGGCACGAGCGCATCGTCGGCGGTGTCCGCGACGGCCGGCCGCACGAGATGACACGGGCGACCGCCGCGCCACAGGACCGCGGGCCGTCGTGTCGGCAGCCTGGCGGCGACGGCAGACCGGCCATCCCCTGGGAGCCGGGGAAGCGGTGCGAAACGCCTCCGCCGTCCCGCCATCGAGCGCACCGGCGTCCCGCGGTCTCCCGCTGCGCCCGGCCGGGCGTGGGCGCGGACGTGCCGGATGGCACCTCAGGGATGACCATGCGGCCCTCCTGCGCGCCGCTCGGCGACCGTAGCGTGACGGCATGGAGCAGCGTGACAGCGTCAGCGCAGAACTCGCATCGGGCTGGTTCGGGTCCGGGCTCTCCCTGCACGCCCGATCGCGCCTCGCCGAGTGCGCCTCGCTCAGGGTCGTTCCGCCCGGGACGACCCTCATGCGCGAAGGCGAGGAAACATCGCTGCTGGCCATCGTCGTCCGTGGCCGCGTCGCGCTGCAGATGCACGTCCCCGAGCGCGGCACCACGACGATCCTGACCGTCGAACCGGGCGACGTCGTCGGCTGGTCGGCCATCGTGCCGCCGCATCGATCGACTTCGACGGCCGTCGCGCTGGAGGAGTCGACCCTGCTCGTCTTCGAGTCGCGGAGTCTGCGGGCGCTGCTCGAGGCCGACGTCCCGCTGGCTGCCACGCTCTATCCGCGACTCCTCGAGGCGCTCGGCCGCCGGCTGAGCGCGACCCGCCAGCAGCTGCTCGACCTGTACGCGCAGGAGCGGCAGGTGGTGCCATGGTGACCCCACGCTTTCTTGCCCGCGCGGACGTCGATCGGCTGGTCGGCGTCCTGGCCGAGAGCGGCCGAACCGTCATCGGCCCCGTCGTGCGAGATGGGGCCGTCGTCTACGCGCCGATCGCCTCGGCGGCCGATCTGCCGTTCGGCTGGACCGACGAGCAGGGCCCCGGCACGTACCGGCTGAGCCGATCCGGCGAGCGCACCTTCGACACCGCCCCTCCCGCCCAGGGACTCAAGCGCTACACGTTCCCGTCGCGCGTCCCCGTGACGGTCGCCGAGCGCGACCCGGATGGCGCGACGCGCTTCACACCGGTGGAGCCCGACGCCCCTCGTCTCGCCTTCATGGGGGTGCGCGCCTGCGAGATCGCCGGGCTGCTGGTCCAGGACAGGGTGCTCACCGGCGGGCCGTTCACCGACGAGGACTACCGGATCCGGCGCGCATCGGCCCTCGTCGTCGCCGTGCAGTGCACCCGCTCGTGGAGCACCTGCTTCTGCGCCTCGATGGGGACCGGCCCGGAGGTGACGGCCGGCCATGACATCGTCCTGAGCGAGCTCGACGCAGGATTCGTCGCCGCCGCAGGGTCCGAGGAGGGAGAGCGCATCCTCGCGCGCCTCGGGCTCGAGGCGGCTACTCCCGACCAGGAGTCCGCGGTCGCGCGGGGGGTGGCCTCGGCGCGAGCGTCGCAGGGCCGACCGGTCGTCACCGACGGGCTCCCCGATCGCCTGATGGACCAGCTGGACCATCCGCGATGGGCG
>Ga0214468_1000205_pt1 | contig 18485 bp, 23 predicted proteins | sample RVTome_9_FD_187334 | JGI IMG/M metagenome (GOLD analysis project Ga0214468, IMG submission 187334) | Soil microbial communities from uranium-contaminated site in the Upper Colorado River Basin, Wyoming, United States - RVT155D38 HiSeq ...
CGGGCGTCTCCGGCGTTGCTCGTCGTTGACGATGCTACGGCATCGACTCCTCCTCGCGCCTTGGATCCACTCCGCAAGACCCCTGCGCGGAAGGCAAGGGATGGGTGACTCAGACCACTAGCAGCCCGTGGTGAAGTCCACGGGCTGCTAGAACCGCCGCATCAGCCCGACGACGATCCCCTGCACCCGCACCTCCCTCGCCGGGACGCGAATCGGGTGCATGTGGGGGTTGGCGGGCTGCAGGCGGACCGTGTCGCCTTCGGGGAAGAAGCGCTTGAGGGTGGCGTCGGAGCCGACGAGGGCGACGACCATGTCGCCGGGCTCGGCGAGCTCGCGCTGGAGGACGATGACGAGGTCGCCCTCGTGGATGCCCTCGTCGATCATCGAGTCGCCGACGACCTCGAGGACGTAGTGCTCGCCGCGCCGGCGGCCGAGCAGGTGGTGGGGGACGCTCAAGGTCTCGTCGCCGGCGACGGCCTCGATCGGCTGGCCGGCGGCGATACGGCCGTAGAACGGGAGCTCGACCTCGGCCGCCGCGAGGTGATCGCCGCCGCCGGGCACCGGACGCAAGAGCTCGATCCCCCGCTTCTGGTTCCAGTCCTTGCGCAGGAAGCCCTTCTCCTGGAGGAGCTTCAGGTGCTTGTAGACGGTGCCGTACGAGGAGTAGCCGAAGCGATCGCAGATCTCGCGGTGGGTCGGCGCGATCCCGCGCTCGGCCAGGAAGCGCTCGATGAACTCGAGGATGTCCCGCTGCCGCTCGGTGAGGTACGCCGGTTTCGGTCCCATGAGCGGAGGATAGGCGGTAACCGAGCGTATGTCAAGCGGAGGCGCGTCGGCCGCCGGCGGCTGCTAGACTGCGCGCCCTTCCGACCCCGTCTCCTCGCTCCCCCGACCGCGCCCCCGGACCATGAGCCCGAGCCCGCCCGTCCCGCCGCTCGACCTGCCGCTCGAGCGCCACACGCTGGACAACGGGCTACGGGTCGTCCTCCACCCGGACGCGCGGCTGCCGCTGGTCGCGGTCAACCTCTGGTACCACGTCGGCTCGAAGGACGAAGCGCCCGGCCGGACCGGTTTCGCGCACCTCTTCGAGCACATGCTCTTCCAGGGCAGCCAGAACGTCGGCACCAACGACCACTTCCGCTACGTGCAGCAGGCGGGCGGGGTGGCCAACGGCTCGACCTGGTACGACCGGACGAACTACTACGAGACGCTGCCCTCGCGCTTCCTCGAGCTCGGGCTGTGGCTCGAGTCGGACCGCATGGGGTTCCTGCTGCCGGCGATGACCGCGGAGAAGCTCGAGAAGCAGCGCGAGGTGGTGCTCAACGAGCGGCGGCAGCGGATGGACAACCAGCCGTACGGCCGGGCGATCGAGCGGCTCCACGAGCTCCTCTACCCCGTCGACCACCCGTACCACTGGCCGGTGATCGGCTACGTCGACGACATCGCCCGGGCGACGCTCGACGACGTCGAGAGGTTCTTCCGCACTCACTACACGCCGCGCAACGCCGTGCTCACCCTGGCCGGCGACTTCGAGCCCGCTCGCGCGCTGGCACTGCTCGACCGCTGGTTCGGCGAGATCCCGGCCGGCCCGGAGCCGCCCGCACCGCCGCAGCCGCCGCCGCTCGCGACGGACGGGGAGCGGCGCGAGACCCTCCCCGACGACGTGCACCTGCCGCGCGTGTACATGGCCTACCCGATGCCCGCCTACGGCCGGCCCGGCTGGCACGCCGCGGACCTCCTGGGGACGGTGCTCGCCGCCGGCAAGGCGAGCCTGCTCTACGAGGACCTGATCTACCGCCGGCAGATCGCACAGGACGTCTCGTCGTTCGTCTACCCGACGGAGCTCGACGCCGCGCTGGTCCTCATCGCGACCGCCCGGCCCGGGGTCGACCCGCGCGAGGTCGAGGAGGCGATCACCGCGCACCTGGAGCGCGCCGTCGAGGAGGAGCTGCCGGAGGCGCGCCTCGCGCGGGCACGGGCGCGGGTGCTCAACGATTTCTACGTCGCCACCCAGAAGCTCGACAGCCGCGCCGACCTGATCTCGCACTTCACCACCCTGTTCGACGACCCGTCGCTGCTCGCCGACGAGCCGGCGCGCTACGCGGAGCTCGACGCCACCGACCTGCGGGAGATCGCCGCCGAGCGCTGCCGGCGCGAGCTGCGGGCGGTGGTGACGGTCGTGCCGAGGGACGGCGCGGAGGACGGGGACGGACCCGGCGAGAGGAACGGAGCGTGACCGTTTCGTCGGCACCGCCGCGGCGCGACCGGCCGCCGCCCCCCGGTCCGGTCGAGCCATTCCGGTTCCCCTCCTACGAGCGGGTCCGCCTGGCGAACGGGCTCACCGTCGTCGCCGCGCGCAGCCGCCGCGCCCCCCTGGTCGCCCTCGCCCTGGCCTTCCCGGCCGGCGCGGCCTACGACCCGCCGGACGGCGGGGGCACCGCGGCGATGACCGCGGCGCTGCTCGACGAGGGGACCGACGAGGCCTCCGCGCTCGAGATCGCCGACCGCGTCGCCGACCTCGGCGGCGGGCTCGCCACCGGCGCGTCGCGCGACGTCGCCTACCTCGAGCTCGAGATCCTCCGCCACCAGGCCGCCGATGCGCTCGAGCTCGTCGCCGAGCTCGCCACGCGGCCGACCTTCCCGGCCGAGGAGCTCGAGCGCCAGCGCCGCCGCCACCTCGCCGAGCTCCTGCGCCGCCGGACCGACCCCGGCCGCCTCGCCGACGAGCACCTCACCCGCGCGATCTACGGCGACGGCCCCTACGGCCGGCCGATCCTCGGCGACGAGCCGACCCTCGCGGCGCTCGGCCGCGACGACGTCGAGCGCTTCCACCGCCGCGGCTACGGGCTCGCCGGCGCCTTCCTCGTCGCCGCCGGCGATCTCGAGCCGTCCGACTTCTTCGCGGCGGCCGAGCGGGTCCTCGGCGGCCTGCCCGGCGGCGAGGCGCCGGCCCTGCCCGACCTCGCGCCCGAGCGGCCGGCGGGGGTCCGCGTGGTCGTCGTCGACCGCCCCCACGCGGCCCAGACCGAGCTCCGGCTGGGCCACGCCGGCGTGCCCCGCAACCATCCCGACTTCCTCACCCTCGCCGCGGTCAACGGGATCCTGGGCGGCAAGTTCACCAGCCGCATCAACCTCAACCTGCGGGAGCGGCACGGCTACACCTACGGCGCGAGCAGCCGCTTCGCGGGACGCCTCGGACCCGGACCGTTCGTCGTCCGCACGGCGGTGGCGACGCCGGTGGCGGGGGCGGCGGTGCGCGAGATCGTCGGCGAGCTCGAGCGGATCCGCGACGAGGAGGTCGACCGCGAGGAGCTCGACGACGCGAAGAGCTACCTCGTCGGCACCTTCCCCTACACCCTGCAGACCGTCTCGGGCGTCGCGGACCGGCTGGAGACGATCGTCGTCCACGACCTGCCGGCGGACTACTACGAGACCTTCCCCCGGGCGGTCGCCGCCCTCGACCGCGCACGGCTCCTCGCCGCCGCCCGCCGCCACCTGCGCCCCGGCGAGCTGTCGATCGTCGCCGTCGGCCCCGCCGCCGACCTCGAGCCCCAGCTCCGCGAGCTCGGTGACCTCCAAGTCGAGACCCCTGCCGCCCGCACCCCCACGCCGGAGCCCGTCCCCGCCACCCCCCTCGGCCCCCAGGCCTGAGTGGCCCTGCTCGCAGCCCATCGACCTCCCGCCCCGGCCTGCATTCCTCGAGTCCCTTCCTCGATCTCTTCCGGTGAGGGAGCGTCGAGCGTGCGTCAGGTCGCGACCCGGACCGAGGGGTCGAGAGAGGCGTAGCGGAGCTACGTCGAACGAGCGACGAGGGAGGACCGCCCGAGATGACGCGCGATCCGCGCTCCTACTCGAGCGCCCAGGTGAGCTCCTTGTCCGGGCTCAAGTACAGCCGCAGCGTACGTGATCCGCCCGGCTGCAGGTCGATGGTGACCTCGTCGGTCCGCGCCGCCAGGCCCACCGGCGTCACCCAGAACCGCACGTCATGGGTGCCCGGCTCGAGCCGCACACCCTGCACCTCGTGCCGTCCCTGGACCGGGCGCTTGCGCCGGAACAGGCCCTCGCGCTCGTAGAAGTCGTAGGGGTTGTTGGCGACGAGCTCGTCTCCCACCCGCACCATCAGCCGGCCTTCCCCTTCGGCCACCAGCCGCACGTCGAGGAACCCGTCCTCGGGAGCCACGGCCGGGCCGGGCTCGGGGGCCGGCAGGCTCTCGGCGACCCGCTCTTCGCCGGCGTCCTCGGGCTCGGCCTGGGCGACCGCGTCGTTCCGGCGCGCGGCCTCTCGCGCCAGTCCGACCCGCGCTTGCCGGACGAGACGGGCGGCCTCCTCGTTGTCCGGCTCGACCTCGAGCACGACGCTGGCGGTGGCCAGCGCCTCCTGGTAGCGGCGGCCGGCGAGGGCGGCCGCCGCCGCCGCGGCCTGCAGGTCGAGCTGACGGCGGCGGAAGGCGTCGGCCTGGAGCTCGCCCGCCTCGCGCTCGGAGAGCACCCGCAGGCGGTGCGCCACGGGGCGGTCGGGCCGCAAGCTCTCGGCGCGCCGGAAGGCGACGGCCGCGGCGACCGGGTCGTCCGCCGCGGCGGCCCGGCGCCCCTGGCGCATCAGCGACAGGTACTCGACCTCGAGGCGGTGCTCCGGCCCGTAGGCCGCCAGGTCGTCGCCCGGTTCGACCCGCATCGCGAACAGCAGCAGCCCGGCGACGGCCGCCAGCGCGACCGCCGCGGTCGACGCGGCGACGATCGCCAGGCGGCGGCGGGGCGGACGGTCGGCCGGGCCGGCGCGGGCGAGGAAGGCGCCGGTCGCGGCGAGGGCCGGGCGGACCCGGCGCGCCAGCGGGCCGCCCGCTTCGCTCCGACCGGCCCGGCCGTCGGCGGCGGGCGGGGGCGGCGGCGGCGGGGCGATGCCCGGCAGGGTGTCGTGCTCGTCGTCGTCCGGCGGGGGCCGCGGGTCGTCCGCCGCCGGCAGGTCCTGGGTGTCCGACAGGGCCACGTCCCGCTCGTACACCTCGACCGCACGGGCCAGGTCGTCGGCCAGCGCCTGGGCTGTCGGGTAGCGCTCCGCGGGGTCCTTGGCGAGCGCCCGGGGGAAGATCTCGGAGACCCCCGGCGGCAGGCTGCCGGTGTACTCCTCGGGCGGGGTGTACGCGTCGTAGACGATGCGGTGGGAGACCGCGGTGAGGCTCTCTCCGGCGAACGGCTTGTGCCGGGTGATCATCTCGTAGAGCACGACGCCGAGCGAGAACAGGTCGGTCCGGCGGTCGACCTCGCGCCCCTGGACCTGCTCGGGCGACATGTAGTTCGGCGTGCCGAGGAGCTGCCCGTCGTGGGTCAGCGAGGTGGTGTCGAACTGGGCGATCCCGAAGTCGGTGATCTTGACCTGCCGCTCGGGGGTGAGGAGCACGTTCGCCGGCTTGACGTCGCGGTGGACGACCCGCCGCGAGTGGGCGTAGTCGATCGCCGAGGCGACCTGGCGCACGGCGTCGAGGACCTGCGAGAGCTCGAGCGGCTTGCCGTAGCGGAGGAGCTCCTTGAGGTTCGTCCCCTGGACGTACTCCATGGCGATGAAGACGACCCCCTCCTCCCCTTCGTCCACGACGTCGTGGACGGTGACGATGTTCGGGTGCGAGAGGATGCCCGCGCTCTGCGCCTCGCGCAGGAAGCGCGAGCGGAAGCGCTCGAGGTCGCCGGCGTCGGCGGCGAGGTTGGGCCGGAAGACCTTGAGCGCGACGAGGCGGCCGATCAGCGGGTCGCGCGCCAGGTAGACGACGCCCATCGAGCCGCGGCCGAGCTCGGCCTGGATCTCGTAACGGCCGAGGCGGGAGGGAATGGCGGAGGACGGGGTCGGCGACGACATGGCGGCCTGACGGCGCGCCGGCCGCGGCCGGGCGGTCCGGGGGCGGACGAGGCGCCGCGCGAGCCCTGCGATCATAGGAGCGGGGAGGGTGCGAGTCAAACCCCCGCCGGCTTTTCGAAGCGCGCTCAACTCCCGGGGAACACGAGGTTTATCGCGCTCCGAAGAGCCCCCGGGATGCCCCGGACCCTGTGCTATAGTCGCCCCCCGTTCCGAGCCGAGCGCCCCCCATTCCGAGACGAGGAGGTCCGATTCGATGCAGGTGGAGAGCCCCGAGCAGATCCGGAACCTGGCGGTCGCCGGCCACAACCACACCGGCAAGACGACCCTGGTGAGTGCCCTTCTCCACGCCGGGGGCGCCACCGACCGCCTGGGGAAGGTGGAGGACGGCGGCACGGTGACCGACTTCGACCCGGAGGAGGTCCAGCGCGGCATCTCGATCGGGCTGGCCCCCTGCTTCGTCCCCTGGAAGGGTCTCAAGATCAACCTCGTCGACTGCCCGGGCTACGGGATCTTCTTCACCGAGACCCGCTCGGCGATGCGGGCGACCGACGCGCTGCTGCTCTGCGTCAACGCGGTCTCCGGGGTCGAGGTCACCACCGAGAAGGCATGGGCCTACGCGGCCGAGATCGAGCAGCCGGTGGTGCTCCACCTCACCCGGATGGACCGCGAGCGGGCCGACTTCGCGAAGGCGGTCGAGGGGCTCGTGGCGACCTTCGGCCGCGAGTGCGTGCCGGTGCACTACCCGATCGGCTCGGAGGACGGCTTCACCGGCGTCGTCGACCTGGTGCGCCGGCGGGCGCTGACCTTCGAGAGCGGCGGCAAGGGCGTGGCCGCGGAGGGCGACGTGCCGGCCGAGCTCGCCGAGGCGGTCGACGGGTGGCGCGGCAAGCTCGTCGAGGCGGTCGCCGAGACCGACGACCTGCTGATGGAGCGCTTCTTCGAGGCGGGGGGCCTCGACGAGGAGGAGCTCGCCGCCGGCCTGCGCAAGGCGGTCGCCCGGCGCCTCGTCTTCCCGATCACCGCCTCCGCGGCGGTCGACTCGATCGGGCCCTCGGCGTTGCTCGACCTCGTCGCCGCCGCCGCCCCCTCGCCGGCCGACCGCGGCCCGTTCCCGGGGACGACGATCGGCGGCGAGCCGGCCGCGGCGGCGCCCGACGTTTCGGGGCCGCTCGCGGCGCTCGTCTTCAAGACCCTCCAGGACCCGTTCAGCGGCAAGATCTCGATCGTGCGCGTCGCCTCCGGCACGCTCTCGTCCGACTCGACGGCGTGGAACCCGCGGATCGAGGAGAGCGAAAAGGTCGGCCCGGTCCTCCACCTGCAGGGCAAGCAGGGCGAGAAGGTCGCCAGGCTCGTCGCCGGCGACATCGGCGGCGTCGCCAAGCTCAAGCAGACCGCGACCGGCGACACCCTGTGCGCCAAGGAGCGGCCGGTGCGGCTCGCCTGGATCGACGTGCCCGAGGCGGCGATGTCGTTCGCCATCGAGCCGAAGTCGAAGGGCGACGAGGAGAAGGTCGGCGAGTCGCTGCACCGGCTGATGGACGAGGACGTCGCGCTGAAGACCGGCCGCGACCCCGAGACCCACGAGTGGCTGCTCTCGGGCACCGGCCAGCGCCACGCCGAGATCGCGGTCTCCAAGCTCAAGAGCCGCTACAACGTCGAGGTGATCCTCCACCCGCCGAAGGTCCCCTACCGCGAGACGATCCTGCGCCCCGCCGACGGCCACGGGCGGCACAAGAAGCAGACCGGCGGGCGCGGCCAGTTCGCCGACTGCCGCATCCGCATCGAGCCGCTGCCGCGCGGGGAGGAGTTCGAGTTCGTCGACGAGATCTTCGGCGGCTCGATCCCCCAGGGCTACCGGCCGGCGGTCGAGAAGGGGATCGAGGAGGCACGCCGCCGCGGCTACGTCGCCGGCTACCGGGTCGTCGACTTCCGGGTCCGCCTCCAGGACGGCCAGTACCACGACGTCGACTCCTCGGAGATGGCCTTCAAGATCGCCGGCTCGCTCGCCTTCAAGGACGCGATGGCGAAGGCCGGGGCGACCATCCTCGAGCCGATCATGCAGGTCGAGATCACCGCCTCGGAGGACTTCACCGGCGACATCATCTCCGACCTCTCGCAGCGGCGCGGCCGCCCGCAGGGGATGGACTCGCGCAACGGCGCCCAGGTGATCCAGGCGGTCGTCCCGATGAGCGAGATGCTCGACTACGCCCCCTCCCTGCGCGCGATGACCCAGGGCCGCGGCAGCTTCCACATGGAGTTCTCGCACTACGAGGAGGTGCCGCGGAACGTCCAGCAGAAGCTGCTCGAGGAGAGCCAGCGCGAGCGGGCCGAGGAAGGCTAGGTAGGTAGCCTCGCCCCCGGGCGGCCCGGAGTCTCCACGAGCTCCCGTCACGAGACCCCCGGCTAGATGGAGCTCGACCTCACCCGCGAGACCCTCGTCCTCGGGGCCACCTGGTACGTGGCCTTCCTGCTCAGCCTCACCCTCCACGAGGCGGGTCACGCCTGGGCGGCGCTCAAGCTCGGCGACCCGACCGCCTACCTCGGCGGCCAGGTCACCCTCAACCCCGTCCCCCACGTCCGCCGCGCGCCGGTCGGCACCGTCGTCGTGCCGATCGCCTCGTACCTGCTCGGCGGCTGGATGATCGGCTGGGCGAGCGCCCCCTACGACCCGCTGTGGGCCGAGCGCCACCCGAAGAAAGAGGCGCTGATGGCCGCCGCCGGCCCGGCGGCCAACCTGCTGCTGGTGATTCTCTCGGGCGCCGCCCTCCGCCTCGGCCTGGAGACCGGCGTCTTCACCTTCCCCGCCGCCGAGACCTTCGGCTTCGAGGGCCTCGCCGGCCCCGGCGCTCCGTGGGCCGCCGGCCTCGTCCCCCTCGTCTCGATCCTCTTCTCCCTCAACCTGCTGCTCTTCCTCTTCAACCTCCTCCCCTTCCCGCCCCTCGACGGCAGCGCCGTCTTCCCGGCGCTCTTCGGCGAGTCCGCCGCCCGCGCCTTCAAGAGTCTGCTGCGCGCCCAGCCGGCCCTCTCGCTGCTCGGCCTGATCGTCGCCTGGAAGCTCTTCGGCCCGCTGTTCCAGCCGGTCTTCGGGGTGGCCTTGGCGGTGCTGTACGCGGGGCTGTAGGAGAGCCGACCTACAGGTCCGGCGGTCCCTCGGGTTCTGCACGCAAACGCGAACGGCCGGCGTCGCCGCCGGCCGTCGGGCGCCCCCGCGAGAGGGGGCGGTCGTGCTGTCGGGGTGGAGGTTCTTAGCGGGGCTAACCCGCGGCGGCCTTCGCCTTCTTGCCCTTCGCGCCGCCCTTGCCCTTGGCCTTCGGGGGCGGGGCGGCCTCCGCGGGCTTCTCGTAGTCGACCCACGCGATGACCGCCATCTCGGCGCCGTCGCCCTTGCGCGGGCCGAGCTTGACGATGCGGGTGTAGCCGCCCGGCCGGTCGGCGAAACGGGGGCCGAGGTCGTCGAAGACCTTCTTGACCATGGTGCGGTCGGGGATCCAGCGGCCGACCCACCGGCGGGCGGGGACGGTGTCCTGCTTGCCGCGGGTGACCACGCGCTCGGCGACCCGGCGCAGCTCCTTGGCCTTGGGCAGGGTGGTGACGATCCGCCCGTGCTCGACCAGCGAGTGGATCTGGTTGCGGAACAGGGCGAGCCGGTGGGACGACGTGCGCCCCAGCTTGCGGCCCTTCTTGGCGTGTCGCATCGGAGACCTCCCTCGGGACCCGCGGCTAGGCCGCGCCGGCGGCGACCGGCTTGTCGGGCACGTCCATGCCGAGCGACAGGCCGAGGCCGTCGAGCACCTCCTGCACCTCCTCGAGCGACTTCTTGCCGAAGTTCTTCGTCTCCAGCATGTCCTTCTCGCTCCGGCGCACGAGGTCGCGCAGGCTGTGGATGTTGGCGTTCTTCAACGAGTTGACCGAGCGCACCGAGAGGTCGAGCTGGTCGATCTGCTTCGACAGCAGGCTCTCCATCGCCGCGTCGACCCCGCTCTCGGACTCCTCGGCCGCCTGGCGGATCGACTCCTCGGCGTTGATGAAGATGCCGAGGTGGTCGCGCAGCAGCATCGCGGCGCGTGAGATGGCGAGCTCCGGCGAGATGGTGCCGTTGGTCCACACCTCGAGCACCAGCCGCTCGTAGTCGGTCGTCTGGCCGAGGCGCGCGGACTCCACCCGGTAGTTGACCCGGCGGACCGGGCTGTGGGCGGAGTCGACCGGGATCCAGCCGATCCCCATCGCCTCGTCGAAGTTGCGGTCGGCGGCGACGTAGCCGCGCGCCTTCTTGACCTGCGCCTGGAGCCGCAGGTGACCCTCCTCGTTGAGGGTGGCGATGTGGACGTCCTTGTCGAAGATCTCGACCTGCGCGTCCTCGGCGAGGTCGCCGGCCGTGACCTCGCGCGGCCCCTCGACGTCGAGCGACAGCACCTTCGGCTCGTCGCCGTGGAGCACGATCGGCACGCCCTTCAGGTTGAGGATGATGTCGGTGACGTCCTCGACGGTGCCGGGGATCGAGGAGAACTCGTGGAGCACTCCCTCGATGTTGATCGCCGTCACCGCGGCCCCCTCGATCGAGGAGAGCAGGCAGCGCCGCATGGCGTTGCCCAGGGTGGTGGCGAACCCGCGCTCGAACGGCTGGGCGGTGAACCGGCCGTAGATCGGGGTCAGGGTGTCGTGATCGGTTTCGATGCGCCGGGGGCGCTGAAAGCCCTTCAAAAGCATGTCTGGCACTCCTATGGGACTCCTAACGGCTGTAGAGCTCGACGATGAGCTGCTCTTGGATCGGGAGCTTGACGTCCTCGCGGGTGGGCAGGCGCAGGACCTTGCCGGTGAAGCTCTCGGCGTCCAGCTCGAGCCATTCCGGAACGCCGCGCCCGCGGGCGGTCTCGACGCTGGCGCGGATGAAGTCGTTCTTGCGGCTGACCTCCTTGACGGCGACGGTCTGGCCCTCCCGCACCTGGTAGGACGGGATGGTCACCTTCTTGCCGTCGACCAGCACGTGGCCGTGGCGCACGAGCTGCCGCCCCTGGGCGCGCGAGGAGGCGAACCCGAGGCTGTAGACGACGTTGTCGAGGCGCCGCTCGAGCATGGTAAGGAGGTTCTCGCCGGTGATGCCCTTGCGGCGGTCGGCCTGCTTGAAGTAGTCGCGGAACTGGCTCTCGAGCACTCCGTAGGTCCGCTTGACCTTCTGCTTCTCGCGGAGCTGGAGGCCGTAGCCCAGCGTCCGCCGGGTGCGGCGGCCGCCGTGCTGGCCGGGCGGGTAACCGCGGCGCTCGATGGCGCACTTCTCCTTGAAGCAGCGGTCGCCCTTGAGGAAGAGCTTCATGCGCTCCCGGCGGCAGAGCCGGCAGACGGGTCCTGTGTATCGTGCCACGGTCCTGAGTCTCCTTCGTACGTCCCTCCCCGAGGCTACGGGGACTCCTTGAAAAGACGTTTCGGGCCGCCGGCTCACGCGGCCGGGGCCCGGGTGCCGCCCGGCGGCGGCTACACCCGCCGCCGCTTGGGCGGCCGGGTGCCGTTGTGCGGGATCGGGGTGACGTCACGGATCGACTTGACGGCGATCCCGGCGGCCTGCAGCGCCCGCACGGCGCCCTCGCGGCCGCCGCCCGGCCCCTGGACCAGCACCTCGATCGTGCGCACACCGAGGTCGCGGGCCTGCTGGGCGGCGTTCTGCGCCGCCATCTGGGCCGCGAAGGGCGTGCCCTTCCGCGAGCCCTTGAAGCCGACCTTGCCGGCCGACGACCAGGTGAGGACGTTGCCCTCCGGATCGCTGATCGACACGATCGTGTTGTTGAACGTCGCCTGGATGTGGGCGACGCCGTGCGGTACGTTGCGCTTCTCCTTGCGCTTGCCGCCCTTGCGCTCTTTCTTCGCACCCTTCGCCATGGTCTGAGCCTCTCTTCCTACTTCTTGACCTTCTTCTTGCCCGCCACGGCGCCGCGGCGCGGCCCCTTCCGGGTGCGAGCGTTCGTGTGGGTGCGCTGGCCGCGCACCGGCAGCGCCTTGCGGTGACGGACCCCGCGGTAGCTGCCGATCTCCATCAGCCGCTTGACGTTCTGGCTGACCTCCTTGCGCAGGTCGCCCTCGACGCGGCCCTCCTCCTGGATGACCCCGCGGATCTTTCGGGCTTCGTCCTCGGTCAGGTCCTTGACCTTGGTCGACTCCTCCACCCCCGCCTGGGAGAGGATGTTGCGGGAGCGGGCGTGGCCGATCCCGTAGATGTAGGTCAGCCCGACCCACACCTGCTTGTTCTGCGGCAGATCGACGCCGGCGATGCGTGCCATCTTCGCTCCCCTATCCCTGGCGCTGCTTGTGTTTCGGGTTCTCGCAGATCACCCGCACGACGCCTTTGCGCCGGATGACCTTGCACTTCGGGCAGATCCGCTTGACGGACGACCGTACCTTCATCGCTTCCTCGCTTCCTTTCCCGCGGCTCCGACGCTCCCGCTCCGCCCGCCGGCGGCGAGCGCCCGCTCGCTCGCAGCGAGTGGCTGGCTCGCCAGCGGCGAACGCGATCGCGACGCGGCGTGGGCCGGCCCGCCGGAGCGGCCGGCATCCTGCGTCGCGACACCGAGTGCGTGGAGGATGCGGGAGGTCACCTCCGCGACCGGCCGATCGCCGTCGACCCGCCGCAGGAGGTCTCGCTCTTCATAGTAACCGATCAGCGGCGCGGTTTTTTCCCGGTACACGCGGAATCGCTCGCGCAGCACCTCTTCCTCGTCGTCCTCGCGGCCCCTGCCGAGGGCGCGGGCGACCAGCTCGTCCTCGGGCACCTCGACGAGCAGCGCGGCGTCGAGCTCCTCGCCGCGCTCGCCGAGGATCGCCTCGAGCGTCTCGGCCTGGGGCAGCGTCCGCGGGTAGCCGTCGAGCAGGAAGCCGCGCCGGGTGTCCCCCTTGCGCAGCCGCTCGCGCACGACGTCGGCCATCGTGTCGTCGTCGACCAGCTCGCCCGTGGCCATGATCTCTTCCACCTTGTTGCCCAGCGGGGACTCCGCGGCGACCGCCTGGCGCAGCATGTCGCCGGTCGAGATCGCCGGGATGCCCAGCCGCTCGGACGCCCGCCCCGCCTGCGTCCCCTTGCCGGAGTTCGGCGGGCCGAGCAGGATCAGGCGGAGACCGCCGCGCCCGGTGAGGTCAGCCTCGCCGGCCACGGATCCGCCCCCGCTTCATGAAGCCCTCGTAGTTGCGCATCACGAGCTGGCTCTCGATCTGCTGGATGGTGTCCATCGCGACGCCGACCACGATCAGCAGCGACGTCCCTCCGAAGTAGAAGGTGATCCCCATCCCCTCGGTGAACCAGGTCGGGAAGTAGGGGTCGATCCGCGGCCCGATCCACGGGATGCCGGCCACCTTGAAGCCCGAGAGCAGGAACTCCGGGACGATCGACACCGCCGCCAGGTAGAGCGAGCCGACGAGCGTGATCCGGGTGAGGATGCGGTCGATGTACTCGGCGGTCCGCTTGCCCGGCCGGATGCCGGGGATGAAGCCGCCGTACTTCCGCATGTTCTCGGCCAGGTCGGTCGGGTTGAAGATGATCGACACGTAGAAGTACGAGAAGAAGACGATCATCAGCCCGTAGAGCAGGTAGTGGAGCGGCGTGCCCCAGGCCAGGTACTCGGCGATCTGCTGCACCCACGGGTGCTGGATCATGCTCGCCGCGGTCACCGGCACCATGATCACCGAGCTGGCGAAGATCACCGGGATGACGCCGCCGGTGTTGACCCGCAGCGGCAGGTAGGTCGACTGCCCGCCGTAGACCCGCCGGCCGACCACCCGCTTGGCGTACTGCACCGGGATCCGCCGCTGCGCCCGCTCCATGTAGACGATGAAGGCGACGACCGCCGCCATGAAGACCGCCAGCACCACCAGCGACACCGCCGAGAGCGTCCCGTTCTGCACCCGCCCGAAGGTGTCGATGATCGCCGGCACCAGGCCGACGACGATGCCGGCGAAGATGATCAGCGAGATGCCGTTGCCGATGCCGCGCTCGGAGATCTGCTCGCCGAGCCACATGACGACCGCGCAGCCGGTCGTCAGCGTGATCACCGTGGTCAGGATGAAGCCGATCCCCGGGTCGGGCACGAGCTGCCCGCCGCCCGGCGTCGTCACGTTCTGGAGGAAAAACGAGATGCCGGTCGACTGGATGACCGAGATGAGGATCGTCCCGTAGCGGGTGTACTGGGTGATCTTCCGCCGCCCGAGCTCGCCCTCCTTCGACAGCCGCTCGAGGTAGGGCCACACGACGGTCAAGAGCTGCAGGATGATCGAGGCCGTGATGTACGGCATGATCCCGAGCGAGAAGATCGCGATCTGCGACAGCGCCCCCCCGGTGAAGGTGTTGACGAAGCCGAAGATCGTCCCCTCGGTCATCCGCATGAACTCGATCAGCGCCCGGCCGTCGATGCCGGGCGAGGGGATGAAGCACCCCACCCGGTAGACGGCGAGCATCCCCAGCATGAAGAGGATGCGGTTCCGGAGGTCCGGGACGTTGAAGATGTTCCGGAAGCTCTCGATCACGAGCCGAGCTCCTCGCAGGTGCCGCCGGCGCCCTCGATCTTGGCGCGGGCGCTCTTGGAGAACTTGTGGGCGGCGACGGTCAGCGCGCGGTCGATCTCGCCGTCGCCGAGCACCTTGACCGGCTTGCCCTTGCGCACCAGGCCCTTGGCCGCCAGCGACTCCGGGTCGACGCGGTCGCCCAGGTCCTCGCGCGCGGCGAGCTCGCCGACGTTGACCGTCGTGTACTCGGTGCGGAAGACGTTGGTGAAACCGCGCTTGGGCACCCGGCGGACGAGCGGCATCTGGCCGCCCTCGAAGCCGAGCCGGCGGCTGTAGCCGGAGCGGGACTTCTGCCCCTTCTCGCCGCGGCCCGCGGTCTTGCCCAGGCCGGATCCCGGCCCGCGACCGACCCGCTTGCGGTCCTTCTTGCTGCCCGGGGCGGGCGCGAGGTCGTGCAGCTTCATCGGGCCTCCTCCGTCTCCTCGACGATCTCGACCATGTAGGCCACCTTGTTCACCATCCCGCGCACCGCCGGCGTGTCCTCGCGGAGGACGACGTGGTTCGGCCGGCGCAGACCGAGGCCGCGGAGCACCTCGCGGTGCGCGTGCTTGGTCCCCGGGGTGCCGCGGGTCTGGCGGATCTTGAGCATCTTCGTTTCCTTCTCGGCCTTCGCGGCCTTCTTCGTCGCCATCGGTCACTCCCCCCCGGTCAGGCCGTCGCCGCGGCGGCGCCGCCGTCCTCGGAGGCCGCTTCGGCCGCCGGCGCCTCGGTCTCGGCGGTCTTGGCCTCGTCCTTCTTGCCGCGCAGGCGGCGGATCGCCTTCTCGTCGCGCAGCGAGAGCAGGCCGGCGAAGGTCGCCTTGACGACGTTCTGCGGGTTCGTCGTGCCGAGCGACTTGGTCAGGATGTCCTGGATGCCGGCGGTCTCGATCACCGCGCGCACCGGGCCGCCGGCGATGACGCCGGTGCCCTCGGAGGCCGGCTTGAGCAGCACCCGGCCGGCGCCGAAGACACCGACCGTCTCGTGCGGGATCGTCGTCCCCTTCATCGGCACCCGGACCATGTTCCGCTTGGCGATCTCGATCCCCTTGCGGATGGCGCTCGGAACCTCCTTCGCCTTGCCCGAGCCGTAGCCGACCCGGCCGTTGCCGTCGCCGATGACCACCAGGGCGGTGAAGGAGAAGTTCTTGCCCCCCTTGACCACCTTGGTGACCCGGTTGATGTGGACCACCTGCTCGAAGTACTCGGTGTCCCGATCGTAGTTCCTCGCCACCCTCGACCTCCTTAGCTCCTAGAGCTTCAGTCCCTGCTCGCGGGCGGCTTCCGCGACGGCCTTGACCTTGCCGTGGTAGATGTACCCGCCGCGGTCGAACACGACCCGCTCGACCCCCTTCTCCTTGGCTCGCGAGGCGACCAGCTCGCCGACGGTCTTGGCCGCCGCGAGGTTGCCGGTGCCCCCGTCGAGCCGCTTCGCCACCTCGGGGTCGAGGGTCGACGCCTGGGCCAGGGTGTGGCCGGCCGCGTCGTCGATCACCTGCGCGTAGACGTGACGCCCGCTCTTGAACACCGCCAGGCGCGGCCGCTCGGCCGTGCCGCTCACCCGGTTGCGCACCCGCTTGTGCGCGCGCTGGCGGCGCGCCCGCTTCGAACGGGTCTTCTTGATCAGATACTCGCTCATCGTCGCTCCTCGTCCGTGCCGGCGCTACTTCGCGCCGGCCTTGCCGACCTTGCGGCGGATCACCTCGTCGGCGTACTTGATCCCCTTCGCCTTGTACGGATCGGGGCGGCGCAGGCGGCGGATCTCGGCCGCGACCTGGCCCACCTTCTGGCGGTCGGCGCCGGTCACCGTGACCCGATTCTGCTTGTCGACCTCGACGTCGATCCCCTCCGGGATCGGGAAGATCACCGGGTGGGAGTAGCCGAGTGCGAAGTGGACCTCGCGGCCCTTGACCTCGGCGCGATAGCCGACGCCGACGATCTCGAGCCTCTTCTGGAAGCCGTTCGACACGCCCTCGACCGCGTTCGCCAGGAGCGAGCGCAGCAGGCCGTGGCGGGCGCGGTCGGGGCCGGCGTCGCCGGGGCGGGAGACCCGCACCTCGGAGCCCTCGATCTCGACCGGGAACCCTTCGAACACCGCCTGGGACACCTTGCCCTTCGGGCCCTCGGCGACGAAGGTGCCGTCGCGGAGCTCGACCTTGGTGCCGGAGGGCACCGCGATGGGCTGCATTCCGATACGCGACATCGTCTCTCCCCTACCAGATCTCGCAGAGGATCTCGCCGCCGACCCGGCGCTCGCGCGCCTGGGTGTCGGTCAAGAGGCCCTGCGACGTCGAGAGGATCCCCACGCCCATGCCGTTGCGGATCGGCTTGAGGTCGTCGGCCTTGCGGTAGACCCGGCGGCCGGGCTTGGACACCCGCGCCATGTGCTGGATCGCCGGCTGCCCCTCGGCGCTGTAGCGCAGATAGATCCGCAGCGTCCCCTGGTGCTGGCCGTCGATCAGCCGGACGTTGGTGACGAAGCCCTCGTCCTTGAGCAGCCGGCAGAGCTCGGTCTTGAGCTTCGAGGCCGGCACGTCGAGGCGGTCGTGCTTCGCCAGGTGTGCGTTGCGGATCCGGGTCATCAGATCCGAGATCGGATCGGTCATCGTCATCGTCGTCTCGCTCCTGGGCTCTCTACCAGCTCGCCTTGATCACGCCCGGCAGGTAGCCCTGCAGCGCGAGGTCCCGCAGGTGGATCCGGCACAGGCCGAACTTGCGGTAGTACCCGCGCGGCCGGCCGCACACCCGGCAGCGGTTGCGCTGCCGCACCTGGAACTTCGGCTTCTTGCGCGTCTTCGCGATCTTCGCCTGGGTCGCCATCTGGTCGTCCTTCCTTCTCTCAGCCCTGGCCGCGGCGCGCGAAGGGCATGCCCAGCTCGCGCAGCAGGTAGAGGGCGCGCTCGTCATTGCCGGCCGTGGTCACGATGGTGACGTTGAGGCCCTTCGACACGTCCACCTTGTTGTAGTCGACCTCGGGGAAGATCAGGTGGTCGCGGATCCCCAGGGTGTAGTTGCCGCGGCCGTCGAAGCTCTTCGTCGGCACGCCCCGAAAGTCGCGCACCCGCGGCAGCGCGACCGAGATCAGCCGGTCGAGGAAGAACCACATCCGGTCGCCGCGCAGGGTCACCCGCGCGCCGATCGGCATCCCCGCCCGCAGCTTGAAGTTGGCGATCGACTTGTGGGCGCGGGTGATCATCGGCCGCTGGCCGGCGATCGCCGCGAGCTCGTCGACCGCGTCGTCGAGGAACTTGATGTTCTGGATCGCCTGGCCCACCCCCATGTTGAGGTTGACCTTGTCGATCCGCGGCACCGCCATCACGTTGTCGATCCCGAACTCCTTCTGGAGCTTGGGGACGACGTCCTCGCGGTAGCGCTGCCTGAGCCGCGGAGCGGCTCCGTTCACGGCGCCGCGGCCGTTCGTCGACGCTGCGGCCGCCTTCGCGCCGCCGCTGCCTTCTTTCTTCTTCGCGTCCTTCTTCGCCATCTCGTCTCGTCCTCGCGCCGCTTCCGTAGGGCCCTGGGCTCCACGGGGCGGGCGCAGAATCCTTCGTCTAGCTGCCGAGCGTCGCGTCGCAGCTCTTGCACACCCGCACGCCGCGCCCGTCCTCGAGCCGCTTGCTGCCGGTCCGCGAGGGCTTCCCGCAGTCCGGGCAGATCACCATCAGGTTCGACAGGTGGATCGGCGCCTCGCGCTCCAGGATGCCGCCCTGGATACCCTTCTGCGGGTTCGGCCGCGTGTGCCGCTTGATCAAGTTCACGCGCTCGACGATCGCCCGGTTCGACGACGGCAGCACCCGGAGCACTTTGCCCCGCGCGCCGCGGTCCTTGCCGGCGATCACCAGCACCTGGTCGTTCTTCTTCACGTGCACCTTCTGCATCTCAGATCACCTCGGGGGCGAGCGAGACGATCTTCATGAACCGCCGCTCGCGCAGCTCGCGGGCTACCGGGCCGAAGACGCGCGTGCCGACCGGCTCGCCCGTTTCATTGACCAGCACCGCGGAGTTCGTGTCGAAGCGGATGTAGCTGCCGTCGCGCCGCCGCTGCTCCTTCGCGGTGCGCACGATGACCGCGCGGACCACCTGCCCCTTCTTCACTGTACCGTCCGGCGTCGCCT
>Ga0214468_1000206_pt1 | contig 18452 bp, 22 predicted proteins | sample RVTome_9_FD_187334 | JGI IMG/M metagenome (GOLD analysis project Ga0214468, IMG submission 187334) | Soil microbial communities from uranium-contaminated site in the Upper Colorado River Basin, Wyoming, United States - RVT155D38 HiSeq ...
CAGCTCGTAGCTGCGGCGCAGGAGGGGCACGTATGACGGGTGCTCGTGGTACGCCAGCCGGATGATGCGGGTCAGGCCGTGTGACGAGCCCCGCTCGTGGAGCGGCTCGAACTGCTCGAGTCCCAGCACGCGCCGCCCACGCCTCGCGAGGTGATAGGCCGATGCGGACCCCATGCCACCCAGGCCGATGACGATCGCGTCGTACCGTTCGCTCATCGCCGCAGTCTACGCGGCAGGCTCCGATCCGCCCGCGTCCGGTGGACGGGCGCTATCGTGTCGACGTGGCGAAGCTTCAGCGCCGGATCTTCGGCGAGCCCGATGGCGTGCACGAGGTCCCGCTGGGGCGCCTCGAGATCTATGACCTCGGTGAGCTCCGGGTGGGCCGCTCCATCCTGGAGCCGGGCTGGCGCTGGAGCGATTCGATCAAGCCGATCGCCGGCACGGAGCTCTGCGAGTCCCATCACATCGGCCAGTGCGTGAGCGGGGCCTGCCGCATCCGGATGCGCGGGGGCGCGGAGCTCGTCATCGAGGGCGGCCAGTTCTACGAGGTTCCGCCCGGCCACGATGCATGGGTCATCGGTGACGAGCCATGGGTGACCATCGACTGGTCGCCGAGTGCGGCGTTCGCCCGCGATGCGGGAGGTGCCTTCGATCGCGTGGTGGCGACCCTGCTCATGACCGACATCGTCGGGTCCACGTCGCGCGTGCAGGCCCTTGGCGACGGGGCCTGGCGGGACCTGCTGGCCCGCCACGACCACGTCGTCCGCACGCAGCTCGATCGCTTCCTCGGCCGAGAGGTGTCGACGACCGGGGACGGCTTCGTGGCGCTCTTCGACGGAGCCGAGCGCGCCATCCGGGCCGCCGCGGCAATCTCGCGCGGGCTGCGGGCCATCGGTCTCGAGGCGCGGGCGGGCGTGCACACCGGCGAGATCGAGCTGGACGGCGACAACCCCCGCGGCCTTGCCGTCCACATCGCCGCACGGGTCATGGCCCTCGCCGGACCGGGAGAGGTCTACGCCTCGTGGGCGGTCCGCGAGCTCCTCGCCGGTTCCTCGATCGGTTTCGTCGATCGCGGGCTCCATGAGCTCCGGGGCCTGACGGAAAAGCGCCGCCTCTATGTCGTGGAGTCCGTCTGACCAACTCGCGTCGAGGTGCTGGCCAGGGCCAGCAGGGACCGCCGCAGTCCTTCCGCAGGTGGCCCGCCATATTCTGCCGATGAAGGGACGACGAAGCCCCTCGCCGTATCGGAGGTCCCAGACCATGCTCCGCATCCGACCCGCCCTCGCAGCGCTCACGCTCATCGTGGCGTTGGCTTCACCCGCCGCTGCGGCGGCCGATCCCTTCACCGGTTCGTGGACGGCAACCGATGTCGATGGCAGCGCCATGAGAATGACCATCGGCAATGGATCATCCGGCGTGCACCAGGTCATCCTCATCGACCACGTGGGGACGATCTGCATCGCCAACGGCGCCGCATCGGAGCTGTTCCATGGCGCGGCCACGGGTATTGTCGAGGGTGATGTGCTGGCCGCGACATGGCTCAGGGCGCGGTGCGGGAACCTCAGTTTCGACTTTGGAAGCGGGCAATTCTTCATGGAGTACCTGCCGGACAACGATCAGCTCTTCGGCATGGACGTGTACTGGGATCGGACGGGCTCGTAGCCGCCTCGACCTCAGCCGAGGGGCAGCCCGCGGAGCTTGTCCGGATCGGCGATCAGATCGATCTCGACGATGAGCCCGTTGGCGACGGTGAACGCCGTGACGAGTGACCGGGCCGGAAGTCTGACGAGCAGCCCGGGAGCACCGTTGACGATCGCCGGCTCGACATAACCCGCGAAGCCGGGGAAGCCCCTCGCCGCGCCCGCCACCGCCTCGGCACCGACGAGCGGCGGACGGGCGAACGGTCGCGGTGCGTTCGGGCCACCGTCGATGCGGAGCACCACGTTGGGATCGAGGACCCGAAGCAGCCCCTCGAAGTCGCCGTCGCGAGCGGCCGCGAGGAACGCGTCGACGACTCGCCGCTGGACGGCGAGGTCGGCATCCGGCTCGTGTGCCTCCGCCCGCACACGCCGCCGTGCCCGGCTGGCAAGCTGTCGCGCGGCGGCCGGCGAGCGTTCCACCACCGGAGCGATCTCCTCGAATGGCACGCCGAACACGTCGTGCAGCACGAACGCCAACCGCTCAGCCGGCGTCAGCGACTCGAGCACGACCAGCAGCGCGAGCCCGACCGAGTCGGCCATGACCGAGTTGCCCTCCGGGCCGGGATCGTTCGGCATGCTCACGATCGGCTCCGGCAACCACGAACCGGCGAGCTGCTCGCGACGCGCCTTGCGTCGGCGCAGGGCGTCAAGGCAGATCCGGCCGACCGTGACCGTCAGCCAACCGCGCAGGTCATCCGTCCCGCCCGGATCGCCGCGATCGAGCCGCAGCCAGGCCTCCTGGACGGCGTCCTCAGCCTCGCTGACCGATCCGAGCATGCGGTAGCCGACGGCGCGCAGGTGCCCGCGGTGGCGCTCGAACTCGGCGGCCAGCCAGTCGCGACGCGTCACATCGTCGGAGTGCGGGGTCGTCATGTGAGGAACACGGATCGGCTGCTACGGGTGTGACATCGTCGCAGATCGAACGGGGGCGGTCACGTTCGGCCCCAGCGGTACGTGCTCAGGGTGCCAACCGTCGATGCATGCTCCGAGGTACCCGTTCATGACAGCCGACCATGCCGCGCCCGCCCGGCTCCCGCTCTGGAATCGAGTGGCCGGGCGGTTTCTCCGCCTCTTCAACCCGCTTGCCCGCTGGATGATCTCGACCGGCATCCCGACCGGTGCTCCGAACGTGCTTCTGACGGTCCGCGGTCGGCGGTCAGGCAAGCCCCGAACCGTGCCGGTCGCCATGCTCGAGCTCGACGGCGCCTGGTTCGTTCACGCGTGCTATGGCGAGACCGGCTGGGTCGCCAACCTCCGGGCGGCCGGCGAGGCGACCATCACCCAGCCCGGCGGCCGGCGCGTACCCGTCATGGCCATTGCGCTCTCGCCCGAGGAGGCGGGGCCCGTGCTGCAACGCGCCCTGGCGCCGTTCCGCCGGTCGCGCGTGTTCCGGGCGCTGCTCGGCCCGCAGGCAAGGGGCCCCGTCGGCATCCTGTGGGCATTCCGGATCCGCATCGATGACACGCTCGAGGAGTACACGGCCGTAGCTCGGCGCTACCCGCTCTTCGAGCTCCGACCCGTGACCCAGGACACTTGAGGCGCCCCCCTGGCCACGGTCGGCTTGCATCGGAGTGCACGATAGGTGTGGATGCCCGCTCGACGTACGCACCAGGAGGTCGCCATGGCACGCACCAGGCTCGAGGCTGCCCAGCCGGACATCGACGCCGTCACACGCGTCGCAAACGAGTACATCGAGAGCTACGTGGGCGGGCATGCCACACGGCACGCCGAGGTCTACCACCCCGAGTCCCTCAAGCGACGCTACGTCACCGACGACGCCAGCGGCGTCACGGAGCTCGTCACGCTGTCGCCACGGATCATGGCCGACTATGCGGCCGCCTCGGGACCCATGGGCGGCGATTGCGAGACCGAGGTCATCATCGACGACATCTCGGAGGACATGGCCTCGGTGCGGATCTATTCGTGTCGGTGGGTCGACTTCGCCCACATCGTCCGCGCGCGGGGCGAGTGGCGCCTGTTCCACGTCACCTGGCACGGACGCTCGCCGGCCTAGGCGCAGCTCCGCGCGCGGTCGCGCGTCACGGCACCGCGCCGCTTCAGCCCACCGGATCACCCACCGCGCGCGCAGGCGTGGCCACCCTAGTCATCCGGGGATCAGATCCGGATTCCAGACCACCTCCCACAGATGCCCGTCGAGGTCCGCGAAGTAGCCGGCATACCCGCCCCAGAATGTGTCCTGGGCGGGCTTGATGATCGTCGCCCCGGCCGCGGCCGCCTCGTCCATCGTCGCGTCGACTTCAGCGCGGGCGGCGACGTTGTAACCCAGCGTGAGATCCGTACGCGATCCTGGCTCCACCGGGAGGTTCGTGTCGTGGGCGATGTCGGCCCGCGGCCACAGGGCAAGGCGCAGGCCGGGCTGGAGGTCGAAGAACGCCACCGCGCCGTGCTCGAACTCCGTCCCGACGATCCCCTCGGTGTGCCACCCCATCCCGTCGCGATAGAAGGCGAGCGCCCGCTGGAGGTCGTCCACGCCAAGCGTGATCACCGTGACGCGCTGCTTCATGTGGTCCTCCGGGATGGGCGGCGTTGCACGAATTGGATCGGGTTTCCATCGGGATCGGCGACCCAGGCGGCGCGAAGGGCTCCGTCAAGAAAGTCGTGCGGCGGGCTCAGCGCGGGTACGCCGTCGGCGGTGAGGCGTCGATGATCGCGGTCGACATCGTCTGTCCACAGGACGATCTCGATCGGCCGCCCCCCGGGCTCGGGACTGAGGCCGTGATCGGCTGCCGCCGCATCGACGGAGGCGATCCCGATCGTGAAGTCGTCGAGACCGACCTCGACGTGCTTCGGTGCGCCCTCCTTCGGGGTGCGGAACGTCTCTCGGAAGCCGAGGCGCTCATAGAAGCTGGCGAGTCGGGCGATATCGCGCGAGTAGATGTTGATCATCGGGTTGCGAAAGGCCTGGGCTGCGACCGCCGTGCCGAAGGCGCGAAGGACACCCTCCGCTCCGTCCGGGCGGTCGAGAACGGCTCGCATCCGATCGGCCCGCTCCCGATAGCGCTCGAGGTGGCGGTGCTCGAACACGACGCGGGTCCGATCGGCACCATCGCCGATGAAGGTGACCTCGATCTCCGAGGCACGGGTCGGGTCCGGCTCGTGCTTCCAGTCGGAGCCCATCAGCCAGCTCAGCAGGATGCGGTGGGGCGGATCGAATGCGAGGACACGGCCCCACTCGGTCTCGCCGCCGTCGCGTGAGCGTTCGTACCAGCGACCGCCTACCGATGGCTCGAGCACGACGGTCTCACCCGCCGGGTCCGCGATGTTGTGGGTGGCGAGCGGCCACCAGTGCCCGAGGTCGATGAAGAGCTCGAAGGCGCGCGCCGGCACGACGTCGACGACGATCGACTTGGTCACCTTCACTTCCGGCTCCATTGGCGTATCTCCCGCTGCTGCCACGTGACGTTTGAAGGTCTCGAGGGCCTGGGCCCAGTACCAGTCGAGGTAGTCGCGCAACGCGGCGAGCGCGTCGGGATCGAGCTGGTACAGACGTCGCGTGCCCTCGGCGCGAGCAGTCACGAGGCCGGCATCCCGAAGCACGCGCAGGTGCATCGAGACCGCCGGCCGGCCCACAGGTAACCCTTCCGCGAGCTCGCCCACTGAGGCCGCGCCGTGTGCGAGGCGGCCGAGAATCTGGCGCCGCGTCCGGTCGCCGAGCGCATCGAGTCCTACGTCAGCCTTCACTGACGGTCAGTCTACACTGACCCTCAACCCGAGGCAAGTCGCGGAGGCCGTGTGCTGATGCGAACGCCTGTCCTACTCGGGCGCGGCCACGGCGGTCGCGGCGCGAATCGCGGCCTCGAGGTCGTAGAAGTGGCCCACCAGCTCGAGCCGAGCGCCATCGGTGCTGTAGCGCGCTACGAGATAGGCACCCGTTGCTTGCCACCAGTAGAGCTGCATCTCATCCCCGGCGGCGTTCCGAAAGTTCGCCCACTCCCGTCTGACGCTGGGTCGTACGTCGCGCGCGCCCGCCGCAGTCAGTCGGGCGATGAGTTCCTCCGTACGCGCATGCTCGGCGCGCTCCGAGTGGTTGAAGGGAACCGACGTGGCGACTGCGCGCTCGACCGTGGCCACCAGCTCATCCAGGTGGAACGGCTTGCGCAATACGGCGGTGAACCCGGCCTCGGCCGCGCGCTTGCTCATCGCATCCAGGGCTTCGGCCGCGTCCGCCGAATGGGCTGTGAACATCACCGTCGGAATGGGCCGTTGCCGGTGGCTCAACTCAGCGGCCGTGGCCCAGGCTTCCGCGTATTCGACGGCCTCAACGCCATCGAGCAGGATGCAGTCGGGCTCGAGGCGGCCGATCGCGGCCCGCACCGTCTCGTCGGAGATGTGGTCGAGCGTGGTGACATCGTACCCCTCGTCGCTCAGGATGGCGGTCACCACCGCGCCGATATCACGATCGTCGTCGATGACGAGGATGCGAGCGCGGACACGCTCGGCAGCTGCCGGCATTCGGGACACCTCCGGGCGCGATTATATGCGCGCGTCACGGCGAGGGACGGACACGTCAGCTGCGGAGGCCGAGTCGCACGGCAACGATCGACCGGCCCGCCGTGATCCGGTCTCGAGCTTGCATGCGCGCTGGCCGGCAGTCGTCGTTGCCCAGTGGGCCCAATCGGGAAGGCACCGAGGCCGGGATGGGCTGTGCCGGCAAAGCTGGTCAGGGCCGCATCCCCGGATCGCGCGATGCGCCGGCGTACATGGGTGGACAGCCATGGCCGGTGGCTTCAGGGCGCAGCTCGTAGTGCCAGGATTCGTTGCGGTAGATCTGGCACAACCCGTAATGGGCGCCGTGTTCGGACAGCCAGGCCGCGGCATCGAAGGGCCCGATGTCGACCGCGTCCCCGGACACGTGAGCCGACGTGTTCGCAGTGGCGACCCATCGTGCAGCTTCCTCTTCCGAACCATACTCGGAGACCGCCTCGCGGAGCAGCTGCTCCTGGTACTCGGATGAACGCCATCCACTGTTGACATGGATCTCGATGCCGTCGCCAGCGGCATCCGTCGCCGCTTCGCGCAATGCGTGGAGCAGAGCGGGGTCGAGGTTGGCCACGCCGGGATACGCGTCATCGAACACAGTCATGCCGTCGGGGACGGCACCGTCATCCTCGGTAACGGCACCGTCACCCCCGGTAACGACACCGCCACCCGCGGCAGCCATACCACCGTGGTCGCCACGACGGACTTCGCTGAACGAGGGCGCGGAGGACGATGTTGACTGATGGACGAGGGTTCCGATGATCGCCGCGATGACGAATGCCAGGCCGACGAGAACGAGCCTGGGAGCCCGGCGGGCATCTGCTCGTGCTGCTGCGGTGTGGTTCATGCCCTCAGTGAAGGCAGCGTCGTGTAGCCAGCACGTATGTGGTTTTCGATATGCCGACGAAACGCTTCGGCTCGTAGCATCGGCTCGTAGCATCGAAGCGTGCGTGTATTGATCGTCGAGGACGAGCCCTTCATGGCAGAAGCCATCCGCGATGGCCTGCGCCTGGAAGCGATTGCGGCAGACATCGCCGGAGACGGTGACACCGCTCTGGAGCTGCTGAGCGTCAACGCCTACGACATCGCCGTCCTCGACCGAGATATCCCCGGACCCACCGGCGACGAGATCGCCGAACGCATCGTCGCCACCGGCAGCGGCATGCCGATCCTCATGCTCACTGCTGCCGACCGGCTCGACGACAAGGCCTCCGGTTTCGAGCTCGGCGCCGACGACTACCTCACGAAGCCGTTCGAACTCCGTGAACTCGTGCTCCGACTCAGAGCGCTCGACCGCAGGCGTGCACACCACAGGCCGCCCGTGCGAGAGATCGCAGGTCTGCGGCTGGATCCGTTCCGCCGAGAGGTCTACCGCGACGGCCGCTTCGTCGCGCTGACCAGGAAGCAGTTCGCCGTGCTCGAAGTCCTCGTCGCCGCGGAAGGCGGTGTCGTCAGCGCCGAAGAGCTACTGGAACGGGCGTGGGATCAGAACGCGGACCCGTTCACCAACGCCGTGCGCATCACGGTCTCGGCACTGCGCAAACGACTCGGCGAACCCTGGCTCATCGCCACCGTGGCCGGCGTCGGCTACCGCATCGACACGGGACTCGGCACCGGGCGCGAGGGAGGAGACCGTGGATAGAGCGCCCGGGCTGAGCGTTCGCCTCAAGCTCACGCTCAGCTACGCTGGATTCCTCATGGTCGCGGGCATCTTGCTGCTCGCCGTCGTATGGGTGTTCCTGCTTCGCTACGTGCCCGACCGCGAGATCGTCGCCCTCGGGTTCGTTCCCAACCGTTCCGACCTCCTGGAAGCGTTCGCTCCGAGGGCAGCCGCGGTGTTGGGGTTCCTGCTGGTCATCGGCCTCGTGGGAGGGTGGCTGCTCGCCGGCCGGATGCTCGCCCCCCTGACTCGCATCACGGACGCCACACGCATGGCCGCGAACGGATCGCTCGCGCACCGAATCCAGCTTCGGGGCCGGAGAGATGAGTTCCGCGAACTCGCCGATGCCTTCGACACCATGCTCGGGCGGCTCGAAGCACACATCGCCGAACAGCAGAGATTCGCAGCCAACGCCTCCCACGAGCTGCGCACGCCGCTGGCGATCACGCAGACACTGCTCGACGTGGCCCACAGCGATCCGAACCGCGACAACGGCGAACTCGTCGACCGCCTCAAGGCCGTCAACACCCGCGCGATCGACCTCACCGAAGCATTGCTCCTGCTCAGCCGCGCCGACCAACGGTCCTTCACTCCGGAACACGTCGACCTGTCCCTCATCGCTGAGGAAGCCACTGAGACGCTCCTCCCGCTCGCCGAAGAACGCGGCCTCACCATCCAGACCTCCGGCGACGTGTCCCCCACGATCGGCTCACACGCGCTTCTGCTGCAGATGACCACGAACCTCGTGCACAACGCGATCGTCCACAATCTCCCGGGGCGCGGCACCGTGCTGGTCACCACCGCCATCGGCCCTGAGTCGGTGATGCTCACGGTGGAAAACACCGGCGAGAAGCTCGCCCCGCAGGTTGTTGCCACGCTTGCCGAGCCGTTTCTTCGCGGCACCAGACGCATTCTCACCGACCACGCAGGTGTCGGCCTCGGCCTGGCGATCGTCAAGAGCATCGCCCAGGCACACGACGGAACACTCACCCTCACTCCCCGGGCCGGGGGCGGGCTCCGCGTCACGGTGCAGCTCCGATCGTGCTGATCATTCTCCCGCCGTCGGAGACGAAGCGGCCGCCGCCTGAGGTCGGGTCACCACTCGATCTCGACCGGCTGTCGTTTCCGTCGCTGACCGCGATGCGCGAGCGCGTCATGGACGCCCTGGTCGCGACCAGCCACCGCCGCGATGCGCTCCGGCGCCTGTTCGTGCGGCCGTCGGTCGCCGGCGAGGTCGCACGCAACGAGCACATCCGCGACCTCCCGACGAGGCCCGCCGTCGACACGTATGCCGGGCCGCTCTACGAGGGACTCGATGCGGAATCGTGGTCGTCACACGCTGAGAAGCGTGCCGCACGGCACCTGGTCATCGCGTCGGCGCTGTGGGGCGCGGTGCGCCCAGCGGACCGCATCCCGGCGTATCGTCTCTACATCTGTGCGCGGCTGGTCGGCATGGACCGCCTGGAGCCCACCTGGCGCAAGTTTCTGCCTCCCATCCTCACCGATACGGCCGCGCGGCGTGGACCGGTCCTCGATCTGCGCTCGCGCGCCTACCAGGCCATCGGCCGCCCTACCGGTCTCGATGACCAGACGGTGACCCTGCGGATCACACCGTCGCCAGGAGGCCCGGCCCACATCGGCGATGTCATCGCGAAACGGGTTCGCGGCGAGGCGGCAAGCCACCTCCTTTCGTCGGAGGCGGATCCGGAAGATCCGCTCGACATCGCCGACCTCCTCGCCATGCGCTGGTCGCTCGAGGTCGATCCGCCCGGCGAACGGAACCGAACCTGGACGATCACGCTCATTCAACGAGATTCGGGAGCTGGTGTCGGATCGGGGCTGAGTCGTTCGTAGCAGGGTTGAGCGGCCGCCCATGAGGGCGGCGAACTGGTCACCCTCGACGAGCAGGACCGTGGAGCCTGGGATGCCGCGCTGGTCGCCGAGGGTCATCGGTGGGGGCGCGAACGCCTGGTCGCCGGGGTGGCTCCGGGTCGCTACCAGATCCTCGAGACCGCCTTCCTGGCGCGTCGCCGCGACCAGCTGGGGTAGATTTCGGCGCCCCGGCGCCAGCGCGCCAGAGGTCGTATGGAGGTCCGACGGACATGAGCACCGCTGACTTCGCGGCGGAATCCCGAAGCAAGCCACCGAGCCTTGGGCGTCGCTTCGCGGCTGTAGCCCTCGACTACCTCGTGATCCTGGCCTGGGTTGCGGCGGTGACGGCGCTCGGCGTTGCCGTCCGGGCGCTTGCCCCGGGCCTGAGCGAGACCGTGTTCGGCCATCCGCTCAGCGGCGAGCTGGTCGGCTTCGTGCTGCTGACGCTGCCGGTGCTGGCGTACTTCGTCCTCACCGAGGCGTCCCCATCGGGCGCAACCTGGGGCAAGCGCCGCACCGGGTTGCGGGTTGTCAGCCTGGACGGTCGACGTATCCGCCCGTTGCGCTCGTCCGTCAGAACCGCCGTGAAGCTCCTGCCATGGGAGCTGTCGCACTTCGCGATCTGGCAACTGTCCGCTGGTCCTACCGTTCCTGCCCCCCTCCCCTACCTTGCGTTGGGACTCGTGTGGACGCTCGTCGGCGCGACGTTGGTCACGGCACTCGTGACCAGACGTCGGCGTGCTGTACACGACCTCATCGCCGGAACGATGGTGCTCGACACCAGGTGACCGGATGCCGCCTTGGTGTGGCCGGCATGGCGGAGGGGCTCACCGGGCATCCGGACGGCTTCGGGGCCCAGAACCGCCGCTATGCTGACGCACCTTCGCGACCGGCTAGGGCATTGGATGCTCCCGGTCCCACTCGTCGACGTAATTGGGGCCACCGAGCCCTCCGGAGTGGCAGTCGGGATCGTCTCTCTCCGGCTCGCCGATGGCGGATCGCTCGCACCAGTCGTCGCTGACGGGCCCGAGCAGCTCCGGAAACGTGGAGAAAGCGAGCGTGACGCCGGCCAAGATCAAGATCATGGCTGCGGCGCTGGCCGCCAGCATTCGAGCGAACGCGCGCCGGTACTCCTGCGGTGAGCGTGCCGATGACGCCATGGTGGCGATCATAGGTACGACGCCGCCATGCCGACGCAGTTCAGCCTCGTGTTGATCGGAAGATTCGCAGCATTTATCGGATGGCAGGCGCAGCGGCCGGGATGCGTCGGCCGAACACTGGGGACTGCAATCACCGAAGCCCTGGAGACAGACGATGCAGTCAGCCACACCGGCCGCGCTCTCGACCGACGAGGCCGCCTTCTACCGCGCCAACGGATACGCCCTGCCGCGGCGCCAGGTCTTCGGGCCCGATCGGTTCGCCGCCCTGCATGCGATCTTCGAGGAGCACCTGGCCGACAAGGGCGATGGCCTCTCCGACGAGCTCGACACGCCGCACTTTCGCGATCCTCGTCTGCTGGAGTTTCTGCTGGCCGACGAGGTGCTCGATCTCGTCGAGCCGCTGATCGGTCCCGATATCGCGTTGTGGTCAAGCCATTTCCTGAGCAAGGATCCGTTCACCGGCAAGCCCACCCCGTGGCACGAGGACTCCGCCTACTGGAAGGGACGCCTGTCCGCGTACGATCGGATCGTGACCGTGTGGCTGGCGCTGACCCCCAGCACCCGCGCGAATGGCTGCGTTCGTGTCATCCCCGGCACGCACAGCAACGGCTTCAGCGAGTACGAGGCCACCGGCCGCGAGCGGTTCTTCGCCACGCAGATCAAGGGCGGGGTCGATGAGACGAGCGCGGTCGACTTCGAGCTGGAACCGGGCGAATGCTCACTGCACGACGGCCGGATCATTCATGGTGCTGGTGCGAACACGAGCCCCCATCGGCGGACCGGCTACACGATGCGCTACTTCTCGGCGGCGACCCGCGTCGTCCCGGAGACGAACCCGGGGCATCGAATCTGGCTGGCGCGTGGCCGCGACGTGGCCGGCAACGCGTACGAGACCAGATAGTCCGAGGCGTCCGACGCCGTGAGGCTGCTGGCATCGCCAGAGTCATCTGGCGCCGGCCAGTACCCTGCACAGCATGAGCGGGAGCTGCCCCCCGGAACCGCCGCGCTGGACGCGCACTGGATACGGCCTGCTCGACGCTCCGCTGCGTGTGCGACGGCAGAGGCTGGTGGAGCCCGTCCCGACCCACTGGCACGAGTTCTACGAGATCGCCTACATCCTGGCCGGGACCGGCACCCATCGAACCAACGGCCGATCCGTCACCGTGGGCCCCGGAACTCTCGTCGGTCTGACGCCGGCGGACTTCCACGACTTCGATCCTGACTCGCGGCGCTCGCTCGAGGTGATCAACGTGATCTTCGCCGCCGAGCTGCTGGACGGCGACGTCCAGCAGCTCCTGCTCTCCGCGCGCTGGCCGCTGCACATCACGCTCGCCGGCCCCCAGGCCGATTCGCTCGCAGCGGACCTCGATCGGCTCGGCGCCGAAGGACTCGCGGTGCATCCAGGGAGCGCCGCCGCCGCGCGAGCGACGCTCCAGCGCATCCTCATCGACGTCATCCGCGCTGGCGAAGCCGACCTTTCGGCGCCGCGCGGGCGATCCGACGACGACGTCATGCGCGGGGCGCTGCTGTACCTCCACCATCGGTTTCGGCAGCCGGTCAGCCTGGCCGACGTCGCGACCCAGGCGAACCTGTCACCGAACTACTTCAGCGGTCGCTTCCGAGCCCTGGCCGGCATGCCCTTCGTCCGATACCGGCAGGAGCTCCGGCTCCAGTTTGCCCGATCCCTGCTCGCCGTCTCGGACCTGCCGGTCACCGAGATCTGCTATGCCGCCGGCTTCAACACGCTTTCGCACTTCGAGCGCGCCTTCCGTGACCGATGGGGAGGCTCTCCGCGGACGGTTCGGGCCGCCGATCGAGAGAATCGCCCGCCGCTGTCGCACCCTCCGGTCTCCTGATCACACCGTCCGAATCGCGCCGTAGGCTGGCGGCACCCGACCTGCGTAGCCCACGCGAACACCGTCTCCTGCTGGGGGCCGTTCACCGGTCGGTCGGCATCGCGAGGTGCGAGTACAGATCAGGCCGCCGGTTGACGAGGACTGGCTCCTGACGACGCTCAGCCGCCACATCGGCCGGCTCCAGCGTGGCGCGAATCACTGTCGGATCCACGGTTCCAGCGGCCGCGAGCACCTGGCCGCGCGGGCCGACGATCATGCTCGTGCCGCACCACCGCGTCACGCCGTCGAAGCCGACCAGGTTCGAGGCGGCAACGAAGACCTGGTTATCCTGCGCGCGCGCCCGAGTGCGCAGGTCGAGCAGATACTCGTATCCGACCGGCACCGCCGACGGGATCACCATGAGGTCAGCACCCCGCAGTGCCAGTTCGGTGAAGATTTCCGGGAACGCGTGCTCGAAGCAGATGGCCAGGCCGATCCGCGCTACCCCGCCATCGACCACCTGCAGCCGATCCCCGGCGCCGAAGTGCCGCCGCTCATCCGGGTACAGGTGCGACTTGCGGTACGTGCCGATCAGCCGGCCATCGGCGCCAATCACGACGGCGGTGTCATAGACGGATCCATCAGCGCTCTCCAGGAGCGTGCCGATCACGATCAGACCCGCATCGGCCGCGGCCCGGCCGAGGCGGACCACCGACTCGCCGGCCAGCGGCTCCGCCAGCGCGGCGTGGTCCATCCCCTCGCGCCGGTAGCCGGTGGTGAAGAGCTCGGGGAAGACGACGACGTCGGCCCTGCCGGCCTCTTCACCGATGATCCGCTCGGCCTCCGCCAGGTTTGCGCGGACGTCGCCCAACCTCGGAGCCGTCTGTGCGACCGACACGGACAGGCTCATCCGGCCGGCTCCACCGCCTGATTGACGAGCGATCCGCTCGAGCGACGGACGACCAGCTCGGTGGGCAGGACGATGCGGGCCGTCTCACTGCGCCGTCCGTCGATGCGCTCCACGACGAGGCGCGCGGCCAGGCGGCCCAGCTGCTCGCGCGGCTGTCGGACGGCGGTCAGAGGGACCGGCAGGAGCGCGGCCGGGGGATCGTCGTCGAAACTGGCGAGAGCCAGCTCATCCGGGACCCGGAGGCCCAGGTCCGAGGCGGCCTCGAGCACGTCCGCCGCCAGGTAATCATGGAGCGTGAAGACCGCCGTGGGGCGCTGCCGCTCCAGAAAACGGCCGATCCGCGCGGCGTGACCCTTGACTCCGGCGGTCACCTCGCGCGGCCAGCGGCTGGTGACCGGCAGCTCGGCGCAGATGAGCCGGTCGTCGATCGGGATGTCGTGCGCGGCGAGCGCCTGCTGGTAGCCCTGCAGCCGCTCGGCGACCGAGGTCGTGGTCAGGTTGTCGGTGCTGACGAAGGCGATGCGCCGATGTCCGAGGCCCGCGAGGTGTGACACCGCGGCATACGCCCCGCCCACATTGTCGGGCAGGACGGCATCCATCGGCAGGCCGACCAGGTGGCGGTCGATCAGGACGACCGGAAAGCCCCGATCGGCCAGGTGGGCGAACAGGGCGGGATCGGGCTCGTAATCGACCGGATAGGCGATGAGGCCGCTTGCCCCCTCGTCGAGGATGCGGTGCACCCTCCCGGCCTGCTGCTCGCGCGTCGAGCCGCTGCTGCCGACCAGCATGGAATAGCCGTGCCGGTGAAGCTCATCCTCGATCCAGCTGAGCAGATCCGGCACGTACGGCTGGGCGACGGATGGGACCACGACGCCGACCATCTTGCGGCGGCGCTCCGGCCGATTCGGCGAGCCGAGGGTGACGTAGCTGCCGCGGCCGGGGACCGGTTCGATCATGCCCTGCGATCGAAGGGTCGCCAGCGCCTGCCGGAGCGTCCCCCGGCTAACGCCATGGTCGGCGGCGAGGTCGATCTCGGCGGGCAGCCGGGATCCCGGAGGATAGCGCCCGCTCTCGATGCCCTCGACGAGCGCCGCGGCCACACGTCGGTACGCTGGAACCTTGTCGGCGAGGCTGCCGAGCGGTCGATCATCCATCGGCCGCAGTATAGACCGCCTTGTCCGTAGAGCAATGGCCTACGAAGCCGGCAGGCAGCGCGTCTGCGCCGTGGATCTCGACATTGCAGTCTATGCCGGACTATACTGCCGCCTTCACGCGTGGCCTGCGTGCCACGGACACACAATCCGATATGGAGGCGATGATGGCTCGCGGCACGTCAGCTCTACCGTCCTGGAAGGCGCTTCCAGCGATCCTCCTCCTGGTGATCACGGCATGCACCGGAGGGGGCGAAGCCTCTCCGGGAGCGGACGGAGGAGCCAACGGGGAATCCGACGCACCGACCGAGAGCGGCGACGGCGGCGGGCTGTCCGGCTCCGTCACCGTGGTCCACGCGTGGGCCGGCGCCGAGGGCGAGGCGTTCCAGAGCGTCGTCGACGGCTTCACGGAGGCGAACCCCGACGTGCAGGTCGAGCTCCGCCAGGTGCCGTTCGATGATCTCAACTCACAGGTGATCCAACAGTTCGCAGCCGGCACGCCGCCGGACGTGGTGAGCACCCTCCCCGGGCTGATCCATTCGCTGGCTGCCCAGGACCTGCTCATGCCGCTCGATGACGTGTGGGACGGCTGGGTCGAGAGCGGCGAGTACTCCGAGGCCTTCCGAACCATCGCTTCACATGAGGGGACCGCCTACGGCGTCTTCTTCAAGGGCAACATCAATGGCTTGATCTGGCACCGCAACGACGTCATGGAAGAGCTCGCCATCGCGGCCACGGAGGGCTGGGACGACTTCATCGCCATGCTGGACGAGATCCAGGCCGACGGGACGTACGATCCCTTCGCCGTCGGCGCGGCCGACGTGTGGGTGCCGACCCAGTGGAGCGACACCTTCCTGGCCAAGACGGCCGGGGCGGAGGTCTTCAATGGCCTCATCGACGGGTCGGTGGCCTGGGACGACCCGGCTGTGGTCGAGGCCTACACCGAGCTACGTGACTTCATCCAGGGCTACTGGCCCGACGACGCGCTCGACGTCGGATTCACCGATGCGAACTGCGCCTGGGCCTCCCAGGGCGAGGCGGCCTTCCAGAACCAGGGCGCCTTCGTCAACCTGACCACGCCGGCGAACTGTGGCGAGGACCTCGATCCCGAGTCCGACTACACCTTCTTCGAGATGCCGGCCCCGAATGACGAGTTCTCCGACGTGCACTTCGTCTCCGGAGATCTCTTCAGCGTGGCGAAGGACACGGACAACCCCGATGCGGCCAAGGCCTTCGCCGCGTACCTGGGCTCGGCCGACGCGCAGGCGGTCTGGGCCGAGCTCGGCGGCTTCATCGCTCCGAACGCGACGACCGATCCATCTGTGTACCCCACCGAGAACGATCGCAAGGCGGCCGAGCTCTTCACGTCGGGCACGGCGGTCTACGATCTGGACGACGCAATCGGCGGCGAGATCCAGTCGGTCGAGCGAGAGCAGTTGGCCGCCCTGATCGCCTCCGGCGATGTCGACGCGTTCATCCAGGCCATGGTGGAGGTTGACGAGCGCGTTCGAGGCGAGTAGCCCAGGAGCAGTGCGGGGACCAGCATCATGGCTGGCGTGATACGGGCCGTTGGGCGGGCACGGGCGAGGGGCGAGGGTCGCGCGCGTCCCGGCGGCACGATCGCCTACCTGTTCGTGCTGCCGGCAGCGCTGGTCTTCGCGCTCTTCTACCTGTGGCCGGCTCTCAACACGGTCCTCTCGAGCTTCTTCACGTGGAGCATCCTCGCGCCCTGGCAGCTGGCTGATCCCGCGACGTGGCAGTTCGCGGGCCTCGGCAACTACGTCGAGGTGCTCACCGACGGGCGGTTCTGGAACGCCGCCTTCAACACCGCCATCTGGCTCGTGCTTTTCCCCATCATCGCCACCGTCCTGTCGCTGGCGATCGCCATCGGCATCTGGGAGATCAGCCGTGGAGCACGGGCGCTGCGGACCGTGTTCGTCCTGCCCATGACGGTGTCCTTGACGGCCGCCGGCGTGCTGTGGGTCCTTGTCTTCAATCCAGACTTCGGCGTGCTCCCGGCCGCCCTGGGCGTGTTCGGCCTCGATGGCGCGAACATTGACATCGGCCCCCTCCACCTGCGCCTCTCCGAGTGGCTCTCCAACCCAGGAACGTTGGAGCTTGGGTTCGCGACGGTCAACCTGGTGAACCTGTCCGCCATCATGCCCGCCGTCTGGGCATTGACGGGCTTCGGCGTCATCAGCTTCACGGCCGGGCTCACGGCCATCAGCCCGGAGCTGATTGAAGCCGCACGATTGGACGGAGCGAATCGTTTCCAGATCGCGCGCCACGTCGTCGTGCCGCAACTCCGTGGGGCCATGGTGATCGTGGCGGTCGTATTCGTGATCTATGCGCTGCGGACCTTCGACGTGGTGTGGGTCACGACGCAGGGCGGGCCCGGGACCGATTCGGAAGTCGTGGCCATCCTGCTGTGGCGCGAGGCACTGGCCTTCTTCGATTCGCCCTCGGCCGGGCAGGCGACGGCCATCGCCGTGCTGCTGAGCGCCGTGATGGTCATCGGCGCGTATCCGTACCTCCGCAGCCTGCTGCGCGAGGCCCCCGAATGAGCGGGCTGCGGCGCAGCATCGGCGGGGTGTGGTGGATCTACCTGCTGCTGGTGCTCTTCTCAATCCTGTGGCTGGTGCCCGTGATGACGGTCCTCATGACCGCCTTCAGACCGCTCTCCGAGATCCGCGACGGGTGGTGGAATCTGGCTGGAGCGACGTTCACGCTCGATAACTTCGTCGGCGCGTGGTCGGAGGCCGAGCTGGGGTCGAAGGCGATCAATAGCGCCATCATCACCGGCTTCAGCGTGGCCGCCACCGTTACCGTCGGCGCGCTTGCCTCGTACGCCTTCGTACGGCTGCGTTTCACCGGGCGCGGGCTGCTCTACTTCCTGCTCATCAGCACCATGATCGTGCCCGTCCAGATCATCCTCATCCCGCTGCTTCCCTGGTTCCGAACGTTGGGGTTCGCGGACGGTACCTGGCAGCCGTTCCTGGGCATGGTCCTCGTCCACACCGCCTTCGGGCTCGGGTGGGCCGTGTTCATGATGGGATCGTTCATGGCCGGCGTGCCCAGGGAGCTGACCGAGGCCGGCCAGATCGACGGCGCCGGCCACTGGGGGATCTTCAGCCGCATCATCCTTCCGCTGGCGCTGCCCGGCATCGTGAGCTTCGCGATCATCGACTTCGTCTTCGTGTGGAACGACCTGCTCCTCGGCCTGACCCTGCTCGACGCCGACCATGCCCCGCTGACGGTGGGCATCGCCAACCTGCAGTCCGCGCACCTGGCGCAGCAGGACGTGATCAGCGCCGGTGCCCTGCTGGCGATCCTCCCGCCGCTGGCGCTGTTCGTAGCCCTGAACCGCTACTACGTGCGTGGCCTCTTCTCCGGTGGCGTCAAGTAGCGGAGTCGGTGACGAGCCGACTTGCTCCCCCACTACCGGGCGGGCGCCGCCAGTGCGACGGCAAGGCGCTCGATCCCGAACGTGAAGGCGTCGTCGACGTCGCCGCCGAGCCGGAATGCGCCGGCGAGCTCCATGCTGACGAACCCGTGCGCCCAGGCAACGAGCATCCGTGCGCCGTTCAAGGCTTGATCGGGCCCGGCCAGGCTGGCAGCGATGCTCAGCACGGCATCGTTCGCCGGCGCCAGGGTCGCCAGGTCC
>Ga0214468_1000207_pt1 | contig 18451 bp, 26 predicted proteins | sample RVTome_9_FD_187334 | JGI IMG/M metagenome (GOLD analysis project Ga0214468, IMG submission 187334) | Soil microbial communities from uranium-contaminated site in the Upper Colorado River Basin, Wyoming, United States - RVT155D38 HiSeq ...
GAATGCTCCGTCGAACTCCACGGCGACCTCCCCCTGGCCGGTTTCCCGCCCCATCCGGTGCAAGAACTCACGCAGCGCCGCTGCACGGGCCTCGAGCCGTTCGGCGTTGACATAGGTGTACGGGGCAGTTCCGGCACGGCGCTTATGATACCAAAACCGCCACGACGATTGGGCTGCGGCGCCTCGCCGGCCAGTGGAGCTCCTCGCGGTCCGGCGAATCAGCCCGCAGCGCGTCCGGCCGCAGCTGTCGGTCCCCGTCCTCGCGGCGGCGTTTCTCGGTGCGGCACCGGCGGCCGTCCCGGCCGAGCTTCCTCGCCCGCCCGCCGAACACCTCGAGCGGCTGGCCGAGGCGTTTCACCTCGTCGAGACGGCGGGACCGTCGGTCTGGCCAGGGTTCGAGCTGCCCGACGCCCCGGTGCTCCTCGTCGTCGACGAGACGGAGTACGCCCTCAATCTCGAGGGGGCGCCGGCCGGCTGGGACGAGCTGTCGGAGGTCGAGTTCGCCGGCCGGCCGGTCTTCGCGCGGCCCCGCCAGCTCCCGCCGCATCTTCTCGCCTCCTATCCGGCCCTCGGCCGGCCGACGGTGGTCGTGGGGACACCCGAGGCCACCGAGCGCCGGCCCGCCCACTGGGTGCTCAGCGTCGGGCACGAGCTGTTCCACGTGTTCCTCGACGAGCACGGGATTCAGGACAAGGTGGCGGCGCTCGAGATCGGTCCGCGCGACGAAGGGCAGTGGCAGCTCGACCATCCCTTCCCCTACGGCGACGAGGACGTCCTCGCCGCCATGCACCTCGCGGGGTACGCACTCTTTCGCACCGTGACCCTGCCGTCCGATGCACCCGATGCGGAGGTGACGTACGAAGCGACGGTCGCCCACGAGGCGCTTCGCAACCTCTTGCTGCTGCTCGACCTCAAGCACGACGATCCGCGACACGCTCGGTACCTGCGGTTCCAGACCGGTGTGGAGGGCGTGGCGCGTTACGTGGAGCGAGCGCTCGCCCGAGCGGCCGCGGCCGAGGGGTATCGGCCTCTCGACACATTCCTGGCGCGGGAGGGCGAGGGTGCCTACCGGGAGCTCTGGGACGACGTCTACGCGAACATGATGTTCACGGTCAAACACCTGGGTCGCGTCGCGCGCAGCCGGCTCGAGTTCTACGCCTTCGGGCTCGGCCTCGCCGAGGTCCTCGACCGGCTCGGCGCAGAGTGGAAACGGCCCCTGATGGAGGAGCCCGGCGTCTGGCTCGACGACCTCCTCGCCCGGGCCCTCGGCGAGCCGCCGCGCGGCCGCTTCGATCGCCTCCTCGACCCTCGCTCGGTCGTCGAGGGGGCGGCCCGCGGAGCCCCGCGACCCGATTCGTATCGGGGTCCCGTCGTTGCCAGAAAGCATGCGCCTGGACGAGGCGGTATGCTTGGGATGAGACGAGTCCGGACTCCACCCCACAACCGGATAGGGCAACCGACAGTGAGGCTAGGTGAAACGGGATGAGATCGAGGGCCCTGCGGAAGTCGCCACGGAGGTGATGCGTCCTTGTCCGTCGCCAGGCACCTCACTCCGGAGGCGGGATGGATCTTCCGAATCACGCATCGAGACAACGTACCGTGGATTCTCGACCATGGCCTCCACTGCAGTACTTCGCTGACTCGCGACCCGGACTTCGTCACCATCGGCAACCAAGAGCTGATCGACAAGCGCTCGGAGCGCATTGTGCCGACACCGCCAGGCGGAAGGCTGGGCGACTATATCCCGTTCTACATCACTCCCTTCTCGCCGATGTTCTTCAAGATCCATACGGGCCACGGGGGCATCCAGCGGCGCTCCAACACCGAGATCGTCATTCTCAGATCGTCCCTGGACCTGCTCGGCATACATGCGGTCCGCTTCCTGATCAGCGATCGGCACGCCTTCCCTCGAGGCCGCCCGTTTCTCGAGTGAGCTGGACGACTTGGCGTGGATTCCGTGGGATGACTTGCAGCAACGGCAGTTCCAGAGGGATCCCGATCGTCCCGACAAATTCGACCACTATCAAGCGGAAGCTCTCGCGCATGAACACGTGCCCGTGGTGGCTCTCGACTCGATCATCTGCTACACTCGCGATGTCCAGAAGATGGTCGACCGAGCGGCCATGGAACGGGGGTTGGAGATGAGGATACTCGCAGACTCCCGCTGGTACTTCTTATGATCCGGTTCGCCCAGGGGAACCTGCTCGATGCCGACGTGGAGGCCGTCGTGAATACGGTCAACACAGTCGGCATCATGGGTAAGGGCATCGCGCTGATGTTCAAGGAAGCGTTCCCTGAGAACTTCAGGCTCTACGCGGCAGCGTGCAGGCGGGGCGACGTCAAGACCGGCAGGATGTTCGTCACCGAGCGCAACGGCCTCGCGGGTCCCCGTTGGATCATCAACTTTCCCACCAAGAAGCACTGGCGCAACCGAACGCGGATCGAGTGGATCGAAGAGGGGCTCGAGGATCTTGTGCGGGTGATTCGAGAGCTCGGCGTACGCTCAGTGGCGATCCCTCCTCTCGGCTGTGGCCAAGGCGGCCTGCAGTGGTCAGAGGTGCGGCCTCGGATCGTGAAAGCGCTCTCGGAGCTCGAAACCGTCGATACTGTCATATACGAGCCGACGCCCAGGTATCAGAACGTGGCCAAGAAGACAGGCGTGGAGAAGCTGACTCCGGCGCGAGCGCTGATCGCAGAGCTCGTCCGCCGTTACTGGGTACTCGGGATCGAGTGCTCCGTGCTCGAGATTCAGAAGCTCGCCTGGTTTCTTCAGCGAGCGATCGAGCGGCTGGACGTAGAGAATCCTCTCCAACTTCGATTCACAGCCGACAGGTATGGTCCCTATGCCGACAACCTACGTCATCTGGTGAATAACCTGGACGGCAGCTACTTGCACTGTGACCGCAGACTAGCCGACGCTCGTCCGTCGGACCTTATCTGGTTCGATGAAGCGAAGACGAAGCGAGTGGAGCTCTTTCTTCGAACCGAAGTCCGCAGAGAGCAGGTCGCCGCTTTGGACGCTACCTCCGAAATCATCGAGGGATTCCAGTCACCGCACGGAATGGAACTTCTAGCGACGGTGGACTGGCTGCTGGTCGAGGCGAACTGCAAGCCCACACCCCAGGCTATCCGCGAATGCCTGAGGAGCTGGCCGGGCGGAACGGAAGCGGCGAGCCGCAAGCTAGCGCTGTTCGACGACCGTCTCATCAGCCTCGCTATTGAACGACTTGCTACCACGCTGGCCTAGTAACAGGTCGCCAAGGGGTCGTGACCTAGGGTTGACATCTTGTATCTTGACGTCTGCTAGGTCGAGAGCCTTCTTCGGTCAGCGCCGTGGACCTCCTCGGGATTCATCAGCGAAAGCCGCAGGGGTGTGCGCGTTAGCCTTTCTGGTCCTCATCAGCTGTCAGCGAACGCAGGAGGACCTCTACGAATGGCACCGCCACGAAGGCTTTGACATCATCGAGAATCTCGAAGTAGCCGAGCACAGCTGGAAGCTTCTCGAAGAGCAGCCGGAGAGACTCCTGTGGGGGTGGCGCGTCGTCTTGACCAATGTAAGTTCCAACGAGATCTGTATCGAAGCGCTCGAGTACAGGATCAGGGATGCGGATGGGTTTCTCCTGGCCGAGTCTTCCGCCGCAAAGCGAGTAGAGGTCTGGACGAAGGAACCGATACTGACTTCGGATGAGCTAGCTCTACCCAAGTGGGCAGTCCGAGCGCAGCGTAACCTGAAGGCTGAGCCGAAAGACGTCGTTGGCTGGATCCCGTCTAGGAACCAGCGGACGTTCCAGTCTGGGAACGACCTGAGGCTGTCCGCTCTAGCGAGGTTGCCTCAGGCGATCGGCGAGGTGACGGTCAAGCCTTGCGACCCCAGCTGGATTCGGCCCAGAGAAGAGAGCAACTAGCAGATAGAAGGACCGCCTCTTTTTCGCTTGCTCATAGTGTCTGCGTTCGCTGGTGTTCATGCCCCGGGCGGAGATTGGAAGCGCCCAGCCCGGGCTCATTCGTTTCTGCTCCGTTCCCTGGTGGTAGTCCTCGAGATCCACGTCTGTGGCGTACTTCGTGGCAGCGCTGGCGGTTCACCCTTCGGTCGGGATCTCGATCTCCTCCGGCGGGACGATCACGACCTTTCCCTCGCGCGACACGGCGATCGGTTGGCCCAGGAGCTTGTGGCGGCGGATCGCCTCACGGACCGCCTCACGCATGGCGCGTCCCGGCAGGTCGGTGGCGAGGACCGCCGCGACGTCCTTCCCGGATTCATGGCTCATGTCCCAGCCTGCCTTTCCATTCGGCCCCAAGCCTCGGCGTTCGTGACGCCGTCGGTCGACTCGCCTCTGCCGAACGCGATCAAGCGCGGCAAGCCGGTCTCTTCGGAGGAGTTGTCGTAGACCTGCCAACTGGTCGTCAGCGGTCGGTAGAGATCGAAGAAGTTCCGGATCCCGGAACGGTACCGGCGCCGCACCGCGTCCTCCGGGATCGCGTGGCCGCCGGCGCGCACCCGATACTTTACCCGCGCGACCGCGAGCTCCGGGCTGTCGAGCCACAGGAACACGACGTGAAAGCGGTAGCCGTCGGCCAGGAGCTCCGAGATCCGGCGGGCGTAGGCGCGACCGGCGAGGGTCGTCTCGAAGGCGAAGCTCGCGCGGCGTCCCGCGAGCTCGTCGAGCCGCTCGAGCATGACCCGACCCGCTTCGAAGGCGGCTCCCTCGGGGTCGAGCCCGGAGAGCCCCTGGGCGATCAGGTCGGCGTTGACGAAGGTGGAGAGGCCCAGGCTCTCGCGGAGGAGGGCCGGCCCCACCGTGGACTTGCCGGCTCCGTTCGGCCCCGCGAGCGCGACGACGTCGGGAGGCGGACGGGGGCTCATCGGGCGGTCGCCCGGGGGTCGATGACTTCGAGCCCCTCCGCCGTGGCGGCTCTGACGAGGCGGTCGTCGGCGGCCGCGAACCCGGTCTCCAGGCCCGCGTCTCGGAGGGCGAGGGCGCTGGCGAGGTGGACCGCGTCCGCTCCACGTAGTGGGTGATCGCCCACAAGCTGCGGGATGCGGGCGGCGAGAGCTGGCTGGAATGCCACCACGATCACGCTCTGCCAGTCCCGCTCGAACCGTCCGACCAGCTCGCCGTGCTCGTCCGGGGTGAGGAAGTCTTCCCGGAGGCGGCGGCCGAAGGTGGCGTAGATCTCGGCGTACGCGAGGACCGAGGCGGCCAGGCGGCTGGTGCGTGCGTGCTTGGCCATCGAAGCGCTTCCGGCCTCCTCGATGTAGAGCTTGACGAGTGCGCTCGTGTCGACGAACAGGATCACCGACGATCCTCGAGGACCATCGCCGAGGCGGTCTTCCCGCGCGCCGGGATCCGGCGCCCGGTGAACGCCTTGTCCGCCGGAGCGTTGGGCAGGACGAGCAGGTCCCGGGCCGCGAGCTGCCGGAGCCGGGAGTCTTCATCGAGCTTCGGAGCCTCCTCGAACGGCACGATAGCGGCCACGGCCTTCTTGCCCCGCATCACGATGAGATGCTCGCCTCCCTCGACCCGCCGCAGGTAGGCCGAGAGTCCGTCCTTGAGCTTGCGGGTGCTTACCGTCGTCATCTTCTTCCTCCGTGGCCATTGTAGCCACGTTCACCGGAGTCGACAAGGGGTCAGCAGCCACCGCCCTCCTCGTCGCCTGGTCCACCGAGAGGGAAGACGAGGGCGGGATCGTGATCCGGATCCTCGGTGCGCGACGAGCGACCGCCAAGGAGCACGAGGTCTATGAGTCGTCGACAGCAAGGCCCTGAGGAGATGCCGTCCGAGGTGTCCGGGCTCGGAGGGTGGCGACCGGCGCGCCGCCGAGTCGACGTCACGGCCGCGGGCGTGCCGACCCGGCGAGTCACCATCCGGCTCGACGAGGACGTCGTCGCGATCTTCAAGGCCGAGGCCTTCGCGGGCGGGCTTCCGTATCAGGTGGCGATCAACCAGGCGCTGCGCGACTATCTGCGCGACCGGGAGCGTTCGGGACGGCGTCGCGCCGCGGAGATCGTGCTCGAAGCGCTGGAGGACGAGGCGGTGCGCGAGAAGCTCCGCCTCATTCGCTGAGGATCACGCGAAGCATGCGGGAGGCCGCTCGACCAGTGCGCTCGTGTCCACGAACAGGATCACCGACGATCCTCGAGGACCATCTCCGAGGCGGTCTTCCCGCGCGCCGGGATCCGGCGCCCGGTGAACGCTCGTTCTGCCCGACGCTCCGCCGGACAAGGCCCTATCGTTCGTTCCGGCTCATCTCTCAGGTCGGCATGCTGGCACCGGACCTTCGTTCCTCGTCGCCGGGCTACTCGATCGCGGCGAGTGTGGGCATCTCCTCGATCTCGCTCCCGAGGTCCCGCTCGGCTCGCCAGAGGTCGTGTCGCCGCTGAAGGTTGAGCCAGAGCGTCGGACCGTTGCCGAGGAGCTTGCCGAGGCGCAGCGCCATCGCCGGCGTCACCGGCTGCTTCTCCCCCTGGATGTCGTACAGCGTCTGGCGCGAGATGCCGAGAAGCCGCGCGATCTCGGCCTTGGGGCGGCCGAGTGCGGGAAGGACGTCCTCACGGAGGAGCTCTCCGGGATGCATCGGCGGCAGCCCCCGCCTCACCGGCTTCGTGCCCATCGTTTCTGCTCCGTTCCCTAGTGGTAGTCCTCGAGATCCACGTCCGTGGCGTCTGTCCGAATCCAGCCGAACGTGATCCGCCAGTTGCCGCTGACGTCGACGGCATACCGTCCCTGTCAACCGCACGGGAAGGCCCCGGTGTCCTGGATCGGCTGGAACGGCCGCCCCTCCTCGCTGTGGTAGATCTCGGACTCCTGGTTTTGCGTGTCGTACACGTCCAGGATGACGTCGAGGTCGGTGAGACCCGCGGCGAAGACCCAGTAGTGACCGTTCACCGCGCAGCCGTCCAGCACCTTGACCAGGACTTCCACGTTGGTCTCGCGGAAGAACCAGAAGTACCCGGTGTCCGGCGTGATCTCGATCTGCCGCCCGCGGCCGTAGATGGCCGGAGCCGGTCGTGACCGGCTCCACAAGGCGCGCACCCGGAACCGGTTGCCGGCACCGAGGCACATCTTCTCCCCGGTCTCGGTGCACGAGGTCGGCGGGCTCGTCTGCGACGAGGCGCGGGCGCCGATGATGGAGAGCTCACCCTGCGGGTCGCGATGCCGCCAGCCGGCGACGAACGCCGTGTCGAGGCCGCCTCTCCCGTAGAGGCCGGCGTCCGGGGTGAGCGGAACACCGGTGCCGAGGACGTGGGCGCTGCTGATCAGATAGCCGCCGCCCTCCAGGGGCTGGGCAAAGGCGTCCAGGCGCTGCGCGAGCACGTGGCGCGGCTCGTCGAGCGGGTAGGCGGTCCACACCAGGAGGAAGACGTCGTCGGCGCCGTCCACCGCCGGCGTCGAGGCCCTGTCGTACGAAGGAGGCTCGGCGAGGAGGGCGGCGCCGTCGCGGAGCACCTGGAAGCGGACCGCGGGGACGCCCGCAGGCGCCGGATCGACATCGGTCCAGGCGACGAGGAACGTCCCCTGGGCGCTGGCGGCGACCGCCGGCTCGCGGCGCTGGAAGGTGGCGGAGCGCGGCGCGGCGAAGGCGTCCCCGACCGCGCACTCCGGGGCCGCAAGGTCGGTCACCCGGCACATGCCGATGCCCTCACCCGCCCCGCCGAGACGGCTCTCCCAGACGAAGACCGTCTCGTCGGGACCGGCCGCCACCCGCGGCCAGGCGACCTCCGCCGACGTCGGTCCGTCGACGCGGAAGGCGGGGCCGAGGGGGGAGCCGTCCGCGGCCAGGCGACGGCCCAGGATCTCGATCCCGGCGCCTTCGGCATCGCCGGAGCCCCGGTGCTCGAAGGCGACCACGAGCTCGCCCGCCGGGGTCACCGCCACGTCGGGGTGGGCGAAGACCTCTCCCGCCGCCGCAGCGACGAGGCGCTTCGGGCCCAGGGGAAGGCCGAAGAAGTCGTAGATGCGCAGAGCGACCCGTCGCGTGCCGTCGGCCGCCGGCTCCGACCACACCACCACCAGCTCCTCCCCGGCTCCCACCGCGACGCGGGGCGGCGAGTCGGGCACCGAGGCACCGACGTCGAGGAGGACCGGCGGCGTCGGCGGCTGCTGCCCCGGCGTGTAGTGGCTGAGGCAGAAGCCCGGTTGCGGACACTCCCCCCGCCACACGAAAGCCGTCTCGCCCTCCCCCTGGACCGCCACTGCGGGGGAGGCCAGCTCCACCGCAGACCGATAGTCGACGAGGAAGCTGATCTGGAAGCTGGGATCGGCGGCCGCCGGAGCGGCGGCCAGGATCGCCAGCAGGAGGATCGGCGAAACCGTGGCGCGAAGGCGAAACGGCCAGGTGGTGGCGAGCGGTTTCACGGCACCGAGACTACCGCGGCCGGTTCAGGGATAGGGGCTCGCCTTGGGGATAGAAAGTCGCTGCGAAGCTCGAGATCGAACCATAGAATCGATGAGCGAGGGTCGTCCTCGACAAAGCCTCGCATACCGAACGCCCTCATCTCGATGTAGGCCGGACCCCGAGCGACCACAGCCGTAGCGTAGTATTCAGCCTGCGCCGTCGTCGCCCTCAGATCGCACGTCGATCTCCTCCGGCGGGATCCACACGACCTTGCCCCCGCGGGAGACGGCGATCGGCAGGCCCAGGAGCTTGTGGCGGCGGATCGCCTCCTGGACCGCCTCGCGCATGACGCGCTCGGGCTCGTCGGTTCCGAGGATCGCCGCGATGTCCTTGGGTGCCTCACGGTTCACGTCGAGCCTCTCTTTCGATCCGGGACCAGGCCTGGGCATCGATCACAGCATCCGAGGCCTCGCCTCTGCCGAGCGCGATCAAGCGTATCCGAGCGGCGCGCTCGGAGGAGTTGTCGTACACCTGCCACGTCGTCCGACGTGACCTCCCTCGTCAGGACGCCAGGGCATGGATGTCCTCCCGCTCCAGGGTCGAGGATCTTGGTCCCGGGGGCCTCAGCTTCCGAGCGCGCGCAGGAGCCGCGCGGTGGTGTACCGCTTGACGGCTTGGCCCTCTAAGCCCCGGTCGTTCGACCAGAGCGGGAGTTTTAAAGTCCAGGCGAGAGCCAGCGCGTGGGCGTCTTCGGGATCGCGCTCGCGAAGCTGCTGGAGGGCCTCGGGCAGCCGCTCCGCGTATTCGGATTCGGAGTGGAGGACGACGGGCAGCAGTCGCCACTGGAGCTGGACCAGGTCTTCGGGGAGGCCGTACTTGGCGGCGAGGCGAGGCAGGTACTCCTCGACCTCCTCGCCGTTGAACCGGGTCGCGTGTACCGCGACGTCGTGGTCCTCGATGACGCGGAGGGCGGCCTTGCCGACCACGGCGGAGAGGAGCACGTTGGCGTCAGCGACGACGGCGGCGATGGGCACGGAAGTCCTCCGCGATCTCCTGCTCGCCGACACCCCGAAGCTCGAGGAGGCGCGAAAGGTGGCTCCCGAGCACCGCCGCCAGCTCCCGCCGGAGGTCGTCCGGCACCCGCGAGGCATCCTCCAGGGGCAGATACAGGCCCGACACCTTGCCGTGACGGGTCAGGAGCACCGGCTCGTCGCCGGAGACGAAACGGGTGAGGTGGGCTCTGAAGTCGCGAACTCCTGCCATGCGCATGATCTCGTCCTCCGGGAACGAGAGTAGGCCGGCACTCAATCTGTGTCAAGAGTTACGTACACACAGCGCGATCAGGATCGTCAACGGCCTCGGTGGCGGCGAGTTCCGCTACTCTTTCTCCCGTGACGGGCCCGAGTCGCAACGCCCCCTGCCCCTGCGGGAGCGGGAGGAAGTACAAGCACTGCTGCATGCGCGAGCGGCGGGAGGAGTCGGCCGCCGACGTCGAGGCCTCCGCCGTCCGCACGGCGCTGGAGCACCTGCTGAGCCGCCACCGGCGCGCGGTCGACGAGGCGCTCGGAGGGTTCTTCGAGTGCATCGAGGGCGGGTTCGAGCTGCCCGAGGATCTCGATCCGGGGCTCGTCACGATGCTCGAGATCAACCAGTTCGAATGGCTCCTCGCCGAGGCGGAGATCCGGGTCGCAGGGCGGTGGACGAGCGCCTACGAGATCCTGACCGGGCCCGGCGGCCCAGCACTGACGTTCCCCGAGCGGGAGGCGCTTCGCGAGCTGGCCGAGCGGCCGCTCCGGTTCTACGAGGTGCTCGCCGTCCACCGGGGCGAGTCCGTGGTCGTCCGCGACGCCGTCACCCGCGGGGCGGCGCCCGTCCCGGTCCAGGAGCGGAGCGCTACCGAGTCGCTCGTCCCGGGGGACGTCGTCGGCTGGCGGCTGGTGCGCCGGCAGCGGGACGGGGCGTGGATCGGGAGCGGCGCCATCTACCCGCTCCCCCGGCTCGACCTGCAGCCCCTCCGGGAGGAGATCCGGGAGATCGAGGAGTCGTGGGCGCCCGAGGACGTCCCGAGCCTGGTCAGCGACGTCGTGGTCGCCGCCTGGCTGCGCCGGCTCGATCCCGCGCTGCCGGAGCTGGTGGACGCCGGCACCGGCGAGCGGATCCTGCTGACGACGGATCACTACCGGGTCGAGGACCGCTCCGCGCTGCTCGACGCCCTGGCCGCCGAGGACGACGTCGAGGGGGATCCCGAACGGGGGTGGTCCCGCGTCGATCGGGGCGCCGACCGCGTGCTCTGGAGCCTGACCCTCGAAGGCGACCGGCTCGAGGTCTTCGGCCGCACCGAGGGACTTGCGAACGAGAGCCGCCGCTGGCTCGAGGATGTCGCCGGACCGGCCGTGCGCCACCGGGTGCGCGAGCACGTCGACCCCGCGAGCCCGAAGGCCCGCGAGCGGAGCCGCCAGACGGCGAGCGACCGGGTCGCGGTGCCGCCGGAGGTCCACCAGGAGCTGATCGAGCACGCCTACGCCGGCTGGGCCGACCAGCCGATCCCGGCCCTCGAAGACCTGACGCCGCGGAAGGCCATCGAGGCGGAGCCGGGACGGGAGCGGGTCGTCGAGCTCCTTCTCAGCTACGAGCACCACGAGCGCCGGCAGGCGGCCGCCGAGGGACGCGAACCGGCGAGCTTCGAGTTCCTCTGGAGCGAGCTGGCGCTCGAGCGTCCGGGCTGAGCCGGCGCTCGAGTCCTTGGCGGCTCTCCGGCGAAAGCCCGTGGCCGCGTCGAGCCGGAAGGCCTTGGCACGAAGGGCAGCGGCTCGACCGAGGCCTACCGCCGCTCACCGTCCCAGGGTCCGCCGGACGAGCGCCTCGAACTCACGGAACCGCTCGTGCTCCCCGAGGGCGTCTGCGAACTGCCGGACGAGCTCGCGCACCCGGTCGAGGTCGATCTGGTCGCCGTGGAGCACGAGGAGCCGCTCGACGTCTTCTTGGTCGCGCGGCCGCCAGGCGACGGCCTTGTAGACGATCAGGTCTTCCGGCCGGGCGACGGAGATGGGGACGCCGCCGAAGTCGACGGTTTCGGCGCGGAGGATCGCTTCGCGTTCGAACGGCAGCCATCCGACGCTGACCTCGAGCGGCGTGCCGCTCGGCGTGTGCACGAGGAGGAGGACCTGCCGGCGGCGGGCGAACTCCTCGGCCTCGGGGATGCGCGGCCGGATGTCCTGTGCCGCGAGGGACGTGAAGAGTTCCTCGAGGGCGACGCTCTCGCCCCAGACGGTCGCGTCGATGTCGACCGTCAACCGCGGGACGCCGCGTGCGATGACGGCGATCCCGCCGAGGATCATCGACGGGGCGTCCAGGTCTTCGAGCGCCCGCTGCAGCGCGGCGAGTGCTTCCAGAACGCCCGTGGCGGGAGGCCCCGTCACCGCGGTGGGCCGAGGGCCTCTCTCAGGCGCGCCCAGCGCTCTCGTGCGACCTCGTCCTCGCGGCGGCGGATCTCGTCCTCGGGGACGGGCCAGCCGAAGCGCTCGCCGGCGAGGGCGATCAGGTCGAGGGCGGCGCGGACGGGGTCGCGGGCGTAGGCGCCGTCGCGGGCCGCTCGCCGCTCCCGCTCCCCCGCGGCGCGCTGGTTCTCCACCCAGCGGCGGAGGTCGTCCGGGCTCGCTCGCTCGCCGTCGCCCATGATCCCGTGACGCTATCAGGAGCGCGGGGCGGCATTTTCAGCGCGTCTCATCCATGGGAGCCTCGTGTTCGCCGCTCGGCCGGAGGCGGCGGTCGCGGATCCGGGCCTCGGGCGACGCGGGCTGGAGATCGAGCGAGGTGCTCGACCTCCGGGGCTGCGATAATCAGTTCCATGGACCTGCGTCCCCGCGTGTCGCTCGCCGTCCTCGGAGCCTTGCTCCTCGCCGCGGCACCCGCGGTCGCCGAGGCCGAGCTTTCTCCTCCCGCGACCGAGCACCTCGAGCGGCTGGCCGAGGCGTTCCACCTCTGGGACGACGTCTACGCGAGCAGTGATGGCCGCCGCCTCCCCGGCCGGGTGGATCGGCACCTCCTCCGGTGCCGGCTCGTCGTGCGGGAACCGGGGCGGCGCGTGCTTCGACTTGCGGCGGTCGACCAGGGCGGAGATCACCATCGCCTAATCCGCCGCGAACAGCTCCAGGAACTTCGACGCCAGCGGGCTCTTTTCGATCTCAGCCACGTGCAGACGATTGCCCCAGTGAAGGCCGTCGGTGTTGCCGAGCGCGACCAGCGTCAGGCCTTTTCCCGGCACCTTCAGAAGAAAGCCGGCGTAGGCATCGGGCCACCAGCCGCCGTGCCACACGAGCTTTTGGCCACGCCATGGCTGTACCCACCAGCCGTAGGCGTAGGAGGCAGGCTCACCGTCGGCATCCGTCGGCGGCATCCACATCGTTTCACGCAGCTCGGGCGAGAGGATGCGGCCTTCATCCAGCGCGATGGAATACAGCGCGAGCTCGCGCGCGCTGGCGATGATGCCGCTACTGGCGTTCATCTCCGGGTTCGGCAGCACGGAGGGCGCGAGGTTGTCGGACTCTTCCGGCGCGTGACGGAACGGCGGGGCGAGCAGTCGCCGCGCATCGCCGGCCTCGGCATCGCGCCACCCGGCGGCGGTGTTCTCGAGCCCTGCCTTGTCGATGACGTAGCGCCGCACCCAGTAGGTGAACGGCTTGTCGGTCTGTTCCTCGACCCAGTTCGACAGGCGCCCGTAGACGATCGGGTTGTAGAGAAAATTGCTCCCCGGCTCGCCGAGCACGCGCATTTTCAGGACGTCGCGGAGTGTGATCTTCGCCGAGCAGTCGATCTTGGGCGGGGTGTAGCCGTCATCCAGGGTCACGCCACCGCGAAAGACGATGCCGCTGTTCGTGAGCCAGTCGCAGCGCCCCTGCCAGTCGCTGAGCGTGGTGAAGTCGGCATCGAGGTCGATGATGCCGTCGGCGTCCATCGCCAGCAGCGTCGCGGCACTGAAGGTCTTGGTGATGGAGGCGACCAGGTAGCTGGTATCCGGCGTGGTGGGTTCCTCGGCATCATGGTCCTGCCAGCCGATTCCCTCGATGGCGACGATCCTGCCATCCTTGACGATCGCATAGGACATGCTGAGCACGGTGTGTTCGAGCCGGTGCTCGCGAGCGAATGCGTCGAATTCCGCGAGCTTCGATTGCAGCTCGTCGGCCGGCACCGCGGCCGGCATTGCTGTAAACAGCAAACGAGCGGCAAGGATCAGGATTGGATGTGGCATCAGCTTTTCCCTCCGGGACCCGGGCACGAGGAGAGGATCACCGGAGACTCCGCGCGCCGCTCGAGGGCGAGCGCTCCCTTGCGGACCAGAGCGGAGGTCACCAGCGCGGCCACGGGCTTGCTGGCGGAGCCGGCTTGAAAGAGCGACTCCACGGTGGCTTCGTCGTCTCGATCCAGCGCCACGGTTCCCCACGCCGGGCCCAGGCCACCTGGAAGTCGTCGATCACGGCGAGGCCTTCGATGACTCGAGGGATGGGGAGTGCCTTTCGGCAGCTCAGGGTATCACCCCCGGTCGAGGGGCACCGAGCGTGCACCGGGTGGCGATCCTCATCTGCACCCCGCCTTCGCCCTCCACTGCCCGCTAGACTCCGGCCTTGATGTGTCGCCGTCGGATCGCCCTCAGCGCCCTCGCCCTGCTGCTCCTGGCGCCCGCGGCGCCGGGTGCGGCCGACGGCGACTTCGACCGCTTCCTCGTCGCCTACCGGACCGCCGAGCCAGCCGCGCGAGGGGCGCTGGCGGCGGAGTGGGCAGCGCGCCGGCAACGCTCCGGCGGGCTGCCGATCGCCGGCGAGGACGGCGACGTCGTCTTCCTCTACCTCGGCAGCGGCGAGGAGGACGGCGTGCGGCTGGTCGGCGACTTCCGCAGTCGCAGCTTCCACGATCCGTACTGGGGCGAGGAGGGTGTGGCGATGCAGGCGGCGGCGCCCGGCGGCGGCCTCTACTTCGCCCGCCTCGAGGTCCAGCCGGACGCCCGCCTCGACTACGCGTTCGCGATCGACGGCGAGCGGCGGCCCGACCCCCTCAATCCGCGCACGATCTTCAGCGGCGTCGGCGGCGGCACCGTCTCGGAGCTGGTGATGCCCGGCTACCGCTTCGATCCCGCCACCCGCCACGAGGAGGCGGTGCCGAGCGGTGCCCTGCACCCGGTCGACGAGCCCTGGGCCGAGCCGTCGGTGACGGTCTACCTGCCGCCGGGCTTCGACCGCGGCCGCCGCTATCCGGTGGTCTACACCGCCGACGGGAGCGCCTGGAAGGAGCACCTCGTCCTGCCGGCGACCCTCGACGCGCTGATCGCCGCGGGGCGGATCGAACCGCTCCTCGCGGTGATGATCGACTCCGCACCCGACCGGCACCGCTGGTACTCGTACGATCCCGCATTTCTCGCCTACCTGGAGCGTGTCGTGCGTTGGGTCGACGGCCGCTACCCGACGCGGGCCGAGCCGGCCTCGCGCCTCCACGCCGGAACCTCCGCCGGCGGCCGGGCGAGCGTCTACGCCGCGCTCGAGCGCCCGGATCTGTTCGCCAGGGCCGGCGCAATGTCGCCGTCGTTCCACGGTCCGCTTTCCTACTGGCAGCCGTGGTTCGCCGGCGAGCGGCCGCCGCCGGCCGGCCTCGAGCTGTGGCTGAGCGCCGGCACCTACGAGGGCGTCATCGCCGCCGAAGTCGAGGCGGCCGCCGAGCTCTTCCGCCGCTGGCACCTGCCGGTCACCACCGTGACCACCCACGAAGGACACAGCTTCGGCGCCTGGCGGAACCTGGTGGCGCGGATGCTCGAGCACTTCTTCCCCGCGAACCGCCCGCCGCGGTAGCCGGCGGCGGGTAGCGGGGACCCGAGGGCGCGAACCGGGTGTCTCACCAGATCACGTCGACGTCGTAGGCGGCGATCTTGGGATCGGCGGTCAGGATCGGCACGCGCTCTTCCTGGGCCTGGGCCACCAGCATGCGGTCGAACGGGTCGCGATGACGTAGGGGAAGCTCGGCGACGCGGGCACAGTGCTCGTGACCGATCGACAGCACCGTGACGCCCTGCTCGGTGACGAGGTCCGCATACAGGCGTGTTATGGGCCGCTCGAGGTCGAGCTTGCCGGTCGCCGCCTTGAGGGCGATCTCCCACGAGCTCGCCATGCTCCAGATGATGTCGTTCGACCCGTCTCCGAAGAGTGTGCGGGCCCGCCGGGACAACCGCGGGTCGTCGCGAAGCCACCACAGCATCGCGTGCGTGTCGGTGAGAAACCTCACGGTTCGAGCGGCTCCAGCCAGTCCTCGCCGATCTCGTCGTCGAAATCGTCGGCGATGTGCAGGCTGTCCCGCCAGGTCCCGGGGCGGCGCGCGGGCTCCGGCGGCGCCACCCGCACGAGGCGGGCGACCGGCTTGCCATACCGGGAGATCACCACCTCCTCGCCGGCTTCGACGAGGGTCAGCAGCCGCGAGAGCTGCGTCTTGGCCTCCTGGACGTTGAGAACGGCCATGGCGAGCGCAGAGTAAACCAGACCACTGACCAGGTCAAGAAGGACGCCGGTCCGACCTAAACCAGACCGAGCTCTCGCGCCTTCAGGGCCGCCCGCGTACGATCGGGGGCGTCCAGCTTCGCGAGGATGCTCGACACGTAGTTCCTCGGCCTCACGACCTCGTCGAGAATGAGCAGCGCGGTCGAGTGCATCTTCGGTACCACGACGGCGCGGCGCCGCACTCTGCTAGACTTACCGCTGGTAAGGAGATCTGCCCGGCAGGTGAGCGATGGCGACTGCCAAGATCACGAGCAAGGGCCAAGTCACGATTCCCCGGACGATCCGGGAGCATCTCCATGTGGCCGAGGGGGACCGGATCGACTTCCGGGTCGCCGAGGACGGGACGGTTCGCCTGGTCTCCCTGTCCCGCCCGGTCCGAGACCTCTTCGGGATGCTCCACCGGCCCGGCAGGAAGCCGGTGAGTGTGGAGGAGATGGACGAGGCGATCGCAGCGGGCAGGGAGGAGGCCGTCCGCCGGACCCGGACGCCTCGCTCGGGCACCTCGTGAAGGGTCTCGACACCAACGTCCTGGTGCGCTACGTGACGGCGGACGATCCCCAGCAAGCGGAGCTGGCGAGGGCCGCCATCGAAGGCGCGGAGGCCCGGGGCGAGCGGCTGTTCGTCAGTGGCATCGTGTTGTGCGAGCTCGTCTGGGTGCTCCGGGGCCGTGAGTACCGGTACGGCAAGGCCGAGGTGGTCGAAGCCCTGAAGGTCCTTCTCGACTCCTTCGCCTTCGAGATCGAGCAGCGGACCCTCGTCCGCCAGGCCGTCTCACGGTACCGGGCGGGCAGCGCCGACTTCGCCGACTACCTCCTCGGTCTCGTCCACCAGGACGCAGGCTGCGACGAGACGTGGACTTTCGAGAACCGCCTGGCGAAGGCGGAGGGGTTCGCGACCCTCCAGTGACCCGTCACTCGTGGAGAAGATCACCCATTCTGCGAGCGATCGAAGACGACCAGCGGCGCGCGCATCCCGGGGCAGCGAGCGTGGCGACGAGTCGCAGGGGAGGTCGCGGCGACGGCGACGAGGTCAAGCGCCATGAGAGGAGACTCATGCCGATGAGTCATCTGGCCTCATTGGTATGACCAAACGTCTTCAGGTGCTCGTCGAGAAGGACGAGCTGCGAGAGATCCGGCAGGTCGCCAAGGCGCATCCCGTCGGTCGGCTCGCCGACGGTGCTCGGAGATCCGCGACTACCGGACGCCGCGGGCCAGGACGACGTGGACCTCGCCGTCGCCCCCGAGATCGAGCGGCTGCTGACCCCCTCAGACTGAATCAGGACAGTACCTCGATGGCCCCATTCCGCAGGTCTTCGGCAAAGCGGCGGTGCCGATTCTGATATCTGGAGTATTCTCGAACGGCGAACGGGTCGCCGAGTCCGTCACGTGGGTGCCGCGGGACAACCGCTCCAAAGGGGTGTCGCGATGAAAAAGCACGGCTTGAATGCGGTGACGTGCGCGCTGCTGATGTCGCTGGCCGGCTGTGATGGCGAAAAGCTCATAGCGTTTCCGGACAAGCTGGGCACGTGGGTGGTGGGAGAAAGCGAGCATCGCGGGCCGGATCCGTTGACGCTCGATCGCACCGGCAGGGCGCCGGAATTCTTTCCCCTCGACGGCCGGCCTGCGCCGCCGCCGCTGGTCGCGGGCTGGGCCAACACGGTGCACCCGGGCGCCGATCCCTTGCCGCGCGACCTGCGCATCAGCCACATCTACCAGGGCCTCCTCCGCTTCGATCTGAACGATCCGCTGATTCGGGCACAGCTCGAGGATCCGGAGAAGGAACTCTACCGGGCCAGGCTAGTGCTCTACATGACTCTGCTCAAGAACCAGGCGATCGAAGGGGTGGGTCTCCAGCGCACCGAGATTCGCGTGATGCGGCGCGACTGGCCGGTCGGCTACCGTCTCGACCGCACCGACAGCGTGCTGGCGCTGTCGACTTCACCGAGCGATACTGTGGCGGGATTCCACCCGCCGGCCTCAGTGTCCGCCTTACCGGGCAGCACGACATCGGTAAGCATGGATTTCACCGACGTCGTGCGCTCGTGGATCGACGGCTCGCGCCCCAACCATGGCATCATGCTGCGGCCGGGCTACGCGCAGCTTGCCTGGAACAACGCCCAGCTGATCTACGCCTACGAGCCCGAACTGGAATTGACCTTCCACCCGCGCCGCTGACGTCCGGCGCGAGATGTGAACCTCCTCGGCCGGGTGTTCGGAGCGGTCACCGGCACCCCCTACGTGAGCGAGATCGCCGGCGCGGGAGCGGGGCGATGATCACCTGGGAGGTGGCCATGAGATCGATCCACTGCTCGAGGACCAAGCCGTCTACCTCGGCACCGACGCCGGCGAGCGCTGGTCCGTCGACGACTTCCGCGCCTTCGCCCAGCCCTACTTCGACCGCGGCCAGGGCTGGACCTACGTGCCGACGAGCCGCCATGTCGACCTCGACGAGGACCGCAGCACCGCCTGGTTCGACGAGATGCTGGAGAACGACTCCTACGGCACCACCCGCGGCACCGGCGGCCTGATGAAGACGCGGGACGGCTGGCGCATCGTCCAGTACCACCTGGCGATTCCGAT
>Ga0214468_1000208_pt1 | contig 18449 bp, 22 predicted proteins | sample RVTome_9_FD_187334 | JGI IMG/M metagenome (GOLD analysis project Ga0214468, IMG submission 187334) | Soil microbial communities from uranium-contaminated site in the Upper Colorado River Basin, Wyoming, United States - RVT155D38 HiSeq ...
GCCGGGCCGGGGCGGCTCGTTTGGGATCCGTTCGCCGGCTCGGGGACGACGCTCGTCGAGGCGAACGCCCTCGGCCTTCGTGCGGCGGGCTGCGACCTGAGCGCGTTCAACTGCCTCCTGGCGGGCGTGAAGACGGCGGCGTACGAGCCGCGCGAGCTCGCCGCCGACCTGGCCTGGCTCGCGGGCGCGAACGACATGGCGGAGCGTGCCGCCTCGCCGTACCTTGCCCGCTGGTTCGCGCCGGAGGCGCTCGCGGAGCTCTTCGCCTTCCGCGCGCGGATCACCGGAACGGCGTACCCGGATCTCTGGCGGGTGGTTCTCTCGCGGGCCGCGCGCTCGGCCCGGCTCGCCCGCCATGACGATCTCGACTTCCCGCGTGAGCCCGTCGGCGGCGAGTACTTCTGCCACAAGCACCGTCGCGTCTGCCGGCCCGTGGGCGAGGCGGGCAAGTTCTTGCGCCGCTACGCCCGGGACGCGGCGTGTCGCGTGCGCGAGTTCGGCGACCTGCGGACCGACGCGGCGGTCACCGTGCTCGAAGGCGACTCGCGCGAGGTCGATCCGCCCGGTCCCGTCGACCTCGTGTTCACCTCGCCGCCGTACCCGGGCCTCATCGACTACCACGAGCAGCACGCCTACGCCTTCGAGCTCCTCGGGCTCGAGCGGCGCGACCCGGACGAGATCGGCCGTGGCGTTCGCGGCTACTGCGAGGACGTCGCCGCGGTGTTGCGCCGCGGGCGGCGGGCGCTGCGGCGCGGCGGGCGGATCGTGATCGTCGTGAACGACTCGCGCGGCCTCTACGACGGGATCCTCGCCGCTGCGGGGCTCCGTCTCGAGGAGCGGATCCTCCGCGAGGTCAACCGCCGCACCGGCCGGCGGGCGGGCGCGTACTACGAAGAGATCTTGGTCGCCCGCCCGTAGATCCCGTCGCGGACGAGCGCGCACGAGCCCGGAATCCGCGTTTCCTCCACCTCCGTGACGTCGAACCCGGCCGCCGCAACGGCCGCGCGGGTGTCGCGGTTCAGGTGGCAGTTCCCGAAGAACCTCCGCTGGACGGGGTTGAGCCGGTCTTGCCAGCGTGCCACCCGGCCGTGCCCGCGGACGTGCTCCAGCAGGTTCAACGTGCCGCCCGGGCGCAGGACGCGGCGGATCTCCGCGAGGGCGCCGGCCTGGTCGGCGACCGAGCAGAGGACGAAGACCGAGACGACCGCGTCGAAGCTCTCGTCGGGGAACGGGAGCTCCTCGGCGTGCGCGTCCACGACCTCGACGGGCGCGGGTGCGCCCGCGATCTTGCCGTGGATGCGCGCGGCCATGCTCGGGTCGGGCTCGAGGGCGACGACGCGACCCGCATTCAGGTAGTGCTTCAGGCTGAAGCCGGTTCCCGCCCCGATCTCGAGCACGTCGCCCCCGAGCCGGGCGACGAGCGAGCGGCGGCGCCGGCCGATCTCGCTGCGCTCCTCGAAGCGGCCGAGGAGGTCGTAGAGGCGGCCGTTCACTCGGGCCGCGCGTCGCCCGCGCGACGCCCGAGCTCGTCGATCGACCCCTGGGCGGCGTCGAGCTTCGCCAGGCAGATCCGGTGGAGCTCCTCGCCGCGCTGCCAGAGCGCAAGCGCCTGCTCGAGGCCCGCGCGCCCGCTCTCGAGCTCGGCGACGATCTGCTCGAGCTCGGTGCGAGCCTCCTCGAAGGTCGGCTCGGCCGCCCGGCCGGTCTCGCTCACCGGGTCTCCTCGACGACGGCGCCGAAGCCGCCTTCCGCAAGCTGGACGTCCACGTGCTCGCCCGGCGCGAGCGCGGCGCCTCTGCGGACGACCGCGTCGCCGGCGCGCACGATCGCGTAGCCCCGGCCGAGCGTCGCCTCCGGCGACAGCGCGCGGAGCCGTCCGGCGAGCCCGTCGAGGTCGGCCCGCTTCCGCTCGACGAGCGCAGCGGGTGCGCGGGCGAGGCGGGCGGCGTGCGCGTCGAGCCGCTCGCGGGCCCGCGCGACCGTCCGCCGGCCCTCGCGTCCGAGCGCGACGTGCAGCTGCGCCAGGCGCTCACTGGAGCGCGCGGCCGTCCGCGCCGTCTCTCGTGCGAGCGCCGAGCGGAGGGATGCGAGCCGCGCCCGCAGCTCGCCCTCGTCGGGCACGACGAGCCGGGCCGCCGCGGTCGGCGTCGAGGCGCGCGCGTCGGCGGCGAGGTCGCAGAGCGGCGTGTCCTGCTCGTGCCCCACCGCCGAGACGACCGGCACGGCGCAGGCGGCGACCGCGCGGACGACGCGCTCGTCGCTGAAGGGAAGGAGGTCCTCGAAGCTCCCCCCGCCGCGCGAGACGACGATCACGTCGACGCCCGGCTCCCCGGCGAGCGCGGCGAGACCCGCGACGATCGCGCGCGGCGCGCCCGGCCCCTGCACGGCGGTCTCCGCGACGACCACGCGAGCGGCCGGGAAGCGCGCCTGCACGGCGGTCACGAAGTCCCGCTTCGCGGCCGCCTCGGCGCCGGTCAGGAGGCCGATCCGCCGGGGGAAGACCGGCAGCGGCCGGGAGCGCGCGAAGAGCCCTTCGGAGGCGAGCGTCCGCTTCAGCCGCTCGATCCCGGCGAGGAGCGCACCGAGACCCTGCGCCTCGAGCGACAGCGCCCTCAGCCGGAACGTCCCGCGCGCCGAGAAGAGCTCCGGCCGGCCGAAGACGTGCACGGTCGCGCCGTCCGCGAGGTCGAGCCCGAGCGCGTCGAACGTCCCGCGCGGCATCGAGACCGGCAGGCACGTGCCGTCGGCCGGGTCCTTCAGCGTGAAGAAGACGCTCTGCCAGCCGGCCTGGCGGCGGAGCTCCGTGATCTCGCCCTCGACCCAGACGGTCGGGAGCCGCTGGAGCCACGACGCGACGCCGCGGTTGAACGCGGACACCGGATAGACCTTGCGGTCGCCGTACAGCACGGGTTCCGGCCGCACGCGGCCAATCTACCCGCCCGGCGTCGCCGCGCTCGGAGGGTTCTAGAGCAGGATCTCGGCTGCGAGCTCGGGAGTGCAGCCTCGCTCGGCCACGAGCGTCACGGCCTCGTGCAGGTCGGCGCCGCTGCGCGCGAGCCGCTCGGCGAGCGGCAGCGGGTAGCCGGCCTCGGCGAGGACGTGGAGCCGCCAGCTCTCGACCTTCGCTCGCTCGTCGATCCCGGTCTCGAGTGTGGTGGTCGTCTCGTCCATCAGATCTTCCATGCCGCGGGAGGTTCGTCCTTATCCCGACGATCCCTTCTGGAAAAAGTTGCTGAGAACCGTCCGCCTGCCCAAACCACCCTAGAGGTCCGCCGTTCGGATCGACTGCTCGAGCTGCTGCAGGCGCGTGGCGACCTGGGTCTCGATCTGCTCCTCGAACTCGGCGATTCGGCGCTCCGCGCGGGCGAGTGCCTCCTCGAGGCGCTCGTTCACCGCGTCCACGCGCTCCGCGGCGACGTCGTGCTGGCTCTCGGCCGTCCGCGCGCTCTCCGTCACGCGGCGCTCCAGCCGCGCGGCGGTCGCCTGGGCGGCGTCGGCGATCCGGTCGGCGATCTCCTTCTCCGCCTGCCGGGTGAACTGCTCGATCGACTTGTCGAGCTCGTTCGAAAGCCGCTGCGCGGACTTCTCGCGCGACTTGCGGATCTGCGCGTCGAAGCGGCGCTCGGCATCCTCGCTCAGGCGGGACGCGGAGCGGTCGAGCAGCCGCTCGAGGTTCTCGCGCTGGCGCCGCTCCACCTCGGAGAAGGTGCTGGTGATGCGGGCGACCGCCTCCGCCTCCTCCCGCTCGCCGTGCTCGCGGAGGTCCTTCTCCTGGTCCCGCAGGCGCTTCGTCAGGTCGGCGAGCGCACGGCGCCGCTCGTCGGCGTGTGTCTCCATCTCCCCGCGCCCCTCCTCGAGGATCTCGCGCCCGACCTTCTGCAGCTCGGCGCGCAGCCGGGCGAGCGCGGTCTGCTGCTCCTCGGAGATCGTGCGCAGGAACTCGGAGTCCGCGGCGAGCCGGGCCTCGTACGCCTTGATCGCGTCGCTCTGGCGCTGCGCGAGCTCGTTCAGGCGCGTCTCGAGCGCCCGCTGGCCGCGGTCGAGGTCGGCCGCCCACGCGGCGAGGCGCTGCTCGAGTCGCTCCTGGACCTGCTCGATCGACTTCGCGAGCTCGGCGCGCGCCCCGTCCGCCTGGCGCGCGACGAGGTCGCGTCGCTCGAGGGCAAGCTTGCGCTCCTGCTTGGAGAGCTCGTGGTTCGCGTTCGCGCGCTCGCGGGAGAGCATCTGCTCGAGCTCCGTCGCCCGGATGCGGGCGTGCTCCTCGAGCTGCTCCTCGATTCTCCTGTGCCCGGCGGCCAGGAGCCGGTCCTCCTCGCGGAGCCGCTCGAGGGCCTGTGCGAGCACGTAAAGGCCGGCCTCCGCGATCGCCGCCGCCGCGAGGCCGCCCGCGGCGAGCACGGTGACCCACCGCTCCACGAACGGATCGTCGTAGTTCAGCCCGACCGCTGCGATCGCAACACCCGTAGCGGCGATGAGGGCCGCGGTCGCCCAGAGCAGCGGCCTTGCACCGACGCGTCCGGCGAGGAGCGCGACGGCCGAGGCGAGGACGACGAGGAACCCAGCGACGAAAACGACCTCGAAGGCGGTCTCCATCCAGGGCATCGTACGGCGTCTAGAACCAGAGCGAGAACGGAGCGTCGCTCCCGTGCGGGCCGACTCGCCGGTCCCGGAGCCACTGGAGCGCGACGCGACCGACGTCGGCCGCGAGGGTGTCCGAGGCGGCGCCGGCGATGCCCGGGGTCCATGTCATGACGACGACGACCGCCGCTCCCGTGCGGGCGTAGACGAGACCGGCGTCGTGGCGCGCGTTCGTGACCCAGCCGCCCTTGTGCGGGACGACGGCGCCGGAGCCCGCGTGGCGGTCGAGCTTCCCGCGGTCGGCCGAGTGCGCGAGGATCCAGAGGAGGTACCGCGCGTCCGCGGGCGCGAACGACCCGTTCAGCGCGAGCAGGGGGCCGTCGCCGGCCGCGGCCTGGTGCAGCCAGCGGTAGAGGCGGGCGAGATCCCACGCGGATGTGTGCTTCCCGCCGGCCGGCGGCTGCTCGTCGATCCGGATCGGAATCGTCGCCGGGCCGGCGACGATCTCGATCGCGAAGCCCTCGAAGAGCCGCGAGTCCTTCAGTCCGAGCGTGGAGAAGAGCTCGGAGACCTCCTGCGCGCCGCCCGTTTCCGACCCGCCGATCCAGCGCAGGAGCTCGTTCGCGGCGAAGTTGGACGAGTTGACGAGCATGTCGCGGATGAGCGCGTCGAGCGCCGCGCCCGGGGACGGGCGCTCCGCGAGGATCCGGAGCGTCTCGACGGCGATGGCCGTCTTCACCGTCGACGCGGCGGGGAAGCGCGCCGCGGCGTTCCATGCGGCGCCCGCGCCGGTCTGGACGTTCTCGACGTAGATCGCGGCGATCCCCGGGAAGCGGTCGGCGAGACGCCGCAGGCGCGTCTCGAGGCGGCGGTCGAGCGCCGCCGGACGCGCGGCCGGCTCGGGATCCGGCAGCCCGAGCACGGGCCCGACGGTCGTGAGCGAGCTGTTGCCGAGCGCGTCCTCGGCCCGCACCTCGACGGTCGTGTCGCGCGGCGGGAGCGTGACGAGGAGCTCGAAGCGCGCGCCCTTCACGCGGGCCGCTCCGCGCTCGACGCCCTCGACGAGCACGACGACGCGGTGCGTGCCGGGCGCCACGGTCCCGGCGATGCGGCCGAACGACGCTTCGCTCGGCGCGGGCTCGACGATCGCGGGCCGGTCGAGCTCGGCGGGGAGCTGCGGTTCGAGCGCGAGCGCCATCAGGCCGTCCTCAGCCCGACGAGGGCGAGCGCGAGGGCGACGACGGCCGCCGAAAGCAGGCGCAGCGCCTTTTCCTCCGCCTCGATCAGCGTGGCCGTCGTGACCGGCTCGGTCGTTCCGTCGCGCCGCTCGAGCCGGCCGTCGACGCGCACGACCCGGCGGCGGACATCGCGTACCTGGGTCGAGAGGCGGCGCTGGGCGAGGCTGAGGAGGAACGCGAAGGCGGCCGCGAGGAGCGCCGGTAGCCCGATCCGCTCCGCGGTCGCGAACGCGCCCGTGAGGACGGGGAACGAGCCCCAGGCGAGCGCGAACTGCATATCGCCGTGCAGCCGCCCGCCCCAGAGCTCCGAGCTGTAGCCGACCACTGCCACCGCGCCTGCCACGACGAAAAGCAGGATCCACGGGCTGACCGTGAACGCGCCGTAGAGCCCGATCGCGACCGCGCCCGCAAGCGACGCCGCGGCGAGCGTGACGAGGATCCAACCGGGGATCTGCGTCCCTAGCGGACGGCCGTGGAGCTCGTCGAGCGCGTGCGCGGCGATCCCGACCGCGAGGAAGAACGCGGCGAGCGCGGGGAGGATCCTCCCGGCCTCGAGCTCTCCGGCGACGGCCGCGCCGATCGCCACGTAGCTCAGATGCCAGGCCGTGTACGGAAGATGGAGGAGCGTCACGTAGTCGCGCACGCCGCCGGGCGCGAGCGCGTAGAAGGCGGGGCGTGCGTCTTCAGGCACGGCGTCCCCAGACGACGATCCCGCCTCCGAGACTCAGACGCCGGGCGCGGGCGTCGGGGACGCCGGCCGCCCGCCAGTCGGCGAGCTGGCGTTCGAGCGGGTAGCGCGCGTAGAAGGACGGGATGCTGTCGCGGAGCACCCGGCCGACCTCGCGCCAGCCCGGCGAGACGAGGCCGCCCAGGAGCGGAAGGCCGACGCCGACGTATGCGCGCCAGGCCCCCTGTGCGAGCGCGTTTGGAGGCACGCCGAAGTCGAGCGACGCCATCGTGCCGCCGGGCCGCACGACCCGGACGAGCTCCCTGATCGCCGCGCCCGGATCGGCGACGTAGCGCAGGAGGTAGGCGGTTGTGAGGGCGGCGAACTCGCCGTCGTCAAACGGAAGTCGCTCCGCGCGGCCGGTCTCGAGCCTGATCCTGTGCGCAAGCCCCGCGGCCTCGACGCGGCGCCGGCCCTCGTTGAGCATCGGCGCGCTCTGGTCGATCCCGACGACGCGGCAGCCGTGCCGGCGCGCGAGGGCGAGCGAGACGGCCGCGGTGCCGCACGCGACGTCGCAGACGGTGTCCTCCGGCCCGGCGGCGATGCGCTCCACGAGGAAACGGCGCCAGCGCGCGTCCTGTCCGAACGAGAGTAGGAAGGCGTAGCGGTCGTACGTCTCGGCGAGGGGGGCGAACAGCTCCTCGGCGAGCCGGTTCGGCTCCCGGACGGTCTCCATCACGTGGCTATTGTCTCTCGGATGCCCCTCGCTGACGAGATCGATGCCGCGCGGATCGCCGCACACGGCTTCGCGGAGGACGGCGAGGAGCTCGTCGGCGTCGTCCCCGCCGAGCCGGCGAGCGGCGAGCGCGTGTACCTCTGCGCGTTCTCGTGCGGCGAGGAGCGGCGCTGGCTCGCGGTGGACGGGGGCGGCCGGCCGGTGGGCGACCGGCGGCTCGTGCGCGACGCGGCGGCGATCGCCGCGCTCTGCGAGCTCGCGGAGGAGAGCGCGGGCGGCGGCGACGTGGGCGAGCTCCGGACGCGGCTCGTCGAGCTCCGGCTGACGGAGAATCCGGAGGGGATCGAGGACGCCGAGGTCGCGGCCGCCGAGCTCCAGGCGGCGATCCTCGAGCCGCCTCGCGTCGCCAGCCCGGGGTATCTCGACGACATCGGTGTCGCCGCGACGACGCTCGAGCGGGCGCTCGGCGGGCACGGCTCGCCGTTCGCGGAGGCGATGAAGGTCGGCATGGGGGCGGCGGAGGAGCTCGCCGTCGAGATCGAGCGCGGCTACAAGGTCGCGCTCGCGTAGATCATCGAGAAGGGAGACACGATGGAAGGCGGATTCGGCTTTCCGTTCGGCGGCGACCCGGACGACCTCATGCGGTCGCTCCGCGAGTTCGCCGAGAAGCAGACGGAGGCGATGCAGGAGTCGCAGCGCGAGCAGTTCGCGACGCTCACGTTGAACACGGCGGTCGAGCTGACCGGGGCGGCGCTCTCGCAGGTTCAGCTCACAGGGCCGCCGGACGAGCAGGCGATCGCGATGCGTGACGCGATGCGGGTGCTCTTCCCGGAGGCAGTCGCGCTCGTGTCGGCCGCGCGCCAGGGGTTCATGCGGGAAGGCTAGGCGCCGCGCGCCGCGGTGGGGCGGTTTCGGCCGGCGGCTCCGAGCCTAGACTGCGCCCGTGACGCTGATCGACCGTGCGCTCGTCCAGATGCTTCCCGCCGTGCCGCGGCCGGTGGTGCAACGGCTCTCCGCCCGCTACATCGCGGGGCCGGCGCTCGACGATGCCGTGCGTGTCGTCCAGGACCTGAACGGGCGCGGGCGCATGGCGACGATCGACGTCCTCGGCGAGGAGGTGACGACGCGCGAGGAGGCGCTCCTGCTCGTGGACGAGTACCGGCGCGTCTTCGACGCGATTCGCGACCTCGGGCTCGACTCGAACGTGAGCGTGAAGCCGACCGGGCTCGGGCTGACCATCGATCGCGAGGTCTGCCGGGAGAACGTCGCCGAGATCGTCCGCTGCGCGGCGGAGCGTGACAGCTTCGTGCGGATCGACATGGAGGACGCGACGACGACCTCGGACACGCTCGACGTCTACCGGGAGCTGCGCGGCGAGGGCCTCGACCGGGTGGGCGTCGTCCTGCAGGCGCGGCTGCGCCGCACGCTCGACGATGTCGCGGCGCTCGCGGATCTCGGCCCGAACGTGCGGCTCTGCAAGGGGATCTACCTCGAGCCGCCGGACATCGCGTACGAGGACTTCGACGAGATCCGCGCGAGCTTCGTCGCGGCGCTGCGGGGGCTCCTCGACGCCGGGGCCTACGTGGCCGTCGCAACCCATGACGACTGGCTCGTCGACCGCGCGCTCGAGCTGCTCGACGAACGCGGGCTGGGGCCGGAGGAGTACGAGTTCCAGATGTTGCTCGGCGTGCGCGAGGAGCTCGGCGACGCGCTCGTCCGCGACGGTCACCGCCTCCGGATCTACGTCCCGTACGGCCGCCGGTGGTACGAGTACTCGATGCGCCGGCTCCAGGAGAATCCGCGAATCGCGACGTACGTGGCGCTCGACACGGTGAACCGCCTCCTGCCGGGCAAGCGCTTGGTGCCCGCGTAGGTCGTGTCCCCGGCGGGCACTGTCCCGTGCCTGGCACCGGACAATGGCTGGCTTGGGCGTGTACGCCTCGGTCAGGCGCGAATCGCGTAGCCGCCGTCGACGACGACGACCTGGCCGCGGATCATGTCCGCCTCCGGCGAGGCGAGGAACGCCACGACGGACGCAACGTCGTCGGGCTCCGTGAGCCGCCCCGCAGGCGTCCGGTCGCGGAATTCGCGGAGCATCCGCTCCCGGTCCGAGAAGAACTCGAGCGCGCCGGTGTCCACGAGCCCGGCGGAGACCGCGTTCACGCGGATCCCGCGCGGCGCGAGCTCGACGGCGAGGTAGCGGACGAGCGACTCGAGCGCGGCCTTCGACGTCCCGACGAGCAGGTAGTCGTCGAGCACGCGCTCGCCGCCGAGGCTCGAGATCGCGACGATCGAGCTCCCCGGCCGCATCGCGGGCGCCGCGTGGCGGGCGAGCGTGAGGAGCGCGCGGGCGTTCGCGTTGAGCGTCCAGTCCCAGTGCTTTTCCGTCAGCTCCTCGAACGGGCGGATCACGCCGGTCGCGGCGTTCGAGACGAGCACGTCGAGCGGGCCCGCGTCGGCGACGAGCTGCGCGGCCTTCTCGGGGTCGCCGACGTTGCCGCGGAGCGTGAGCGTCTCCGTGCCGCGCGCGCGGAGCTCGGCTGCCGTCTCATCGGCGGCGCGGTCGTTGCGGAGGTAGCTGATGGCGACGCGCGCCGCGCCCAGGTCGGCGAAGCGGAGGGCGATCCCCTTGCCGATCCCGCGCGAGCCGCCCGTCACGAGGACGGACTTGCCCTCGAACTGCCTCACGGGCGCGGGGGAAGCGGCTCCCAGGCGGGCGCCGAGCTCGGCAGGCGTGCCCGGCCGGGCCGGTCGCCCTCGTCCGGGCCCTCCTCCGCCTTGGACGACGCGTGCGCGAGGCGGTCGAGCAGCTCGATCTTCTCGTCGGCGTAGCGGCGCACGGGGTGGTCGTCCGGCAGGTCGCGGACGAGCGCCTGCACGCGAGCCCGGATCTGGTACGCGAAGTGCGGCGTCGCGGGGCCGACGAGGTAGTCGATGTCGTCGAGAGCGGGCTCGGCCATCGGCGCGACTCTACCGCTCCGCTGGGCCCCGCCGCGCGGGCGCTATCGTCGGCGCGCCGTGCGCCACCGGATCCCCGCCGGCGTCCTCCTCCTCGCGACGGTGCTCTTCTGGAGCTTCAACTTCACCGTCTGCAACTTCACTTACCGCCCCTATGCACCTGGCTCACCGCCCCTTTCCCCTAGCGCATCGGCAAGGCGGGCAATCTCTGCCCGCGAATCAGGGTCTCGAGTTCAGGGCGGTGCATCGCGAGCTGTTCGCCCGTCACGCTGGGTGGACTGGCAGGTCGACCTCGGCGAGTTCGGCGCGTTCGGCTGGTGTGATCGCAAACGCCGCCCCCGGTTCGGCGCCGATCACGAGTACGACCGTGTTGTCTTCCTCGGCGATCGCTGATCGCCGTGTGGCAACGTCGCAAGCGCTCACGAACGTGCCGGCCGGAGCGTCAATCGTCACGCCATCGACTTCGAATCGTGCCCGGCCGGAGTGGACGAAATACAGCTCCTGGTGTTGCTCGTCCTCAGGATCTGCGTGGTCGTGTTCGCCAATGATGCGATCGCCGGCTCGCGCTGCGGTGTAGCCGTTGATGCCGAATGCCGTGATCCCGAAGTAGTTGCGAATCGGATGCCAGCTTGCCTCGGTGTGGGCAACCGTTGCTGCAGGCATGTCTGCGAGCATGCCGTGGATGGGCATGAACGGGCCTCCGTGATTGTTGGGAACATCCATCAAACCACGGTTGTCGGTGTGCGACCGCGCGGGCAAGTTCGAGAACTGTCTTCTGCATTCCCCGAAAGACGGTAGAGGCACACCGGGCACCCCTCGTTCGGTTCGGGGCACCGCATTGGATGTGTGAGGATCGCTTCCGCCATCTCCGGCGAGACTGCCGCGGCAAAGCCCAGGACCGCGAAAGTCAGGGGTGTCGGGGTCGTATGCCTTGCGCGGTCTTGGTGCGCAAATCCATGGTGATCGCGCTGTTCGCGCTCGGCGGATTCTGGACGGCGGCCGTGGCAGCCCACGGCCTACTCGGCCGGCAGAAGGGGACGCTCGCGGCGCGTCTGGCGAAGGAGCTACAGACGGGCCTCGAGTCGAGACAAGGTGCGCCACGCAAGCGACCGGAGTGATCTTCGCGACGCGGCCTACACAATTCGTCCAGTGGGGGCTTCGCGTCAACGAGCTACTGCGCGAGGCGGCGCCGCACCAAGCAGTGGAGCTGCCCGACGGCGCGCCATGGGCGTTGCAAAGGGAAGGAGAGGGTGCTGGAGATCATGGACGAGCGCCTACGCGCACACCCGCGCTCCTTGCCATGGCTGGCAACGCCGGAAGCCACAGCCCCGCGCTCCCATAGGCTGCAAACCCTGTGCGCCAGCGGATTCCAGCCGATGTCCTGCTCCTCGCGACGGTCCTGTTCTGGAGTTTTAACTTCACTGTCGTCAAGTACGCCCTCACGAACGGCTGGGAGCCGCTCTCGTACTCCTCCGTCCGCTTCGCGATCGGGGCCGTGCTCTTCTCGGCGTTCACCTTCGGGCGCGAGCACACGCTGCGCGTCCGGCGCGAGGACGTCGGGCTCCTCCTCGCGGCCGCGGCGCTCGGCATCTGGCTGAACCAGGTGAGCTTCTCGTACGCCGTCCGGTTCACGACGGCGGCGACGGTCGCGCTCGTCTTCGGGACCCTCCCGATCTTCGTCGCCCTGATCGCCCGTGCGTTCGGCCAGCGGCTGCACCTCCGGCACTGGCTCGCGGCGCTCATCTCGTTCGCCGGCGTGGGACTCGTCGCGGCCGGAGGCGCCGGCGGGCTGGGCGGAGACGTGGGCGGGATCCTCCTCGCGCTCGTCGCGTGCGTCACCTGGGCCGCGTACTCGGTCGCCATGGGCCCGCTCATGCGGCGCTACTCGCCCTACCGGATCAGCGCGTTCGTCCTGCTCGTGGGGATGGTGCCGCTCCTGCTCTCGGCCTCGAGGCAGCTCCTCGAGCAGGACTGGGCGTCGCTCGGCGCGCTTGCGTGGGCGGCGTTTTTCTACAGCCTCTTCTTCTCGCTCGTGTTCACGAACATCATGTGGTTCACGGCGATCGACCGCGTCGGGGCGGCACGCGCCTCGCTCTACGCGAACCTGCAGCCCTTCCTCGGCGCGTTCTTCGCGCTCGTCGTGCTCTCGGAGGAGATGACGCCGCTCCAGTTCGCGGGCGGGTTCGTGATCGGCGCCGGGATCATGCTCGCGCGGGCCACGCGCTCGCCGGCACCTGGTCCCGATTAGGTTTAGGGCATGAGCCCGCGCACGCTCGTCGTCGACTTCGACGGCACCGTCACCGAGCAGGACCTCCTGGACGAGATCGCCCAGACCTTCGGGGACGGCGACGTCTACCGCGAGGTGGACGAGGGGCTCGACCGCGGACGCCTCTCGCTGCGCGAGGTGATCAGGCGCGAGTTCGAGCCCGTACGCGCGCCGCTCGACGAGGTCGTCGAGTACGCGCTCGAGAACACCCGCGTGCGGCCCGGGTTCCGCGAGCTCGTCGAGCGCGCACGGGCGGAGGGCTGGCGCTTCGTGATCGTCTCGAGCGGCTTCCACGAGCTCATCGAGCCGATCCTCGAGCGCGAGGGGGTCGACGTCGAGCTGCGCGCGAACCGTGTCGATCCGCGGCCGGAGGGCTGGCAGGTCCACTGGAGCTACGGCGAGGACTGCGGGACGTGCGGCGAGTCGTGCAAGCGCGCGACCGTGGACGCGCTCGCGAACGGCGGCGAGGTCGTCTATGTCGGCGACGGGTACTCCGACCGCTGCGCCGCGGAGGACGCCGACCGGGTGTTCGCGCGACGCGGGCTCGCTCGCTGGCTCGAGGAGCGCGGCATTCCGTTCGAGCCGTTCGAGGACTTCCACGACGTGTCACGCGCCCTGGAGAACGGCTCGTGAGCGCGCCCGAGGAGCCACTGGCCGACCGCGCGGCCGATCTCGACGCGGACGGGCTCGAGCTCGACCCCGAGACGATGCGCGAGCTCGGCTACCGCGTCGTCGACCTGCTCGTGGAGCGGATGGAGTCGCTCGACGAGTCCCGCGTGTGGCGCGGTGCGTCGCGGGCCGAGATGGAGTCCCGCCTCCGCGAGCCGCCGCCCAACGGGCCGACCGATTTCGACGAGCTGCTCGGCCGGTTGGAGAAGGATGTGCTCCCGTTCACGGGCCAGCACGATCATCCGCGCTTCTTCGGCTACATCCCGAGCTCGCCCACGTGGCCGGGCGTCCTCGGCGACTTCCTCGCGAGCGGGGTGAACATCTTCGCCGGGACGTGGCTGCAGTCGGCGGGCGCGAGCACGGTCGAACTCGTCGTGATCGACTGGTTCCGCCAGTGGCTCGGGTACGGGGGGCAGGCGTCGGGGATCCTCCTCCCCGGCGGCTCGCTCGCGAACCTGACCGCGCTTGCGTGTGCGCGCGAGGCGAAGGCGGGCGGACGGGCGGCGAGCGCCGTCGTCTACGTGACGCCGCAGGGCCATTCGTCGGTCACCCGCGCGCTGCATGTGCTCGGCTTCGAGTCGGGCCAGGTGCGCTCCGTCCCGGTCGACGAGCGGCTGCGGATGCGCCCGGACGCGCTGGCGGCGGCGATGGAGACGGACGTCCGGGCGGGACTGCGCCCGTTCTTCGTCGTCGCCAACGCAGGGGCGACCAACACGGGCGCGATCGATCCGCTGCTCGAGCTCGCGGCGGTGTGCGCCGAGCAGGACGCGTGGTTTCACGTGGACGCCGCGTACGGCGGATTCGCGATCCTCACCGAGCGCGGCCGGGAGTGGCTGGCCGGGATCGACCAGGCCGACTCGGTCACACTCGACCCGCACAAGTGGCTCTACCAGCCGTACGAATGCGGCTGCCTGGTCGTGCGGAACGGGCCGCTGCTCTCGCAGGCGTTCCACATCCTGCCGGACTACCTCCAGGACACGGCGGTCGGCGGGGTCGAGGTGAACTTCGCCGACCGGGGGCTGCAGCTCACGCGGTCGGCGCGGGCGCTCAAGGTGTGGCTCTCGCTCCACCACTTCGGCGTCGACGCGTTTCGGGCTGCGATCGACCGCACGCTCGACCTGGCCGTCTTCGCGGAGGAGCGCGTGCAGGCGTCGGACGAGCTCGAGCTGCTCTCGCCGGCCTCGCTCGGGATCGTGTGCTTCCGGCGGCGGCCAGCGGGCATCGAAGGCGAGCGGGAGCTCGAGGCGTTGAACGCCGACCTGGCGCGGCGGTTGGCCGAGAGCGGGGAGGGGCTCGTGTCGTCGACGCGGGTGGACGCGCGGTTCGCGCTCCGGATCTGCGTGCTCGGCCACCGGTCGCGCGCTGCAGACGTGGAGCAGGTGCTCGCGTGGCTCGAGTCCGCGCCGGCCGAGCCGAAGAGTTAGACGCGCCCGCGCGCGTCTGACTCCGGGCCCGACCCTCCCGCCTGCCACGCCCAGCGTAACCCTGCCAAGCGCACGTGTCTGTCACGGATCGCGCCGGATGTGTGACGGTTTCTCCCGTGCGCGTCCCGATGCCGCAGCCGTTCGACTTCGACCTGACGACCGAGCGGTTCCGGCTCTTCGGTCACGACCCGGCGAACGTCTGGGCGGACGGGCGGCTCCACCGCGTGCTCGGCGGGCGGGAGGCGGCGGTCGGGCCCGTGCCCGGCGGCGCCGAGGTCTCGCCGGGCGATCCGGCGCTCGCCGGGCCGGTGCGGCGGCTGCTCGGGGCGGACTTCGACCTCGCTGCCTTCACACGGTTCGCGGCGACCGAGGATCCGGTCCTCGCGCGGCTCGTCGCCGAGTTACCCGGCCTGCGGCCCGCGCTCGTCCCCGACCCGTGGGAGGCGCTCGTCACCGCGATCACCGCGCAACAGGTCTCGCTCCGCGCCGCGTCGGCGATCCGCGCACGCTTTGTCGAGGCTCTCGGGGAGCGGCACGAGCGCGCCTGGGCGTTCCCTGCCCGCGAGCGCGTCGCGCGCGAGCGGCCCGAGACGCTGCGGGCCCTCGGGTTCTCGACCCGGAAGGCGGAATATGCGATCGCGCTCGCCCGTGCGCCCCTCGACCTCGACGGGCTCGGGGCTCTCCCGGACGACGAGGTGAGGGCCGCGCTCACATCGCTCCCCGGCCTCGGCGAATGGACCGCCGACTGGTTTCTCGCGCGCCACCTCGGCCGACCCCGCGCCTGGCCTGCCGGCGACCTCGCGCTCCGCAAGGCCGTGTCCGCGTTCTACCTCGGCGGCCGCGAGGCGAGCATCGCCGAGACACGCGTGGTCGGCGACCGGTTGGGCGGGCACGCGAACGTTGCCGCCCACACGCTCCTCGTGGGGCTGCGTAGGCTCCCGGCATGACGCTGCGCATCCGGATCGACGATCCGCCGACCGAGGAGCGCCTCCGCGACGTCGTCGAGCGCGCCCAAGCCGAGGGCGCGACCGAGATCGTGATCGAGACGAGCCACGAGGCGGGCGACGCCTGGATCCGCGCCGGGTTCAGCGAGCTCTCGCGCGTCCTCTCCGCGCCCGTCGAGGCGCTCGAGACGCACCTCGGGGGCACGCGTGAGTCGAGCTTCGGCTCGATCCACGTCCAGTCCGACGACGTCGACGCGGTCGTCCGCGCCGTGCGCCAGTTCGTCCCGCGGCTCCCTGGTGGCTCGACCGGCAGCGTCGTTCTGCCGCCGCGCGACGGCTGGACATCCGTCTACGACGAGCTGACCGACCGCGAGCCGGAGATGCTGCGTCGCCTCGCGCGCGAGCTCTCCGATCGGATGGGCGCGTTCGTCGTCGCGATCGGGGCCGAGGAGGGAGCGGTCGTCCGCTACGTCGCGCTCGAGCGCGGCCGCGTCGTGGACGAGTATCTGTCCGTCCCGGAGTTCTACGGGCCGCTCCCGCCGGGTGAGGTGATCGCGCTCGGGGCAAACCCGCGGCTCATGTCGCGGCTGACGGGCGCGGACACGGAGGCCGTTCGAGCGACCGCCCGGACGGCCAAGAGCCCTGCCGAGCTGCCTCCGGCCCGCGAGCTCCTCGGCGAGCTCGCCCGCGTCTTCGCCCTTCCCGGCGCCGGGCACGCCTACGAGGCCGCCCGGGGTGAGCCCGGCGCGATCGACCTACCGCGCTAGCGCCGCGATCTCGGCATGGAGCGGCTCCGCGGCGCAGAGCGCCGGGCCGCCCGGTGTCCACCGCGAGCCGTCGAGCGCCGTCAGCAGCGCGCCCGCCTCGGCCACGATCGGCCGGAGCGCCCCGACGTCCCAAAGGGCGAGCCGCGCGGCGTCCACCATCGCGTCCGCGGAGCCGCGCGCGACGAGCATGTGGCCCCAGAAGTCGCCGAGGCCGCGGTCGCGCCCCGCGCCGCGGACGAGCCGCAGGAGGAGCTCCTCGTGCTCCGGCAGGAAGTCCGCGAACGCGCCGAAGAGGACGAGCGCATCGGCGAGCGGCGGCGCGGGCCGAACGTGGATCGACTCGCCGTTCAGCCGGGCGCCGAGCCCGCGCGCGGCCGCGTACGTCTCGCCGAGCGCGGGCGCCTCGACCACGCCGAGGACCGGCTCGCCGTCCACGGCGAGCGCGACGAGCGTCGCCCACACCGGCACCCCGTCCACGTAGTTGTGCGTCCCGTCGATCGGGTCGAGGATCCACGTCGGCGCGCCGTCTGTCGCCGGTCCGCCGTCCGCGCGCAGCAAGCCCTCCTCCTCGCCGTGCACGTTGTGGTCGGGGAACCGCTCCGCGATCGCCTCGCGGAGCCTCCGCTCGGCTGCCTCGTCGGCCTCCGTCACCCAGGTGCCGTCTGCCTTGCGCCGCGCGCCGACCGCGCCGCGGAAGCGCTCCAGCGCGAGTGCGCCCGCCGCCCCTGCGGCCTCCTGCGCGAACGCGAGCTCGGCCTCCCAGGTCACCTGACCCGCCGGAGCAGCTCGTCCTCGACCGCGGCCGGGTCGAGCCCGCGCGCGGCCAGCAGCAGGTACGTGTGGAACCAGAGGTCGGCGACCTCCTCGACGAGCCGCTCGTCGCTCTCCGCGAGCGCGGCGGTGACCGTCTCGACCGCCTCCTCGCCGACCTTGCGCGCGGCCACGGCGACGCCGCCGTCGAGCACCGACGTGACGTACGAGCCCTCCGGCCGCTCCCGCGCGCGCTCGGCGACGCGGCGCCAGAGCCACGGCGCGAAGCACGAGACGGCACCCGTGTGGCACGCGGGCCCGGCCGGACGCACGCGCAGGACGAACGCGTCGCCGTCGCAGTCGTCCCGCAGCTCCTCGACCGCCAGCGTGTTCCCGGACGTCTCGCCCTTCCGCCAGAGCCGCTGCCGGGAGCGGCTCCAGAAGTGGGCCTCGCCGGTCTCGCGCGTGAGCCGCTCCGCCTCCTCGTCCATCCACGCGAGCATGAGCACGCGGCCGGTCTCCGCGTCCTGGACGATCGCCGCGCGCAGCTCAGGCTGCATCGCGAAGCGGGACGCCGCGCGCCCGGAGCTCGGCGCGCAGCGAGCGGAGCCGCGCGGGGTTCTCGTGCAAGATCGACGCGAGGAGTGCGGCCTGTGCGACCTCGAGCGCCTCGGCCACGTGCGCGGTCGCGCCCGCGCCGCCGGAGGCGATCACCGGCACGGAGACCGCGTCGGCGACGCGCCGCGTCAGCTCGAGGTCGTAGCCGTCGCGCGTCCCGTCCGCGTCGATCGACGTAAGGAGGATCTCGCCGGCGCCGCGCTCCTCGGCCTCGCGGGCCCACTCCTCCGCGCGCCGGCCGGTCGGCTCGCCGCCCGCACGGGAGAAGACCTCGCCGCCCGCCGCGTCGACCGCGACGACGACCGCCTGCGACCCGAGCCGTGCCGCCAGTTCCTCGACGAGCGGCGGTCGCGCGAGCGCCGCCGAGTTCACCGACACGCGGTCCGCGCCCGCCTCGAGCAGCGCCGCGCCGTCCTCGACCGTCCGCACGCCGCCGCCGACCGTGAACGAGATCGCGACCGCGTCCGCCACGCGCGCGACGAGGTCCCGGAGCGCACCACGACCGGCGACCGTCGCCTCGACGTCGAGGAAGACGAGCTCGTCCGCGCCCGCGTCGGAGTACGCGGCCGCCAGCTCCACCGGGTCGCCGACGTCTCGGAGGCCCCTGAAACGGACGCCCTTGACGACGCGGCCGCCGGCGACGTCGAGGCACGGGATCAGGCGGGGGAGAGGCATCGCTCCAGGTAGCGCGCCCCGGCGGGGCCGCTCTTCTCCGGGTGGAACTGGACCCCGAGGAAGCTCCCCGCGCGCACCTCGGCGACGATTCCCTCGGAGGTCGCGGTCCCCGCCGGCGTCTCGGCCGCGTACGAGTGCGCGAAGTAGAACGCCTCTCTG
>Ga0214468_1000209_pt1 | contig 18445 bp, 14 predicted proteins | sample RVTome_9_FD_187334 | JGI IMG/M metagenome (GOLD analysis project Ga0214468, IMG submission 187334) | Soil microbial communities from uranium-contaminated site in the Upper Colorado River Basin, Wyoming, United States - RVT155D38 HiSeq ...
GTTGCCGTCGTTGTCGTCCATCCCGTGGCCCCACTCGTGGTCGAAGACCGCCGCGATCTCGCCGGTGTTCCGGCAGCCGCCGCCCGACGTGTAGAAGTTGATCGTCGAGCCGTCCCAGAACGCGTTGCAGTCCTGGTCGATGTTCATGTTCGCGGTGATCTGCGCCTGGAGCCACAGGTTGTCCGGCAGCCAGCCGCGGGCGATCTCCTTGATCCGGTTGACCTCGTAGAAGCCGCTCCGCGAGGCGTGGGTGTTGCCCGGCGAGCTCCCCGGCGGCACGGCGCAGTCGGTGCCGGGGCCGGAGCCGAGGTCGAGGTCGTCCGGGTCCGCCGCGTGCTCGTCGATCGGGCCGCAGTTGTCGTTCATCCGGACGTAGGGCCCGTCGAGGTGCGTGCGGACTCCCGTGCCGTCGGCGACGCAGGCGAGGTCGCCCCCCGAGTCGGTGAAGAAGAGCTCGCCGCCGTCGGTCGTCAGGTCGGCGAAGGGCATCGGGTAGCCGGGCTGCTCCTGCCCCTCGATGCCGATCCCGTCGTTCGACAGCGGGAAGACGCCGCCGCGGACGCTCTTGAGGTAGTGGTTCGCGTCGGTGAACGCGACGACGTCGCCCGAGTGGGCGTCGACGAGGACCTCCCACGAGGCGTTGTCGCCGGGGACGTGGGGCCCCATCGCCCAGACCAGGCGGTGGCCGAGCCCGCTGCCCACCGCGACCGCGGCAGGATCCTCGCCCACCGCCACCGGCACGAGCTCGAGCCGCGGCGCCCGCCACCAGCCGGCGAACGAGCGCTCGGCGTAGCTCTCCGCGACGGCCACCGCGGTCGCCTCGGAGACGGCCGGGGTCGTCGACATGCCGACCGCGCCCCAGTTGCGGGTTCCCATCAGCACCAGGTTGCCGTGGTTGACCGTAGCGGTGAGGAAGGCGCCGCGAACCTCGACCCCGTCCACCGCCTGGCGGACGTGGATCTGTACGACGTCGCCGCCGCCGACCGCGGTCAACGTGCGGGTGCCGAGCTCGTCGAGGAGGACGCGCAGCTCGGCCGCGTTCGCCGCCAGGTACGCGGCGAAGGCGCGCCAGGTCGCCTCCTCGAGCTGGTCGGTCGAGGCCGGCGCGGGCGTGCCGAGCGTGGCCCAGCTCAGCGCGTTCCCCGTCCCCGCGCCGGGGACGAGCGGCACCGACGGCATCAGCGTGCCCCAGCTCCCGGTCCGCCGGTCGACGAACGCGCGATCCCCGCCGATCCCCAGCGCGCCGAGGTCCGCCAGCCGCTCCAGCCCGAGCGCGCCGCCCAGCTCGTCGGCCCGCGTGTACTCCGAAGAGACGTACAGCCCGGGATCGCGGTACGCCTTGTCCGCCAGCGGCGAGCCGCCGTCCGGCGGCGCCACCGCGAAGGCCGACGCCGCGACCAGCAACGCCCCCAGGGTCCAACCGCTCTTCCAACCGATCCGATGTCGCATCGCCCTTCCTCCTCGTCCAGTCATCCCGGGTCCCGCAGAAAGTCGTCCATTCGAAGCAGCTCGCCGGACGACATGCCTCCGGCGCGAAACCAGGATGGCCTCCGCCGGCCCGGGGAGCCATGGGGAGAATCCCTCAGGAGGGAAGGTGAGATTCACCCAGAACGGAAGGGGTCGGCAGGGAGGACGGTCGAACGCCGAACGAGCCGCAGGCCTCAGTCAGGCGGTCAGCTCAGCCGGCGGAGCCAATCCCCGGGCGAGACCACCTCGACCTCGTCGACGTCCGGGTAGTGACGGGCGTTGCCGGTGACCAGCGCCTCCACCCGGCCCGCGACCGCCACCTCGACGAAGGGCATGTCATCCGGATCCGGAAGGAGGCGTGCGAGCGGCCGGGCGGCGACGTGCTCGGCCGCGGCGTCGATCCGGGCGAGGAGCGCGGCGACGTCGCGCGCGTCGAAGGGGAACCGCGTCCGCCCCAGGACCTCGCGGTACTCGGCGAGGATCCGGTCGTCGACCACGAGCGTCACCGCGCCGGCGAGGACCAGGTCGACGATGCGGCCCGGCGGACCGTGGGGCGAGAGCAGACCGGAGACGAGGACGTTCGGGTCGAGGACGATCCTCACCCGCGGTCCCGGCCGGCGCTCACGCCCCGCCGCTCGGCCCGCGCCGCCCGGATCTCCGCGTCGATCTCGTCCGGGCCGAGCCGGTCGAGCCCCGCCTCGGCAGCCCGCCGGCGCATCCGCGACACCGCGACCTCCGCCCGCGCCCGCCGCAGCGTTTCGAGGGTGACCTCGAGGTCCTCCTCCTCACCCAGCCCGATCAGCAGCCCCCGCGGCTTGCCGTTCGCCGTCAGGACCAGGTCCTCCTCCGCCAGCCGCTTCCAGACCGCCCCGGGGCGGTTGCGGATCTCCCGTACGCTGAGGAACTTCATGGGCAATATTGTAGCACGAACGGCTACGGCGCCCAGGTCGCCACAAAAACAACCGAGCTACGGCAGGGTCACTGCGACGTCGAAGGGCTCGGGCAGCACAGCGGCAGCGGCGCGAGCCGCGCGAGCTCGTCCTCCCAGCTCTCGTCGACGCTCTTGCCGGTCGCCGGGCAGATCGCCCGCTTCGCCCAGTCGTCGAGCCGCGCCTCGGTCCACGCATCGAGCTCCCCGAGGCCGTCCCACAGCCGGTGCGAGGGGTCCAGGCGCAGCCGCGACAGGCGGACCATCGCCTCGACCTTCCCCTTGGCCTCGGGCGCGCCGCCGGCGCAGGCGTCGATGTGGAAGCCCACCGCCCGAGCGTAGGCCCGGTACACCGGGTGGATCTCGCCCCACGCTCCGGTGCCGGCGACGATCGCCGTCTTCGGGTTGTCGATGCGGTTGACCGCCGCCACACCGGCCAGCTGGCGGTAGGCCGCGTTGCGGCAGGCGAGCCAGTCGAGCTGCGTCTTGCGCCGGCTCCATGCCACCGCCGGCTTGCGCGAGTGCGACAGCATCATCAGAAAGGCGCTCAGCGGCTCGGGGCCCGAGCCCAGCTCGGCCTACCTGCAGCCGCTTCCAGACTGCCCCGGGACGGTTCCTAAGCCCCCGCACTTACTGCCTTCCATTACTCCCTCCTGCAACGATACAATACATTTGTAGTTAGCACCTATATCTCTAGGTGGATATCCCTCTCAACGCATACTCGTCTATTACGATAGCTTATGCGTGAGCCGCCCGACTACCTACACGACGCGGAGCAACTGGCTCGCGACAGAACAAGTCAGCAGATCGAAGAGATTGAACTCCTTCTCTTTTCAGGCAAGCTAGTTCCCGTCCAGGGGCATCTAAGTCACTGATCTGGAAGGATTTAAAAGGCGCATCCGACTAGCTTTTCTGGCTGAAGTCGAGTAGGATCAAGGTGTTCAAGCCACTGATTCTAAACGGCTTAGCCAGAAAGAGGCCAACCGGATGCGCCGAAAAACGCGAGGTCAGTCGAGCTTCACCGACCCTTGGCTCAGCGCTGAGCCGGCCCAGGAGCTGGCGGCGATGAGCGCGCTTCTCGACGAAGATCCTACGGCCGCCGCCGCGGTGGAGCAAGACCTCGAGGCGGCGCGGCGGCGCCACGGCACGACGTGGAGCGCCGGCGGGCTCGGTGGCGAGCAGGTGCTGCGGGCGCTGGTGCTCAAGCAGATGCACGGCTTCAGCTACCGCGCCCTGGCCTTCCACCTGGCGGACTCGCGGACCTACCGCAGCTTCTGCCGGCTCGGCTGGCGCGACCCCGACCCTTCGAAGTCCGCGCTGGCCGCTGGCATCAAGGCCGTGCGGGCGGAGACCCTCGAGCGGATCCACCGCACGCTGCTCGCGACCGCGGCCGCGCACGGGATCGAGTCCGGCCGCAAGGTCCGCGTCGATGCGACCGTCGTGGAGTCGCTCATCCACCGGCCGGCCGACTCCGAGCTGCTGTGGGACGGCGTGCGGGTGCTGACGCGGCTGATGCGACGCGCCCGCCACCTGCTGGGCCCCCGCTGTCCCGGCTTCTCCAGCCGCCTACGACGGGCCAAGCGGCGCCGCCTCGGCGTGCTCGATGCGAAGAGCCGGCGGGATCGCCGCCGCGCCTACCAGGACCTGCTGCGCGTCACCGACGAGGTCGCCGGATGGGCTCGCCAGATCGAGCAGGCGCTCCAGCAGCATCGCGACGCCGATCCACGCCGCGTCACGCTGGCCGCCGAGCTCGACCGCTTCCTTCTCCTGACGCACCGGGTGATCGATCAGACCCGCCGCCGCGTCCTCGGCGGCGAGAGCGTCGCGGCCGGTGAGAAGGTGGTGTCGCTCTTCGAGGAGCACACCGACATCGTCCGCAAGGATCGCCGCGAAACCCTCTACGGGCACAAGATCTGTCTGACCAGCGGTGCCTCGTCGCTGATCCTCGATTGCGTCGTCCTCGCGGGCAATCCCGCCGACGCCTCGCTGGCCGAAACCATGATCGACCGCCAGATCGACCTCTACGGCCGGCCGCCGCGCCAAGCGGCCTTCGACGGCGGCTTCAGCTCCAGGGCCAACCTCGCCGGCCTGAAGAGCCGAGGGGTCAAGGATGTGGCTTTCTCCAAGCACCGGGGCCTCGAGGTCGGCGACATGGCCCGTAGCGGCTGGGTCTATCGGCGGCTCCGCCACTTCCGCGCCGGCATCGAGGGCATCATCTCGTGGCTCAAGCGCGTCTTCGGCCTCGACCGCTGCACCTGGCGCTCCCTCCCCTCCTTCCGCGCCTACGTCTGGAGCTCCATCCTCAGCTTCAACCTCCTCGTGCTCGCCCGCCACCTGCTGCTCTGACCCGACGGCAAGGTCGTCAAAGTAAACGTCCCCCAAGGTCGCGACCGGGCGGGAGCCATGGTCGAAATCCGCCGCGAACCCTCCAAGCCCACCGTCGGGCTGCCGAAGACCCCGCCCGACGAGATCACTCGCGCGCAGTGGGCCGCCGAACATCCTCCTACGCCTCAAGAATCGTGCGTTGCTGGACAGGAACAAGCTAGCCTCTCTCTATTCTCGGGCTCTTCCCAACCCCGTCTTGCGCCGACTTATTCGGTTGTTAGAAACAGATCATACGAATCTGAGACTTTCTCTTTCGTCGGCTGCGCGACTCTCCTATGTCTCGCCACAGCACCTGAACCGCCTCCTCAAAAGGGAACTGGGACTTAGCTTCAAAGGACTTTTGACTCGACGCAGACTTCTCGCCGCCGTCAATCTTCTGGCTTCTTACGATTTGAACATTGACCAGATCGCCTACCGCGCTGGGTTCGGCTCCCAGCGCACCCTTGAACGTGTCTCGAGCAGACTGTTGGGTCGAACTCCGTCCGAGGTGCGTCGCGACCTGTGCTCCTTTGATAGTACCGACTCGACTGACCCAGGTGTTCACCAGTGACCTCTCGAGGTTCAGAACTGGCGACTGCTGGCCCTCCTCGGGTGCCATCCTCCTTTCGACGACCGAACTTCCGCCAACTGCACGATCAGGAGAATCCCGATGAGAATACAGTCAACCATCTTGATGACGGGATGTATTGCCGTGACGACCATCGCGGCCCAAGCCGCCACGGTCGAAAAAGGCCCGGGTCAGACCACAGCTCTCGGACAGACAATTATAGGGGCCCAGCTCTTCACCCCCGGCGAGCCGACCGGCGGAGCCTACATTAATCCGACCGGCATCCTCATCGGGAGCACCTTTCACCTGTACGTTCAGGGGGGTCAGGATCAAGCGCATTGGTCCAGCACTCCATGGCCTGACTGCGTCGGTGATCAACTCCTTCTCTTCCGCACCTCGAATACAGCGTCGAATCTAGTCGCGGAGTTTCCAACAGGCACTGTCCGGCGGATCACACCCTGCCTCGGTGATTCACCGTCCCAGTATCCGCTTCATAGCTCCGATCCAGTCTTCGACGTCGATCACCACTGGACGCTAGGCAATGTCTTCTTTGCCGCCGGCCACTACCGCATCGTCAGCGCCGCCTCGAACTATCCGGAAGCATCCGAGTTCAGTGAACTCGTATGGGGACGCTCGAGCGATGGACTCAATTGGTACTGGGAGCCGTTCATCAAAAGCACGGCCGGATACAATATGCCAGAGGTGCTCCTCGAGTATTCGCATACCGGGTTCATTTGCGTTCCAGGCGGATCGTGTACTACCTTCACGCACCTTAGCGGTTACTTCCGTTTCACGTTCGCAGGTGTCGGCAGAATGAAGGTAGCCATCTCGAGTGTCTACCCCCGTGGATTTCGGGTCAGCATACTGGCGAACAACGGCCAATGGCTCAGCGTCGACGACTGGACAGGGGAGTTCTCCTTCACTCCGATGGACATCTGGCCGAACGACTCAGCCAGACCGAAGAGTATTGTCTCGAATGGTTCCACTTTGGAACTATGGGCGGCAGTCGACCCTCACTACTTGCCTGGGTGCTGTCCGTCCTGTGGCTGCGACTACTACGATTCCGGTGGAGGACCGGGCTCATTCGCCTTTCGAACGATCAACAGCGATGGAACGCTTGGCTCGGCCCAGCCGCTCTATTCTAATCTGCGGTGCATGCCCTCCCCCTACCGAGAAGGGCGTCTATACCCCTTCAGGTACAACGACTCGTTTGGCCGGAAGCTCCTCTATTCGGTTACCAATGACGACAACATCTGCGACGACGAGTTCTCCGTTCATGGAAACCCGTTCGTCGGAACGTACATCGTCGTGACCGAAGTGGAGTGAGGCGAGCGGCGGCGGCGAACGCTTACGGTGCTGGCGGCGGACTTCCTGCTGGAGGAGGATGGACCTCCTCGATCGAGATCTGGCCGCTGCAGGCACTCGGCAGTTCGAGCCGGAGTTCGATCGATCTACGATCGCGCCGGCCGCTCGGCCCGACTCTGAACCACGTGGCGACGATGGGCACTCTCGCCGGGACCGACAGCTCGCGACGACGCTCACTATCGAAGAAGCGCTCTCGAGCGACGTCGCGCCAGTAGAGGGCTCCGTAGCCAGGCCCCTCGTGGGCGCAGCGGAGGCCATGAAGACGTACGAAGAGGTACCGACGGTTTCGTCTCCCACGATCTGGTGGTAGGGCGATGCGTAACCTCACCCGGCTCGTTCGGTGAAGCTCCAGCCGTCGGCCGTCTCGCCGCCAGTTCACCTTCTCCCAGCGTGTCAGGTTCCTCGCGTCCGCATCCTCGACACCGATCGACACCACGTCCTCCCCGAGCCGACTGCCCCCGCCGGGTCCGAGACGACCGGCGGTACCTCTTAGATAGCTCAGCTTCTTTCGGTCATTCCGGAGGTCCACCGCCTCGTCGAGGCCGTTGCGGAATACGTAGGCACCGTCGATCACTTCCGACGCATCGACCAGCGCGATCTCTACTCCTGGGTGGTCGGGGATCTCGTCCAGGGCAGCGAGAGTCGCGCGCACCTCTCGACCTGCTCGCATCCAATCGAGAGCATGCGTCATCGTTCCGAGCGACCACACCGTCAGAACGGCGAGGAGTGCCGGTCGGCGAAGGAGAACGATCTTCTCGGGTGCCGTGGTCGAACTTGCCGCCAACAGGACGATCCCGAGCGCGATGGGGAGATAGAGCAAACGACCCCCGGCATGATCCGGGCTGAGGTAGAGAATCGGGAGAATCGGGGCCGCCACGACCAGAGCCGCGAGTCCCGCGGTCGCCGCGGCACCAGGGCGCCTCATCACGGGCCAGGCCACATAGACCAGAATCGCGAGATATCCACCGATCGCCGCTAGGCTCAAGACGAAGGGAGCCGGCGATGCCGCGAGACGAAGCGGATCGCTCGCCGAGAGAAGGGTCACCGGGAGAGCGCTCACGACGGTGACCAAGTCGCTCAGCGTCAACGGATAGCCTCCGAGACCGTCGAAGGCCAGCCATCGGGCCGCGAGGTAGGCGAGCGAGGCGCCGCCCCACCACCAGGCGATCCGTCGCCGATGGCCGAGGAGCGGCAGAATCAGGGGCACGAGAACGACGCTCTCCTTGCAAAGCAGAGCCGCGCCGAATGCCACGAACGAAGCGCTGTCCCTGGATGAGTCCCACAGGACCAAGCCGCTCAGACAAAAGAAAGTCGCCGAGAGGTCGAATATCCCGCTCGGCCACGCGACCGCTTCGGAGATCCATGGCGCCACGGCGAACAGAGCCGCCCCTGCCCAGGCGACCCGCTCGCCGATCGTCCGGCGAGCCAGGAGCGAGCGGACGAGCAATGTGTTTGCAACGTGGAGTCCGATGGAGATCAGGTGAGAGACAACGCCGGATCGGTCCTCCACAGCGAGCATCCAATACAGCGATGGGAGGGGTCGGATGAAGCGCGGGCCGGCACCACCGGTCAGGACGTCGAGCACGGCGAACCAGCCCTCCCGTGCGCGGGCGAGGAAGACGAAGTCGTCGGAGAGGTAACCGCCGAAAACAGTCGGCAGATAAACCGCGAAGATCGCCAGACCGAGAGGCCAGCCGATGGGAAGCTCGCGGCCCGAGCGTGATTTCACGAGCGACGCTACCTTACGGCAGCAGGCCCTTCTTCGCCGCGTACCTCACGACCTCGGCGGTGTTGTGGAGGCCGAGCTTGTCCATCATGCGGGTGCGGTGGTTGTCGGCGGTCTTCGGGGAGATGCCGAGGGCCTTGGCGATCTCCTTGGTGGTCTTGCCCTCGACGACGAGATGGAAGACCTCGCGCTCGCGGGGGGTGAGGTCCTCGTAGGGGTCGTCGGGGGCGCCCGGGGGGCGGCGGTACTGCTCGGCGAGGGCCTTGGCGGCCTGGGGGCCGAAGTAGGCCTGGCCGGAGGCGACGGCGCGGACGGCGGCGAGGAGCTCCGAGGCGGCGGAGTCCTTGACCAGGTAGCCGGCGGCGCCGGCGCGGACGATGGGCAGGACGTACTCCTCCTCCTCGTGGACGGTGACGACGAGGACCCGGGTCCGCGGGAGCTCCTCGCGGATGCGGCGCACCGCCTCGAGGCCGGAGAGCCGGGGCATGGAGAGGTCGAGCACGGCGACGTCGGGGCGGGTAGCGAGCGCCTTCTCGACCGCCTCGAGGCCGTCGGCCGCCTCGGCGACGACCTCGCACTCGCCGGAGTCCTCGAGCAGGCCGACGAGCCCCTGGCGGACCAGGGTGTGGTCGTCGGCGAGGAGCACGCGGATGGGCACGGTCATCGACCCTCCCCGCTGCGCGCCCACGCCGGGCCGTCGACCGGGTCGCGCGGGACGGTGAGCCGGACCTCGGTGCCCCGGCCGGGCGCCGCGTCGAGCTCGAGCCGGCCGCCGAAGAGCTCGACGCGGTCGCGCATGCCGGTCAGTCCCACCCCGGAGGCCGGCGCGCCGTCGAGGGTGGCGTCGGGGTCGAAGCCGGCGCCGCGGTCCGCCACGGTGACTCGCACCGCCGCCGCGTCGGCCTCGACGGCGACCTCGGCGCGGTGCGCCCCGGAGTGCTTGATCGCGTTGGTCAGCGCCTCCTGGACGACGCGGAAGACGACCGTCTCGACCTCCGGCTCGAGCCGCTCGCCCTCGCCCTCGGCCGAGAGGTCCCCCCCGACGGCGAGCCGGACCTCGAGGCCGGCGCGCTCTTCGAGGGTGCGGGCGAGCCAGCGCAGCGCCGGCACCAGCCCCAGGTCGTCGAGGACCGGCGGGCGGAGCAGGCGCGACAGCTCGCGGGTGTCGTGGACCGCCGCGCCGGCCATCTCGGCCGCTCCGGCGAGGTCGGCGGCGAAGCGGGAGTCCGCCTCGCGGGCCTTGCCGGCGAGCCGCTCGAGGTGGTTCTTGAGCGCGGTCAGGGTCTGGCCGAGCCCGTCGTGGAGCTCGCGCGCGAGCCGCCGCCGCTCCTCCTCCTGGACGCTCCACACCGCGCGCGCCAGGCCGCGGTAGCGACGCTCGGCGCCGAGCAGCTCCTCGAACAGGCGCTCGTTCTCGCGGCCGATCCGCCGCACGCGGGCGAGGACGTCGGAGTCGGTCGCCGGCCCGGCCGGCGCCGGGTCGCGCCGGCGCTCCGGCACGGCGTCGGCCGGGGGCTCAGACGGCGTCGGCGGCTCGGGCTCGCTCATCGACGGCACGCACCTCGGGAAGCTGGTCGAAGGATCGCCGCGCCCGCCCGGCGAGGCCGGCGCGCAGCCGGGACACCTCTTCGGCGGCGCGGGCCGCCTCGGCGGCGGCGGCGGCCGGGTCGCCGGCTGCCGCCAGCGCCTGGGAGCGCAACAGGTGGAGCCGGAAGGCCCGGCCGTAGGGGCGGTGGTCGCGGGCGACGGCGAGGGCGCGCCCGGCGGTCGCCGCGGCCCGGGCGGGGTCGCCGGCGGCGAGCTCGGCGCGGGCCAGCGCCTCCAGCGCCTGGAGGTGGAGGACCGCGTGGCCGAGCGCTTCGGCGCGGGCGAGCGCCTCGCGGCCCTCGGCCACGGCGCGCGCCGGGCGGCCGCCGGCGAGCTCGGCGCGGACCAGGCCGATCCCCGCCGCCAGCCGCGCCACCGCACCCCCGCTCTCCTCGGCCGCCTCGCGCGCCGCGGCGAACGCGTCGCGGGCCGCCCCCGCCTCGCCGCGGGCGAGCGCCAGCTCCCCCTCGATCCGCCGCAGCTCGGCCTGCTGCTCGCGGTTGCCGCCGGCAGCGAGCCATCGCCGGGCGGCGGCCAGCCGGTCGCCCGCGGCGTCGAGGCGGCCGAGCTCGAGCAGAGTGTCGGCCGCCATGAGCTCGAACTCCGCCAGGCCGCGCGGGTCCTCGATCTCCGAGAGGCCCTCGATCGCCTGGTCGTAGGACGCGAGGGCCGCCCGGTAGCGCCCCTGGTGCTGGGCGATCCGCCCGAGGTTGCCGAGCGACACCGCCTCGGCGTGCGCCAGGCGCAGGGCGCGGCTGTCCTCGAGGGCGGCGAGGAACTCCGCCAGCGCCTCCTCCCAGCGGCCACGGGCCAGGTGCAGGAGGCCGAGGCTCTGGCGGGCGACGACCGTCCCCTCGCGGTTGCCGGCCTCGGCGTAGAGCCGGCTCGCGCGGTCCCAGTAGACCCCGGCGTTGTCGTACTCGCCGAGCAGGTAGTAGGCGTAGCCGACGTTGTTGTAGCTCTCGGCCAGCGCCCGCTCGTCGCCGAGCTCGCGCCGCAGCTCGAGGGCGCGGCGGAAGCGGGAGAGGGCCTCGCGGTAGCTCCCCTGCTCCTCCTCGAGCATGCCGAAGTAGTTGTGGACGCTCGCCACGCCCTCGCGATCGCCGATCTCGTCGCGGATCGCCAGCGACTCCTCGAAGCTCGCCCGCGCCGCCGCGTAGTCGCCGCGTTGCGACTCGACGAGGCCGAGGTTGTTGAGCGTGGCGGCGGTGCCGCGGCGGTCGCCGATCGCTCGGCGCAGCTCGACGGCGCGCTCGAGCGCCGGCACCGCGGCGTCGAGCTCGCCGAGGTTGAGGTAGGCGATGCCGACGGCGTTGTGCGTGTCGGCCCGGCCCTTGGCGTTGTCGAGGCGGTTCTGGATCACCAGCGCGCGCACCAGGTAGTCGTCGACCGCGCGGCGGTAGTCGCCGCCGAGGATCGCGTACTTGCCGAGCAGGAACCAGGCCCGCGGGTGGTTCGCGTCGCGCTCGACGACCCGCTCGAGCTCCGCGCGCGCCTCGGCGAGTCGGCCCTCCTCACCGAGGGTCTCGCCGAGATCGACGCGCGCCTCGAGGTCCTCGGGCCAGCGCTCGACGAGCGCGGCGAGGATTTCGCGGGCCCTCTCGGGCTCGCCGGACAGCCCGGCGAGCTGCGCCCGCGCCTCGTACCCGAGCCGGCCGGCCGGCTCGGGAAGCTCGCCGACCGCGCGCCGCGCCGCCTCGACCGCCTTGTCGCGGAACCCGAGGTCGGCGTACGCGTCGGACAGCCGTAGCCACGCGGCCGCGAACCCGGGGTCGACCTCGACCGCCCGCTCGAGGGCCGGCGCGGCGGTCACGCTGTCGCCCAGCCACAGCGCCTCGACCCCCTCGCCGTAGGCGGCGAGCGCCGCGGGCGGCGCGTCCATCGCGTACCGCTCGTCGGCCGCCGGCGGCGGCGCCTCGAGCGCCGCGAGCAGGCGGGCGGCGAGCTCGTCGACGGCGGCGAGCACACCCTCCCCTTCGCCGCGGAAAGCCTCGGCCGCCACGCCCTCGGAGCCGACGGCGAGAAGGCGCGCGTCGATCCGCAGCCGATCGCCGCCGCGCACCTGGCCGGCGACGAGGCGGTCGGCGCCGAGCAGCTCGGCGACCTGCTGCTGATCGGCCTCGGACAGGCGCCCCGAGAGCTTGAGATCGTCGAGGGTGCGGAACACCCGCAGGCTGTCGACGACCCGCAGGCCGGGGCTCTCGGCGAGCGACGTGGCGAGCATCTCGGCGACCCCGGTGCGCACCCAGGAGAGCTCGGCCGAGCCGGTCTCGTCGAGGAACGGCAGCACCGCGACCGAGTGCCGCGCCGCACCCGCCGCACCCTCGCCGGTCCTTCCCTGCCACCACACGGCGAGGGCGACCGCGGCCGCGGCGGCGAGCGCCGCGAGCGTCCACGCCGCCCGCCGCGCCGCCCGCCCGCGGGGCAGCCATCGGCCGCGGCGGCGGCCCGGGGCGGCGGCCCGCCCGGCCGCGAGGTCGCGGGCGAGCTCGGCGGCGTCCCGGTAGCGGTCGGCGGGGTCGCGCTCGAGGCAGCGGTGGACGACGCCCGCGAGCCACGGCGGGACCTCCGGGCGGAGGGCGGAGAGCTCGCGCGGCTCGGCGGTCAGGCGCTGGCCGAGGACCTCCGACCAGGTGCCGCCGCGGAACGGCGCCTCGCCGGCGAGCGCCTCGTAGAGGATCAGGCCGAGCGCGTAGAGGTCGCTGCGCCCGTCCACCGGGTCGCCGCGCGCCTGCTCGGGGGAGAGGTACTCGACCGTGCCGACGACCCCGCCGGTGTGGGTCAGCCCGGCGCCGGCCAGCGAGCGGGCGACCCCGAAATCGCTGACGTAGGCGGTGCCGTCCGGCTCGACGAGGACGTTGGCCGGCTTGAGGTCGCGGTGGACCACGCCCTCGGCGTGGGCGGCGGCGAGCGCCTCGGCGAGCTGGCGGCCGAGGGCGGCGGCTTCGTCGGGCTCCAGGCGGCCGCGCTCGGCGAGGAGCGCCTTGAGGGAGCGGCCGGCGACGAGGTCCATCGACAGGAACAGCAGGTCGCCGTCCTCGCCGATGTCGTGGATGCGGACGACGTGCTTGTGGGTGACCTGGCGGGCGAGCACCAGCTCCTGGCGGAAGCGCTCGAGCATGCCGCCCTCCGCGGCGTGCTCGGGCCGCAGCACCTTGAGGGCCACCTCGACGTCGAGCCGCTCGTCGAGCGCCCGGTAGACCAGGCCCATGCCGCCGGCGCCGAGCAGCTCGACGATGCGGTACCGGCCGGCGAGCCGGGCGCCGGGGGCGAGCAGGGCGCCGCCGCCGGCCGAGGTGCGGGTGACGCCCGGCGCCGCCGGCGGGTCGTCGCGCGGGGACGGCGGGCCGTCCGGCGCCGGGCGGGTCAACCCCGCGTCTCCCGCTCGGCCGCCGGCCGGAAGGCGGGGAGCCGGGTGCTCGTCGGCAGCTCGTCGCCCAGCCCCGCGACCTCGCGCTGGAGCCGCGCCACCGCCAGCGCCAGCGCGGCGTGCGAGGCGAGCCCCTGGAGGATCTCGACGTCGAGCCGGGTGAACGACCGACCCGGCTCGCGGCTGTCCACGTAGACCGCGCCGAGGACCCGTCCGAGCACCGTGAGCGGCAGGCAGGCGAGGGCGCGGATGCCGCCGGTCACCACGCTGGGCCGGGCGCCGAGCTGGGTGTCCGCGGCGACGTCGGAGAGGACGACCGGCCGCGCCTCGGCGACCGCGCGCTCGACCGCCCCGACGCTCCCCGAGAAGGCGTGCCCCTCGATCTCCTCGGCGTCGAGACCGACGGTCGCGGCGAGCTCGAGCCCGTCGTCGGGCCGGGCGAGGACGACGAAGCCGCGCTCGGCCCCGGCGACGGTGAGGACCGAGCGGAGCACCCGGCGGAGGAGCGCCTCGAGCCCCTCGCCGGGGTCGAGGCTGCGTTGCAGGTCGGCGGTGGCCCGGCGGCGGCGGAGCTCGTCGGCCAGGGCGGCCTCCTCCGTGCGCTCGGCGGCGGGCTCGAACCGGGCGTGGAGCCCGCCGAAGCCGAGCCAGGACGGGGCGGCGATCTCGGCCCGGCTCACCGGCCTCCCGTCGAGGGTGACGCCGTTCTTCGACCCGAGGTCGGCGAGCTGCCAGCGGCCGGCGCCGAGCGGGGTCAGCCGGGCGTGGCGGCGGGAGACCCGGTCGTCGTCGAGGTGGACGCCGGCGTCCGGGTCGCGCCCGACGAGGTGCTCGCGGTCCTCCGACAGGGGGAGCTCGACGACCGGCCCGTCCGCCGGATAGACGATGAGTCGCGCCGGCATCCGTGCCTGTCGGCCCGCCTCACAGGTTGTTGCTCTTCAGCGTCAGACTGAAGTGCAGCGTCTCGCCCGCGGCCCGCAGCAGCCCGGCGACGTTGTCGAGGTCGCGCGCCGAGCGCCACACGTTCGGCGCCTCGGAGGCGCTGGCCTTCTCGAGCTTGTCGAGGAAGTTCTCGACGTGCGCCAGTGCCGAGCTCGTCTGCCCGGCCTGCCACTTCGTCCGTACGCTCGAGAGCTGGGAGTCGAGCTGCGAGGCGAGGGTCGAGTCGAGCGCGCTCCAGTGCTCGTCGAGCAGGTCCTCGGCGCGGTCGAGCTTTTCGCCGATCACCGTGTCGACGCTGCGGACGTCGGCGACGATCAGGAACTCCGAGAAGTCGCCCTTGCCGCCCCGCACCCGGTAGCTGCCGGAGCTCATCTCGTCGGTGACGTCGACGAAGGCGCCGCCGACCGGCGCCGAGAACAGGCGCAGCGGCGACCCCGCGGCGTAGGTCAGGTCGTGGGTGTACAGGCCGATCGCGGCGAGGCCGGTGAACGACAGGCCGCCGGTCGACGGGGGCTCGATCGTCACCAGCACGGGGAAGCCGGCCGGGATCGAGGCGAGCTGGGGCAGGCGGGCGAGCAGCGAGGAGTCGAGCACGCTGACCAGCTCGGCGTCGAGCCCGAGGTTCGCCTCGCTGAGGCCGACCGCGTCCTCGAAGGCGATGGTCAGCTCGGCCGAGATTCCTCCCGCGAGCGAGATCTCGGCGGTGGCGGTGTCGCCGTCGATGGTGACGTCGACGATGCCGGCTGCGGCGGGGGCCGCGGGCACCAGGATCGCGACCAGGGCGATCAGCACCGCGGCCGGTTCGAAGCGTACGTTTCTCATCACGGCCTCCCGAGGAATCATCCGATGGTATCGCACCGGAGCACGACCTGCAATCCGTGCGGCTTGCAAGTCCCGCACCGTCAGGAGTTTGAGCACCGGACCGAACGCTGGGCCACGGCCGCGGCACCGGCCGGACCGAGAGCCCGGACGATTCACGACCGTCCGGGCTACACTTCGGCCGTGCCTTCGCCCCGAACACCCGCTGGCTCTGCCGTCGCCCTCGTCTGGATCGCCGCCGGGATCGCGGTCGCGCTCGCCGCCGGGACCGCGGCGCTCGGCGCCACGCCGGCCGCGGCGGAGCGGGCGGTGCGGCGGGCGACCGGGCGGGCCTTCGGCGAGGCCGTCCGGATCGACGCCGTCGCGCCGTCCGGGGCGGCGGCCGAGGAAGCCCTGCGGTCGGCCTTCGCCGAGATCCGCGAGGTCGAGCGCCTCGCCGATCCCGACGGCGCCCCCGCCGACGGTCTGGGGGCGCTCAACCGCGCCGCCGGCGGCGACCCGGTCCCCCTCGATCCGCGCCTCGCCGCCCTGCTCGAGCGCGCGGCGAGCTACTGCACCTGGTCGCAGGGCGCCCACGGCCCGCTCGGCGGACGGCTGCACGCCCTGTGGTCCCGCCGCGCCCGGCCGCCCGAGCCGCTGCTGGCGAAGGCGGCCGCGGAGGCCGGCTGCGACGGCCTGCGCCTGGCCGGCCCGCACGCCCAGCTCGCCGAGGGCCGGCGCGCGGACCTGCACGGCTTCGCCCAGGGGACGGCGGTCGACGCGGCGGTCGACGCGCTGCGCGCCGCCGGCGTCGAGGAGGGGTACGTCGAGATCGGCATGACCCGCCGCGGCTTCGGACCGGGCCCCGGCGGCGCGGGCTGGCCGGTCGACCTGCCGGTCTTCCCGGGGCTCGACCGCCCGCTCCAGCGCGTCCTCTTGCGCGACGAGTCGCTCGCCGTCGCCTCGGCCGTGCACCGGCCGCTGATGGTCGGCGGCGACCGCCACGCCCCGTGGATCGACCAGCGGACCGGGCTCCCCGCCACGGGCGTCCAGGGGGTCGTCGCGGTCAGCGAGCTCGCCGTCGACGCCCGGGCCGTGGCCGCCGCCCTGTTCGTCCTCGGCAACCGCGAGGGGATGCTCCGCGCCGGCGTCCTCGAGCCCCGCCCGTCGGTCCTCTGGCTCCTCGGCGAGCCCCCCAGCCGCCCGGTCCTCACCCACCTCGCCTGGTCGAAGGTCGCGACCGAGCGCTAGCCCCGCGGCTCGCCGGGCTCGGACGGCTCCTGCCACCGCGACGCCGCCGGCGGCGCCGCCTCGGGCGGCTCGGGCGGCGGCTCCGGCCAGCGCCGGCGGCGCGGGACGATCCAGCGCAGGACGCGGATGCCGAAGGCGAGCCACGGCGGGCTCGGACGCCGCACCGACTCGATGAAAGCGCGGGTGCTGCGCTCGATCGAGCCGCGGGCCGCCTCCGCCGAGGAGGCCTCGAGCAGCCGCTGGGAGTTGTAGTAGGCGACCGAGCGCGCACCGCGGATCCCGTAGTTGGTGAGGAACTCGTCGAAGCTACCGGCCAGCCGGTCGAGCTTCCCTAGCCACCGCTGATAGCGCTCGGCGACCTGCTCCTGGATGAACTCCATCTTGTCGGCGAGGACCGAGTTCATCCGGTGGTAGTCGGCCAGCCGCTCGCCGCCGGCCGGCAGGTCGAGGACGGCGTGCGGCAGGTCGAAGCTGATGTGGGCCATCATCGAGAAGACGAGGTCCTCGAGGACATAGGAGCGGCCGTCGCGGATCGCCTCGTGGACGTCGAGCCACGGCCGCGGCACCTCCCCGGCGGCGAGCCGGCCGGCGAGGTGCTCGTCGAGGGCGTCCATCGCGGCGAGGAAGCGGCGCCCGAACGCCACCCCGAGGTCCGCCACCCAGCCGGGGTCGGCGAAGCCGTGGTCCGGCGCGGCGAGCCGCTCGGCGAGGTCAACCGTCACGTTGTAGTAGACGAAGGCGAAGACCGCCCGCGGGTCGCGCGCCGCCTCGTAGCGCAGGTGATACGGCTGCAACCGCTCGGCGAGCGCCCGCACCCGCTCCTCGGGCGTCGGCCGCGCCGTCTCAGCCTGCGGAGTCACGGCCGATGACCTCCTTCGCCTCGGCCCAAGGTCCGACCAGGGCGGCGTCGATGTGATCGCGGTCGGCCCGCACCGTATAGCGCCCTTCCCACTCCGCACCGAGGAGCGGCATGGTGTAAACAGCCCGCAGACCGCCCTCCTCGATGCGGGCCGGGTGCTCCTTGCGGACGTTGAACAGAAACGGAAGCGGGCCGAAGCGCTCCCGCGACTCCACCCAGACCGCCCGGCAATCGGGGTTCAGGAGATAGCGCTCGCGGAGGAGGTACAGCGTCACGCCCCATTTGCGGATGCGCACGTCGTTGTGGACCACCCGCCGTTCACCTCGTGCGGGCTCCTCGGCGAGCACCGAGTCGATCCGCATCCGGCCCGGCAGGCGGGCGGTGAGCGCCATGGCGAGCACCAGGAAGCGGTTCGAGAGACCGATCGGGTCTCTCCGGAAGGCGCGCCAATCGGTGACCCGGAACCCGAAGTCTCCCACCCACCGCCCCAGCCCCACCTCGAGGTAGTACACGTGGCTGGCGCATGGCACTGCGGATGGCATCGGCATCTCCGAGCTGCGGCGGCTGCCGGGAGGCAGGCTCCGACCGTAGCCGCGATTTTCCCTCTCCGGCGCGCGACGGCGCCGCCACGTTACCGCCGGGAGCGTCCTCCGGTGGCAGCCTCTTAGGGGTCCGGCGGATCAGAACCCGCCGAGGCCGCTCGCGGCGATCGCCTCGCGGGCGGCCTCCTCGGCGGCGGCGACGGCGGCGAAGTCGATCCGCGGCGGGGCGAGGTCGGCGAGGGCCGCAGGCGCCCCGGCGAGCTCGACGCCGGCGACCAGCGGGTACCAGCGGGTCTCGCGGGCGAGCTGCGCCTGGGCCTCGTCGCCGAGCAGGAAGCGGAGGAGCTCGATCGCGGCCGGGTTCTCGGCGGTCACCCCGGCGCCGACGAGGTCGATCAGGCCCGAGGCGTCCGCCGAGGCGAGCACCCGCAGGCCGAGCGGCTCGGCCCCGGCGCCGGCGGGGACGGCGAGCGCCTCGGCGAGGTCGGCGAGGCCGAGGTCGGCCCGGCCGGCGAGCACCTCCTCGGCGACCGCTCGCTCGTCGGCCGCGATCACCGGATCGCCGGCCGCCAGGCCGGCCAGGAGCTCGTCGAGGGCGGCGGCGCCGTTGAGCGCGCGGTAGGCGGCCATGTGGTCGACGAAGGCGGGGCTCGACGGAGCGAGCACGAGGCGGCCGTG
>Ga0214468_1000210_pt1 | contig 18438 bp, 15 predicted proteins | sample RVTome_9_FD_187334 | JGI IMG/M metagenome (GOLD analysis project Ga0214468, IMG submission 187334) | Soil microbial communities from uranium-contaminated site in the Upper Colorado River Basin, Wyoming, United States - RVT155D38 HiSeq ...
GAAGACGCCGTCCGGGGCGAGCCGGCGGTCGACCTCGGCGAGGAACTCCCGGGTCGTCAGGTGGAAGGGGACCGACAGGCCGATGTAGGTGTCGGCGACGATCAGGTCCCAGCTCTCCCCGCCCGCGGTCTCGAGGAAGCGGCGGGCGTCGGCGACGTGGACGGCGACCTCGGTCCTCTCGTCGAAGCCCATCCACTCGCGGGCCACCTCGGGCACCGCCGGGTCGACCTCGACGAAGCCGATCTCGAGGTCCGGCAGCGAGGCGAGCAGGTAGTCGGCGACGTTGCCGCCGCCCAGGCCGAGGACGAGCACCCGTTCGATCCGCGGCTGGATCAGCCAGGCGGCCGGCATCCCGCGCGGGTAGGACATCGCGAGCTCGCCGTCGGCGAGCCGGACCGCGCCGTGGACGGTGCCGTCGCTCTCCAGGTAGCGGACGCCGCCGCGGTCGACGACGCGCAGGGTCTGGTGCGCGGTCGTCCGCTCGTGGACCAGCCCCTCCGGCCCCGACGGCAGCGCCGGCGGCCCGACGAGGGCGAGCAGCACGAGCGCGGCCGACGCACCGGCCGCCCACCGCTCGCGCCGCAACGCGCCGGCCAGGGCGACGAGGGCGGTCGCCGCGGTCGCGCCGAGGAGGATCGACAGCGCCGTCGGCACCTCGAGGAACGGGATCAGGACGAAGGTGCAGCCGAGGGTGCCGAGGAGGCTGCCGGCGGTCGACAGGGCGTAGAGGCCGCCGGCGGTGTGGCCGACCCGGGCGAGGTCGTGGGCGGCGATCCGCACGGCGTAGGGGGAGAGGGTGGCGAGGAGCAGGCTCGGCGGCGCGAAGAGGAGCGCCGCGGCGAGGAGGGTGCCCGCGGGGCCGCCGCCGGTCCAGGCGCCGAGGAGGTCGGCCGCCCGTTCGCCGGCGAGCCGCACGACCGCGACGGCGGCCGCCGCCCAGGCGATCCGCCGCCCGAGCCCGGCGAGGGTCGGGTCGCGGTCGGCCATCCGCCCGCCCCACCAGTAGCCGATCGCCAGCGCCGCCAGGAAGACGCTGATGATCGAGCCCCACACGTAGACGCTCGACCCGAACCGCGGCGCGAGGACCCGGGTGGAGAGGATCTCGAGCGCCATGAGCACGGCGCCGCCGGTGAAGACGGCTACGCCCAACCGCACGCCAAAGCGCAGATCGCGCGCCATCTCGGGAGGTCCTCGCTCTTCACTCCCTCGGCGTACGTCCAGTACGCCTCGGTCGTTCCTCGCTCCGGGTCGCCCGATCTGGCACACGCTCCACGCTTTCGCGAGTGCTCATCGCCGGTTCGAGCGGCACGCTACTCCGCGTGGTGCTGGCCGGTGTCGGAGAGGTGCGCTTCGAGGAAGCGGAGGGTGCGGTCCCAGGAGGTGCGCGCCGCCGCGGGCTCGTAGCGCTCACCCGACGGGTTCGCGAAGGCGTGGCCGGCGCCCTCGTAGACGTGGATCTCGGCGTGCTTGTCGAGCTCCTCGAGGGTCTCCGCGAACTCCCGCACGCCCGCGACGGGGATCCCCTGGTCCTCGGCGCCGAAGTGGCCGAGGATCGGCATGTCGAGGGTGGCGAGCTGCTCGCGGTCGTCGACCAGCCGGCCGTAGTAGATGACCGTCGCGTCGATCTGCTCGGGCAGGAGCAGGGCGGTCCGCAGCGCCCAGCCGCCGCCGAAGCACCAGCCGACCACCCCGACCCGCTCGGCGCCGGCGGTCTGCGTGAGATAGCCGTAGGCCTGGCGCAGGTTCTCCTGCGCCTCCGCCTCGACGACCGACTGCGTCAGCTCGCGGGCGCGCTCGGGGCTGCCGGCCGCTTCGCCGGCGTACAGGTCGACCGCCAGGGCCGCGTAGCCCTGCTGGGCGAACATCCGGGCCATCGTCTCGATGTGGTCGTTGAGGCCGTACCACTCGTGGATGACGATCAGGCCGGGGTGGTGGCCCGGCGTCTTCGGCCTCGCCAGGTAGCCGGCGATCTCCTCGCCGCCGACCGTCGCGTAGACGACCTCCTCGGTGGTCACGTCGGCCGCGCCGGCGCCCTCACGGGCGGCGCCCGCGACCGAGGGGTCCTCGCCGGCGTGCTCGGCCGCCATCCGGTCGGCGTAGTCGTCCTCCTCGGGGTTGCTCGCGTGGACGTCCTCGCCCGCCTCCTGCGCCTCGCAGGCGGCGAGCGGCAGCAGCGCGAGGACGGCGGCCAGGGCAAAGGAGATTCGGCGGGTGCCAGAGATGGTGCTGCTCATCGGATCCTCCTTGAGCTGCGAGCCGGATCGTCCATGAGGTGCCCGTCGCGAGAGCGTGGAGCGTGCGTCAGATCGGGCGACCCGGAGCGATGAACGAGGGAGGCGTAGCAGAGCTACGTCGAGCGAGTGAAAAGTGAGGACCGCCCGAGACGGCGTGCGATCCGCGCTCGTAGCAGGGTGGCTCATGGACGATCCGGCCTACTCGCGCGCGGCTCCGGCGAAGGCGACCGGGCTGCGGTAGCCGTCGCGGTCGTAGGCACGGACGCCGAAGAAGACGTTGTCCTTGTTGATCGGCAGGGTGGCCTCGGTGACGTCGCCGACGTCGCGGACGCGCTCCCAGCGGGCGGAGGTGGTCGGCCGCCAGACGACCTCGTAACCGGCGAGGTCGGGGTCGGGGGCGGGCGACCAGCGGAGGGTGGTCGTGCTCGACAGCTCGGCGGTGAGGATGCGGACGTCCCCGGGCGCCGCCGGCGCGTTCGCCAGGTGGGCCAGCGCCGCCGCGTTGAGCCGGGCGACGCCGGCGAGGTACTCCGCGTCGACGTGCCGGGGCAGGTCGCCGTAGGAGACGCCCCCCTCCTCGCGCACGTCCTGGTGCTGGCGGGTGTAGTCCTCGTCGACCTCGGTGAAGCGGACGGCGGGGAAGCCCGCGTCGGCGAACGCGGTGTGGTCGCCGCCGCGCAGGAAGCGGTCGCGGCGGAGGACGAGCATCGGCTGGACGGGGAGCGCCCGGACGCCGTGCCAGTCGGCGACCCAGGCGACGTAGCGGGCGAGCTCGCGCGACGGGGACTCGGCCTCGGCGGCGAGCGCGCGCAGCCGCCGGTACTCGTCGGGGTCGAGCTCCTCGGGGAGCGACTGCGAAAAAACGCGCACCGTCCCCGGGTGGGGCGGACCGAGCGGCGAGGTCGGGTCGCCGACGACGTCGTTCGACAGCACCGCCCGCACGTCGCCGCCGGCCGCCGCCTGGGCCGCCGCGTGCAGGCGCGCCCCGAAGAGCCCCTGCTCCTCGCCGGCGGTCGCCATGAAGACGACCGTCGAGTCGAGCCGCTCGCCGGCCATCGCCCGCGCCAGCTCGAGGACCAGCGCGGTGCCCGAGGCGTCGTCGTTGGCGCCGGGGGCGTCGCTCTCCGCGTCGAGCGGGTCGGAGGCGCGCGAGTCGTAGTGGGCGATGACGTAATGGCGGCGCTCGGGCGTCGCCGCGCCGGGCAGCTCGGCGACGACGTTGATGATCTCGACCTCGCGGGTGATCCGCCGCTCGTCGGGCGGCTGGACGTGGCGGTCGAAGGCGACCCGCATCGCTCCGTCCTCGCGGCCCGCCGCCGCGCGTTCGAGCTCGGCGTGGATCCAGCGGCGCGCGGCGCCGATGCCGCGCTCGTCCGACTCGGCCTCCGCCAGGGTGTGGCGGGTGCCGAAGGCGGCGAGCCGGTCGACGTCGGCCCGCAGGCGCTCGCGATCGATGCGGGCGACGACCCGTGCGACGAGCTCCGGTGGGGGCGCGTCGGGGACGACGTCGGGCGAGGCCGCCGCCGCCGCGTCCGCGGATGCGGGGCCGGCGGCCGTGGGGGGCGTTCCCCCGGCCCCGGAGCCCGCCGCGGCGCGCGGCGCATCGGACGCCGGGGACGCGCAGCCGGCGAGGAGGGCGGCGGCGAGGAGGGTCGGGGTGACGGTCGGGAGGGCGGGTCGAACGGCCGCGGAAGGCATCGCTCGCAAGCTACCACGATGCCCGGTAAGATCCGCCTCCGGAGCCCGCCGGTGAAGACCCTGCTCAAGCTGATCGCCGTCCTCGTCCTCGCCGCCGGGGTCGCCGTGTGGGTGGCGAGCTCCGACGACGTGCTCTCCGCGGCGCCGGCCCGCTCCCCGGCGGCCGGCTCGGGCCTGCCGGAGGGCGCCGGCGACCCCGCCTGGCGGCTCGACCCGGTGTGGGACGACGGCAAGGCGGAGCTGTGCGTGTACGACGTCGAGTGGCCGCGCTACGGGGAACCGCGCCGGGGGTCGGCGATGCTCGTCCTGGTCAAGGAGCCGTGGGCGCCCGACCTCGACGTCAAGGCCGACCGGCCGCGCGCCGACGGCTTCGAGGTGCTCAAGCTCAACCACGTCCGCGACGTGCGCACCGGGATCTACGAGTACCACCAGATGGCGAGCGTCTACCTCGACCGGCGGGACGGCTCGCTGGTCAAGCTGGCGACGACGAGCTCCGAGGCTTGCGGGATCACCACCGCCGAGGCGGTCGACGGCCGGCTCTCGACCCGCTCCTACTTCGACGGCCAGGGCGACCGGACCGGGCCCTGGCCCGGCGGGCTGCCCGAGGACGGGCTGCCGGCGTCGCTCCGCGAGCTGGTGCGCGGCGAGCTGCCGGAGCGCGTCGAGGTGTTCCCGTCGCTCCTCGCGCCGAGGCTGCCGCCGCTCGAGCCGGCGAGCTTCCGGGTGAGCCGCCGGCCGGCGGGGGAGGTGGCGGTTCCGGCCGGGCGGTTCCCGGGGGTCGAGATCGGCCTGACCGCCGAGCCTGCCGAAGGCGCGGCCGAGGACGGCGGGACGGCCGGCGGCGGCCGCGAGCTGCGCTACGTGTTCGCCGCCGACCCGCCGCACCGCCTGCTCGCCTTCACCGCCGCGGACGGCACCAGCTACCGCCTGGCGAAGTGCGAGCGGCTCGCCTACTGGCGGCTCAACCGGCCCGGCGACGAGGAATGGCTGCCGGCGGGGCTGCGTTGATTCCATGACGGATGTCGGACCGGCCGCCGCGGTCGGTCCCTTCCGTACCGCAGCGACGCCCCGAGGAGCCCGACGAGAATGAGCGACACCGAGAGCCGCCACGAGACCGAGACCGACGCCCCGGGTGCCGGCGAGCGCCGCACGCGCAGCGGCTGGAGCCGACTGTGGGCGGAGTGGGTCAAGCCGTTCCTGATGGTGCTCGTGGTCGTCGGCTCGCTGCGCTCGGCGGTGGCCGACTGGAACGACGTGCCGACCGGCTCGATGCGGCCGACGATCCTCGAGGGGGAGCGGATCTTCGTCAACAAGCTCGCCTACGACCTGAAGGTCCCGTTCACCCGCCTGCGGGTCATGCAGTGGGACGAGCCCGACCGCGGCGACGTCGTCGTCCTCTACTCGCCGGCCGACGGCAAGCGGCTGGTCAAGCGGGTGGTCGGCGTGCCCGGCGACGTGGTCGCGATGCGCGACGGGCGGCTCTACGTGGACGGCCAGGCGGCGGAGTACCAGCCGCTCGGCAGCTCCGAGCGCACCGCCCTCGGCCTGGCCGGCGAGCCGGCCGAGCTCGTCGTCTGGGAGCGGATCGACCGCCGGAGCCACCCGGTGACCTGGACCCCCTTCCAGCCGGCGATCCGCTCGTTCGGCCCCGAGCGGGTGCCGCCCGGCAAGTACTACGTGATGGGCGACAACCGCGACAACAGCCGCGACTCGCGCTGGTTCGGGTTCGTCGACCGGAACTTGATCGTGGGGGAGGCCACGGCCGTCGTCGTGTCACTGGACTGGGATGGCGATTTGGTGCCGCGGGGGCGTTGGGACCGGTTTTTCCTGGGCCTCCCCTGACCGCTGGGAGCGCGGATCGCACGCGATCTCGGGCGGTCCTCCCTCGTCGTTCGCTGCGGCGTACAAGAGTACGCCTCACTCACTCCTCGGTCCGGGTCGCCCGATCTCACGCACGCTCCACGCTCCCAGCTCCTGAGTACAGACTCTGAGCCTGGACGCGAGGTGGCCGCTCGTGCTTCGCACGTCGCTCCGGGGGGAACACCTTCGCTCCGGCCGGCTACAGAGCTTATGCGGCCGCTCGTGCTTCGCACATCGCTCCGGGCGCCAGTCCGGCCGCTCGTGCTTCGCACGTCGCTCCGGGGGGAACACCTCGCTCTCGCGCGGGCTATAGAGGCTTGCTCTTGGACGGAACCGGATCGTCGGCCTGGAGGCCGCGCCGCTTCGTCTCCGCCGCCGTGTCGATTTCCCAGCCGCTCGTTCGACGCACTGGATAGAGGCGGGGCTCGAGCCGGCCGCGGCGGCCGGCGGCCCGCCCCTGAACCCGAGAACCGGAGGAACACGCGATGCCGCGATTCATGGTGATCGTCAAGGCCACCAGGTCCAGCGAGGCGGGGGAGCTGCCCGGCGAGGAGATGCTCGCCGCGATGACCGAGTACAACGAGGAGCTGGCGAAGGCGGGAGTGCTGCTGGCCGGCGAGGGGCTACACCCCAGCTCGGAGGGCGTGCGGGTGCGCTTCTCCGGCAAGGAGCGGGCGGTGATCGACGGGCCGTTCGCCGAGACAAAAGAGCTGATCGCCGGCTTCTGGCTGATGCAGGCGCGCTCGCTCGACGAGGTGATCGAGTGGGTGAAGCGCGCCCCCAACCCGCAGGAGGAGGAGACTGACGTGGAGATCCGCCCGGTCTTCGAGGCGGAGGACTTCGGCGAGGAATTCACCCCCGAGCTGCGGGAGCGGGAGGAGCGCCTGCGCATGCGGTTGGACGGCGAGCGCGGCGCGGGGTCCTGAGCCGCGGGTGAGCGCCGCCGACTTAGCTGCCGCTGGACGGGAACTGGCTAAGGTCCGGTCAGGACTTTCTCGAGTCGTTGCAGCGCCCAGTCGATCTCGTCTCTCGTGATGACGAGCGGGGGGGCGATGCGGATGACGTGGTCGTGGGTCTCTTTGCAGAGGAGGCCGTCGCGCTGGAGGGCTTCGCAGAAGCGGCGGGCGCCGCCGGCTTCGGGGCGGAGCTCGACGCCGATCCACAGGCCGCGGCCGCGGACCTCGGCGACGTGGGGGGACTCGATGCGGCGCAGCCGGTCGAGCATGTAGGCGCCGAGCTCGGCCGAGCGCTCGACGAGGCCCTCGTCGACGATGACCGCCAGGGCCGCCCGCGCGACGGCCGCGCCGACCGGGTTGCCGCCGTAGGTCGAGCCGTGGTCGCCCGGCGTGAAGACGCCCATGACCTCGTCGTCGGCGACGATCGCCGACACGGGGTAGAGGCCGCCGGAGAGCGCCTTGCCGAGGATCACCACGTCGGGCCGCACGCCCGCCTCGTGCTCGTAGGCGAACATCTTGCCGGTGCGGCCGAGCCCGGACTGGATCTCGTCGATCATCAGCAGCGCCCGGTGGCGCTCGGTGAGCTCGCGCAGGGCGCGCAGGTAGCCGTCCGGCGGGACGACGATCCCGCCCTCGCCCTGGATCGGCTCGACGAGGACCGCCGCGACCCGCTCGCCGCGCTCGGCGAGGACGGCCTCGACCGCCGCGGTGTCGCCGTACGGCAGCAGCGTGAAGCCGGGGGTGAACGGGCCGAAGCCGCGCCGGTACTGCTCCTCGGAGGAGAAGCCGACGATGGTCGTCGTGCGGCCGTGGAAGTTGTTCTCGAAGACGAGGATCTCGGCCTCGCCGTCGGCCACGCCCTTGACCGTGTAGGCCCACTTGCGCGCCGCCTTGATCGCCGTCTCGACGGCCTCGGCGCCGGTGTTCATCGGCAGCGCCTTGGCGAAGCCGGTGAGCTCGGCGAGGTCGCGGTAGAAGGGGCCGAGCTGGTCGTTGCGGAAGGCGCGCGAGGTCAGCGCCACCCGCGAAGCCTGCTCGACGAGGGCGGCGACGATCCGCGGGTGGCAGTGCCCCTGGTTGACCGCCGAGTAGGCGGCCAGGAAGTCCATGTACCGGCGGCCCTCGACGTCCCACACCCAGACCCCCTCGGCGCGTTGGATGGTCACGTCGAGCGGGTGGTAGTTGTGCGCCCCGTACCGCTCCTCGAGGGCGGTCAGCTCCGCGGCGGCGGGCCGGCCTCCCCGCCGCTCGGCGGCGTCCGCCCCGGCGTGCTCTTCGGTCTCGGCGTGGGCCGCCTCGACGGTCGTCATCGGCTTCTCCTCGGCTCCGTCCGGAGCCCCTCTCGGTGGGTCGCGACCGCTCCCGGCGGGCGAACGTTGGCGGCCTTCTATCACATCGAGGAAGTTTTTTGTCTACAATCAGCCATGAGTGGTCACTAAGCCTGTAGAGAACCCGTTTGGGACCACGGCGTCCCCGAGCGGATCCGTGAAGTCGAACCGCAAAGGAGTCGTACGATGACCCCGAGACGTCGCTGCACCGTTGCACTGACCCTTGCCGCCACCCTCCTGTTCACCTTCCCCGCGCTCGCGGTGCCGGCCGACGCCGGCGACGCACCGGTCTTCGATCGCCTCGCCGCGGTCTGGTCGCAGCTGTGGTCGGGGATCGACCGGCTCCTGCCCGGAAGGGACGTCTCGACCCCGGCCCTCGAGCGGGCGGCGGGCGGATCGGGCGCGCTGCTCAACCCGGACGGGTTCAGCTCCGGAGACGGCGACGACTCCGGCGCTCTGCTCAACCCGGACGGCAACGACTCCGGGGCGCTGCTCAACCCGGACGGCAACGCTTCCGGTGCGCTGCTCAACCCGGACGGCAACGACTCCGGGCCGGTGCTGGACCCGAACGGCTAGCCGGCCCTCTTCGGTCCCGGCGTCCGTCCCCTCCGCGGCTCGGCCGGCGGGCGGGCGCCGGGTCGCCCTTCGGTCGTAGGTCCCCGGTACACCTTTCGGGTCGGCCTCCGGGCGGCGTGCGGGTTGCCGCGCGCCGCCGCGGTGTGGGATGCTCGGCGTCCGGTGGCGGACGCCGTCCCCGCCCCCCCTCCCTGCGGTACGGTCCCGCGCCGCCGCCGCGGCGCGGCCTGCCGCCCGTTCCGAAGGCGACACGATGAGCTTCGACTCGTTCGAGATCGACCCCAGCCTGCTCGCGGGCGTCCGCGACCTCGGCTTCACCCAGCCCACCGACATCCAGCAGGACGCGATCCCCTGGGGGCTCGAGGGCCGCGACGTGATGGCCTGCGCGATGACCGGCAGCGGCAAGACCGCGGCCTTCGCCCTGCCCATCCTCGAGCGGCTGCTCCGCCGTGAGCGCGGCAAGACCCGGGCGCTGATCCTCTCGCCCACCCGCGAGCTGGCGCTGCAGATCGAGGGGCACGTCCGCGAGCTCGCGGCCCACACCGGGATCTCCGCGGCGACGATCTACGGCGGCGTCGCCTACGAGCCGCAGGAGCGCGCCTTCCGCGAGGGCGTCGACATCCTGGTCGCCACGCCCGGCAGGCTGCTCGACCACCTCCGCCGCCCCTACGCCCGCCTCGACGACCTCGAGGTCCTCGTCCTCGACGAGGCCGACCGGATGCTCGACATGGGGTTCATCCCCGACGTCCGGCGCATCCTCAAGCAGGTCCCGGCCGACCGCCAGACGATGTTCTTCTCGGCGACCCTGCCGCCGCCGGTGGTCAAGCTGGCCAACGACATGCTGGTCGACCCGGTGACGATCAACCTCGAGCGGCGCGCGATACCGGCCGAGGGAGTGCGCCAGGTCGTCTACCCGGTACGCCACGAGCTCAAGCCCGCCCTGCTGCTCCACCTGATCGAGCGCCACGACATGGCGAGCGCCCTGGTCTTCACCCGCACCCGCGACCGTGCAGACCTCACCGGGGAGTATTTGCGGCGCGCCGGCATCGACGTGGCGGTGATCCACGGCGACCGCGGCCAGGCCGAGCGCTCGCGGACCATGGAGGCGTTCAAGCGGGGCAGGTTCCGGGTGCTCGTGGCGACAGACGTCGCGGCACGGGGGATCGACGTCGAGGAGCTCTCCCACGTGGTCAACCTCGACGTGCCGAACCAGCCCGACGACTACATCCACCGCGTCGGACGCACCGCCCGGGCTGGGGCGACGGGCGACGCGATCACCTTCGTCGCCGCCCGCGAGCTCGCCGACCTCCACCTGATCGAAAAGTCGATCGGCCAGAAGCTCGAGCGGGTGCGGCTCGAGGACTTCGACTACTCGCGGTCGGCCGCGGCGACGATGGCGGAGCGGACCGGCGCGGCGGTGACGACGGAGCGGACCGGCGCGGCGGTGACGGCAGTGGCGGGCTCGGCGGAGGACGCCGGTGAGGAGCGGCCGGGCGCACCCACGGCGGCGCGTGATCTCCCGCCGGACGGGGACGATCACGACGAGGACGAGGAGGCCGCTGCGCGGCGGGACGAGGGAGAGGCCGTCGAGGAGGGGTCACCGAGGGTCCGGGCGGCCGCCCACGACGAGCCCGAGCCCGCCGAGGAGCCGGGACCGCACGACGAGGCGGCGGTCGAAGAGCGGGGGCCGGCGGTCGAGGTCCGCCGGCCGCGGGCGCCCTCGGCCGCTGAGCCGGACGCCGGCGGCCCGCCCGTGCGTCGCGGGCGCTCGGTGCGGCCGGCCCGGGACGACGCCGCGGCCGAGCGCTTCGCGCGCCTGCGCGCCCGCCGCACCGGCGACCGGATCACCAAGGAGGTCGAGGCGCTGCCCTCTCCCCCGGCCCCCGAGCCCGCCGTCCGGGCCGGCGAAGAGCCCGCCTCCGAAAGCGAGCGGAGGGTCGGCGGAGCGCCGGAGGCGGAGCCGCGCCGGCCGCCGTCGCCGCGGGGCCGGCGCCGCAGGCGTCCCCGCCCGGAGCGCGAGGACGCGGCCTCGACCGACGCCGACGCCCTCGAGCGGTTCGCCCGCCTGCGCGCCCGCCGCCAGCGCTGATCCCCGCTGCTACGGCCCGTATCGTGCATTCGTACGGTTGGGGCTTCCCTATGGAGGGTGAGCGTTTGCACGACAGGTACGTCGACAGCGACCCGGAGGAGCCGGACGAAACGGCTGAGGCCGGAGGGACCGGCGGGGCCGGCGAGGACGGCCGCCTGGCCGAGCTCCAGCGTCTGCGCGAGGAGGCCGAGAGCCGCGCCCGTCAGCAGGAGGCCCTGGCGCGGCTCGGGCTGACGGCGCTCGCCGAGATCGATCTCGACGAGGTCTTCGACCGGGCGACGCGCACCGTCGCCGACACGCTCGGCGTCGAGATGACGAAGATCCTCGAGCTGCTGCCCGAGGGCCGGGCGCTGCTGCTCCGCTCGGGGGTGGGCTGGAAGGAGGGGCTCGTCGGCTCGGCGACGGTGCCCTCGGACGTCGGCTCGCAGGCCGGGTACACGCTGAAGTCGGCGACCCCGGTCGTCGTCCCCGACCTGCCCGAGGAGACCCGGTTCCGGGGTCCCAAGCTGCTCCTCGACCACGCGGTCCGCAGCGGGCTGAGCGTCATCGTCCACGGCCGCGACCGTCCGTGGGGGGTGTTCGGCGCCCACACGCAGGCGCGGCGCAGCTTCAGCCCGGACGACGTGAACTTCCTGCAATCGGTGGCCAACGTCGTCGCCGCGGCGATCGAGCGGGCGCGGATCGCCGCCGAGCTCGAGCGGCGGTCGCGCGAGCTGGCGTTCAAGCGGGCCGAGGAGCGTTTCCGGCGTGCCGAGCGGCTGGCCTCGGTGGGCACCCTGGCGACCGGGATCGCGCACGAGATCAACAACCCGGTCAACTCGATCCTGATGACCGCCGAGTCGGCCCAGATGGCCCGTGATCGCGAGGACTGGCCGGAGCGGGCGGAGCAGGCGCTCGAGATCGTCGTCCGCGAGGCCGAGCGCTGCGGACGGATCGTGCGCGACGTCCTCGACCTCGCGCGGCCCGGGAGGCCGGGGAAGGCCCCGGAGGATTTCAACGAGGTCGTGCAGCGGGGGGTCGAGGTCGCCCGCAAGCTGACGAAGGCGGGCGGCGTCGAGGTCGACCTCGACCTGGCGGACGACCTGCCGCAAGTGAGCCTCGACGCCGGCGGCATCGAGCGGCTCGTCGTCCACCTGCTCCGCAACGCGATCGAGGCGTCGCCCGCCGGCGCCGCCGAGGTCCGCATCGCGACCGAGAGCGCCGGCACCGACCTGGTGCGGCTGACGGTCTCCGACCGTGGCCGCGGCATCGAGCCGGCGTTGCTCGAGCGGGTGTTCGACCCGTTCTTCTCGACCCGCCGGACCTGGGGTGGGATCGGGCTCGGCCTGTCGCTGGTCCACGGCATCGTCGAGGAGCACGGCGGAACCATCGACGTCGAGTCGCGGCTCGGGGAGGGCGCGACCTTCCGCATCGAGTTGCCGATCGCGGGGCGCTCGCAGGCCGCCGGGTCGGAGCCGGCGCGGATCTCGGACGACGCGGCGGCCGAGCAGGCCGGTTGAGGCTCCGCGCGGTCGCGATGGCGAAGATCCTGATCGTCGAGGACGAGGTCAACTCGGCCCAGGCCTTGGAGCTCTACCTCTCCGACCGTGGGCACCGCGTCCGCGGCGCGGCCGACGCGGGCGAGGCGATCGCCGCCGCCCGCGAGCTCGAACCCGATCTGCTGCTCACCGACGTGCTGCTCGTCGGCGACCGCGACGGGCTGGCCGTCGCCCGCGAGCTCCGGGCCGCCGATCCGGACCTGCCGGTGGTGGTGATGAGCGGCCTGCCGGAGCACGAGGTGCGCGAGCGGGCGAGCGGCATCGAGCTGTTCGCGATCTGCCCGAAGCCGCTCCGGTTGCGCGAGATCGGCGCTACCGTGGAAGCCGCGCTGTCCCGACGGACGGCCTGACCCCGCCGCGATGTCGCCGCCGCGCTCCCTCCCCGCCTCGCGGGTCGCCCTGCTCGTGCTGCTCGGCCTGTCCCTGGCGGTCCTCGGCGCCGCCCTCGCCCTGTGGATGCGCGGCCGACCCGAGGCGCCGCCGGCGGCGCCGCCCGGCATCGTCGACGAGGAGGAGGAGCCGGCTCCGCGGCTGGCCCTCGCCCCCGCCCGGTTCGCCGACCTCCCCGGCTGGGAGCGCGACGACCCCTCGGAGGCCCTCGCCGCCTTCCTCCGCTCGTGCGAGGCCTTCCATGAGCTGCCGGCCGACCAGCCGCTCGGTGACCGCGGCGGGTACGCGGGCTCGGCGGGCGACTGGCGCGACGTCTGCGCCGCCGCGGCGGCCGTCGAGCCCGGCGCCGGCGCCGTCCGCCGCTTCTTCGCCGAGCGCTTCGTCCCGGTTGCAGCGGCGAACCGCGACGACCCGACGGGGCTGTTCACCGGCTACTACGAGCCGACGCTCCGCGGCAGCCGCCGGCGGCACGGGCCCTTCCAGGTGCCGCTGTACGCCCGTCCGCCGGAGCTGGTCGAGGTCGACCTCGGCAAGTTCCGCGAGGACCTCGGCGGACGGCGTATCGCCGGCCGGATCGAGGGCGGCCGGCTGGTGCCCTTCGCCGACCGCGAGGCGATCGCCGCCGGCGCGCTGGCCGGCCGCGACCTCGAGGTCCTCTGGGTCGACGACCCGGTCGACGCCTTCTTCCTCGAGATCCAGGGCTCGGGGCGGGTCCGCCTGGAGGACGGCAGCGAGCTGCGGATCGGCTACGCGTCGCAGAACGGCCACCCGTACTACGCGATCGGCCGCGAGCTCGTCGAGCTGGGGGCTCTGTCGCGCGACGAGGTCTCGCTGCAGACGATCCGCGCCTGGCTGGCGGACAACCCCGAGCGCGCCGAGGAGGTGATGGCGACGAACCCCTCGTACGTCTTCTTCCGCGCCCTCGGGCCGGACGGGCCGTACGGGGCGCAGGGGGTCGTCCTCACCCCGGGCCGCTCGCTCGCCCTCGACCGCGTCTTCCACGCCCTCGGCGTGCCGGTGTGGCTGGACGCGAGCCGCCCGGCGGCGGAGCCCGGCGCCTCCGACCTCCCCCTGCGCCGGCTGATGGTGGCGCAGGACACCGGCGGCGCGATCCGCGGCCCGGTCCGCGGCGACGTGTTCTGGGGCCCGGGCGAGGAGGCCGAGCAGGTCGCCGGGCGGATGCGGCACGAGGGCCGGATGTGGCTCCTGCTGCCGCGCGAGCTCGCCGCCCGCCTCGGCGCGCCGGCGGGCTGATCGTGCGCGCGCCGTCCCGCCGGGCGCCGGCGGCCGCACTCGGGTAGCCCGCCTGGCCGGCGACTCGGCGGTGGAGTTCGCGTTCTCGGACTGGCGGCGCGTGGCGGGGGTGGCCGTCCCCGACCGGGCCGGACGCTGTTGCCGCTCCCCGGGCCCTGGGGTAGGATCGCGGCAGCAACCATCGCTGAATCGTTTCCAACCTGCCGTACCGTCGGGAGGACATCGCATGGCCGAGAATCTCGAGAGGCTGACCGAGGCGGGCGTCATCGTCGACGAGAAGAAGCTGTCCGACGCCGAGCGCAAGGTGCTCCAGGAGCTCGAGCCGGACGAGGTCGACATGCTGGTCCGGATGCGCAAGAAGCTCGACGACGCGATCGCCGAGGCCGGGGGCGGAGCCGCGGGCTTCAGGAGCCCAGAGTTCCAGCCGAGCCCGAACGTGATCGTCTGAAGGAGGACGGCATCCCTCCGAGCGGCCCGGTGAGCGAGCTCTCCCAGAGCAGGCGCCTGCGGACCAAGCTCCGGCTCGCCGAGCCGCGCCTCGCCGAGGTGGCCCGGAAGTTCTGGAGCCAGCCCCGCCTCGCCGCGGCCTACCCGGACTTCCTGTTCCTGGTCCATTCGATGATCCGCACCAGCGTGCCGCTGATGAGGGAGGCGGCGGAGGTCGCCCGCGGGCTGGCGCCGTCCGATCCCGCCGGCGCGCCGCTCGCCGCCTACTACGAGCGGCACGCCCGCGAGGAGCTCGGCCACGACGAGTGGGTCCTCGACGACCTCGCGGTGCTCGGGATCGGCCGCGAGGAGGTCCTCGCCCGGCGGCCGTCGACCGAGGTCGCGGCCCTGGTCGGTGCCCACTACTACTGGGTGCGCCACGTCCACCCCGTGGCGCTGCTCGGCTACCTCGCGGTGCTCGAGGGCAACCCGCCCGACGCCGCCGAGCTCGACGAGGTGCGGCGGCGGACCGGTCTGCCCGACGCGGCCTTCCGCACCCTGAAGCTGCACGCCCACCTCGACGAGCAGCACCGCGACGACCTGTGGGACGAGATCGACCGCCTGCCGCTGACCCCGGCCACCGCCGGGCTGCTCGCGGTCGCCGCGTTCCACACCATCGAGCAGGTGAGTCTTGGGCTCGAAGAGATCCTCGTCCGGCACCGTGGGTGAGAAGCGGCGAGGCCGCCGCGCGCGCGAGCCGGCCCGCAGCGCCCCGGAGCTGACCACTCCCCAGCCTCCCACCGAGCGCCAACCGACCCCGCGCCGGCCGGTCGACCGCAGCGGAGAGATCTCGCACTACCGGCTGATCGAGCGGATCGGCCGCGGCGGGATGGGCGTGGTCTACCGCGCCCGCGACACCCGGCTCGAGCGCCAGGTCGCGGTGAAGTTCCTCTCCTCGCGGCTCGTCGGCGACGAGCAGGCGAAGACGCGCTTCCTCCACGAGGCGCGGGCGGCCTCGACGATCGACCACCCGAACATCTGCACGATCTACGAGATCGACGAGACCGACGACGGCGAGCTGTACCTGGTCATGGCCCATTACGAGGGGCAGACCCTGGCCGACCGCATCCACCTCGGACCGCTCCCGGTCGACGAGGCCCTCGACCTCGCCCGGCAGATGCTCACCGGCCTCGCCCGCGCCCACGAGGCGGGGATCGTCCACCGCGACGTCAAGCCGGGCAACCTGATGATCACCCCCTACGGCGAGCTGAAGATCCTCGACTTCGGCCTCGCCAAGCTCGCCGGACACCTCGACCTCACCGGCGACGGGCACGTCCAGGGGACCGCCGCCTACATGGCGCCCGAGCAGGTGCGGGGCGGCGGGGCCGACCACCGTAGCGACATCTGGTCGGCCGGGATCGTGCTCTACGAGATGCTCGCCGGCGAGCCCCCCTTCCGGGGCGACCGGTCCGCGACGATCCTCCACTGCGTCCTCCACGACGAGCCCGAGCCGCTGTCGTCCTGCCGCGACGACCTGCCGCCCGGCCTCGAGCGCGCGATCGCCACCGCGCTCGCCAAGGACCCGGCCGAGCGCCACCAGACCGTGCGCGAGCTCCTCGCCGACCTCGAGGGGCCGCCGCCCTCGTTCTCCTCGCCGCCGACCCTGGCCTTCCCGCGCCCCGGCCGGACCGCGCCGACCCGCTCGATCCTGGTGCTCCCCTTCGCCAACGTCCCGCCCGACCGCGAGCTCGACTACTTCAGCGACGGGCTCACCGACGAGCTGATCACCGACCTCTCGGCGATCGACTCGCTGCGGGTCATCTCGCGCACCTCGGCGATGCAGCTCAAGGGGTCGTCGAAGGACATCCGCACCATCGGCCGCGAGCTCGCGGTGCAGTACGTGCTCGAGGGGGCGGTGCGCATCCGCGGCGACTCGCTGCGGCTCACCGCGAAGCTCGTCGACGCGGGCCGCGACGTCAACGTGTGGGCCGACAAGTTCAACGGCCGGCTCGACGACGTCCTCGAGATCCAGGAGCAGCTTTCGCGGCAGATCGTCGGCGCGCTCAAGATCCGGCTCTCCCCGAGCGAGGAGGAGCGGCTCGCCGATCGCCCGATCGGCGACGCCCGCGCCTTCGAGTGCTACCTCAGGGCGAAGCAGGAGACCCTCGCCTACACCGAGGAGGCCCTCGACCGGGCGATCCTCCTGCTCGACGAGGCCGAGCGGATCGTCGGCGAGAACGTCCTGCTGCTGTCGGCCCGCGCCTACGCCTTCTGGCAGTACGTCAACGCCGGCATCTCGACCGACCGCTCGCTGCTCGAGGACGCCCGCGGCCGGGCCGAGCGCATCCTCGAGCTCGACCCCGAGTCCGCCCACGGCCACCGCCTCCTCGCCCTGATCGCGATCTCCGACGGCGAGCCCCAGGAGGCCGTCTTCCAGGGCAAGCTCGCCCTCGCCAGGGACCCGAACGACAGCGACACCCTGGCCGCGCTGCTCGCCTGCTACGCCTACGTCGGCCGGCCGGTCGCCGCCACCCCGATCGCCGAGAAGCTGGTCCGCATCGACCCGCTCACCCCGCTCTACCAGGCGATCTCCGGCGCCGTCTGGCTGATGGGGGGCGACCTCGGCCGCGCCATGCCGACCCTCGAGCGCGCCCACCGGCTCGAGCCCGACAACCCGATGATCGGCATCTTCTACGGTCAGGCCCTGGTCTTCGCCGACCGCCGCGACGAGGGCCTCGCCCTCTTCGACACCCTCGCCGAGTCCGCCGGCGACACCCTCTTCGGCCGCATCGCCCGCGGCCTCGCCGCCGGCCTCCGCGGCGACCGCGAGACCGTCGCGTCCTGCCTCGACGCCGCCGCCGCCGAGGCCGCCCGCTCCGACCCCGAGTACGCCTGGATGGTCGCCGAAGGCTGGGCCGCCCTGGGCGACGCCCACGAGGCCGTCGAGTGGATGGAGTCCGCGTTCGCCCGCGGCTTCCTCAACCACCCCCTCCTCGCCGAGCACGACCCGTTCTTCGAGGCCGTCCGCCCCGACCCGCGGTTCCAGGCGCTCCTCGGGCGGATGGAGGAGCGGTGGCGGGCCTTCGAGGCGTGACGTCCAGATCCGCGAGGAGTCGCTTCCAGACGGCTCAATCGTCCGACGTCGCCGTCAGCGCTTCGGAGAGGGCGGGCGGCAGCGGGACCGGCTGCAGCCCCTCCTCCGTCACCCGGCAGCGGACCGCCGTCGTCCGCCCCTCCGCCACCAGCCGCCCCTCGCAGCGGATCTCCGCCTCGTAGGTGACCGAGGTCCGGCCGACGCGGGCCGCCCGCATGCGGATCTCGAGCTCGTCGCCGAAGCGGGCGGGGCTCGTGTAGCGGCAGGTGGCCTCGACGCGGGGCCAGGTGGTGCGGGTGCCGTCGGGGTCGCGGGCGTGGACCTCGTGGCCGAGGGAGCGGAGGAGCTCGTGCTCGGCGGTCTCGAGGAAGACGAAGAAGCGGGCGAAGTGGACGATCCCCTCCATGTCGGTGTCGGCGAACTCGACGCGCCGGCGGGTGACGAAGTCGCCCATGCGGGAGGGATCGGCGCGGCTCAGCCGCGCAGGGCGTTCCAGAGGACGCGGGGAAGGCGGGCGACGGAGGGGGAGGCCTCGAAGCGGGTGAGCTCGGCGGAGAGGGGGCCGGCGTGGGCGTGGCTCGCGAACCACGGCGGCTTGGGGAAGGGGCGGAAGGGGGCGCGGACGACGGTCTTCCGCGGCCGGTCGAAGAGGTAGGTGTTGTGGACGAAGCCGGTGCCCGACTGGATGTCTTCGGGCGGGTGGCCGGGGTAGGCGCCCCAGGGGGTGACGCCCAGGGCGTAGCCGACGGCGGCCCAGTGGTTGAGCGAGACGGTGCCGTAGCGGAGGTCGGCCTCGGCCCGGGTGAGGGCGGCCGCGGTCTCCGGGTCGGTGCGGGCGTCGGGGTGGACGACGAGGGTGACGTTGAGCGATCCCCAGAGGCGGTCGTTGACGAACTCGACGGCGCGATCGACGAAGCGGGCGGGGGAGGGGGCGTCGATCGCCACCTCGGCGAAAAGGCCGCAGAAGGCCTCGACGCGGAACGCGACCTCGTCGT
>Ga0214468_1000211_pt1 | contig 18391 bp, 18 predicted proteins | sample RVTome_9_FD_187334 | JGI IMG/M metagenome (GOLD analysis project Ga0214468, IMG submission 187334) | Soil microbial communities from uranium-contaminated site in the Upper Colorado River Basin, Wyoming, United States - RVT155D38 HiSeq ...
GGGGTGCTCGCACTCGGCGCCGGGCTGCGCGACCCGCTCGCCACTCCGCTGACGACGCTGCTCGTCGCCGTGGCGGCGGTCGTGATCGCCATCGGGGTGCTCGCCTGGCTGTTGCGTCGCGCGGCCTCCCCGGGCGAGCCACCCAGGGCCGAGATGCCGGCCTGGGGACGACGCCGGTTCCTGATCGACTCGGCGACCGTCATCGGCGTGGCGGCGGGAAGTGGCGTCCTCGGCAGGGCCCTGTTGGATCGCGGCCGGCTGAACGCCGTTGCCCAGGTCGGCGACATCCCCGATCCGACCAGCACCGCGCCGCCGCTGCCAGCCGGGGCCGCCCTCGACGTCCCGGCCCTGAGCCCGATCGTGACCCCGAACGAGGACTTCTATCGCATCGACACCGCGCTCCTCGTCCCGCGGCCGAACCTCGACACCTGGCGGCTGCGCGTCACGGGCATGGTCGACCGACCATTCGAGCTGACGTACGACGAGCTGGTGGCGATGCCACTTCACGACCAGCACGTGACCATCGCCTGTGTCAGCAACGAGGTCGGCGGCGACCTGGTCGGGAACGCCCTGTGGCGGGGCGTCCGTCTGAAGGAGATCCTCGAGCGGGCGGGGGTCCAATCGGCGGCCACGCAGATCGTGGGACGCGCGGTCGACGGGTTCACGGCCGGCTTCCCGACGGCGTGGGCACTGGCCGACGAGCGCGAGGCACTCGTGGCGGTCGCAATGAACGGAGAGCCGCTCCCCGCCGAGCACGGGTTCCCGGCGCGCCTCATCGTCCCCGGACTGTACGGCTACGTGAGCGCCACGAAATGGTTGGCCGAGATCGAGCTCACCACCCTCGAGGCCTTCGACGCGTACTGGGTCCCCCTCGGCTGGGCGAAGGAGGCGCCGATCCTGACGCAGTCGAGGATCGACACGCCGCGCGACGGGGCCGGCATCGAGCCCGGCATGGTGCCGATCGCCGGCGTTGCCTGGGCCCCGGATCGCGGGATCGGCGCCGTGGAGGTCCAGGTCGACGAGTCCGGCTGGCAGGCGGCCGAGCTGAGCGCCCCGATCTCGGACGCCACATGGGTGCAGTTCGTGTATCGCTGGCAGGCGACCTCCGGCGAGCACACCCTGCGCGTGCGGGCCACCGATGGCGATGGCGTCGTCCAGACCGCGGACCGATCGCGTCCCGATCCCGACGGGGCTCGCGGGCATCACGCGATCCGGGTGCGGGTGACCTAGAGTACTGACGGCCACGGGACCATCGGTGCATGGGCCGATGGTCCTCCGGGTGGTGTCCTGCCCGCGATGGCTCACGAGGCCCGCAGGCGCGGGCACCTTCCCTCGCCCGACTCGCCCCGGCGACTGCTGCTCATTCGTGGCGTCACGCTCGTCGCGCTGGCGACGACCGGGGCGTACCTTGGCTGGCGCGCGGTGGCGACCCTCAACCTCGACGCGTGGTACCTCGCCGTCCCGATGCTCGTGTTCGAGGCGCATGCGGCCGCCGGGCTCGGGCTCTTCGCGTTCAGCCTCTGGGACGTCGACCGGCGTCCCGCACGACGACCTCTCGGCCGATTGCCGGCCATCGCCGTCGTCATCCCCACCTATAACGAGGGACCGGAGATCCTGGTTCCGACCATCGCAGCCGCCGTGGCGCTCGAGCCGGTCCACGAGACCTGGGTCCTCGACGACGGAGCGCGGCCGGAGGTGGAGGAGCTGGCAAATGCGCTCGGGGCTCGCTACCTGGCGCGGCCCACGCACGAACATGCCAAGGCCGGCAACCTGAACCACGCGCTCGGCGTCATCGACGCGGAGATCCTGGCCGTCCTGGACGCCGATCACGTCGCGGCACCGGAGTTTCTGCAGGCGACGCTCGGCTACTTCGCCGATCCGCGCATCGCGCTCGTCCAGACCCCGCAGGACTTCTACAACGTGTCGAGCTTCGAGCATGGGACGGGCACCGCGTACGGCGAGCCATTCCACGAGCAGGCCCTGTTCTACCGGCTCCTCCAGCCGGGCAAGAACAGATGGAACGCGGCCTTCTGGTGCGGGACGAACGCGCTCGTCCGCGTCGCCGCCCTCCGAGAGGTCGGTGGGGCGGCCACCGAGACGATCACCGAGGACATCCACACCACCATCCGCCTGCACCGTCACGGCTGGAAGACCGTCTATCACAACGAGGTCCTCGCCCGCGGCCTGGCCGCCGACGACGCGGCGCAGTACCAGCTCCAGCGGAACCGATGGGGGACCGGTGCCATGCAGGTCCTGCGAGTCGAGAGTCCGCTGACCGTTCCCGGCCTGACCCTCGGGCAGCGGCTCGGGTACGCATCCACGCTGCTCGGCTGGTTCGACTCCTGGCGGACGCTCGGGTTCCTGCTCCTGCCGCCGGCCGTCCTGCTCAGTGGCCAGATTCCGATCGTCGCCGACGGGCTCACCTTCGCGGTCCTGTTCGGCATCACCTACGGCCTGCAGCAGGCGGCACTCTTCCTCCTCGGTCGTGGCGCCTATCGGCCGCTGCTGTCGGTGGTCTTCGACCTGGTGCGGATGTCGCCGAACTTCCTCGCCACCCTCAGCCTGATCGTTCCCCGCACGCCACGGTTCCGGGTCACGCCGAAGGGCCGCATGGCGGCAAACCGCGGCCGGGTGGAGGCGCCGCTCATGCTTCGGATGGCCCTGGGCATCTCGTTCACGGCGGCGACGGTCTATGCCCTCCACCGGCTCGGCCTCTTCGAGATGGGCTATGCCTCCGAGTGGGCCGCCATCGGCGCATTCGGGTGGTTGGTGGTGAACGCCGGGCTGGTGTGGACCGCGATCCGTCGCGTCCGCTCCCTGCGATTCGCGGCAGAGCGGCGAAGCGCCGTGCGCTTCGCCGTCGACGTCGCCGGCTCGATCGATGGGTCGCCGGCCAGCGTCCAGGACGTGTCCGTCGGCGGGGCGCTGGTGGCAACCGCTGCGCCGCTGGTCGAGCGGGAGTCGCACCTCGTGAGCTTCGAGCTCCCCGCCGGGACGACCTCCCTGTGGGCGCAGGTCCGATCGTCGCGACGGGCCGACAGTGGCGAGTATCACCATGCGCTCGAGTTCGAACCCGGCCAGTACCCCGCCCGTGGCTTCCTGGCGCGCAACGTGTTCGCCGGACGCTACCCCGTGGCGGGCACGATCCGGCGGCCGTGGGCCGACCTCCTTCGGGGTGAGCTGGCAGGACTCTCGAGGCGCTTCCAGCGACCCGCCGAGCCCCGCGCCCCAATGTCGCCCCCCGCGACGAGCATGGACCTTCCGCCGGCCTCGGCGTAGTTCCTCAGCTGGTCGGAGCACCGACGGGCGGCGCCGGTTCCACCCACCACAGGTGCACCTCGACCGGGATGAGGCCCTCCTCCAGGGGCGCGTCGCTCACCAGCCGCCATGCGGCGTGGGACAGGTTCGCGACGCGCTGGTCGGCCGTGCCCGCGTAGCACGGGCAGGAGTCGACAACGGGAAGCACTTCGCATCGGTCTGCGCAGACGAGCACCAGCGCCGGATCCTCGCTCGTCACCGCCACGCCCAGCTCGAGCGGCAGGGCCACGGTCGCCTGCGCCTCCCAGCCGACGTTCTCCGAGTAGTTCGATGCCATCCCGGTGGCGAGCCCACCGAGCCCCATCGACCCGAGGTCAGCGGTGGCGGGCGGGGCGTTCGCCACCGTGACGCCGGCTCCGACCTGCGAACCGAGGATGGCGGCCGGGTCCCCCGCGAACGCGTACCAGTAGTCGGCGATGCCCTCGAAGTACCGGCTGCGATGGAGCCACGTCTCGGCGCCGTCGACGCTGGCGTGCGGCAGCCGCACGAGGCCCTCGGCGCTGAAGCGCGGCTCGGAGGCGAACACCTCACCGAAGGGCAGGCCCGGCTGCTCGAGCAGGGTGGCCACCAGGTGGGCGGCGCCCTCGTAGAAGTCGGTGGCGAAGTAGGCCGATGCGCCGAGGTCGGCCAACGGCGCGCGGGAGTAGGCGCTCACTCGCTCGCCGGCGGTCAGCTCGTCGGCGGGCTCGTCGAAGCCCTCGCCGGCACCGGGCGCGTAGCAGGCGTTCGAGTAGATCATCACCCAGCCCGGTGCCGGACGGGCGTGCTCGGCGATCCATGTCTCCCCGTAGTAGGCCAGCGTCTGGTCCTTCCATGAATCCGAGTGATCGCCGCGCGCACCGGGTCCGTTCAATCCCCAGCCGTTCGTGGTGGCAGGGTTCGGGTTGGCGCTGTACGGGTTCGGCGAGCCGACACCGTGGCCGAGGTAGACGACGATGCTGGCACCCTCGACGGCGGCGATGACGTTATCGGCGGTCGCCTCGGGCGAGTAAGCGCGGGCGACCGTGGCGCCCCGCGTCTCGGCGGCCAGCGCGGCGGCCTCGGCGAGCTCGATGTACACCGGCGTGAGCTCCTCGCCGACCGGCCCGACGATGACCGCCACCTTGAGCGGGTCGCTGGCGGCGGCCGGCGCGGCGAAGCCGAGGCTGGCGAGGATCGCCGCCAGGAGGATGGCGAGGGTCACGAAGCGGCGCACGGGCGTCCCTCAGGGCACTTGGGCATTCGTACCGGGCAGGTTCCTCTAGCATCGCATCAGCGATCAAGTGGCGGCAAGCCGTCGGTGCGCCTGCGCACCGCGGAAGGTCAGGCCTCGGCGGGTTCGAGCGCTCCGGGGGACCGGGCCGGCACGGCGGCGGGTCCGCGCTCGAGCGCCTCGAAGATCACGTCCGCCCACAGGCCGTACCCGACGGCCGACGGATGGAATCGGTCGCTCGACAGGAACGTCGTGCCGCGTCCGATGCGCGGAGGCACCTCCGCCGCAAGGTCCGCGTAGGCCGCATCCGCGCGGGTTGCCTCCGAGCGACTGATCGGGCGCAGGATACGGGCGTACAGGTCTGCGAGCGTGATCAGCGGCTCGATGGCCCGCAGCGCGCCCCGGAAGCGCGGAATGCCGGCCAGGACGATCCGTGCGGTGGGGGCTGCCGCCCGGATGCCCTGGAGGCAGGCTCGGAGGTCCGTGCGATAGCGGTGCGGCGCCGTCTGGTGCGTGGCGTCGTTCGAGCCGATGATGACGGCGACGAACTCGGCGCGCGGCAGGAACGGCGCGGCCTCGGCGGGTCGCAGCGGTTCGAGCGCCCGCGGCAGTTGGCCGCGCGCGAGGTCGGCGACCCGGGCCCCGGCCCACCCGTAGCTCACCACGTGGATCGGTCGCCCCTCGCGGTCGGCCAGCCGCTGGGCGAGCTGGTACGGGAGTGACGCTTCGGCCCGATCGACCCCGACGCCGGCCGCCGTCGAGTCGCCGAGCACGGCAAGCCGATATGGGGCATCGTTCGTCGCGCCATCGCGAGGCCGCACGACGTGGTTCACGTAGAACCCCGGGTGGCCCGGCAGGAACTCCATGCGCCGCAGCCGCATGAGCTGGACGGCGACGATGCCGGCGAACGTGCCGGCCGCGGCGCCGAGCAGACGCGCGAGCCGGGTGAGCCATCGATCCATGTCGTGACGGTAGCGCCCGCGCTCGGTTGACGCCAACCGCACAATCAGCCGCGTGCCACACGTGCCGCTCATCATCGTCAATCCCACGGCCGGTGGTGGACGTGCCGGACGCCTCATCGGCTGGTTGCGGGAGCGACTCGAGCGGCGGCGAGACGCGCGCCTCGAGATCACCACGCGCGCCGGCGACGCCGAGCTGCTGGCGGCGAACGCGGCTCAGACCGGGCACGATCGGGTCATCGCCGTCGGCGGCGACGGAACGGTGCAGGAGGTCGCCAACGGGCTGACGGGCGCGGCGCGATCCACCGTCAGCCTGGGGATCGTGCCGATCGGCAGTGGCAACGACCTCGCCCGGAGCATGGGGCTGCCGCGCGATCCGGCCGCGGCATGGACGATTGCCATGGGCGCTGGCACGCGGGTGATCGACCTCCTGCTGGCGACCGACAGCGACGGCTACAGCCGATGGTTCGGATCCGCGGGCGGCATCGGCTTCGACGCCCAGGTGGCGTCCGCCATGGCCAGGCGCAATGGCTGGCAGCGGGGCCAGGCGGGGTACCTGCTCACGACCCTGGTCGAGCTGCGACGCTTCGTGAACCGGCCGGTCGAGCTGACGGTCGATGGGACCACGGCCAGCCGCCAGGTGCTGTTCATCGCGCTCGCCAACGGCGAGTACTACGGTGGCGGCATGCGTATCGCACCGGGTGCCTCGCTCGACGACGGGCAGCTCGACCTGTGCGTCGTCGGCGACGTGTCACGGATCACCGCGTTGCGCCAGCTGGCGAATCTCTATCGCGGGACGCACGTTGCGCACCCCAAGGTCGACATGCTCCGAGGCCGCTCCGTGTCGATCGACGGCGATCGCGCAACGCTCGTCCACCTCGACGGCGAGCCCTTCGGCCATCTACCGCTGCGGGTCGACCTCCATCCGGCGCGGCTGCTCGTGGCCGCCCCACTGCGGTAGCCTGTGGCCATGGCGACGGAACGCCCACCCGGCCCGTCGGTCGGCGCGGCGCTGCTGGGTACGAGGGGCCGCATCGGGACGGTGGATGCCGTCTTCGCCGATTATCTGCTCGTCCGGACCAGCGGGCTCATGCCGGTCGACCTGTACGTGCCGCGGGAGGACGTGGCGGATGACGGTGGCCGCCTGCGGGTCGACTGCGATGGATCCGAGGCATACGCGCGCTGGCACCGACCCCTCAAGCGGGCACCGCACGCGGACCGATGACCGCCTTCGAGTCCGCCCAGCTGGAAATGATCCGATCCGCACGCACAGTGCGCATCCGGACCTCACCGGGGGGCGGCCGTCAGCCGCACGAGGCGACCATCTGGATCGTCGTCGACGACGCCGGTCGCGTGCTGGTTCGCTCGGTCCGCGGCGCGCACGGCCGTTGGTACCGTGAGCTGCGCGCACGGCCGGCTGGCACGCTCCTAGTGGACGGCGCGGGGATCCCGGTCAGCGCGGAGCCTGTGACCGACGAGGGCCGGATCGACGCCTGCAGCACGGCGCTCCGCCGCAAATACGCGGGCGCCCGGGGATCCCTGGCGAGCATGCTCGCCGCGGACACGCTCGACGCCACCATCGAGCTGCGACCCGCCACGGGCGAATAGCATCGGTCTTGCAGTACCCTGAGGCTGCCATGCATGACGCCGATACGATCCAGCCGCTGAACGGTCGCCCGCCGTATGCGCCGGGCGACGCCGATGCCTTCTACGCGCACGTCGGCACCGGGGGAAAGGTCGAGGCCGATGCCTGGATGCCCGATGACTACCGCGCCGCCGTCCTGAAGTTCGTCGAGATGCATGCCAACTCGGAGCTCATGGGCGTGCTTCCCGAACGCGACTGGATCATGCGCGCGCCCACCCTTCGCCGGAAGCTCGCCCTCACGTCGAAGATCCAGGACGAGGTCGGTCACGCGCAGCTGCTCTACCGCGTCGCCGAGGACCTCGGCAAGCCGCGACCCTCGATGCTCCAGGACCTCCTGGACGGCAAGACGAAGTTCCACAACGTCTTCCACTATCCGACGCGATCGTGGGCCGACGTCGGGATCATCGCCTGGCTCGTCGACGCCGCCGCCATCGTCTCCCAGCAGGCGCTGCGCGATTCCTCGTACGCCCCGTACGCGCGCACGATGAAGAAGATCTGCTGGGAGGAGTCCGTGCACATCATGCACGGCCGAGACGTCGTGCTGACGCTCATGAACGGGACCGATGCCCAGCGCGCCATGGTCCAGGAGGCGCTCGACCGATGGTGGGGCCCGCTCATGCAGATGCACGGCCCGCCGACCGATCCGGCGAAGGACAAGGACCTCCACTGGGGCATCAAGGCCAAGAACAACGAGCAGCTGCGCCAGGAGTTTCTCTCGATCTACGTGCCCCGTATCCGAGAGCTCGGCCTGCGGATCCCCGACCCGAACCTCCGATACGACGAGGAGACCGGCCGCTGGCAATACACCGAACCCGACTGGGCCGAGCTCAAGTCCGTGGTCACGGGTCATGGTCCAGCCTCGCAGTCGCGCCTCGACTTCCGCCGCGTCAACTTCGCGGACACCCAGTGGGTGCGGGACGCGATCCTGGGGACCGCGGCCGCGGCCTGAGCGTCGCTCGCGGGGAATTGCCACCTGGCCCTTTCGGCGCCGTCCGATGCCTCTGACCGGGCGAGGGCGACTCGAACAGGTCAGTTCGCGCGGCGTGGAGTTGCCATCTGACGCCGCCCGGAGTTGCCATCTGACGCCCCAGGCGTCGCTAGGCGGCCCAAGGCATGGCGAAGACATAGATTCCCGCAGATTCAGAAGGCGAGCGGTGGGCATCGGCTCGCCTAACGACGCTCCCAGCGGAGGCTGGCAACTCGGCTCGCCTAACGACGCTCCCAGCGCAGCCTGGCAACTCGGCTCGCCTAGCGACGCTCACAGCGCAGCCTGGGCAAATCGGCGAGTGAGCGGGCGAGTCGCTCCGCACAAGTCGGCGCCGGAGTTGCCATCTGACGCCCCTGGCGTCGTTATGCGGCCGAAGGCATGGCGAAGACATAGATTCACACATATTCAGAAGGCGAGCGGCGGGCATCGGCTCGCCGAACGGCGCTCACAGCGCAGCCTGGACATATCGGCGAGCGGGCGGCGGTCACCCCTCCAGTCCGGCGCGCCGATGGCGCCGGATCGCACCCCGCAGTAGGCTGGTGCCATGGCTGTCGAGCGAGCGGAGCGCATCTGGGAGGTCTTCCGCCAGGAGGACGAGGGTGACCCGATGATCCACGCCGGGAACGTGAACGCGCCCGACGAGGAGCTCGCGATGCACTACGCGCGCGAGTTCTACGGCCGGCGCGGCGAGTCCCAGCGGCTGTGGATCGTCGCCCGCGATGCGATCACGGAGCTCGACGACGTCGACCTGCTCAAGCCGCCTTTCGATCGCTCGCACAAGAAGCCCGGCGGGTACATCATCAAGCACAAGCTCGAGGCCGCGAAGCGACGTGCCGTGGACGCGACCGAGTGACCGCCGTTGCCCCCGACCTCGATGTCGCCACCCGCGAGGCACTCGCGGAGCTGCTCCTGAGCGTCGCCGACGACGAGTTCATCATCGGCTTCTGGGACTCGGAGTGGACCGGCATCGCGCCGATGCTCGAGGAGGACGTGGCCACCAGCTCGATCGCCCAGGACGAGATCGGCCACGCCCGGGCCCTCTACGAGCTCCTCGGTGAGCTGACCGGACAGGACCCGGATCGGATCGCCTACGGCCGCCAGCCGGATGCATTTCGACACGCTGCCCTGCTGAACCACGCTCGAGGCGACTGGGCGTTCAGCGCCGCGCGTCGCTACCTGTACGAGACCGCCGATGCCGTGCGCCTCGCCGCACTCGCCCGATCCAGCTACGAGCCGCTCGCCCTGCTGACCGGCAAGATGCGGCGCGAGGAGACGTACCACCTGCTGCACGCCGAGGCGTGGCTGCGCCGCCTGGCCGATGGCGCGCCCGATCGCCTGGCCGATGCCATCACCAGTCTCTGGCCAGATGCGCAGGAGGTCTTCGCCCCCCTTGCCGCCGAGGAATCGCTGGTCCGTGCCGGTCTGCTGCCGGAGCCGATGGCGAACCTCCACGCGACGTGGCAGGCGCGCGTGCGGCCGGAGCTCGAGCCGATCACGGGCGCGCTTCCCGCGGATGCACCCACCCGCGACGGTCGAGAACGGCGAACCGATGCATTCCGCTGGCTCCACGCCGAGTTCACGTCGGTGTCCGGCTCGGAGGACGGTGCTACGTGGTGAATGCCACCGCCGCCGATCCGCGCGCGCGGCGCATCTGGGACGAGCTGGCCACGATCTCCGACCCCGAGATCCCGGCCATCAGCGTCGTCGACCTCGGTGTCATCGGCTCCGTGCACGTCGACGAGGCCCGAGTGCGGGTCGAGCTGCTTCCGACCTTCGTCGGCTGTCCCGCCATCGGCGTGATGCAGGAGCGGATCACGGCACGCGTGTCCGAACTCAAGCTCGCGCCGGCGGTCGAGGTGGTCGTGACCTTCGACCCGCCGTGGACGAGCGACCGGATCAGCGCCGAAGGGCGTGAGAGGCTCCGGCTGAGTGGCTTTGCGCCACCGCAGCGGATGCCGGCCGGGCCGGCCCTCGGACAGCTCGAAGAGCTCGCCGTCCTGCCGGTCGCCGCGTGCCCGTACTGCGGGTCCCGGAACACGACCCTCGATAACGCATTCGGCCCGACGCTGTGCCGCGCGATCTACCACTGCGGCGACTGCCGCCAGCCGTTCGAACAGTTCAAGCAGGTCTGACCGGGGTCGAGCCCGCCGGCTGGCCCGCGGATTGCACGGCGGTGCGGCATGCGAGATCGCGACGACCCACAGGGACCGGGCCAGGGCCCGCTCGACCGGCCGGAACGTGACGCCGGCGACCCGATCGGCGACGACGCCTATCCGGGTGGCTCGGGGCTGCAGCCGCCGACCGGCGACATGGACGATCCCGTGCCCGAGACGGGGATGCCCGGCGAGCCGGAGCAGGCGCCCGACCAGCTGGAGCGGGAAGAGGACCTCGACCCGGAGGACACGCCGGAGCCATAGGTCTCCGGCCGGTCTCGCCGCGCGGCCGTCTCACCGCGGTCGTGCGTTCCCCGCGGCTTGCGGCTGCGGCACGTATCTGCGGACCTGGACCCGTCAGCGCCCCGAACTCAGTCACGGCGTGATGTTGAGGCAAGCCGCGCACGAGCAAGGCACCGATCCTGGGAGATAGGTGCGTCCCAGGCAAGCGTCGCGCGGACGACGCGGACCGCCGCGTCTCAGCCGCGGTTCTCACTCTTTCGCTGCCGGGCGCCGGGACCGCGCGTCATGCGTCGGGTCAGCGAAGGCGCTACCCTTCGGCCCATGACGATCGACGCTGACGAGACGCACGCGGACGCGAGCGCGGCGCTCGCATCGGGCCAGGAGAGCCATCTCGCCGCCATGCGGCACTCCGCGGCGCACATGATGGCCGCCGCGGTGCTCGAGCTGTTCCCGGACGCCAGGCTCGGGGTCGGCCCGGCCATCAAGGACGGCTTCTACTACGATTTCGACCTGCCACGCCCGCTCACGCCCGCCGACCTCGAGCAGATCGAGTCGAAGATGCGCGAGCAGCAGGCCGCAGACCTCGCGTTCGAGCACTCGCAGGACCTGCCGCGAGCCGATGCCGTCACGCTTCTCGAGGAGCGTGGGCAGCCGTTCAAGGTCGAGATCGTCAACGACCTTCCCGAGGCGGAGGGGCCGACCGTCAGCTTCTACCGCCATGGGGGCTTCGAGGATCTCTGCCGCGGCGGCCACATCGGCTCCACCCGGGAGCTTGGCGCATTCAAGCTGCTCAATACCGCCGGGGCCTACTGGCGCGGCGACGAGACGCGCCCGATGCTCCAGCGCATCTACGGCACCGCCTGGGACAGCCAGGAGGAGCTGGACCAGCACCTCTGGCGGCTCGAGGAGGCGAAGAAGCGCGATCATCGCAAGCTCGGTCGCGAGCTCGACCTGTTCACGTTCCACCCGGAGTCGCCGGCCGCTCCCTTCCTCCATCCGCGTGGCATGGCGATCTGGCGCGCCCTCGAGGACTGGTCGCGCGAGGTTCGCCGCGAGGCCGGCTTCTCCGAGGTGCGCACCCCGAGCCTCGTCCGCAAGGAGCTCTGGGAGACCTCGGGCCACTGGGGGAACTACCAGGACAACATGTTCGTGCTCGACGACTACGACCATGTCTCGGGCCTGAAGCCGATGAACTGCCCGGAGGAGATCCTCGTCTACAAGACGCGGATGCACTCGTACCGGGAGCTGCCGATCCGCTTCGCCGACTACTCGGTCCTGTTCCGCAAGGAGCGCACCGGCGTCCTGGCCGGCATGTTTCGCGTGCGCCAGCTCACTCAGGACGACTCCCACGTCTTCTGCCGCGACGACCAGGTCGACGACGAGATCCGCCTGGCGCTGTCGCTCGTCCGGAAGCAGTACGCCCCGTTCGGCTTCGAGCCGAGCGCGAAGCTCGCCACCCGCCCGGAGAAGCGGCTCGGATCCGACGAGTTCTGGGAGCGTGCCGAGGCGCGCCTGCGCGATCGCCTCGAGGAGGACGGGATGGCCTACGCGCTCGACGAGGGTGGCGGCGCCTTCTACGCGCCGAAGATCGACATCTTCATCGAGGACGCACTCGGCCGGGAGTGGCAGATGGCCACCATCCAGGCCGACTACCAGCTGCCACAGCGCTTCGACCTCGAGTATCGGGCCGCCGACGGCGGGTTCGAGCGCCCGGTCGTGATCCACTACGCCATCTACGGTAGCTTCGAGCGATTCATGGGCATCATCACCGAGCACTACGGGGGCGCCTTCCCGCTCTGGCTGGCGCCGGTCCAGGTCATGGTCGTGCCGATCGCCGATCGCCATCTCGACTACGCGGAGGAGGTTCGCGCGAAGCTCGTCGGCGCGGGCATCCGGGCGGAGGTCGATGGCCGTTCGGAGCGGATGCAGGCCAAGCTGCGCGAGGCGCAGGACCAGAAGATGCCGGTCATGCTCGTGCTGGGGGACCGCGATGCCGAGGCGGGTGCCGTCTCGCCGCGCCTGCGCACCGGCGAGTCCTCGCAGGGGGTTCCAGTCCACGAGTTCATCACCGACCTGCGCGCACGAATCGACGCGCGTGAGCTGTGGCCCTATGCCGAGGACGACGGATCGCCGGCGTGACACGCCGTACGCTGTGAGGTCAGCCCGATGAGGAAAATGCGCGCCATCGGCCAGCTCGCCCTGCGGACGACCGATCCATCCCGCGTGGCCGAGTTCTACGAGTCGGCCTTCGGATTTCGTCGGAAGGCGGCGGACGACGGCGGCGTCGACCTCGAGCTCGGGGGTTTCGAGCTGAGCTTCCGCCGTGGCGACACGCCGACGCGGGACGGCATGCAGATCGGCTTCAAGGTCGACACGGCCGCCGAGGTCGATGGCTGGGCGCAGGATCTCGGGAGGCGCGGGTTCGCGCTCGTGGGGCCGCCCTCGGGCGATCGTTGGGAAGGCACCCGGAGCTTTCGCATCTCGGACCCGGATGGGCGCCAGGTCGCGGTCTTCTTCGACTACCCGCGCTGATCGGCTCCGTCAGCCGACGAAGTCCAGGACATTGATGACCCAGATCCCGTAGGCGTGCACCCCGATGCCGGCCAGGATCGTCCCGCGCAGCAGCCAGTCGGTACCTGCCCGGAAGGCCGATCCGAGCAGCAGGAGCAGGAGCGGCATCGCGTCGAGGATGAAGCGATACCCGAACTGCGCGAACCCCCATGAGCCGTGGAGGAGGTCGGGGAGCATGACGAGGCCGACGCTGAGCCACAGGAGCCCGACCCACCGGCCGCGTGGCAGGACCGCGAGGAAGACGAATGGCGCCGTCAGCACGAGCGACATACCGCTCAGCGACGGGCGCAGGAACGGCGCGCGGTCGACGATCTGGAACCCCTCGAGGAGGATGACGTTCAGGTGGCGCGGGATGTACGTCACCGACAGGATCCCGTCGCGGAACCACGGCTCATCGGTCACGAGGCCCGTCTCGCCGGATGGGATGCGGGTGTAGCCGAAGTCGAACGGTGAACCGAAGCGGGCGGCGTTGTACCAGGCCACGGCCAGGGCGGGGAGGCTCACCCCGCCGAGCACCGCCAGCCAGGACCGATGCGGCCGCCATCCACCACCGAACAGGCCGAGCACGACCGGAAGGGCGAGGCCCATCGGCAGGCGGGCACCGGCGGCCAGCCCGACACAGAGGCCGGCGAGCATCGGCGCGCGGCCGCGGACGGCGAGATTCAGGGCGATGAGCGTGAAGCACACGCCGACCACCTGGGCGTAGTGATGCGGCCCGGCCATGCCGGCCACCCACCAGTGCGTGGTGAGGGCGAAGCCGACGGTGAGCCAGCGACGGGGACCGGTTGCCACGCCCCAGCCGAGGAGCATCCAGTACGCGAGCCCGACGTTGAGCGCACCGACCACGCTGGCGTACGCGTTGCCGTCGAGCTCCCCCCACGGCGTGCCCGGCCCGGTGAGCAGGGCGACCGGGATCAGGGTGAGCGCCGGGACCGGGGGCAGGGCGACGTACTGGCCGCCGTCCGGCCGAGGAACCAGCTCGAGCCATGGCCGGTCCTGGTCGAGGTGAAGCTGCCCGGACAGGAACGCCTCGGCCAACGGCGGCCACATGTCGCCGCCTGCGGCAGGCCCGGTCACCCAGTACACGCCGAGCGCAATTGCCGCCAGGACGAGGGCGTCGACAAGGGGCGTCGACCTCGTCCAGGGGCGGGCGTCGGCGGTCGCGGGGGCGTCGGCGATCGTCGTCATCGGTGCCTCGTGAGGGCCTTCGGCGCGTTGACCGTGTGCTCAGTATCGGTGTATCATCCGTCGGCAATTCGTGTACGTTCGCAGGGCCACCCGTCCGTGATCGGCAGGTGGCCTTGTTGTTGAAGGAGTTCAGGCACTGGCAAGGGACCTTCGTCTCAACGAGATGATCCGAATCCGAGAAGTCCGGGTCATCGATGACCAAGGTGAGCAACTCGGCGTCATGGCGACGGCCCAGGCACTCGCCCTCGCTCAGGAGAGAGGGCTCGACCTCGTGGAGGTCGCGCCAACCGCGGTCCCCCCGGTCTGCCGCATCCTCGACTACGGACAGTACAAGTACGAGCTCCAGAAGCGAGAGCGCGAACAGAAGAAGAAGCAGAAGTCCCAGACCTTCAAGGAGGTCCGGTTGGGCGTCAAGGTTGACGTTCACGACCTCCAGGTGAAGGCTCGCCGCGCGGCCCAGTTCCTGGATCACGGCGATCGCGTCAAGGTCACCGTCCGCTTCCGCGGGCGTGAGATCAGTCACGCGAACCTGGGTCGGGACCTGCTCATGCGGATGGCCGAGCTCCTGGCGGAGCACGGCGTCGTCGAGCGGCAGCCGCTGCTCGAGGGCCGCAGCATGTACATCGTGATGGGGCCGCTCGAGAAGCGGCCAGAGAAGAAGACCGATGCCGGGGGTGCGGGAGCGTCCGCGCCCGCCGGCGAGACCATCGGCGACGCGGTCGCCGCCAAGGCACCTCCGGCACCGGCCGCGAGTCCGGCCGAGGCGACGAGCGAGGCGCCGGCGCAGCAGGGAACCTGACCATGCCGAAGATGAAGACCCACAAGGGGACGGCCAAGCGCTACCGAAAGACCGGCTCCGGGAAGTGGATCCGGCCCAAGGCGTGGAAGGGCCACCACCTCGAGATCAAGTCGAGCCGCCGCACGCGCCGCTACGCGGGGATGGCGCATGTCTCGGACACGCACACCGCCCAGCTCGAGCGGCTGATGCCGTACGCGGGCAAGGGGAAGTAGTCGAATGGCCAGGGTCAAGCGCGGCGTCGCCGCGCATCGTCGCCACAAGCGGCTGCTGAACCAGGCGGAGGGCCGGCGCGGCACGCGCTCGAAGCTCGTCCGTCCCGCGCGCGAGGCGCTCATCCACGCGCTCGTCTACGCCTACCGTGACCGCCGGGATCGCAAGCGCGACATGCGGCGCCTGTGGATCGAGCGCATCAACGCCGCGTCTCGCCAGCACGGCGTGCCGTATGGCCGCTTCATCGCCGGCCTCAAGGCCGCCGGCGTCGAGGTCGATCGGAAGATCCTTGCCGACATGGCCGTCCGGGAGCCCGCCGCGTTCGCGGCCATGGTGACCGCTGCCAAGGCGACGTTTACCAGCTGACCGGCGTTCGCCGACGCCGGTCCTCACGGCCCTGTCCCGGAATCCGGGGCGGGGTCGTTCGTTTTCGCCGATGATTGCGCAGGATCCATGAACGCCTCGAGCCAGACCGAACCCTCAGCGCCGATATGTCCACCGGTGGCCGCACATCGTGGCACGGTGACGGCATGACCGACCTCGCGGCCGAGCTGGAGGCCATCGAGCACGCGAGCAACGAGCGCCTGGCCGCGGCCACCACGGTCGACGCGGTCGACGCCCTTCGGCACGAGGTCCTCGGCCGTTCGGGGTCGCTCACCGGCCTGCTGCGACGGCTCGGCTCGGTCCCGGCGGGGGAACGCCCGGCCATCGGCCAACGGGCGAACGACGTGCGCCGCCGGCTCGAGACGCTCATCGGCGGGCGGTTGGCCGAGCTCGAGACCGATGATCTCGAGGCGCGCATCGCCGACGAGGCGATCGACATGAGCGCACCGGGCCGTCCGCTGCGGGTCGGCCACCTCCACCCGGTTTTGACCCTGATGCGAGACCTGCGCGAGATCTTTCACGCGTACGGCTTCGAGGTCTTCGAGGGCCCAGAGGTCGAGACCGAGGAGTACAACTTCGAGCTCCTCAACATCCCGCCGGACCACCCGGCTCGCGACCTGTGGGACACGCTCTACGTCGCCGAGCCGGGCAGCATCGAGGCCGGTGAGCCGCGTCCGGCCGCGGACCAGACGATCCTGCGCACCCACACCTCACCGGCCCAGGTGCGCGCCATGCGCGAGCTCGACCCGCCGATTCGCGTGCTGACGCCTGGTCGCTGCTTCCGGTACGAGGCCGTCGATGCCAGCCACGGGTTCGAGTTCTTCCAGGTCGAGGGCCTGGTCGTGGACCGCGACACGAGCCTTGCGGACCTCAAGGGCCTGCTCGAGGAGGTGGCCCGGGCACTCTACGGCCGGGACGTGCGGACGCGCTTCCGGCCCGGGTACTACCCGTTCACCGAGCCGAGCGTCGCGTTCGACATCGGCTGCCTGGTGTGTGGTGGCTCCGGCTGTCCCGCCTGCAAGCGGTCGGGCTGGATGACCATCCTCGGCGCCGGGATGGTCCACCCCGAGGTCCTGCGCGCCGGCGGCTACGATCCCGACGAGTTCCAGGGCTACGCGTTCGGCATGGGTCCCGACCGGATGACGATGCTGCGCCACGGCGTGGACGACATCCGGCTGTTCTTCGGCGCCGATCTTCGGTTCGTGACCCAGTTCTCGGAAGGTCGCTGACATGCGGGTTCCGCTCCGCTGGCTTCGGGACTACATCGAGGTCGCGCTCTCGCCGCGCGAGCTCGCCGATGAGCTGACCATGCGCGGGATGGAGGTGAGCGGCATCGAGGTCGCCGGCGCCGACTGGACCGACGTCGTAGTCGGCCGCGTGCTCGAGGTGGCGCGGCATCCGAACGCCGACACCCTGTGGCAGACACGCGTCGACGTCGGGCCGGCCGGCGGCGTGCTCGAGATCGTGTGCGGCGCCCAGAACCTGGAGGTCGGGCAGCTGGTGCCGGCGGCCCTGGTCGGGGCGGTCCTGCCCGGTGACCGCAGGATCGAGCGCAGCAAGATCCGCGGCGTGGTCAGCCACGGCATGCTGTGCAGCGCCAGCGAGCTCGGGCTCGGTACCGATGCGGACGGGATCCACATCCTCGGCACCGGCGACGAGCACCCGCTCGGGCAGCCGCTGGCCGAGGTGGTCGGTGACATCGTGCTCGACGTCGACGTCAAGCCGAACCGCGGCGATGCCCTCAGCATGGTCGGGCTCGCCCGCGAGATCGCCGCGTTCAGCGGGGCAGCGCTCCGCCTCCCGGCGGCGGACGTCGAGGAGGCCGGGGACTCCACCGACGCGCACGTCAGCGTGCGGATCGAGGAACCGGAGCTCAATCCGCGCTTCACCGCGCGCTGGTTCGACGCTGTCTCGAACGCGCCCTCGCCCGAGTGGATGCAGCGTCGACTCCTGGCAGCCGGGATGCGCCCGATCAGCGCCGTGGTCGACATCACGAACTACGTCATGCACGAGCTCGGTCAGCCGCTGCACGCCTACGACGCCGACGCGGTCCCCGACGGCTTCATCGTTGTACGGCGGGGGAGCGACGGGGAGCCACTGACCACGATCGATCACGTCGAGCGCCTGCTCGACCAGCGCATGCTCGTCATCGCGGATCGGGAGCGGGCGATCGGCCTGGCCGGGATCATGGGCGGTGCGTCGACCGAGGTGACGGAGTCGACGACGCGGGTCATCCTCGAGTCGGCGATCTTTCATGGACCGACGATTCGCAATACCGCCCGCCGGCTCGGCCTGCGCTCGGAGGCGAGCATGCGACACGAGAAGGGGATCGGCCACGATCTGCCGCGCTTCGCCATCGATCGCGCGGCACGCCTCATGACGGAGCTGACCGGCGCGCGGGTCGGCCGCGGCATCGTCGACAACGACCCCGACCCGAAGCCGCCGCGCTTCGTCCCGGTCGACCTCGACCGGATGCGACGGCTGCTCGGGATCGAGGTGAATGAGTCCGACGTTCGCCGGCTCCTCGAGCCGCTCGGGTTCGGCGTGAGCGGCGATGGCGGCGAACTGGCGGTGACCGTCCCGTCTCATCGGCTCGACGTCACGAGCGCGGCGGACGTCGCCGAAGAGGTCGCGCGCGCCCACGGATACGGGCGCATCGAGGGCAGGCTTCCGCACGCCGCCCTGCCGCCCTACCGGCCGGACCCGAGCGAGCCGCGGCACCGGATCCGCCGGACGCTCGC
>Ga0214468_1000213_pt1 | contig 18359 bp, 15 predicted proteins | sample RVTome_9_FD_187334 | JGI IMG/M metagenome (GOLD analysis project Ga0214468, IMG submission 187334) | Soil microbial communities from uranium-contaminated site in the Upper Colorado River Basin, Wyoming, United States - RVT155D38 HiSeq ...
CGTCGGATCGAAGCACATCCGGGACGGTGCCGTGAAGCGCGCCCACGTCCGCGACGGCGCGATCGATTCCTCGAAGGTGCTGGACGAGAGCCTGGGCGCGGCCGACATCGGGGCAGACGCGGTCGGGGGTTCTGAGATCGCCACCGACGCGGTCGGGAGCGGCGAGATCGCCCCGGGCGCGATCGGGAGCTCGAAGATACAAACCGGCGCCGTCGGAAGTCCCGAAATCGCCACGAACGCGGTCGGAAGCTCCGAGATTGCCGACGACGCGGTCGGGAGGTTCGAGATCGCGCCGAGCGCGGTCGGGAGCGACGAAATCGCCGACGGTGCGGTGCGGGCCGCCGCGATCGGCGCCGGCATCGTCCTCCGCAAGGGCCAAGGGGCAGTGTCGCTTGAGAACGTCGAGCACAACGGCGCGTACGAGATGGTGAAGGCCTCCACGAGCTGCGCGCCCGGCGAGGTGATCCTCTTCGGCTACGGGAACTGGGAGAAGGACTTTGCGGACGTCGATCCGACCGTCACCAACGAGGAGCTGTTGAACTCGAAGATCGAGCTCGATACGACCAACCAATCGGTGACCGCCTGGGGCGGCAACGACACCAACACCAGCTACATATTCCGCGCGGTCGCGGTCTGCCTGGCCGGCTGAAGCGCCCCAGCCAGGCCTGAGCCGTCACGCGTGTGCCTCACGCCACCGGCAGCGCCTCGCGCTGGCGGTCCGCCCGACCCACGGCCCGGATCGCCGCCGCGAAGCGCTTGACGCCCTCGCGCAGCTGCGGCGGATCGAGGTAGCCGAACGAGAGCCGGGCGTGGGCGCGGCGCGGGTGCTCGGGCATCATCGCCGCGCCCGGCAGGAACGACACGCCGTGGCGCCCGGCCTCCTCGTACAGGTCGCGTTCGTCGATGCGCTCGGCGAGCGACAGCCAGAGGTGGCCGCCGCCGAGCGGTCGCTGCACCCGGGCGATCCCGCCGAGCTGCTCGTTGACAGCCTCGAGCAGGGCCTCGCAGCGCTCGCCGTAGAAGGCGATTGCGGTGTCGAGCTGCTCGGCGTAGCCGCCTTCGGCGAGGAAGCGCGCCAGGGCCAGCTCGGTGATCAGCGGCGTGTGCAGGACGGCGCTCCGCTTCTCGGCGAGGATGCGCTCGAACACCGGTCCCCCGGCGGCAACCCAACCGACCCGCAGGCCGGGGGTGACGGTCTTCGACAGCGACGAGACGTAGACGACGTGCTCGGGGGCCTCCGCCCGCAGCGCGGCAGGCGACTCTCCCTCGAAGCGGAGATCGGCATAGACGCCGTCCTCGACGATGAAGAAGCCGTCGTTGCGCGCCAGCTCCACCAGCCGGCGGCGGCGCTCGGGCGAGAGGTCGCGTCCGGTCGGATTGTGGAGACGCGGCTGAAGCGCCACCAGCTTGATCTGGCGGCGGCGGGCGAGCTGGGCCAGCGCGTCCACGTCGAGACCGTCGTCGTCGACGGGAACCGGCCACAGCGAGGCCCCGGTCGCCCGGAGCGCGTTCAGCGAACCCGGGAACGTGGGTGATTCCACCGCGACGACGTCGCCGGGACGAAGCAGTGCCCGCGCCGTCAGCGTGAGGCCGTGGGCGGCCCCGGTGGTCGTGATGATCTCCTCGCCCGAGGTCGCGAATCCCTGCTCCCGCCCGAGCGCCCCGAGCTCGTCGCGCAGCTCGGTGACGCCCTCGACGTCGCCGTACTGATGCGATCGCGCACCCTCCGCGGCGGCGACGTCACCGAGGATCGCTGCGAACCGCTCGGCCGGGAACAGGGCGTCGCCCGGGTAGCCGATCATCAGCGGGATCAGGTCGTCGCGGCGGGCCTGGTTGAACATCTCGCCGACGATGCGGTCGGAGGGCGTTTCGACCTCGTCCGGGAGCGCGTAGAGCTGCCACGACGATCCGTCGCCGACCTCGGCCAGCGCCTGCCCGGCCTCGGGCGCGTTCTGGCGCACGAAGGTGCCGCGACCCACGCGGCCCGCGACCAGACCCATCTCGGCGAGCCTCCGGTAGGCCCGGGCGGCGGTCAGGTGGTTGACGCTCGCCAGCTCGGCCAGCTCGCGGGTGGGCGGTAGCTGCTCGCCCGGCCGAAGCTCGCCGGCCTCGATCGCGGCGGCGAAGACGTCCACGATCTGCGCCGTGACCGAGCGCTCACTCTCCCGATCTAGGGCAGACAATCGCTCTTTGTACGACATTGACATGTACTACGCCTCTCCGTAAGGTGACCGTGTCGCGCGTATCCCAAAGGCGCGATGTACTACTAAGTATTACCCAGGGAGCATCAAATGTCAAACACCAATGGCAACCACCCCAAGGTCCGGTACCAGGAGGTCGTCGTGCGCGAGGCGACGCCCGCCGACGCCGCGGCGCTCGCTCGCCTCGCCGAGCTTGACTCGGCGACCCCGCCCCCGGCGCCGCTGCTGGTGGCGGAGGCCGACGGTGAGCTGAGGGCAGCGATCTCGGTCCTCGACGGCAACGTCGTCGCCGATCCGTTCCACCCCAGCGCCGAGCTGGTGGCGATCCTGCGCATGCGAACTGGCGTCACGCCCGATCGGAACCGCTCCCGCCTGGCTCCATTGCGGGACCGGCGCCCGCAGCCCACGGGCCCGGGTCCGAGCGCGCCCAGCGTCCCGGGGATCCCGGTCCTGCCCAGCCGTACGATCTAGGCGCCCGAGCGTTCCCGGCGGGCCTCCGGCCGCGGACCCGGGGTCAGCGGTGGATCTGCCCACTCCACGTGCGGCCCTCGGTGTCGAGGTCCGGGGCCGGCCTGCCGAGCCCGCTCTCCGCCCCCCCCTTGGGCACCTCCGCGGTCAGGCCCTCGGCCTCGAGTTGCTCGCCGATCTTGTCGGCGCGGTCGAGCAGGTCCGCGATCGCGTTCCGCGCTAGCTGCATCCGCCGCTTCGCGTCCTCACGGCCGGCGCCGATCACCCGCTCGGCCTCCGCCCGGGCGTCGTCGACGAGCTTCTTCGCCTCGGCGCGCGCCTCGCTCGTCTGGCTCTCGGCCCTCTCGCGCGCCTCGTTCTGAAGCTCGGCCGCGGCCCGCTCGGCCGCCTCGATGATGCCGCTGAGGCGTTCGGTCGCGCTTTTCGCGAGCGCTCCGGGAGGTTGCCCGCCCAACAGGTCGGCGACCGTCCGCAGGTGCTCGCGCACCTCTCGGGGATCCCAGCCCTTGCGGACGGTCCGGAAGTCGTCGCGGACGATCTTGTCTTCAGGCACGGGCTCGTTCACCAGCTGTTTCCCTCCATCACGGGTGGCTGAAGGGACACATTGAAGCAAGCCGCCTCGCGAGGCGTGCAAGTACGGGTCCCGGGCCTACGCCCGCAGCGCCTCGAGGTCGCGGCGAAGCTCCTTCAGCTCGTCGCGGATGCGGGCGGCCTCCTCGAACCGCAGCTCCTCGGCTGCGGCGAGCATCTCCTCCTCGAGCTGCACGATCACCTTCTCCAGCTCCTCGGGCCCCGAGATCCCGTCGCCGGCCCTGCTGCGCCGCCGCCGGGATGGCGCCTGGCGCGACTCCATCGCCAGGAACTCCGAGATCTCGGAGATCCCCTTGCGCACCGTCTCCGGGGTGATCCCGTGCTCGCGGTTGTACGCGAGCTGGATCTCGCGCCGGCGATCGGTCTCGGCGATCGCCTTGCGCATCGCATCGGTCTCCTTGTCCGCGTACATCAGCACCCGACCGTCGACGTTCCGCGCCGCGCGGCCGATCGTCTGGATCAGGCTGGTCTCACCGCGCAGGAAGCCCTCCTTGTCGGCGTCGAGGATCGCCACCAGCGACACCTCTGGCAGGTCGAGCCCCTCGCGCAGGAGGTTGACACCAACGAGCACGTCGTACTCGCCGAGGCGAAGATCGCGGATGATCTGGATCCGCTCCAGCGTGTCGACCTCGGAATGCAGGTAGCGCACCCGAAAGCCGTGCTCGAGCAGGTAGCCGGTCAGGTCCTCGGCCATCTTCTTCGTCAGCGTGGTGACCAGGGTGCGCTCGTTGGCGTCGGCGCGCCGGCGAACCTCGTTCATCAGGTCGTCGATCTGGTTGCGGGTCTCACGCACCACCACCTCCGGGTCGACGATCCCGGTTGGCCGCACGATCTGCTCGACGGTCCGCGACGAGGTGCCGTGCTCGAACTCGCCGGGGGTCGCCGAGACCAGCACCACCTGGTTCACCCGCTCCATCCACTCCTCGAACTTCAGCGGCCTGTTGTCGAGCGCCGAGGGCAGCCGAAAGCCGTGCTCCACCAGCGTCTGCTTGCGTGAACGGTCCCCCTCGTACATTCCGCCGAGCTGGGGCACGGTCTGGTGCGACTCGTCGACGAAGCAGACGAAATCGTCGGGGAAGTAGTCGATCAGCGTGTGCGGCGGACTGCCGGGCTCGCGGCCGTCGAAGATCCGCGAGTAGTTCTCGATGCCCGAGGTGAACCCCAGCTCCTTCAGCATCTCGATGTCGTACTCGGTTCGCTGGCGCAGGCGATGCGCCTCGAGCTCCTTGCCTCGCCCCTCGAACCAGGCGAGGCGCTCGTCCAGCTCGCGCTTGATCTCGACCACGGCCCGCGCGAGCGTGTCCTCCTCGGTGACGTAGTGGCTCGCGGGCCACACGGCCACGTGGTCGACCTGGTCGAGGACCTCGCCGGTGAGCGGGTCGAAGTGGTGGATCGACTCGATCTCGTCGCCGAAGAGGTTGATCCGGTAGGCCGTCTCCATGTAGGCGTTCCAGATCTCCAGCGCCTCGCCCTTGGCGCTGAAGGTGCCGCGGCTGAGGACGGTGTCGTTGCGCCCGTACTGCATGCCGACGAGCTTGCGGAACAGCTCCTCGCGGTCGACCCACTCGCCCACCTTGAACAGCTGCATCTGCCGGCGGTAGAGGTCCGGCGAGCCGATCCCGTAGATGCAGGACACCGAGGCGACGATGATCACGTCGCGCCGGGCCAGGAGAGCCGCGGTCGCGGCGTGGCGGAGGCGATCGATCTCGTCGTTGATCGACGAGTCCTTCTCGATGTAGAGGTCCTGTGCCGGGACGTAGGCCTCGGGCTGGTAGTAGTCGTAGTAGGAGACGAAGTACTCGACCCTGTTCTCGGGGAAGAACTCGCGGAACTCGTTGCAGAGCTGGGCGGCGAGCGTCTTGTTGTGGGCAATCACGAGCGAGGGGCGCTGGAGGCGCTCGATCACGCCCGCCATCGTGAACGTCTTGCCGGTGCCGGTCGCGCCCAGCAGGGTGAGGAAGCGCTCGCCCGCATCGATCCCCTCGGCCAGGCCGGTGATCGCCGCCGGCTGGTCGGCGGTGGGCGTGTAGGCGGGATTGAGCTTGAAGTCCGGCACCGGCTCCCAGGATACGGGCCGCCCCAACGCCCCCTTTCCCTCCACGAACCTGGGGTTTTCCTCGGCCTGCGAGCTATTCCCAGGATTCGTGGCGCCAGGCGGGTCACGGGAGCAACTCGCGCAGCAGGCCCTCCGCGTCGTCGAGTGCGCCCCGCCCACGGCCGAGCAGGCCCTCGACGTCCTCGAAGACGGCCCTCGCGTCCTCGATCAGGGCGATCGCCTCCTCGACCGGGATCCGGCTGAACAGCGCCCGCAGCGGCACCGCGACCACCGGGCTCAACGCGTCCGCCGCCTCGGCGTCGTCCACCGCTCGGACCAGGCCGGCCCTGATCGCCGCCTCGAGCCGCGCCTCGTCGACCCCGTACTCCTCGGCGAACTCCCGCCGCGCCTCGTCGCTGGCGATCGCGACCGCCAGCGTCTCCCTCGTCACCCGCAGCTCGCAGGCGGCTCCGTCCAGCGCCGACAGCGCGAACTGCTCGGCCGACTCCTCGATCCCCTCCGGCTCGCGCCATGGCCGCGGCTCGCACGGGTCGCGGACCTCGGTGGGCTCGTAGCTCGACCCCCCGAGCGCGAGGTAGGCGCCGGCCAGCGCCAGCGCCGCTAGCGCCGCCGCCGCCACCAGCCGCGGCCCGCGGGCATCCGTCGCCGGCATCACAGGCTCGGCCTCCCCCGCGCCAGCGCGATCGCGCCCAGCGCCGCCAGCGCGAACCCGGCGGCGACCCCGAACGAGCGGCTGAAGGAGTGGGTGGCCGCGCGATCCAGCTCGTCCTGGAGCCGGGCCCGCAGCTCGACGGCGTCCGCGCGCTCGTCGGGGTCCTCCGGCAGCGGCTCGAACGCCGGCGCCAGCACCGGCACCTTGTCGCCCTCGGCCTCGAGCCGCTCGCCGAGCCGCTGGGCGAGGGCGATCTTCTCGGTCGAGTCGAGGCGGGAGTCGAGCAGGGCGGCCGTGCCCGCCTGCTCGGCATCGGCCCGCTGGGAGTCGAGATCGGCGGTGAACAGCGGAGTGAGGACGAGCAGGCCGGCGACGACGCCGAGGTGCCGGGCCGCGATCGTCCAACCACCGTGGATCGCCTGCGGCGCCCGACCCTCGAGCGCCTCCTCGGTGAGCGCCTCCAGCGTAAGCGCCAGGCCCGCGCCCACCAGAAGCTGCGGGGCGATCGTGGCGAGCACCGTCGCGGAGGGAAGCAGCGCGAGCGCGGCGAGGCCGCCCGCCAGCAGGAGCACACCCGCCGTTGCCCTGGCGGCGCCGTCGATCGCGTCCAGCTCGAGCCTGCCGGTCGCGAACGCGGCGAGGGGAACGACCGAGACCGTCGCCGCGGCCGCGATCGGGCTCATCCGCCATCCCTCGATCAGGAGCAGGACGACCAGGAAGAGCGCCGCCGCCAGGGCCGCGGAAACCAGCGCGAGCGCAGCGTTGGCCGGGAGATGGGGCCGGCCGGACGGGCGGATCTCGGCCTCGATCGCCCGCGGCCGGGCCTCGCGCCGCGCCGCACCAAGCAGCGCCGCGAGGAGGACGGCGGCCATCGGCACCTGGAGCAGGAAGATCGACTGCCACGAGATCAGCTCGGTCAGCACCCCGCCCGCGCCGGGGCCGAGGGCCGCCCCGATCGTCCCAGCGCGGGCCCAGTGCACGGCCGCCTCGCGCTCGGAGCCGCTCACCGCGGGCAGCAGCTCGAGCGCCCCGCAGATCGCAGCGGCGCCGCCGACGGCCTGGACGCAGCGGGCGGCGATCAGCAGTCCGATCCCGCCCGCGAGGCCGCAGACCAGGCTGGCGACCGCGAACACCGCGAGCCCGGCGCACGTCACCCTCGCGGGGCCGGCGCGCCGGGCCAGGTGAGCCGCCGGTAGCGCCGAGGCCGCCAGCACCAGGTTGAACGCGACCAGCACCCAGGTGACCGCGCCCACCGAGACGTCCAGCTCGCGATAGATCTCCGGCAGCGCCAGCACCACCACCGAGGAGTCGGCCAGCACCAGGCCGACGGCCAGCGTCAGTGATGTGCGCGTTCTCGACATGGCGATAGGTTGACGAGGTGACCGCAGCGCAGCGCGGGCTGGCCGCATTCTTCACGGCCGCGGGGATCATGCACTTCGTGGTCCCGCGCCGCTACGAGGCGATCGTCCCTCCCTACATCCCGTACCACCGCGAGGTCGTCGCGATCAGCGGCGCCGCCGAGGTCGCCGGCGGCCTCGCCGTGATCCCGCCCGCGACCAGGCGCCCGTTCGCGCGCTGGTGGCTGATCGCCCTGCTGGTCGCCGTGTTCCCGGCCAACGTCCACATGGCGCTCCACCCCGAGCAGGTGCGCGGGCTCGATGCCGCCCGCATCCCCCGCTGGGCGCTCTGGGCCCGCCTGCCGCTGCAGCCGCTGATGGTCTGGTGGGTGTGGCGGGCGACGCGCGAGTAGTCGCGGGCCCGGGCAGCTCAGCGCAGGCGCTCGATCCAGTCGAGGCGCCGGCCGCAGAGCCGGGTCGCGTCCCGGGCGCCGGTCCGCTCGACCGCTGCAGCGTCGGGGCCGGAGCCGCTCCAGACCACCGGCCCGAGCGGCTCCGCGGGCCCGCCGCTTCCGGGATGGCGGAGATCGGCCCCGCGGTAGCGCAGCTCGAACGGGTGCTCGCCCGCCCCGAGCTCGGCCGCTCCCAGCTCGGCGAACAGGCCGGCGTTGTTGAGCACGTGGGTGACCGAGCCGGCGGCTACCCCGTCGACCCGCAGCTCCAGCCGGCCCCGGATCGAGCCCCCGATCCAGGCCCGCCAGAGTCCGCCCTCCGGGAGCCTCACCGTCCCCGACACCACACCGTCGCCGCGGGGCGTGAAGGTTCCGTCACCCTCGAGGGACCATCCGGCCGGAGGCGACCGGTCCGGCGTGGCCACGGCGACGGTCGGCGACCGCTCGGCGAAGGCGACCGGGCCGGCGCCGGCCCGCGCGAGCCGGCGGACCTCGTCGCACGGAGCCGGAGCGGCCGGATCGAGGCCGCCGCCGAGCGGCAGGTGCTCGACGACGGCGGCCGCGTCCTCCTGCGGCCGCTGCCAGACCTCGTAGTACTCGTCGCCGAAGGTCAGCTCGTAGGGGGCGGGAGGACGGCTCTGGAGCGGGGACCGCCGCAGCACCAGGGTGCGGTAGACGGTGAGCCCGTCGAGAGCAAGCTCGTCGGTATCGGCCCACAAGCCCTTCTCCACCGTCTCTCCGCCCCGCAACGGGACGCGGCGGCGGCGAAGCTCCGAGACCGCCTCGGCGTCCGCCTCGCGCAGGAAGTGCCGCGCCCCGTAGGGCTGGTGCTCGGTCATCAGCGCCGGCCCCTGGCCGGCGATCCGCCCGCCGATCTCCTCCAGCTCTGCGAGCTGCTCGTAGGGGGCGAGGTTCGCGTCGCGATAGGCGAGGGCATTCGACCAGACGACCCCGATCGCGATCGCCACCAGGGCGATCCCGCCCTCGACGCCGCGGCCGCGGCCGATCGCCGCCGCCGCCGCCGCCGCGGCCAGGACCAGCAGGGCCGGGGACGCGGTCGCCAGCGCCTTGCCCTCGACCCAGGGTGACCCGGCGACCACCAGGACCAGGCAGGCGGCCGGGACCCCAGCGCCGTAGAGCGCCAGCGCCAGCCCTCCCGATCTGAGCGCAAGCCAGAGGCCGAGCGCGGCCGCGGCGCCGACGAGGACGATCAGCACCGCGGTCACGTCGCCGTCAACGGCACCGAGGCGGAAGTCGCCCGCCGGCCAGATTCCCGCCAGCCGCTCGAGCCCGAGCGGCTCGACCAGGTTCCCCCGCGCCTCGGCGCTGGTCAGGGGCGAGGAGGTCGGCGGCAACAGGCGCCCCTCGAACACGGCGGGGACCAGCAGCGGCAGGCTCAGCCCGGCCACCGCCCCCGCCAGGGCACCCGCCCGCCGCAGCGCCTCCAGGCGCCCGATCCGCAGCCACACGATCGCGCCCAGGACCGCCAGCGCCGGCAGCACCCAGGCCAGGCCGCCCAGGCTGAGGACCGCCAGGAGAGCCGCGACGCCCACCGCCGACACCGCGGTCCAACCGCCCGGCGAGGGCGCGTCCGCAAGCCGCGGCGCGACCGCGATGCAGAGGGCGATCAGCGCCGCGGCCGCGACCTCCTTGACGCCGCCCCACTGCGCGTAGCCGACCAGCAGCGCCGGCTGGGCGCCGAGCCCGACGGCGACGGCCCGCGGCGGGCGGCTGGGGACGAGCGGCGCGACGATCTCCCACAGGCACAGCGCCAGGCACGCGGCCAGCACCGACATGTACGGCTGGATCAGCCAGGCCGGGTCGATCCCGGTGAGCAGGGTCCCGACGCCGAGCGGGATGAAGACGCCCACCGGATAGCCGTCGCCGAGGTTGAACGCGAGCGTCGCCTCGTAGGTTGACGGAGCCAGCCCCTCGAGGCTGTGGCCGTGCTCCATCACCCTGTCGGTGAGGGCAAGCCAGGTGGCCGTGTCGTCGAGGCGGATGTAGCCGGCGAAGGTCGGCTCGCCCGAGAGCAGGACCGGCGCGCCGTAGACCGCGAAGACCGCGAGCGCGGCGGCGGCGGGCCAGGGGCCGGGGCACTCGGCCCGCCAGCGGCTTGAGAGCAGGAACCCGGCGACGGCGAGGGCGCAGACCAGCGGCACCGTCAGCTCGGCGGTCGCGTCGGTGGCCGTCGCCAGCTGGCCGGCGACGATCACCGTCGCGATCCCCGCCGGCACCAGCAGGGCCCCGGGCAGCCTGATCCGCGCCAGCCACTCGAGCAGCAGGCCGCAGCCCCAGGCCAGGACCGCGATCAGCAGCGGAAAGAGGAGCCAGGACTCGATCAAGCCCGGAACCTCAGCCCAGAGCCGCCACTAGATCCCGAGGTCGCTGGGATGCTTCTCGCGATACTCGTCGCGGCGCTCGAGCACGTTCTCGACGTAGTGCCGGGTCTCGTCGAACTCGATGTCGTCAAGCTCGAGCTCGGGCCCGCCCCAGGCGCGGACGTTGGTGGGCCCGGCGTTGTAGGCGGCGAGCGCGGCGACCACGTTGCCCCCGTAGAGGTCGAGCAGATAGTCGAGGAAGTAGGTGCCGTAGCGGATGTTGAGATCGGGGTTGGCCAGATCCTCGTACTCGAACGTCTCGCCGCCGGACAGGCGCTCGATCGTGTCGGCGGTGTCGGGCGTGATCTGCATCAGCCCCCGGGCGCCGGCGTCGGAGGTCTGGTCCTGGAACCGAGACTCCTCGTAGATCACGGCGGCGATCAGGGCCGGGTCGAGGTCGAAGCGGGCCGCCTGCTGGCGGATGACGTCGTCGTGGCGCAGCGGCAGGGTCACCTCGCGGATCGTCTCGCCGAGGTCGATTCGGCTGATCGCGAGCACCAGCACCGCAACCATCCCGACGGCCGCGGCGATCGTCCACGGGAACCGGCGCCTCATCCGCTACCCGCGGCGGCTCGGAGCTTCGGCACCAGCGCGGCGATCGCCTCCTCCAGGTCCGCCGGGGTGCCGTCGTTGCGGACGACATGGGTCGCGCGGTCGGCCTTCTCCTCCTGGCTCAGCTGCTTCGTCGCGCGCTCGGCCAGCCTCGCGATCCCGCGCTCGCCCGCGCGCCGGGCCCGCAGCTCGTCGTTCGCGACCACGCAGACGGTGGCGTCGAACGCCGCCTCCATTCCGGTCTCGAACAGCAGCGGCACCTCGACCACGCCAAGCATCGCCTCGGCCGGCAGCGACGCCCTGAACTCCGCGACCCGCTGCCCGACCAGCGGGTGCATCAGGCTCTCGAGCCAGCGCAGCTCATCCGGGCGCTGGAACACGATCGCGCCGACGCGGTCGCGATCGACGACGCCGCCCGGCGCGACCTCTGCCCCCCAGCGCTCGGCGAGCCGCGAGGCCACCCCCTCGGTCGCGAGCAGCTCGTGTGTGGTCTCGTCGGTGGAGAGGGTCGCGGCACCGAGGCGCGCGAACGCGTCGAGGGCGGCGGACTTGCCCGACGCCACCGCGCCGGTGAGCCCAACGAAGGGCACGGGCGGCAAAGCCGCCCGCCCGCTCACGCCTCGGGCTCGGCGTCCGGCGGGCTGGCCTCGCCCGGGCTCTCGTCCTCGGCGGGCGGCTCCTCTGCCGGCGCTTCCTCCGCGGGCGGCTCCTCGGCCGGGGCGTCCTCCGCGGGCGGCTCCTCTGCCGGGGCGTCCTCCGGAGGCTCGGCAGGGGGCGCCTCTGCGGCGGGTTCCTCGGCGGGCTCCGCGGGCGGTGTCTCGGGGAAGACCTCCTCGGAGGTGCCGAGGTCGGGGACCTCCTCGGAGGCTCCGGGAGCGGCGACCTGGTCGGTCAGCTCGGCCGGCATCAGATCGCGCAGGGGCATGTTTCCGGTCTCCGCGCGCTTCACGCTGAGACTGATCCGGCGGCGCTCCTCGTCGATCTCGAGGATCCGCACCCACGTCTCCTGGCCGGGGCTGACGACGTCGCCGGGGTTCTCGACGTGGTGCTCGGCCAGTTCGGAGATGTGGACCAGCCCCTCCACCCCGGGCACGATCTCGACGAAGGCGCCGAAGGCGACCACCTTGGTCACCTTGCCCTCGAGCACGGCGCCGACGCGGTACTCGTTGAGGACCTTCTGCCACGGGTCCTCCTGCGTCTGCTTCAGGCCGAGCGAGATCCGCTGGCGGTCGCGGTCGATGTCCAGCACCTTGACGCGGACGGTCTCGCCGATCGAGAGGATCTCGGACGGGTGGTTGACGTGGCTCCAGGACAGCTCCGAGATGTGGATCAGCCCGTCGATGCCCTCGAGGTCGACGAAGGCGCCGAAGTCGACGATGTTGGAGATCTTGCCCTCGACGATCATGCCCGGCTGCAGGCGGCCCAGGATCTGCTCGCGGACCTCCTTGCGCTCCTCCTCCAGCACCGCTCGGCGGGACAGCACGACGTTGTTGCGGGAGCGGTTCAGCTCGATCACCTTGCACTCGAGCGTCTGGCCCTTGAACTCGTCGAGGTTGTGGACCCGGCGGATGTCGACCAGGGACGCCGGAAGGAAGCCGCGAACGCCGAGGTCGAGGATGAGACCGCCCTTGACGACCTCGATCACCGAGCCCTCCACCGGCTCGCCCGACTCGGCCGCCGCCTCGATCTTGCGCCAGGCCTTCTCGAACCGGGCGCGCTTCTTCGACAGCAGCAGGCGCCCCTCCTGGTCCTCCTTGGTGAGGACGAGGGCGTCGACGCTCTCGCCGAGCGAGACCTCGTCGGCCGGGTCGACCGAGCGGCGGATGGAAAGCTCGTTGGCGGGGATGACCCCCTCCGACTTGTAGCCGATGTCGACGAGGACCTCGTCCTTGTCGATGCGGACGACGCTCCCCGAGACGACGTCGCCCTCCTCGAACGGCTTGATCGTGGCGTCGTAGTTGGGAACGAGCTGGCCGTCGACCTCGATCATCAGGTCCGCCGAGCCGCCGTTGGTCGCGGCGGGGGGAACCTGCGCAGGCGCTTCGGGCGCAGGCTGGGTCGTTGTGTCGGGCGTGGACACGGCCGAACAGTTTGGCAGAAAGGGTCTCAGCGACCGCCTCGAAGCCCACTGCGGGCAGGTACCCTCGCTCGCCCATGCCCACGCGCGCGACCAAGCGAGGGACGCAGCGGACGCCGCTGGGCGGCTCCTATGACCTGGTCGTCTGCGGAGCGAGCTTCGCGGGGCTCGCCGTCGCTCGCGAGCTTGCGGGCTCGGGCGCCCGGGTGATGGTCGTCGACCGCTACGAGATCGGCGAGCGCCAGACGTCCGCCTGCGCGGCTCCGACCCGGTGGCTTCGCAACCTCGGGCTCGAGCAGGCGATGCGCCAGACCTTCGACACGCTCGTCATCCACACACCCCACACCACTGCGCGGATGCGGCTTCCCTGGACCTTCTCGACCTTCGACTATCGCGAGCTGTGCGGACTGCTGTGGGACCAGTGCGATGCGGAGTTCGAGACGGCCAAGGTGGAGGGCCGAAGCGGTCACACGGTCCAGACCGACAGGGGCGAGCTGACGGCGCCGCTCGCGGTCGATGCGCTCGGCTGGCGGCGGATCCTCTCCGGGAACGGCTATCAGCCGCCGGACGCCCCGCTCTCACGCGGGCTCGAGGTCCATCCGTGGGGCGCGAGCGACGAGCTCGAGATCTGGATCGACCGCTCCTATGTCCCGGCCGGCTATGGCTGGAGCTTCCCCGCCCGCGACGAGGTCCGGGTGGGCGTCGGCTCGTTCGACCCCCGCGATCACGTCAAGGAGCCGACCGTGCGCCTCGCCGGCGACCTCGAGCGCGACGCCGTCCGCTACCAGGGCAACTGGATCCCCCACCGCCTGCGCCCGGCGGCCGAGGACGGGGTGTTCTTCTGCGGCGACTCGGCCGGGCACTGCCTGCCGCTGACCGCCGAGGGCATCCGCACCGCCTTCTACTTCGGGATCGCCTGCGGGCGCGAGCTGCGCGCCGTGGTCGAGGGGCGGAAGGATCGCGAGGCGGCGCTTCGCGACTACGCCGCCTTCTCGGCCTCGCACCGGTGGAAGTTCGAGGCGATGCTTCGGGTGCAGCGGCTGGTGCCCCGCGTGCCCCCGCGGCTGCTGGCGGCGATGCTCAGGGCCATGGAGCGCAAGGCCTTCATCGACTGGTCGTTCGGCCATTACCTGCGGATCGCCCCGCCCGAGTTCGCGGCGCGGCGGCCACCCGCAACGGCGCGGGCAATCCCGCTGGCCCGCGCCGCCTGAGACGCCCAGCCGGGTGGTGGCGAATCGGTCCCCCATTGCGGGACCGGCGCGCCACCCGCCGTTGTTGGCCGCCGTGCTGCAAGCCACGCCGCTCGATCGGCGCCCTGCCTGCCGTCGCCGACTAGCGGACGATGAGATAGGTGCCGGCGAGCAGCAGGCCGACCCCGAGCACGCGGTCCCAGGTGATCGCGGTCTGCTCGAGGCCGAGCACGCCGAGCCGGTCGAGGACGACCGACGCGGTGAGCTGGCCGGTGATCGTCGCCGCCGCCACCCCACCGGCCCCGACCGTGCTGACGACGACCAGGGCGGTGAACACGTAGGCCGCGCCCAGCACCCCGCCGAGCAGGTAGTACCAGGGGACGTCGAAGGTCGAGCCGAGCCCGGCCGCGTTGCCGCTGAGGCCGACGAGCGCCGCCAGCGCCACCGTCCCGATCGCGAACGAGACCAGCGCTGCCGTGAGGTTGCCGGTCGCCCTCCCGAGACCGGCGTTGATCGCCGGCTGGAGCGCGATCAGGCCGCCGACACAGGCCATGACGATGACTGCGAGGCCGCGGTCCATGGCGCTACTTCGCCGCCAGCCAGTCCTCGCCGATGCCCACGTCCACCGCCAGCGGCGGGTCGAGGTCGAAGGCGCCGCACATCTCGGCCCGCATCAGCCCGGCGGCCTCGTCGATCTCCTCGTCCGGCCCCTCGAACAGGAGCTCGTCGTGGATCTGGAGGATCAGGCGGGTCTCCATCCCGGCCTCGGCGAGCGCACGGTGGCAGCGCACCATCGCCACCTTGATGATGTCGGCGCCGGTTCCCTGGATCACCGTGTTGACCGCGAGCCGCTCGCCCAGAAGGCGCCGCTGGCGCTGCGCGGAGCGAAGCTCGGGCACCAGGCGCCGGCGCCCCATCAAAGTCCTCACCAGCCCCTCCTCGGTTGCGCGCTCGATCGTCTCGTCGATGAAGCGCTTCACCGCCGGGAACCGTTCGAAGTAGCGGGCGATGTAGGCCCCGGCCTCCTCGCGCGAGATCTGGAGGCGGTCGGCGAGGCCGAACTCCGAGAGGCCGTAGGCGATCCCGTAGTTCACCATCTTCGCCTTCGAGCGCTCGGCCGGGCCGACCTCGGCCGGGTCGATGCTGAGCACCTCGGCTGCGGTCTCCGCATGGACGTCCTGGCCCGAGGCGAAGATCTCGCGCAGGACGTCCTCGCCGGCGACGTGCGCCAGCACCCGCAGCTCGACCTGGTTGTAGTCGCATGAGAGCAGGCGCCGGCCGGGCTCGGTCACGAAGCAGGCCCGCACCGGGCGCCCCAGCTCGGTCCGGACCGGGATGTTCTGGAGGTTGGGGTTGGTGCTGGACAGGCGCCCGGTGGCGGCCGTGACCTGGCTGAAGGTGGTGTGGATGCGCCCGTCGGCTCCGATCAGGCCCGGGAGCGCGTCGAGATAGGTGTTCTTAAGCTTGGTCAGCTCGCGCCAGCTTTCGACCTTGGTGATGATCTCGTGCTCGTCTCGGATCTGTGCCAGCACCCGGGCGTCGGTCGAGAACCCGGTCTTCCCGCGGCGCTTCTTGGTCAGCCCCAGCTCGTCGAACAGGACCTCGGCCAGCTGCTGCGGCGAGCCGATCGTGAACTCGCGCCCGGCGAGGTCGTGGATCTCCGCCTGGAGCTTCGCGATCCGCTCGGCCATTCCCTCGCCGATCGCGGCGAGGCGCTCGGCGTCGAGGCGGATACCGATGCGCTCCATCGCCGAGAGCACCTCGACCAGCGGCAACTCGACATCGTGGAGCAGGGGCTCGAGCCCGAACTCAGCCAGGCGCTCGCGCTGGCGTGCGGCCAGCTCGTGGGTGAGCCGGGCGTCAACGGCGGGGTCGCCGGCCGCCTCGCCCTCCTCCGCTTCGAGCGAGAGCTGGCCCGGGTCGGCGGCGGCCGGGGCGGCGGCGAGCCCGGCGTCGGCGGCAAGCTCGTGGAGCGCGTAGACGCGCCGGGCGGGGTCGATCAGGTAGGCGGCGACCATCGTGTCGTGGGCGAGCCTCAGGCTCTCCTCCGCCGCCGAGAGCAGGCCGCTCCCCCCCTCCCCGCCGAGGCCCTTGGCGTCGTGGGCGACGAGCGGGCGCTCGCCGAGGTCGCGTGCCAGCGCCACGAGGTCGGAGGCGTCGCCGGTGATCACCCGCCCGCCGTCGGTGGCGCCGAAGCGCCCGGCGATGATCGCGAGCGCGACCGGGTCGTCGCCGAGGTCGGCCAGCGTCCCCTCCTCGGCCTCGACCTCGATCGTCTCGTCGACCTCGCGCTCGGGGACGACCTCGTCGAACTCCTCCTCGAGGCGCTGGATCACCTGGCGCAGCTCGAACTCGGCCGCCACCTCGCGCAGGCGCGAGCGGTCGGGGGCCTGCCGCAGCGCCTCGGCGGGGTCGATCGGCACCTCGACGTCGTAGCGAAGGGTGGCGAGCTGCTTCGAGACGCGGGCGTCGTCGGCGTGCTCGGTCAGGTTCTGCTTGCGCTTCGCGCCCGAGACCTCCTCGACCGAGGCGAGCACTCCCTCCAGCGAGCCGAACTGCTGCAGGAGCTGGGCGGCGGTCTTGTCGCCGATGCCGGGGACGCCGGGGATGTTGTCGGAGGTGTCGCCCTTGAGCCCGATCAGGTCCGGGACCAGCTCGGGGGGGACGCCGTAGCGCTCGACCACGCCCTCGCGGTCGTAGATTCGGGTGTCGGTGATCCCACGCGAGGTGGTCATCACCCGGACCCCGTCGCCGACCACCTGGTAGACGTCGCGGTCGCCGGAGACGACCATCACCGGGATCCCAGCGTCGCGGGCGCGCCGGGCCAGGGTGCCGATCACGTCGTCGGCCTCGTAGCCCTCGACCTTGACGTTGGTGAACCCGAACGCCTCCGCCAGCGGCGCCAGGTGCGGCCACTGCTCCCTGAGCAGGTCCGGCCGGGGCTTGCGCTGGGCCTTGTAGTCCGGGTATGACTCCTCGCGCCCCGACCAGCCCGCGTCCCAGGCCACCACCACCGCCTTCGGCTTGAACTCGGTCAGGAGCTTCACCATCATCGAGGCGAAGCCGTAGATGGCGTTGGTGGGACGGCCGTCGGCAGTGGCGATCGACTCCGGCAGTGCGAAGAACGCCCGGTAGGCGAGCGAGTTGCCGTCGATCAGGAACAGCTCGCCCTCACGCGCCTCGTCCGGGGTCGCCTTCTTGCCGGGCTTCGGCTTCGTCTGGGGCGCCACCCGCTCATCCTAGGAGGCGCCGCAGCGTCGCGACCACCATCCCGGGCTCATCCACGAGCTGCCGCCAGGTGAAGCGCACGACCCGGTAGCCGCGGGCGGTGAGCCATGCATCACGTGCCCGGTCGGACTCGAACGCGCTGGGAATCGCATGGATCTCCCAGAGCGCCGCCGCGTCCGTGTGGCTGAGGACGGCCCCCGGCCCGCAGGCGAGGACGGCGGCGCGCCAGCGGCCCTCGATCTTGAGGAGCCTCGGCGGGACCAGGGTGTAGACGCCGAGGTGGAGGCGCCAGAGGGTGCCGGTCGGGAGGCGGTCGGTGACGCTGCTCGGCGAGATCCCTGCGGCCCGGACATCGCTGAAGGTGAAGACGCCGTACGCGGACCCGCTCAGCCGGCCCAGGGCTCGATCGACCTTCGATATGGCGCGTGGTTTCGCCATCTGCGTAGTGAGGCGCCAGGTGCGGTGGATTCGGCCCCTCTGGCGGGCGGCTCCTATGATCCCCGGCCCGTGGCCTCCCCGTCCGTAAGCGCCCAGTTCTCGGTGACCGTGCGCGTCGAGCTGGACGCGCGCCAGGAGCCGCTGGGCAAGCTCACCGCGCAGATCGCCGAGGCCGGCGGCGCGCTTCAGGGGGTTGACCTCGTTCCCGGGGCGGGCGGGGAGGGCAAGCGGGTGCGCGAGTTCACGATCGACGCCCGCGACCAGGAGCACTGGGAGCAGATCCTCCGCGCGATCGGCTCGACCCGGGGCGCCCGCGTCCTCGACTACGTCGACCGGACGCTGGCGATGCACCGTGGCGGCAAGATCGAGCAGACGAACAAGTACCCGCTGAAGACGCGCGACGACCTCTCGATGGCCTATACGCCCGGCGTCGCGCGCGTCTGCACCGAGATCGCCAACGACCGCTCGAAGGCGTTCGACCTGACGATCAAGAAGAACACGGTCGCGGTGGTGTCCGACGGCTCGGCGGTGCTGGGGCTCGGCGACATCGGCCCCGAGGCGGCGATGCCGGTGATGGAGGGCAAGGCGATGCTGTTCAAGGAGTTCGCGGGGGTCGACGCCTGGCCGATCTGCCTCGACACCAACGACCCCGACGAGATCATCCAGGCGGTGCGGCTGATCGCGCCGACGTTCGGCGGCATCAACCTCGAGGACATCTCGGCGCCGCGCTGCTTCT
>Ga0214468_1000214_pt1 | contig 18320 bp, 17 predicted proteins | sample RVTome_9_FD_187334 | JGI IMG/M metagenome (GOLD analysis project Ga0214468, IMG submission 187334) | Soil microbial communities from uranium-contaminated site in the Upper Colorado River Basin, Wyoming, United States - RVT155D38 HiSeq ...
ACCTGCGTGGCGAGAGAGAACAAGAGCTGGACAGTGTCGCCGGCTCGGTCGTCGTCTCCGGGGGACACAGAACCCAGCCCAAAGTCGACCAATATCGGCTCATCATCGCTCACCACCACTGCCCCCGTCGAGAGACTCCCATGCGTGATGTTGGCGGTATGCAACTCGGCCACGCTCTGCCATATGCGAACTAAGAGCGCATCGCTGATCTGTGACGCTTCGAGACTGTTGAGCGCCACTCCACCCGTCTCGAAAGCGATGAGAGCCACCTCGGCAGAGGCGTTTCCGACCGCCCTCAACTCGGGAACTGCCACACCGGCCCTCTCTGCCATCAGGGACACCAGGGCCTCGTGTTCCACCGCCTGCAGTCTCGAGTAGCTGACAGTCCGCCCCAGCTCTCGATAAATGAGGGTCCGCCACACCTTTGCGGCGAGCTGGGAGTCGAAAGAGTCTCTGCCGTGAACCTTTATGTCGAGTTGTCGGCCGATGCCGTCCTTTGCTTCGAATCGCACAAGGCCCCAGACCTGCTTCGAGGACGGTGCGACTTCAGAGCTGTCGACTCCCAGGCTCCTCAAACCGTGTCTCACTATGTCGGGCGATGGGTAGCCCCGGGGGGTGCCCACCACGGCGAGCAGCGAGCCTGCGGCCAACAACCCGATGCCCAACGATCCAATGGCGTGTATCGGGCTTCCGTAGGAGAGGGCGATAGAGGCGATAGCAGTCGTGGCTATCGCCAGCCATCCGAACCGACGCAAGGGCCGGGTGAGATATGCACCAGCTACCAAGAGGATCCCGGTGACCATCGCCACCCTGGTGACGGGATATCTCGGTATTGGGTCCTGGAGATCTATCTCCGGTAGCACATAGGGCCATTCCCCGTTCACGGCAAACGACAACAGCACGACCAATCCGAGTGATATCACCACCACGATGAGCAGATCTCTCAGCGCTGGGCGGCGAGCCGGGCCTCCCAGGATCAATGCGATGGTGACGACCAGCGCGTAGATGAGGCTCACCAGATAACCCAGACCAAGCAGAGAGTCGACCCATGCCGGACTGGACGCAACGAAGTCCGCCAGCGACTCTGACCACGCCGGCACACGATCGGCCGCGCCCACTGTCCAAATGATGAGGAGCACCCCGAGGACCGCGGCGCAGACATCGCGCGGTCGCCGGACACGCCCCTCTTCTCCGCTGAAGAGAAAGTAGGAGGCACCGGGGACATTGAAGGTTCTCAGGCCGGCCTCCCGGTTGTCGCTGATTCCAGACTGGCCACGGCGACGCTATCCGTGCTCGGCCCCGGAACATCATCCGGACCGGATGAAAGTCTCATTCCACCCCGGCTGGCTTTCCCCAAAGAGACACGAGTCTGGCCACGAACACGATGATGAATACCTGGCCGACGAACGCCTCTACCACCACGAGACGCTTGGCCAGGTCGCTGGCTGCTGTGATGTCGCCGTATCCCACCGTGGTCAGCGTCACGAATGAGAAGTAGATGTAGTCACCTACTGAAACGACGCCGTTGAAAAAGGTCTCATCGGTGAGAAGGTCGGCTCCGTTGAACGTCGCCGCGGCGACGAACGCAATCAGTGCATACGCCGCGATACCCCCCATCACCGTCTGGAGGGTGACCCTGCTGTGACGAACGATCTGATTCAGGATGGCGGCCAGCGCGGCCAGTTGAGCGACACCCAACAGGATCAGTCTCCACCCCTCGGCGTCGTCTCCCGAAGCCAAGCCCAGGGAGACAGAGGTAATCAGGATGACGCCAACAGCGGCCACGCCGATAATTCGCACCCGCCGGGGCACGCTTGGTGCCCACAGCGTCGTCAAGAGCAGGGCAGTCCATAGGACTGCTGTCACCACCTCGACCCAGGGATTGGTGTCGATACCGCTGATGACATAGGCGACGAGAATGAAGACGAGCACCAGGCCGTACCGTTCCCGGATGGGAACAAAGTCCGGGCTCGGTTCGAGGCGTTCGGCAAGCGATGGAGGCTGCTGCTCAGTCACGACGTCGCTCCGTACTTCGGGGGCCGGGGATAGGCCGAATCAGTCTAGAAACGGCCGCCGGGGACGGTCCGCGAACCGGTAGCCGGCCAGCTCCATCACCAAACCCGGGGTTGCTCAGGACAGATATGACCCGAATCCGCTCACGTTCGAGATCCGCTGGGGTGAATGAGCTGATACGGGTCATATCCGGCTCGAGAAACGCTGGGCTCGACGACGGAAGAGTCCGCGATCACAGCCCGATGATCGGGGAGTCGTCTCCTGCCGTCGCCCCCTTCGCCTCGGCCGCGGCTTGGAAAAACCGGCCCTGCATTGCGTAGAGGCCACCTCCGTCGTTGTGGACGATCTGGCCGTTGAGCCATCTCGCCTCGGGAAGACACATCAGCGCAACAGCCTCGGCCGCCTGCTCAGGCGTGGCGGCCTCCCGAAGAGGGTGGGTCTCGATCTCTGCCTGCTTCAGGATGTCGTACAGGGGGCCGGTCATCATCTGGATCGAATCAGTGTCTATGTAGCCGGGCAGGACGCCAACCGCGGTGACCCCGGTCGGTCCCAGCTCCGCTGCCAGATAGCGGACGAGAGTCTCCATGGACGCCTTGGCCGCGGCGAGCAACCCGTGGGATGGGATGTAGCCGACAGTGTCCGCTCCGGAAACGGCGACGATACGTCCTCCGGTCGTATCGAGTAGAGGGAAGGCGAGTTGGGCCATGAGGATGAAATGACGAACCGAGATGGCGAAGGTCTTGTCGATCTGATGCAACTTCAACCCGAGCAGCGGCTTCAAAGCGGTTGCCGCAGCGTTGGCAATTAGGAAGTCGAGCCGGTCCTCGTCGAGCGCGCGGAAGGCGTCCCGAACACTTTCTTCTTCTACCAGATCCAGTTGGATCGCACGCGCTCCTGGTGTGAGCTCCGAACAGGAGTCGACGACCTGTTGGGCTGCCTCTGCCTGCCGTCGATATGTGATGACCACACGCGTGCCCCATCGCGCCAGGTGCCTCGCCGTCGCCGCACCCAGACCCCGGCTACCACCCGTGATCAGGGCGACCTTTCCCTGCAGGGGCCGATATGCATCCGACATCCGGGGACCATAGATCACAGAGGACTGGTTGGGCCCGGCTCCGTGTCTGTCATCCAAGTCCGCAGCTCGATGCTGCGTTTGTCGGCGGATGGATAAGAACCTTCCGGTGGGTGCCTATGAAGCTATCGGCGCGCCCACCAATGCAATCGACCCACATCGCTGAATCCAACTCCCTCGTAGAAGGAGGTCGCCTCGCGGTGATCATCGGTCACGACCCGGCAGGTGTGCATCCCGGCCGTCTTCATCTCACGCAGCCCGTGATAGAGCAGAGCCCGCCCGATGCCCTGTCGGTGATGGTCGGGATGGGTGCCGAAGGGCTCGATCTGGGCCACACCCGTCTCATCGGCCCACCAGACCATGAACGAGACGATCCGACCATCAGGGGCGACGGCGACCAGATCTCGGTCCGGCACGTACGCGGGCGACCTCATGAAGTCGAGATAACGCTGCAGATGCATCGCCTCAGGCATGGTCGACTCGAAGGCCGCGTGCGACGCACGACGTCTCTCGTTGGCCTCATTCTCGCCCAGGACCGAACGCAAGTTCCAACCTTCTGGCAGCACGGGCTCGGGCAACTCGCCGGTGAGGTCCCATCGATAGGAGCGGTCGATGTGGACTTTTTCATAGCCATCGCCCTCCAGAAACGTAATGAGCTCCCTATCCGAGTCGTCGACCCAAGCGACCTCGCCTCGCCCATCGAGACGACGCTGGGCCCAGCGCAGCAGCGGGACGCGGTCGACGCCGGGTCGGGCGAACACGTTGATCTCGCCTGGTGGACGAGCGTCGATGACGACGAAAGCGGAGTCGTCCTGGACCCAGTAGGTGTCGTGGTCGGGGAACCGGGGGTCGCCGTGATAGCGCCACCAGGAGAGATCACCGGGGTGGATGTAGTAGCGGTCATCGTCGAAGCCGACGCCTTGGGAAAGGATTTCATACATAAGGTCGAGATCGTCGTTGCTCGGACGAATCCCCGGGGCCAGCGGATCGGAGTCGGTCGGCTTGTCGAGAATATCGGTGGCCAGCCCATGTGAGGCTGCACCCATGAGAACGATCGCCAGATACCAGTCGTAGGGAGGTCGGTCGGATGGCTCTCCCTCGTAGGTGTAGGTCACGACGTCCTCATCTCCGACCGAAACCTCGATCGGCGTGTAAAGCGGCTCGGCGGCATCGAGGGCGGGTCGATCCTCATCGGACAGCTCATAGATCACGCCTTGGGCGGTTCCGCCTCGGCCAGGTCTGATATTGAGCTTCGAAGACCCGTCAGTCGACGGCTTGTCGTAGACGACGCGCCAACCGTCGAGGACGCCCGTGCCGATAGGTCGGGCCGAGGGGCAACGGCTCCTCATCTGGGGCACCCAGAGATTGGAGCCGTAAGCGAAGTAGCGGAAGGTCATCGAAGCGCATTGTCGTCGGCGGTCCCACCGAAGATGAGCGGATTTGGGTCATATGTGACCTGAGGAACCCCGGGTTCGGGTTCAGTCGCCGGGGATCCAGTCCTCGAGGGGGATGCCGAGACCGTCGGCGATGCGGTTGGCGTAGGCGTAGTACGCCGTGACCTCGGTTATGTGGAGGATGTCGAGATCGCCGAACCCCTGACTTCGCAACGCGTCGACGTCGGCCTCGGTCATCTCGGCGGGGGCCCGGGTGAGTTTGACTGCGAAAGTGAGCATCGTCTTCCTCTTCTCGGAGATGGTCGCGCTCCGCCAGTCGGTTTCGATGGAGTCGGCTAGCTCATCGTCCCTGAGCAGCCGGCGCAGACCGCGCCGGTGATGCACCACTCAGTAGTGACAGTCGTTCACCTGGGACACGACCATGGCGATCATCTCTCGCTCTACCTTGCGCAAAGTCGCGGTTCCCTTCATCACCTGGCGATACAGGGCATTGTGGGCGGCCAGACTCCCCGCATCCAGAGCATGGATGCGCATGATCCAGTCGACTCGATCATGGGTGGTGTCGATGATCTCGTCCCTGAGCTCGGCCAAGTCGTCGTCCCACTCGTCCTCGTGTGGCGCCTCGATCCAGGGCATCAGACCAGGTCCCGCGCCAGGAGGTCGTCGTAAGCCTCCCGACGGACGACGAGGCGAGCATCCCCGTTCTTGGCGAACACGACCGGAGGTCGAAGCACCATGTTGTAGTTGGAGCCCATGGTGTGGCCGTAGGCTCCCGTCACGGGGGTCGCCAGGATGTCTCCAAGGGCAAGATCGGAAGGGACCTTTCCCTCCCAGACGATCACATCGCCCGACTCACAGTGTTTACCGACGAGGCGGATCTCACTATCGCGCTCTGCAGACGTCGATCGCACCAGGAACACCTCATATCCGCTGCCATACAACACCGGGCGAGGATTGTCGCTCATGCCTCCGTCCACTGAGACGTATGTGCGCACACCCGGGATCTCTTTGATCGTGCCCACCGTGTAGAGGGTGACAGCCGAACGGGCCACGATCGCCCTTCCCGGCTCGGCGTGGACCTTCACGTCGAGACCCGAGCGCTCGATCGCCTCGTGAATGGTGAGGCCCCACTCGGTGATCGTCGGCGCCGACTCTCCCTCGACATACGGGACTCCCAGACCGCCGCCTATCGAGAAAGCGGGGACATCGATCTCCGCGACGAAAGCTGCGATGACCTCGACGGCCCTGGCAAAGGACGAGACGTCGAAAACCTGGCTCCCCACGTGGGCGTGGACGCCGACGAGGTCGAGCTGGCTGATGGCGCGTATCGAGTCGACCGCACCTCGCGCCGTCCCGTCACTCACACCGATGCCGAACTTGGAGTCGGTGGCACCGGTCTGAAGGAAGTCGTGGGTATGCGCCTCGACGCCGGGATTGAGCCTGACCATGACCCGGACCTTCTCGTCCCTACCTTCGAGCACAGACCGGAGCTTGTCGATCTCGACAATCGAGTCGATGACTATCACTCCGACACCAACTTCGACGGCGGCGGTCAGCTCGCTCATCGACTTGTTGTTGCCATGGAAGACGAGACGCTCCGCCGGGACCCCGGCGGCAAGGGCCACGTGGAGCTCTCCTCCGGTGGCAACGTCGAGATCCATTCCCTCCTCATGGGCAAGACGCGCCATAGCCTTGCACAGGAACGCCTTCGTGGCGTAAGCGACACCATCGGGGAATGCAGTCACCGCCTCCCGACAACGAGCTCGTAGGTGGTCCTCGTCATACACGAACAGCGGTGTCCCATATTCGGCGGCGAGGTCGATCACGTCACACCCGGCGATCGTCAGCCTGCCGGCCTCGCCGACCGACGAGTTCTCGGGCAATAGATACCAGGGAAGGACACTCATCTGAGGGGCCGATGGTGACAGAACCGGACCGGGCTGTCAGAACGGGAATGCCGCCAGGGGAATGGCCATTGCGGGGCCTCGAGCTGGTGGGATTCGAGACCACCGCAATGACGAAATGCGACGGGAGTGGAGTGTGGGGAGGAGAAGGTTTGCCACTCGGGGGAGAGTGGCGGAGAGTCTCCACTCCCGATCGCACGCTTGGAAGAGATGTGAGCGCTCCGCCTATGGCCGGGCGCCAGACGCTTGTGCATCTGTTCACATGTTAAGACGCAAGTTGTTCGAAAACGGTTCCCAGAGTTTGAAGATTCCGGCACCCAGGGCCCCACACGCGTATACGCGGTCTGCGACCCAGGGCTCGGGCTACCAAATACCCGTAACTGTTAGTTGCTGAACGTGACCGAGAAGGCGGGGGCCCAGCGGGTGACGACGCGGCCGTAGCATTCCCCGGCGCGCAGCATGTCGCCGGCTGCCAGAGCCTCGAGCGACTCGTGGACCTGATCGCACGAATCGTCGAACAGAAGCTCGTTGGAGTCGAACAGCTCGGCGACCTCGCCGTAGTCGAGTTCCAGCATCGAGTCGTCGGGAAATGGCTCCAGCCAATCCAGCACCTGAGCCAGCTCCTGGGCCGGTCCCACGAACACGGTGAGCTTGGTGAGGATCCCGTACGCCTCACGGATCCTCTCTCGTGCCTTGTCGATGTCGGTGCGGAAACGAAGACGAACTCCCTCGGGCGCCTCGTAGACCTGCTTCTCGGAAGGGTCGAAGGCCGCGAACCAGCGCACCGGGACATGCCACGCCGACGTCAGGATGTGGGAGCGGTGCTCGGGATGACTGCGGTGATACGCCTTCAACTCCCGGTCCGCCGCCTGAGCGGCGCCTTCGGGAATCAACCCCGAGCCGAGACCGCGGAAGGCGTTGGCAAACGCAACAGTCGACTCCAGGACACGCAATCGAAGATTCCGGGGACAGACCAAACGGCGACCATGCCAGTCGACGGTCCAATGCGTGTCGCCCTCGGCCTCCGACAACAACCCGTACGTGCGCACGAAGCCGGGGACCGGATCGCTCGACCCGGAACCCTCCGGTGAGTACACCCGCAAGTACGCCGACTTGGTCACCACTCCATCCTCGCACACCATTGACGCAAAGCGCCAGGGGCGTAGTCCCCTCACCATCGGTAAGATCAGTCTTCACCCCGTTCGAGATTTGAGGAGGTCAGAACCTTGGGTGTATTCGACGCCGTAGCCCGAGACGGTCACGAGCAGATCGTCCACGGCTACGACCCGGTATCTGGCCTTCGGGCGATAATCGCCATACACAGCACGGCTTTGGGTCCCGCTTTAGGCGGGACTCGCTTTTTTCCGTACGAATCAGAACCAGACGCTCTCAATGACGTCCTCCGCCTTTCCAAAGGCATGACCTACAAGGCGGCGGTGACCGGGCTCGATCTCGGTGGCGGCAAGGCCGTGATCATCGGTGACCCCCGGGAGTTGAAATCAGAACGTCTGTTCCGAGCCTATGGCCGAATCGTCGACTCACTCCGGGGCCGGTACATCACGGCTGAGGATGTCGGGACCACTACGACCGACATGGACGTCGTTCGTCGTGAGACCAAGTGGGCCCTGGGGGCATCCGTCGCCGAGGGAGGAGCCGGTGACCCTTCCCCGGTAACCGCTCGCGGCCTCTTCGCCGCGGCCAAGGCGGTGGCAAAGAAGTCGTGGGGCAACCCGGACCTGGCCGGGCGTCGCTTTGCCGTCCAAGGGGTGGGAAAGGTCGGTTCGGCCTTCGTTCAGCTCCTCGTCGAGGCCCGGGCTGAAGTCGTGATCACCGACGCCTACGAGCCGGCCATCGAGTCGGCAGTCGAGAACTACGACGTCAAGCCGGTGGAACAAAACGAAATCTTCACGGTGGACTGCGACTTCTTCTCCCCCTGTGCCCTCGGAGCCGGGCTCAACGAGGAGACTATCCCCCGGCTCAACTGCCAGGCGATCGTAGGCAGCGCCAACAACCAGCTGGCGACCGACGAAGATGCGAAGCGTCTCGCCGGGCGCGGCATCCTCTATGCGCCCGATTTCGTCGTCAATGCAGGTGGCCTCATCAATGTCTACGACGAGCTGCAGGGCTACTCCCGAACCAGGGCACTGCATAGAGTCGACGGCATCTACGACTCGACCATGAGGATTCTCGAGAAGGCCGAGAACCACGGCATCACACCGAACGAAGCAGCAGTGATGGTTGCCGACGAACGGATCCGGGAGATCGGCGACCTGAGACGTTTCCGTCGCAGCGGAGACGATCGGAACTAGAGATGCTGGAGTCCAACCTCGACCACAGGAGTCTCGGCCTCACCGACGACGAAGTAATCGAGATGTACCGGCTGATGCTGCTCACGCGGCGGGTCGACGATCGTATGTTTGCTCTGCAACGTCAGGGCCGCGCCGCTTTCGTGTTGGGCTCGTCGGGCCATGAGGGGGTGCAGGTCGCCTCCGTCTTCGCCCTCGACAAGCAGCGGGACTGGATCCTCCCCTACTACCGCGACATGGGCGTTGCCCTGGCCTGGGGGTTCACCCCCCTCGAGGTATTCCTCGCAGTATTCGCCAAGAGGGACGACCCATCGTCGGGGGGTCGCCAGTTGCCCAGCCATTGGTCCGAGCCCGATCGCAACGTGTTCACCCAGTCTTCTGTCATCGGCACTCAGTTCCCTCACGCAGCCGGCGTCGCCCACGGGCTCAAGCTGAAGGGCGCCGGCGGAGTTGCTGTGGTCTACGGAGGCGAGGGCGCCACCTCCGAAGGCGATTGGCACGAGGCAATGAACTGGGCCGGGATCCATGACCTCCCTCTGATCTGCGTCATCGAGAACAACCAATACGCGATCTCGGTGCCCACCGAGGAGGAGGTGGCCGGACAGATTGCCGACCGGGCCAAGGGGTATGGGTTCGCCGGCCATCTGATCGATGGCAACGACCCCTTCGAGGTGCTGCAGACCATGCGTGAGGCGGTGGATCGGGCCCGTTCCGGTGGAGGCCCCTCGCTCATCGAGGCCGAGACCTACCGCTACTACGCCCACACATCCGACGACAACGACGCCTTGTACAGATCCCGTGACGAGGTGGAGCGGTGGCGGAAGAAAGACCCGCTCGGCCGGCTCAAGCAGTACCTGATCGAGCACCGGCTGCTCACCGAGACGAGAGAGTCTGAGATCGACGATGAGGTCGTCTCAGTACTCGCCCGGGCAGTCGAGAAAGCCGAGGCTGCTCCGAATCCCGATCAGCCCGCGACCCACGTCTACGCCAGACTCATCGAACCGGGGCCGGCAGCGGTAGAACCGGAACCCGCTCCCGAAGGCGAGACGATCAATCTGATCACGGCGATCAACCGGACACTTCATGAGATCTTCGAAGCGCACGACAACGCCATCCTCTTCGGCGAGGACGTTGCCCGCCGCAAGGGGGGCGTGTTCAAGGCCACCGAGGGGCTCACTGACAAATTCGGCCCGGACCGGTGCTTCAACACCCCGATCGCCGAGTCGTCGATCATCGGCTGCGCCATCGGGATGTCGGCAACCGGGTACAAGGTCCTTCCCGAGATCCAGTTTGCCGACTACATCCATCCCGCCTTCAACCAGATCGTCTCCGAGGCGGCGCGGGTGAGCTACCGGTCGAACGGCCGGTGGAACGTTCCCATCGTCATCCGCACTCCCTATGGCGCCGGCATACACGGAGCGCAGTACCACTCACAGTCGGTGGAGTCCTTCTACGCCCATGTGCCCGGGCTCAAGGTGGTGATCCCGTCGACGCCCGCCGATATGAAGGGCCTCCTCCACTCGGCTGTGGAGGACCCCGACCCGGTGATGGTCCTGGAGCCGAAGAAGCTCTACCGGCTGGCCAAAGGCCCGTTCCCATCCGGAGAGTTCCGGGTACCGCTGGGGAAAGCTGCCATCCGCCATGTCGGCACCGACCTCACCATCATCACCTACGGTGCCATGGCTCACTTCACCATGGAGGCGGTCCCCTTGCTCGAGGAGCTGGGCATCAGCCCCGAGGTGATCGATCTGCGCTCTCTGAAGCCGCTCGACTGGCCCACCATCGAGGAGTCGATCAAGAAGACGTCGAAGGCGCTGATCGTCCACGAAGACAACGAGTTCGTCGGTTACGGAGCCGAGATCGCTGCCCAGATCGCCGACAAGACCTTCGAGTGGCTGGACGGGCCGGTGAAACGCTACGGCCTGCCCGACATCCCTCTCATGCCATACGCCGGATCGCTGGAGAACGCCCTCTACCCCACCCCCGAGACGATCGTGGCTCGGGCCCAAGAGCTCGCTAAATACTGAGCACAGCCCCACCCGTACACTCCGCCGGCGTGCACACCACCCAATACGCCAGAAGCGGCGATGTCCACATCGCCTATCAGGTGTTCGGAGACGGGCCGGACCTGGTCTATGTGCCCGGCTGGGTCTCCAACATCGAGATCATGTGGGACGATCCGATCCTGGCGTCGATCTTGCGAAGGCTGACCACATTCTCCCGAGTCACCATCTTCGACAAGCGGGGCACCGGTATGTCTGACCCGGTCGACCCCACCGACCTGCCGGGATTGGAGCAGCGCATGGACGACGTCCATGCGGTGATGGAAGCGGTGGGGATCGACAGCGCAACACTCATGGGCCACTCCGAGGGCGGGAACATGGCGGCTCTCTTCGCCGCCACCTACCCAGAGCGCACAACAGGCCTCATCTTGATCGGCTCCTACGCCAAGCGCACTCGCTCCGACGACTACCCGTGGGCACCCACACCGGAGAGCAGAGAGGAGGAGATTCGCCTCACCGAGCAGAACTGGGGAGACCCTCACCAGGTGCCCGCCTACACCCTCGGTTCCCGTGCCGACGACCCAGCATTTCGAGACTGGGTCGCTCGCTATTTCCGGCTGGGCGCCACGCCGAAGGCGGCGGCGACGCTGCTCCGCATGAACACTCTGATGGACACCCGCTCGATCCTTCCCACGATCCAGGTTCCAACTTTGTGCATCTACCGCACCGAGGACACAGACGTTCGGATCGAGGAAGGCAGGTGGATCGCATCCCAGATTCCCAATGCCAAGCTCGTAGAGCTCCCTGGCGATTCACACTTCTTCTGGATCGAAGATCCGACACCGATGATCGACGAGATCGAGGAGTTCGTCACCGGTCACCGTGAAACGGCCAGACCGGAGCGAGCGCTGGCCACGGTGGTGTTCACCGACATCGTCGGCTCCACCGAGCGGGCCGCCGAGTTGGGAGACCGCGGATGGCGTGCACTGCTGGAACGGCACAATTCGACCATCCGCCGCCAGATAGAGAGATATCGAGGCCAGGAGCGAGGTACGGCGGGAGACGGATTTCTGGCCACGTTCGACGGGCCGGCACGCGGAGTGCGCGCCGCTCGAGCCATCCGGGATGCAGTGAGACCCTTGGGACTAGAGGTTCGCGCCGGTGTGCACACCGGCGAGGTGGAGTTGGTGGGCGACGATATCGCCGGCATGGGGGTCCACATCGGGGCCCGCATCGCCGCCCTCGCCGGGCCCGGCCAGGTCTTCGTGTCGAGAACCGTGCGTGACCTCGTCGTGGGATCCGAGTTGATGTTCGAGGAAAGGGGTTCGCATCCTTTGAAAGGTGTTCCGGGAGACTGGGAGATCTACGAAGCGGTTGGATGAGCCAGTTGCGGTCTTGGAACCACCGGGCCGCCATTTTCGTTGTGCCGTCATGTCACCCAAAACCGTGTCCGGCGTCGTCATAGAGACATGAGGACATCAAGGGTTCACTGGCTCGCTCTATCGGGTTTGCTGGTCGCCGCCTGCGGTTCAGGGACCGGTGGCGCTTCGACCACCACCCAGCCGCCGGTGACGACGACATCCACCGTTTCCCCGACGACCACGGTGGCACCGACTACGACAACCTCGGCGGAGGCCACTACGACAACTTCGCCGGCAACCACATCGACCCTCGCCGGCACCCCCATCGACTTCGGACCGGCGGAAGGAAGTGTGCTCATGGTCATTGGCGTCGCCCACGACGACGTCTTGAACCTCCGCGCCGGACCGGGGATCGACGCTGAGATCGTCGGCGAGATCCCACCGACCTTCGAGGAGTTGGTCGCCATGGGCAACACCAGAGAGCTATCCCGCTCGTTCTGGATCGAGGTCGAATACGAGGCTGTTCGCGGTTGGGTGAACCTGACCTATATCGGCTACCAAGGATCGGTCACCGATGAGACCGCACATGTGGTCGACGAGCTGAACGGTTACCCGGCCAATCCGACGATGACCGGGCTCGCCGAGGAAGTGACTGCCGTGTACGCCCAGGACGAGGAGCCCGGATCGGCCGTGGTCCAGGTGACCCCCGTCTCCGAAGGCGACCTCTTCGAGGTGACCTACGACGTGATCGGCCTCGCCGACGACTCAATCAGAGGTCTTCGACTCCACATCTTCGCCGAGGAGACCGCTGACGGATTCCGATTGCGGACCGTGGAGATGACGCTCATCTGCGGCCGCGGCGTTGACGGCGAGGCCTGCGTCTGATCAGACCTTTCTGTGCGGATCTAGGGCAACAGAGCGACCACAAACCCGCACAGAACGGCTATTTCCTCCTATCGAGGTCCGTCAGGATCTGCTGAGAGGCGAACCGGCCCGGGGCACCCATCACACAGCCACCAGGATGGGTGCCGGACCCGCACTGGTAGTACCCCTCGATCGGGGTGCGGTACTGGTTCCAGCCCGGGGCGGGACGGAAGAAGAACATCTGCGGCGCCAGGAACTCACCGGCGAAGATATTGCCTTCGGTGAGCCCGACGGTTCGCTCGATGTCGAGAGGGGTGACCACCTCGCGATGCAGCACGAGATCGCCGAAGCCGGGGAAGATCTCCTCGAGACGTTTCTGGACGATGTCACCCAGGTTCTCCCGCTCGGTGTCCCAGTCGCTCTCTTTCAGCTGATATGGGGCGTACTGGATGAAGTTGGACATCACAGCTTTGCCGGGCGGCGCCATGTCCGGGTCCACGTTCGACTGGATGCACCCGTCGATGTAGGGCCGTTGGCTGTACCAGCCGTACTTGGCGTCGTCGAAGGCATGCTCCAGGTAGTCGAGGCTGGGCCCGACGTTGATGAACCCCCGGTACATGTCGGAACGTCCCTCGAGACCGGGGAAGGTGGGGTTGGAGTCGAGGGCGAAATTGACCTTCGCCGACGTCCCCTGGAACTTGAACCGGTTGATGTCCTCCACCAGATCGGAGGGAAGCTCGCGGGGATCGACCAGCTGCATGAAGGTGCGTCGGGGGTCGACCGCGCTGACCACCGTCTTCGCCAGGAACTCGGTCCCGTCGTCGAGGACGACGCCGTTCGCCCTCCCCTCCTTCGTGATGACGTGGTCGACCGGTGACTCCAGCCTGATCTCGGCTCCGAAAGACTCGGCCGCCCGCGCCAACACCTGTGTGAACCCGCCGTTGCCGCCCTTGTGGAACGCCCACGCCCCATAAGCAGAGTCGTGTTCACCGAACGAGTGGTAGAGCAGGACCAGACCAGAGCCTTGCGATCTCGGGCCCACCTTGGTGCCGATGATCCCCGACGAGGCCAGCCAGCCCTGCATGATGTCGGACTCGAAGTAGTCCTCGAGGATGTCGGCGGCGCTCCCGGTGAGCAGACGGACCAAATCGTGGAGGACTCTTGGCGGGAGATCGGCGAGATAGGCACCCATCGCCGCCATCCGGGCTCGCTCATCGGGGTCCTTCGACGTTATGTCCGGCGGGATCGAGTCCATGAGCGGACGGATTGCGTGGACGACCTGTTCCATCATGTGCCCGTAGGCGTCGTAGGCATCGGCGTCGTGTTTGGAGTGCCGGGCGATTTGGTGGTGGTTCTCGTTCTTGTCCTGACCCAACAGCAGGTAGTCGCCGTCCTCGGTCGGGGCGAAGCTCGATGGCATCAGAAGAGGCATGAACCCATGTTTGGGGAGCTCCAACTCCTGGATGATCTCGGGCCGGAGCAGGCTCAGCGCATAGGAGAAGGTGGTGAAGCTGAAGCCGGGGTACAGCTCCTCGGTGATGGCGGCTCCACCCACGAGATGTCGTCGCTCCAGGATCAATGTCTCGAGACCGGCCTTGGCCAGATAGGCGCCATTGACCAATCCGTTATGACCACCGCCGATGACGATCGCGTCGTATTTGTTCTTGCTTGCCATTGAGTACCTCAGGCCGTCTTTCTCGGGGGGTTGTAAAACGGGAGTCTGGTCACATGGGAGTCGACGATCTCGTATCGGTGGTCGATCGTGACCTCGAGACCGACCTTGGTTCCGACGTCGGCATGCTCGGGTCGAACCCGCGCTATGCCGATGTGATTCTGTAGCACCGGCGAGTAGACGAAGCTCGGGGTGTAGCCGATGCGTTCGATGTCTTCGTCATAGAGCATCATCCCGCCGTGCTCGGGGGTGTGGTCCTTGGGCGTCACCAGACCGCGATCGTTGTGCGTCTTCGCCCAATGTTCCCAGTCGACGACGATGCCCACCGTCCTCCAGCGCGACGAGCCTTCGGCGACCTCCCGCTCGATTGCACGCCGTCCGATGAAGGCGCGGTCGTCGCTCTCGAGATCGCGGAGCATCCAACCCATGTTGAGCTCGTGAGGTGTCGCCCGCTGGTCGTCGTTCCAGGCGTATCGTGCGGAATGAAAGTCGACATCGATGAGGATCAGACCTGCCTCGATCCTGCTGATGAGTAGGGCGTTCTGGCCGGCCGGGATCACGCCGTAGGCCCCGGCCACCTCGAACAGGCGGTCCCAGAGGTCGACGGCATCGTCGGCATCGACCCAGATCTCATAGCCGAGATCACCGGTGTATCCGGTCCGCGAGATGGTGACGGCCGCTTTGCCGATCTTTGCCGGTGTCAGATGGAAATAGCCGACGTCTTCGACTTCGGGGGCGAGTTGGCTCAGGATCTCCTTGGCGTACGGGCCCTGAAGTGCCAGCGCGCCATATCCCTCGGAGACGTCCTCGATCTCGACCGACATGCCGCTGACGAGCCCGTCGAGGTATGCGAGATTGGGCTCGGCGGCGGTGAGGAGGAACTCATCCTCGGAGAGACGGAGGATCACCCCATCCTCGATCACCCAGCCTTCGTCGTCACACCAGGCGGTGTAGTGCGCCTGACCGGGACGGCACTTGCGAATGTCGCGGACCAGGACTCCTGTGAGATATCGCTCTGCGTCCGGACCGGATATGCGGTATTTGTAGAGAGGAGAGGTGTCGATCACCGCTGCGGAGTTGCGAATCGCGAAGTATTCGAACTTGTCCGACATCTGGTACTTGTCGGCGGCGAGGTAACCCGCCCAGTGGCTCCAGAGGCCGGTCGAGTTGACGGCTGAGGTGCGGGGGTGAAAGGGGGTCTCTTTGATCATGACGATGATTCCTGAACCATGATTCAGGAAATGTAGCGTCCCGGGAATGCGCGTGCTCGTCGTTGGTGCCGGTCTGTCAGGTTTGGTGGCGGCACGGCGTCTTCAGGATGCCGGTAACGACGTGACGGTACTCGAAGCCCGCGACCGGGTTGGAGGCCGGGTCTGGTCGCACACCCTCGAGAACGGCGAAGTCGTCGAGCTTGGCGGCGAGTGGATCGACTCGTCGCAGGTTTCGGTGCGACGCCTCGCCGAGGAGCTTCGTATCGGCATGATCGACACCGGCCAGGACTTCATCACTCGAGACCTGATTGATCACGATCCCATCCCCGACGAGGCTCACCGCCGTCTCACCGAGTCTCTCTTCGACGCCATCGAGGGGCTCGAAAGCACACATCTCGACGAGATGACGGCCGCCGAGCTCCTCGATGAGGTTGGGGTCACCGGCCCGGCGATGACTGTGCTCCGTTCCCGTCTGGAGGGCACGTTTGGCGTCTCGCTAGACCAAATCGCCGCCACAGACCTCGATGAGGAGTTCGGGCTGGTGCAGGCGGGCACCTATCTGCGTGTGGACGGTGGCAACGATCGACTGGCCACGGCGATGGCTGCAGATCTCGACGTGCGCATGAATACCCCGGTGGTGGCGGTCTTACAGGACCCGGCGGGTGTTGAGATCAGGACGAGGGAGCAGAACCACCTGGCCGACCGGGTGGTTGTCGCCGTGCCATTGCCAGTGCTGGCCCAGTCTGGCTTCCTCGTGGGCCCTCCCCCGATTCTGCTCCACGGACTCGGTCGCATGGGCATGGGGACCGCGGCCAAAGTGGCCGCCGCCACCACCGCCGAACCGCCCATGTTTCGTCGCCAGGAGCCCGACTTTCCGATTTGGTATTGGACTGGCGCCGGTCCCGACGGGTCGACCCGTCACGCCGTGACCGGGTTCGGTGGCACTGCCCGGGGGGCGACAGAACTGGTATCGTCGCCGGAAGCCAGACTCGCCCGGGCGGTGCCCGAAGCCACATTGACTGGCGGCACCGTGATCGTCGACTGGGGAGCCGACCCGTGGGCCAAAGGCTGCTACTCGGCGCTCGGACCCGGTCAGCGGTCACTGTTGCGCCTGTTCGAGCAACCGTGGGGTCGGGTCGTCTTCGCCGGGGAGCACGTCAACGGGTCCGGCACCATCGACGGGGCGATCAGAAGCGGTGAGGCCGCCACGCTAACCCTGTTGGAGACCTCCTAGCCCTAGCCTGACGGGGTGACCTCTGCCGTCCCACGACGCCAGGTCCTCGTCATCGGTCTCGACCCCTTTCGAGTCCCCGGGCCGTGGGACCCCGAGCCGGTGGCCAAGGCGATCGAGACAGGCATGGCCGGGCCGGCCGACCGCGGCATCGACGCCGAGTCATGTCTGGTCGGCATCGACGAAGACGACGACGTACCCACCCGAATTTCCGAGGCGCTGCGATCACGACGATGGGACTGCGTCGTCGTGGGCGGGGGTATCCGCAATTCCGAGGAACTGGTCGAGTTGTTCGAGTCAGTCGTGAACCTGGTTCGCCGACATGCACCGCAGGCAGAGATCGCCTTCAACAGCTCGCCGGAGAATTTGTTCGAAGCAGTGGCACGCCGGCTCCAATTGGGTTGACGTTTCGAAGGGACCTCAGTGTCAATCCGACGAGCCCAAAGCCAGGATGTTGCCCTCAGAATCCTTGAACCAACAGGTTCTCTCCCCGTCGGGCGAAGTGAGGACACCGTCAACGGTGCGAAAGTCGTCGCCGAAGTCGTAGTCCTCGAACACCACACCCCTCGTCTTCAGTTCACCGAAGATGTCGTCGAAGTCGGTGGTGACCAGACGTGCCGCGGTCGCTTGATTCCTGCCTGCATGAGCGGACTCATAGAGATTCCATCTGGCGGTCCCGGTGTCGTACATCAACTCCTCGTCGTAATGATCGGGTTGTTCCCCGGGAGGGATGGTTTCGCCGCCGTGCTTCACCGGCTCCAGACCGAGCTTGTCCCGATACCAGCGAGCAGCTCTGTTTATGTCGGATACCGGTAGCACAGGGTGGATGGTGAATTCCATCGGATAAACGTACCGCTGTGCTCAGTACCACGTGCCGGTTTTGAGTTCAGTCGGATCACGCGGCTGGTGATCTGGACCGCTCGGGATTCTTGACTCTTTGCCAGCGACGCGGCATTGCGGGCGCTCGAGGCGGCCATCTGGCATAAATCAGGGTTGCTGGTTTGGATCCCAGACATCGGGGCTCTTCCCGCACCGGGTCCAGCCATTCGTTCCCTCCTTGGGCTCTTTGTCATGCCCTCGTGCACGTTCCTGGTCAGGCGGGCCCTACCTCTCATCGCTATTCACCCACATCTACCGTGTACTCGTGATCCGCACTTATGAAGCACGACCTCGAAGAGGTACTCGAGGTTTGGTATCAGGCATCCATGATCGGACATCCCTTCCTCACCGAGACTTTCCTGGAACGAGAACGCGACGAGATATCCCGACACTGGATGAAGATCGCCGAG
>Ga0214468_1000215_pt1 | contig 18289 bp, 19 predicted proteins | sample RVTome_9_FD_187334 | JGI IMG/M metagenome (GOLD analysis project Ga0214468, IMG submission 187334) | Soil microbial communities from uranium-contaminated site in the Upper Colorado River Basin, Wyoming, United States - RVT155D38 HiSeq ...
GCGCCTTCTCGAGGTCGCGCTGCAGCTCGAGCAGGCGATCGCGTGCCGTCCGTGCCTCGCCGAGCAGTGCCGTGTCGAGCGGCGTCATGCCGTCTACGGTACTAGACAGCTGGCTAGGTGTCAACCGCACTAGACGGCGCGGCGGACGGGAGCGCGCGCCGAACTGTCGCACCCCGATTCGCGCGCAGCCCCCATTCGGAGGGCGCGAGACGTCCAACACGGACGCTAGCGACCGCGGGATCACATGTGTGACACGGATCCGTGCCGGATCTCTGCCGAATCGTCCAGGCGGACGCCCACCCTCATGACGCGCCGAGCGCCGAGCCGGCCGGGACGAGGCGAGCGTGGCAGCCGGCCGCCGTGCCCGGCGCCGCCGGCGAGCTCAGCGCGTCTGCGGGAAGCCGAGATCGACGACGCTCGTCGACGGATCCGGCCAGCGGGACGTGACGACCTTGCCGCGCGTGTAGAAGTTGATCCCCTCCGGGCCGTAGACATGCGAGTCGCCGAAGAGCGACGCCTTCCACCCGCCGAACGAGTAGTACGCGACCGGCACGGGGATCGGGACGTTGACCCCGACCATCCCGGCCTCGACCTCGAACTGGAACTGCCGGGCCGCGCCGCCGTCCCGCGTGAAGATCGCAACGCCGTTTCCGTACGGGTTCTCGTTTGCGAGGCGCACGGCCTCGTCGTACGTGTCCGTCCTGACGACCGACAGCACGGGCCCGAAGATCTCGTCGCGATACGCGTCCATCTCGGGCGTCACCTCGTCCAGCAGGGACACGCCGAGGAAGAACCCGTCGCCGTCCACCTCGAGCTCGCGGCCGTCCGCGACGACCTTCGCGCCCTGCTCGCGGCCGGACTCGATGTACGACGCCACCTTGTCGCGGTGCTCGCGCGTGACGAGCGGCCCCATCTCGGAGGAGGGGTCGAGCCCCGACCCGATCTTGAGCTTCGGCAGGCGCTCGTTGATCGCCGCCACGAGCCTGTCGCCCACATCGCCCACCGCGACCACGACCGAGACGGCCATACACCGCTCGCCGGCCGACCCGTAGGCGGCGCTCACCGCGGCGTCCGCGGCCATGTCCACGTCCGCGTCGGGCAGCACGATCATGTGGTTCTTCGCTCCGCCGAGCGCCTGCACGCGCTTCCCGTTCTTTGCGCCGGTCTCGTAGATGTAGCGCGCGATCGGCGTCGAGCCGACGAACGAGATCCCCGCGACGTCGGGGTGCTCGAGGAGCGAGTCGACCGCGACCTTGTCGCCCATGACGACGTTGAAGACGCCGTCCGGGACGCCGGCCTCCTGCAGGAGCTCGGCCACGAAGAGCGATGCCGACGGATCCTTCTCCGACGGCTTGAGGACGAACGTGTTCCCGCAGGCGAGCGCGGGCGCCCACATCCACATGGGCACCATCGCAGGGAAGTTGAAGGGCGTGATGCCCGCGCAGACGCCGAGCGGCTGCCGGATCGAGTACACGTCGATCCCCGTCGAGGCCTGCTCGGAGAAGCGGCCCTGGAGCAGCGTCGGGATCCCACACGCATGGTCGACCACCTCGAGCCCGCGCGCCACCTCGCCGAGCGCGTCCGAGAGCACCTTGCCGTGCTCGAGCGTGAGGAAGCGCGCGATGTCCTCGCGGTGCTCGTGCACGAGCGCGCGGATGCGGAAGAAGAGGTCGGAGCGCTTCGAGAGCGAGAGCGCACGCCAGGCGGGGAACGCCTCCCGCGCCGCCGCGACCGCGCGGCCGACCTCCTCGCGCGTCGCGAAGTCCACCTCGCCCGTCTGCTCGCCCGTCGCCGGGTTGTAGACCGGCCCGGTACGCCCCGACTCCCCGGGGACGATCCGCCCGCCGATCCAGTGGCTGATCCGCTTCGGGCCCTGCTCCTCGTCAAGCGCCGGCTCCGGCGCGTGGATGACCTCGCTCATCGTCGCCTCCTAGTCGTCTGACGACAGCGTACCGGCCGGCCGCCGACGTCACACTTGACACGAAACACGGACAGGCGTACCTTCGCCGGAGAGAGGAGCGAGGGGCGATGGCCGCTGTTGGACAGTCGGCCTGCGGCAACGGCAAGGGGCGCCGGCGACGGGCCACCCGGCGCCCTGCGCGCTCCCCGCCCCGACGTCCCGCGTTCGGGAGCCCGCACATGCCCGCCGAAAGGAGCCTGCCGCATGCCCACTGAGATCGACGACGTTCTGGAGCGCCACGCAACCGAACTGCTGGCGTTGCCGAACGTCGTGAGCGTCGGGATCGGCGAACACGCGGGGCAGCCGGCGATCGTCGTCGGCGTCACGCAGCGGGTGCCGAGCGAGGAGCTCGAGCCCGGCGAGCGCATCCCGGACACGATCGAGGGTCACGAGGTGGACGTCCAGGAGCTGGGCACACCCGCGATCGAACTGCCAGAGGAAGGACGAAATGGCTGAAGCAGCACATCCGAAGATGGAGCTCACACCCGCGGACGCGGCGGCCCTCGAGGACGCCCGCGCCCATGCGGTGGAGGAGCTGCTAACCCCCGAGGCGCCGCACTCGAACGTCGTCGGCGTGGCTGCGGGAGTCAAGTGGCGCAACGGCGAGCCGACGGGCGATCCTGCCGTCCTTGCGCTCGTCACGCACAAGGTGGACAAGGCCGAGCTGGGCGAGGGCGACCTCGTTCCGACGAAGATCGGCAGCACGCGCACCGACGTGCTCGAGATCGGCTTCCCGATGATCGAGCGCGCGCAGATGCAGGTCCCGACGACCGTGAACGGCACGGCCGTGCGGGAGGAGGAACAGCAGACCGTCGTCCCGCAGGTCCCGCTCTTCGGCGCCGAGGCGCTCGCCCGGCGGGCGAGGCCCGCGGAGGGCGGCTACTCGGTCGGCCACTTCAAGATCACGGCCGGGACGATCGCGACGTGCGTCTACGACCTCCTCCCCGGAGCCGCCACCGGGAGCCGGCCCAAGCCGGGCGTCGGGATGCCGCAGCGGTTCTACGTCCTCTCGAACAACCACGTGCTCGCGAACGTGAACGCCGCGATGGTCGGCGACCCGATCCTCCAGCCGGGCCCGTTCGACGGCGGGACGTTCCCCGCCGACCTGATCGCGCGTCTCTCGCGGTTCATCCCGATCACGCTGGAGCCGCCCACGCCGCGGATCCTCCATCGCAACCTCGTGGACGCCGCGGTCGCCGAGGGCCAGTTCCACGACCTCGACCGCGAGATCTACTGGGGCGGGTACGTCCGCGGCTGGCGGCGGCGGGCGAATGTCGCCGTCGGGTCGATCGTGCAGAAGACCGGCCGGACGACGAACTTCACCACCGGCCGGATCACGGCCATCAACGCGACCGTGGACGTCGGGTTCGGCGGCGGCCGGATCGGACGCTTCCAGGACCAGATCATCACGACGAACATGTCCGCAGGCGGGGACTCCGGCTCGCTCATCACGACGCCGGACGAGGTTGCGGTCGGCCTCCTCTTCGCGGGGTCGTCCGTCGCGACGATCGCGAACCAGATCGAGAACGTCCGCTCGCTGCTCCGCGTCGAGGTGGCGGAGCAGATCCTCTAGCCCGACCGGAGCCGGAGGTCGGCCGGCTGCCGCAGGCCGGCCGACCTCCGGCTCTCGTGTACCGTGACCGGCGTGATCGCAGCCGACCTGTTCCGGATCGCCCGCGAGAACGAGCACTTCCGCCGCGAGGTCGCGACGGCCGAGCGAAGCCAGGTCGTCGTCATGACGATTCCGCCCGGCGGCGAGATCGGGGAGGAGACGCACGAGGGGATCGACCAGATCCTCCTCTTCGTCGAGGGCGAGTGCGAGGCGCTCGTCGGCGAGGAGGTGCGGCTCGTCCGCGCGGACGAGATGGTGCTCGTACCGGGCGGGACACGGCACAACTTCATCAACACGGGCGACGGGCCGCTGCGGCTCGTGACCGTGTATTCGCCGCCCGAGCACCCGGCGGGCACCGTGCACCGCACGAAGGCCGAGGCCGCCGAGGCCGAGGCCGCGCACGGCCACTGAGAGCCGCCGCGGCTAGACGCCGACGGTCGCCTCGGTCCCGGAGTCCACGCGGATGCCGGGGACGATGCGCTCGAGCTCGGCCCGGGCGCCGTCGGCGTCCGCGTCGGCCACGAGCTCCCGGAGCCGCTCCAGGCGCGCGCCGAGCCAGTCCGCGTCGGCGTACCGCGGGCCGCAGCGGACGACCTGCTCGTGCTCGGTCCTCCACACGGGCTCGCCGGGGGCCTCGAGGTCCTCGTGGAGCTTCTCGCCGGGGCGGCTGCCGATGATCTCGACCGCGGCACCGCGGCCGTCGCCGGACGCGCGGATCGCCGCCCGGGCCGCGTCGACGACCCGCACGGGGCGGCCCATGTCGAGCCGGAAGACGTCGCCGCGGTCGGCGAGCGCCCCGGCCACGAGGGCGAGGCTCGCCGTCTCCCCGATCGTCATCACGTACCGCGTCATCCGGGAGTCCGTCACCGTGACCGGCCGTGCCGCCGCCAGCTGGCGGCGGAAGAGCGGCAGCATGCTCCCCGAGGACTCGAGCGCGTTTCCGAGCCGGATGCAGGCGAACCGCGTGGCCGAAGGCTGCCGGGCGGCCGTTCCGACGATGCACTCCGCAAGCGCCTTCGTCCGGCCAAGCACGTTCGCCGGGCGAATCGCCTTGTCCGTCGAGTACAGGACGAACCGCCCCGCGCCGGCGCCGGCCGCCGCCTCGACGAGCACGCGGGTGGCGAGAACGTTGTTCGCGACCGCCTCGACCGGATGCGCCTCGACGACCGGCACGAGCTTGTACGCCGCCGTGTGAAAGACGATCTGGGGCCGGTGCTCCTCGACCACGCCGCGGGCACGGGCCGGGGAGCGGAGGTCGGCGAGAACCGGCCGCGCGCCGGCGAAGCCCAGCTCGAAGCGCAGCTCGTCGTGGATGTCCACGAGCGCCGCCTCGGCCTGGTCGACGAGCGCGATCGCGCCGGCGCCGAGCCCGGCTAGCCGCCGGCAGAGCTCTCGGCCGAGCGAGCCGCCGGCACCGGTCACGAGCACGCGCGCGCCGGAGACGTAGCCCGCGAAGCGCGCCTCCTCGAGGTCGGTCGCCGCGCGTCCCCGCAGCGTCGCGAGCTCGGCGGTCGCCCCGGCTGCCCCCTGGTCCCCGCGCTGCATGCGCCTGTCAGCCCGCTCCAACGGCCGCTGCGAGCTCGTGGGCGACGCGCTCCTGCTCGGCCTCCGAGAGTGTCGTGTGGAACGGCAGCGCGAGCCCGGTCGCGCCGGCCCTCTCCGCGACCGGGAGCATGCCCGGCCCGAAGCCGAACCGCTCGCGGTAAACGGGCTGCAGGTGGATGGCGGGGAAGTACGGGCGGGAGGCGATCCCGGCGGTGCCGAGCCGCTCCATTACCGCGTCGCGCGAGACGGCCTCGTCGAGAAAGACGACGTAGACGAACCAGGAGCGAACGTGCTCCGCGTCGTTCGGACAGAGCGTCGTCACGCCCTCCACGTCGGCGAGCAGCTCGTTGTAGCGGGAGGCCACGCGGTCCCGGCCGGCGAGCAGGCGGTCGAGCTTCTCGAGCTGCGCCACGCCGAGCGCGGCGGACAGCTCGTCCATGCGGTAGTTGTAGCCGAGCCTGTCGTACAGGAGCCTGGTGCCGCCGCGGCCCTGATTCGCGAGCGACTTCACGAGCTCCCAGTCCTCGTCGGTTGTGACCGCGACGGCGCCGCCCTCGCCCGTCGTCATCTGCTTGTTCGGATAGAACGCGAACGTCGCCGTGTGGCCGAACGAGCCGACCGGCCGGCCACGATACGTGGCGCCGAGCGCCTCGGCCGCGTCCTCGACGATCGGAAGCCGGCGGCGGGCGGAGACGTCGTGGAGCCGGTCGTAGTCGAGCGGGTAGCCGAAGACGGAGACCGGGAGCAGGGCCCTCGTTTGCGGCGTGACGGCGGCTTCGACGGCGGCCGCGTCGACGTTCAGCGTGGTTGGGTCGACGTCGACGAAGACCGGGACGCCGCCCTCGTAGAGGATCGCGTTCGCCGAGGCGATGAACGAGAACGGGCTCGTGACGACCTCGTCGCCCGGCTCGACGCCCACGAGACGCACGGCGAGGTGAAGGGCGGCCGTCCCGCTCGAGACGGCGACGACGCGAGGCGCGCCCACGCGCTCGGCGAGAGCCTGCTCGAACCGCTCCGTCATCGGGCCGGACGCGAGCTGGCGGGAGCGGAGCGCCGTGAGAACGAGCTCCTCGTCGCGCTCGTCCACGTACGCCGAGGAAAGGCCGAGCGGCGCCCTCACGTCGCCCGGCCCCTGGTCACCGGGTCGCGTGGGGGCGAGGCCCGCACGCGCTCCGCTCGGCATCCGTCGCAATCATGACAGGGCGCAAGCGCCTGTCAACGCCGCCGACTCAGCCTTCGAGGGGCTTCGACATGACGACCGCGTCCTCGCGGTAGCCGAGCTTGCGGTAGAGCGCGCGGGCCGGCTCGTTTCCGCCGAAGACGTTCAGCTCGATCCGCGGCGCGCCGAGGCGACGGGCCTCCTCCTCGAGCAGCGCCATCGCCTCCCGGCCGAGCCCCTGCCCGCGGCGCGACTCCTCGACGAGGATCTGGTAGAGCCAGACGCCGCGCGTGTCCTCCCGGTACCAGAGGACGCCGACGCGCTCGCCGGTCGCCTTCTCCACCAGGTGGAAGAGGTGGTTCCCGGCCGGCGCGCGGCCGCCGGGAAACGACTGTGCCATGTCCCGCTCGGCCTTGGCCAGCGCGTCCTCGCGGCTCCAGCCTCCGTGCTCCTCGATTCCGCGCGCGTACTCCTCCGTCTGGGCAGGGACGAACGCGCGGACGTCCGCCTCGCTCATCCGGTCGAGGCGCAGCCGGCTCATGCGCGCGACACCGCGTGGAGGGCGAGCAGCTCCCACGCCACGTTCGCGGCCGCGAGCGCGGTCTGCTGGCCGGGGCCGTCGTAGGCGGGGGAGACCTCCACGACGTCGGCGCCCGCGAGACGCAGGCCGCGGAGCGCGCGGAGGAACGCGAGCGCCTCGTGCGTGGCGAGGCCCCCGACCTCCGGCGTGCCGGTTCCGGGCGCGACCGCCGGGTCGAGGATGTCCACGTCGAAGGTGAGGAAGACCGGCCGCTCGCCGGCGCGCTTGCGCACGAGCTCCGCGTACGCAGCCGGGCCGAGGTCGCGCAGCTCGTCCGTCGTCAGGACCGTGAAGCCGAGCCCCCGCGACACGTCGAGGTCCTCGGGCCCGTAGACGGTGCCGCGCATCCCGGCCTGGACCGAGGCGCCCACGTCGAGCAGCCCCTCCTCGACCGCGCGGAGGAACGTCGTCCCGTGGAAGAACTTCTGCCCGAAGTACTCGTCCCACGTGTCCGCGTGCGCGTCCAGCTGGACGAGCGCGAGCGGGCCGTGGCGGCGCGAGAGCACGCGCAGCTCGGCGAGCGTGATCGAGTGGTCGCCGCCGAGCGCGAGCGGCAGAACGCCGGCCTCGACGACGGGCGCGAGTGCCTCCTCGACCCGGCGGTACGTCTCGATCGTGTCGCCGGGCGCGACGGGGAGGTCGCCGTAGTCGACGATCGAGAGCGCGTCCACGACGTCCACGTCCCAGGCCGGGTTGTACGGGCGCAGGAGCGCGGAGGCGGAACGGATCGCCTCCGGGCCGAACCGCTGCCCCGGCCGGAAGCTCGTCCCGGTGTCGAACGGGATCCCGTAGACGGCGACGTCCGCGCCGGCGAGGTCGGTCGTGTGCGGCAAGCGCGCGAACGTCCTCACGCCGGAGAACCGCGGCAGGATCCGCGCGTCGAGCGGCTTGTGGCGCACCCCGGTCATCGACGCATCTTCGCGGGAGAGACGGCCGCGGCGCAACGGGCCGAGGATTAAGGCGGCCGTAAGACGCCGCGCGGTACGGTGAGCGCGATGCGCACGGTCGCTCTCGCCCTGCTCGTGCTCGTTCTCACCGCCTGCGGAGGCGAGGAACCGGGGCAGCCGGCGGCCGACGCGGCCCCTGCGGGCGGTACGGCGGCTCCGGCCGAGGCCGGCGCGGAGGCGCTCGACGCATATCGCGGCGACGCGCTCCTCGTCAACGTCTGGGCGTCCTGGTGCCCGAAGTGTCGGAGCATCGCGGCCGAGTACGCCGAGTTCGTGGCGGCGAACCCTGACGTCACGTTCGTCGGCCTGGACGTCCTCGACGAGCCCGAGGCCGCCGTGGGCTTTCTCGAGGAGTACGCCTGGGACTGGCCCCAGATCGCCGACCCGAGCCAGGAGCTTGCCGGCTCGCTCGGGCTCACCGGGCATCCGGCCGTCGCCGCGCTCGACCCGGAGGGCAACGTCGTCGCGCGCCACATCGGGGTCGGCAGCAGCGCGGAGTGGGACGAGCTCCTCGCCGCCCTGGGATAGGCGGCCGCGGTGCTCGCGATCGCGCTCGATCCAGCCGGCCTCGCGCTGGCGTTCGCGGCCGGCGTCGTCGCGTTCACGTCGCCCTGCCTGCTGCCGCTCGTCCCCGCGTACCTCTCGCTCGTCTCGGGTGTCGCGGCGGACGAGCTCGCGGCGCGGAAGCGTGAGGTGGCGGGCGCGGCCGGGATCTTCGTCGTGGGGTTCGGGGCGATGTTCGTCGCTCTCGGCGCCGGGGCGGCGTGGTTCGGCGGCCTGCTGCTCGCCAACCGCCGGACGCTCGAGATCGTCGCGGGCGTGCTGCTCCTCGCGGCCGCGGTCCTCGTCGCGGGCGTGCCGCTCCCGCGCAGGCTCGCGGTCGAGCGGCGGGCGCCGATCCGGGCCCGCGGGTCGCGGCTCTTCACCGCCGGCGCGGCCGGAGTCGCGTTCGCGATCGCCTGGACGCCCTGCGTCGGGCCTACGCTCGGAGCCGTCCTCACGCTCGCGGCGAGCTCGGGAAGCGCCGGCTCGGGGGCCGTCCTGCTCGCCGCGTACGCGCTGGGGCTCGGCGTCCCGTTTCTGGCCGCCGCGTTCCTCGTGACGCGCTCCTTCGCCGTCTCGTCGGCGCTGCGCCGCCGACGGCGGCTCATCCAGCTCGTCAGCGCAGGCCTGCTCGCCGTGTTCGGCGTCCTCGTGCTCACCGGCCACGTCGTCGACCTCACGCGGGAGCTGGCCCGCTTCACCGGGTGGCAGATCTAGCGGGTCGCTACGCGGCCGCCTTGAAGCCCGGGAGGATCGAGTCGCGGTAGGCGGCGAGCGTCTCCTCCTGGCCCTGGGTCATGAGGTAGATGTTGAAGTGGTCGACGCCGATCGACTCGAGCTCCCGCAGCTTCTCCGTTGCCTGCTCCGGCGTGCCGAGGACGCAGAAGCGGTCGCAGATCTCGTCGGAGACGAACTCGCCGTGCGCCGCGCCGACGCGCGAGTGGTCCTTGTAGTCGTAGAACTTCCGCGCCTTCACGTACTCGGTCAACGCCGCGGGAATCTCGGACTCGAAGCCGTAGCGCTCGATCAGGTCCATCACGTGATTCGAGACCATCGCCGGGAACCATCTGACCTGGTTCCGCGCGTCCGCGAGGTCGTCGGAGATGTGGCTCGGCGCGCAGACATGGCACTTGAGGGCGTCCGGGTCGCGGCCGTCCTCCTCCGCGGCGGCGCGGGCCGTCTCCATGATCCACTTGATGATCTCCGGGTCGGCGAGCTGGATGATCACGCCGTCCCCGACCCGGCCCGCGACCGCGAGCGCCCGCGGCCCGTAGCCCGCGACCCACATCTCGATCGGCGGCAGCTCCTCCCGCACCCACTTGAGCTGGAGCTCCTTCCCGTTCCACTCCACCGGCCTGCCGTTCATCAGGTCCTTCATCATCCGGAGCGAGCGCTCGAACTCGGCGACCTTCACCGGCTTCAGGCCGACGACGCGGCGTGAGGAGTCGCCGCGGCCGATCCCCATCACGGCGCGCCCGTTCGACACCTCGTGCAGGGTTGCGTAGTAGCTCGCGGTGATCGTCGGCTCGCGGATCCCGGGGTTCGTGACGCAGTGGCCGAGCTTGAGCGTCGAGGTGCGCGCCGACGCGAGCGCGAGGAGCGGATACGACTCGTGCCAGAGGATGTGCGAGTCGTAGGTCCACCCGTTGTCGAAGCCGGACTGCTCGGCGAGCTCCATCAGCTCGAGCAGGCGTGTGTACGGCGGATCTGGAAGGACGGTGACGCCGAACGTGAGCATAAGCCCTCCTCTTTCCGTGGAAGGGAAGAGGCAATCTTGGCCCGAATCGAGCAGCATGGCAATCTGGGCCTATCTCGCGCTCGGCTTCGCGGCCGGCGCGATGCTCCCCATCCAGTTCGGAATCAACGCCGAGCTCGCGCGCTGGGTCGAGAGCCCGCTGCGGGCGGCGCTCGTGTCGTTCGCCGCGGGGACGGCCGTCCTGCTGGCCGCGGCGATCCCGCTTCTGCGCGGCTTCCCGGACGCAGGGCGGCTCGGCGCGGCCCCCTGGTGGGTCTGGGTCGGCGGCGGCCTCGGTGCGTTCTACGTCCTCGGCAGCATCGTGGCCGCGCCGCGCCTCGGGGCGGCGACCCTCGTCGCCGTGATCCTCGCGGGCCAGGCGGCGGCCTCGCTCCTCGTCGACCACTTCGGCTGGGTCGGCTTCGAGGAGCATCCCGTCACGCCGGCGCGCCTGCTCGGCGTGCTGCTCCTCGGGGCCGGCGTCCTACTCGTGAGGGCGGCGTAGCGTAGTGCGCCCGCGGCGGAACCCTCACGCCCTCGCGGACGCGGATCGCCAGCGCGCCGTCGACCTGCTCGGCGCGCACATGGTGAGCGGCGCGATCTCGCCGGACGACCTGGCCGAGCGCACGGAGCTCGTCCTGCGCGCGCGGACGCGGGAGGAGCTCCACCGGGCGACCGAGGGTCTGCCCGCGCTTCCCCGCCGGCCGGCGCTCGTCCGGCTGGCCGAGCTCGTGCCCCTGCGGACTCACGTGATCGTGTTCGCCGCCGTGAACGTCGCGCTCGTTGTCGTGTGGGCGGTCACACGCGAGGCGGACAGGTCACGGAGCGACGAGGGCTTCGGCCTCCTCTGGCCGTTCTGGGTCACGTTCGCGTGGGGAGCGGTCCTCGTCGCGCACGCGCTCTACACGCTCCGCCGTCCGCTGCTGCTGCGCGCACGACGGCGCGGGCGCCACGACCGCGGCGACTGACCTCCGCCACAATGGGGCCGTGACCCGGCCCGCCCTCGTCCTGCTCGCGACGGCCGTCCTGCTCGCCGGCGCGGATCTCCTGCACAAGGCGCTCACGGTCGACGGCGCGACGCTCCTGCACGAGCGGGGCCCCGGCTACGTCCTTCTCGCGGTCGTCGCCCTCGCGTGGGCGGGAGCGCTGCTCGCCGCCCGGTCCGTCCTCCTCGCCGCCGCGGGCGGCGTGCTCCTCGGCGGGGCGGCGGGGAACCTCGCGTCGCTCGCGTTCTGGCCCGGCGTCCCGAACCCCCTTGTGGCGGGCGGGGTCGCGTTCACGATCGCCGACGTCGCCGCCGCGGCGGGCGGCCTCGTCCTCGTGCCGGCCGCCGCCGCGCTCGTCGCGTGGCGGCGGCGGGGGCGTCTCGGCGAGCCCGTCGCGCTCGAGCTTCGCTAGCGCAGGGTCGGCGGGACGTACTCGAAGGCGCCCGCGTCGGGATCCGCATCCCGCCGGATCCGCCGCATGTCGAACATCGTCGCCCAGCGCGGGACGCCCCGGCCGATCACGTTCACCGACTCCGCCGTCGGCCGGCCGGCCGCGTTGAGGTTGGCGGGCCCGATGAGGTCCCCCGACGAGCACGGCTCGCCCTGCTCGATCAGGTTGCCCGCGGTCAGGCGCACGCCCCGGCAGAAGAAGTGCGGGGTGCGGGCGAGCCGGATGACGTTGTTCGCGATCACCGGCCGGTCGGCCTCGCGCATGAACGCGTAGCTCGGCTTGAGCCGGATCGAGTTCGCGAAGCCCCGCCAGTGCGGCCGCCCGGACAGGATCGTGTTGTGCGAGATCACGACGCGCTTCGGGTGCGCGCCACGGCCGCCGAGGTTGATGCCGACGCGCGCGACGACCCCCGGCACGCGCCGGTCGGTGCGAAGGAAGAGGTTGTTCCGGATCCGCACGTCGTTGACGCCGCCGAAGAGTGCGACCTGCCCGGCGCCGGGCGGCTCGTAGACGCCGAAGCGGTTCCGCTCGATCGTCAGGAATCTGCCCGCGTGGAGCTCGATCATCTCCTGGTGGTTGCACCGGTCGTTGTCCGTTCCGCAGGGCCCCACGAGCGCGCGGTCGAACTGGTTCTGCCGGATGACGAGGTCGTGCCCGAAGTTTCCCCGCACGAAGTCGCAGCCGTAGCAGTCGCGGAAGCGGCTCTTGAGGATCCTGATCACGCTGCTGCGCCCCGTGAGGACGCACACGGCCAGGTCGCCGCAGCGTGAGAAGCGGCTCTTGCGGATCGTGATCCCGGTCGAGTCGCGCAGCACGACGTTCGCCTTGCGTCCGGTCGGCCCGCCGGTCACGACCACCCGGTCGAGCTTCACGTTGCGGACGTAGTCGCCGTGGACGCCCGCCGGCCCGCCCCGAGGCGTCATCCGCAGCGCGATGAGATGGACGTTGCGCGTGCGGTCGAGCTGGACCATCCCGACGGACGCGTTCCGGGTCGCCCGCACGGTCAACTTCGCCGGGCCGCGGGGGCCGATGCGGAGGCGGTCGTAGCGGGCGCCGCGCAGCACGATCGTGCCGCCGCTCCAGCGGAGGCGGTCGACCGCCGCGGCGAACTCGCCGGCGCTCCGCACATAGGCGGTCTCCGCGCCGGCTCTCTGCGGCTCGATGACGGCTCCCCCTGCGAGCGCGGCGAACGCAAAGGCCATGCCTCGCCAGCCCCAGAACCGTCTCCTGGGACGGTCAGACCCCACGCCGCCACCATAGACCGCCCGGCGGTCGTCTTCAAGGCGAGTCAGGCCGTTGAGGCGACGTGCTCGATCGTCCGCTGCGCGAGCCGGTCGAGCGCGGCGACCGACAGCTCCAGGTGCGCCGGCTTCGTGTCCTCGACCTTCGTGTGCGAGAGCCCGCGCAGGCTCTGGACGAAGAGCATCACCGTCGGGACGCCCGCGCGCGCGACCTCCGCGGCGTCGTGGAGCGGCCCGCTCGGGAGCCGGTGGGACCGGCCTGCGACCTCCGTGACCGCTTCGTCTGCGAAGCCGACGAGCGTCTCGTCGAAGAGGATCGGGTCGATCCGCCAGATCCGGCTCCACTCGACGTCCACGTCCTCCTCGCGCGCGAAGCGCTCGCTCGCCTCCTTCGCCTCCGCGAGCATCCGCGCGAGCGTCTCGCCGTCGAGGTGGCGCTGGTCGAGCAGTTGCTCGGCCGTCTCGACGACGGACGTGACGATCCCGGGCTTGCAGACGACGTTCCCGGACGTGCAGACGGCACCCTCGCCCGCGCGTTCGGCGATCGGGCGGATCTCGAGCGCGAGCTTCGCCGCGCCCGCGAGCGCGTCGCGCCGCTTGTCCATCGGCGTGGAGCCCGCGTGCGCCGCCTGGCCGCGCCACGTGACGAGATGGCGCTCGACCCCGAACGTGCCGAGGACGACGCCGAGCGGGAGGTCGAGCGCCTCGAGCACAGGGCCCTGCTCGATGTGCAGCTCGAGGTAGGCGTCCGCGCTCTCGAGCTCGGCGTGCGCATCGAGCGCCCGGTCGAGCTCGACGCCGTGCTCGGCGAGCGCGTCCTGCAGCGCGATGCCGTCGGCGTCGCGGCGCTCGCGGATCTCGTCCTGGTCGTCCATCGTCCCGGAGGCGGCGCTCGAGCCGAAGAGCGAGCGTCCGAAGCGCGCGCCCTCCTCGTCCGCCCAGTCGACGAGCCGGACGGTTGCGGCCGGCTCGCCGTCCTCCGCGAGCCGCCGCATGACCTCGACGCCCGCGAGGACGTTTAGCGCCCCGTCGAGCCAGCCGCCGTTCGGGACGCTGTCGATGTGCCCGCCGATCAGGACGGCGCGGTCAATCTTCCCGCGCAGCGTCCACCACTGGTTTCCGGCCGGGTCGATCGTGTGCTCGAGGGGCAGCCCGTCGAGCCTTCCCCGGAGCCATTCGCGCGCCGTCTCCCACGTCTCCGTCCAGGCGACGCGCTGGGCGCCTTCCTCGTCCCCGGTCAGCTCACGAAGCTCGCGGAGCTCGTCCACGGTGCGGCTCGGCTGGAGCGGCATCAGCCGGAGACTAAACGACCGGCGTCGGCCGCGGCAACGCCGCCGGATCGGGGCGGACCTGCGCGGCCACGTGCTCGTGGAGGACGGGCGGCTCCCGGCGAGGCCGGGCGTCGGGAAGGTCGTCGAGCGGGCGCGTCCCGGCGAGACGGTCGTCCTGGCGACGCAGTAGGCTCCCGCCGACCGCGGGGGAAACGACGGGGCCGCGCACGCGGCGGAAGGGAGGGGACCATGGGCGGAATCTCGCTCGGCGGCATCCTCGTGATCGTGGGCATCGTGCTCATGTTCGTGTGGAGCTTCTGGATCGGGCTGATCATCGCGCTGATCGGGCTCATCGCGTTCGGCGGCTTCGCGCGCGGCCGCTGGTACTGAGGCACATGCGAGCGCGCGCATGAGCGGAAGCGTCGGGTGCCTCGCGGCCGGGACAGCGGCGACGACGTCATCATCGGGCCCTGAACGACGGGAGGCGGCCCGCAGGCCGCCTCCCGTTCGTTCGCGTGCGTCGGATCGACGCGACGCTACTTCCCGCCGTTGCCCTTCGTGGCCGAGCCCGCGCCGTACTCCTTGAGCACGTAGAGCCCGCCGTTTCTGTCGGAGGCGTAGAGCCACGGCTTGCCGGGCTCCTTGTGAATGCCCCAGACGTCCTGGATGCCGCCGTTCATCATCTCGAACTCGTCGCCCGTCTCGTTGTACCGGGCGACCTCGACCGGCTTGTACGGGTCCTTGATGTCGAGGACGAGAACGCCGTCCGAGTACCAGGAGAGGTACGCCTTGCCCTTCTCGACGATGACGTTGTGCACCGAGTACGTGCCGCGCGGGTCACAGGACTCCGCGTGGGGGTCGGCGCTGCACGTCGTGTTGAACGTCGAGGCGAGCACGGGGTTCTCCGGGTCGGTGTAGTCCCAGATCCGGACGCCGCCCCACGGCGTGTCCTCCCGGACGTTGTTCGAGACCACGATCGCATCGGCGCCGAGGGCTGCGGCGTTCGCCAGCTTCTCCGCGAACGTGCACTCGCCGCGGCGGACGATCGCGATGTCGCCGGGGTCGAACGCGCCGGCGTTCAGGATCGGGTCGATGTTGCACGCCCGTCCGATCCAGACCCCCTCGCCGCTCTGCGGGCCGACGTCGGCGAACTTCGGCTGGTTGCCGGCGCCCTCGTTGGCCGCGTAGACGTTGCCGGCGAGCGGGCCGCTCGTCACCTGGACGGTGATGCCGGTGCCGTGGTGCGTCGTGCCGATCGCGATCGTCACCTGGTTGCCGGTCTGGCTGCCCTCGAACGCGTCACCGGCGACGGTGGAGATCCCGAAGCCGGGGATCGTGTTCGTGGCCGTCTCCCCGAACGTGAAGTTCGAGAGCGGGCTGTCGCTCACGATCGCGTCGAAGTCCTCCTCCGTCTCGACGACGAAGCGCCCGTCCTCCGTCGGCCAGGCGGCGTGGCTGTTCACCTCGCCGTCGAGCGAGCCGTTGGCGACGTCGAGCGCGGTCGAGACGTGCTCCGGGTTGGCCGGGTCGGAGACGTCGAGCAGGATGAGGCCCGCGTCCCAGTGGCTCAGGTAGGCCTTCGTCCCGTCATCGGACACCGTGACGTCGTGGAGGAAGCGGTTCTGCGAGAACCCGAACGCCGGGGTGAGCAGGCCGAACATGTAGCCGTTGATGTGGTTCACGAGGACGTTGGGATCCGTCTCGTTGTACGGGTCCGCGCTGCAGTACGCCTCCTCGCAGAGGAGCTCGGCGCCCCACGCGCTCGTGAACTGCGGGTTCGTGGGGTCGGTCAGCTCGTAGATCTGGAAGCTGCCGAAGAACGCGTGCGTCTGCATCCCGACGTAGTCGCGGTCTCCCTGGGTGAACAGGTAGAGGTTGTGCACGCCGACGTTGACGTCGCCGAAGAGCGTTCGGAGCGTCTCGTTCGGGTCGTCCACGCGGGCGCTCGCGAGGTGCACCGGATTGCGTGGGTCGCTCATCTCGTAGATCTCGAAACCGCCGTCGCCGCCGGCGCAGGCTTCGTTCGAGTGGACGAGGATCGTGCCGCTGTTCATCTCCGCGACCTTGACGTCGTTCACGCGGCTGCCCGCGACCGACGGCAGGTTGCCGATGTACGTCGGCTTGTGGACGTTCTTCACGTCGAAGACGGCGACACCCGGTGCCGCGCGGTCCTGGATGTAGCTGACCGGACCGGTGTCCGACCGGAAGCCCTCGCCGGTCCCACACGGGTCGTTGAACGTGCCGATGTACGCGGTGCCCTGATGGGCCCAGACGTCCGTGGTCGCGTTCGGAACGAGCCGCTCACCGCGTCCTGCCACGGCGAGGTTCTTCGTCACCTTCGCGGACGGGCCGCTGCTCACGACGCTGCTCTCCACATCGAGCGCGCTGAGCGCGTCGCTCGGATCGTTCGAGCCGCCCATCGAGCCGCGATCCTGCAGCCCGTCGTCCGGCTCGATCGTGGCTGCGCCGGCGGCCGACGTTCCCAGCGCAAGCGTGAGCGCGAGGACGCCGAGCACGAGCCGGCGGCTCTTCAGTCCTTCAAGCATGGTCCCTCCCCTGATGCCGTTTCCATCTCCCCGTCCCTCAACAGGGAGGCCCCCGAAGGGGGTGCGAGGGCAGGCTAGCGCGGATTGACGGTTGACGGAAGGGGCGTAGACCGCAGGCGACTTCCGGGGGCTCCGCGCCGCCCGCGGCGGGCAACGTCGACGAAGTCCTCGAAGACGCGCAGGAAGCGCTCGTCGGAACGCCATTCCTCGTGCAGCTCCCACTGGGCCGCGAGGCCCCACACGTCGCCCTCGAGTTCGACCGCCTCGACGACGCCGTCGGGTGCCGTGGCCACCGCGCGGAGGCCGTCGCCGAGCCGGTCGATCGCCTGGTGGTGGTGGCTTCCAACCTCCGCCTCGGTCCCGCCGAGCGCCTCGGCGAGGCGGCTGTCAGGCGCGACCGCGATCGCGTGGCGGGGATGGAACGGCACGTCCGGCTCGCCCTTGACGGACGCCTGCTCGACGCGCTTCCAGTGCACCCAGCCCGGGTCGGAGGGATGGTGGCGCCACTCCGGCCTGAGGCTCAAGTCCTGGACGAGTGTCCCGCCAAGCGCGACGTTCAGGAGCTGGATCCCTCGGCAGGTGCCGAGGATCGGAAGGCCGCGCTCGAGCGCCCCCGCGACGAGCTCGAGCTCGAACGCGTCGCGGAGCGGCTCCGTCGGACCGAGCAGCTCGTGCGGCTCCTGGCCGTAGCGGCGAGGGTCGAGGTCTCGGCCGGCGCCGAGCATGATCCCGTCGCAGAGGTCGAGCTGGTCCTCGAGCGCCTCCTCGACCCGCGAGAGGACGAAGGGCACGCCGCCCGCGAGCGCGATCGGGCGCGGCGGTCCGAGCCCCGAGTAGTCGCCGAAGTCGTGGAAGCTCAGCGAGAGGCCGATGACGGGCTTCGCGTTCGTGGTGTCGGGTGTGCGCATGTCGCTGGACCTTGACCCTCGGTCGCCGGAGCGGTCACGATAGCGGCGCGTTCCGCGGCCGGCCTCGTGCGGGCGGCCCGGTTCTTCGTCGGCAGCGACTCAGGAGGCGCCCGTGGCGGACAACGAGGTGGGAGAGACCGGGGTCGGGCAGGACACGAACGGCCGGAACGGGCGAGAGGCGGAGTTCGCCGCGGAGTGGCGGGACGCCGCGTACAACTGCTTCAGCTCGGGCCACAAGTTCTGCCGCGAGGTCTGCCCGGTCATGCAGGTGACCCGCAACGAGAACCACTCCCCGACCGCGTTTCACGCGAACGTCATTGCGATGGAGCAGGGCCTCGTGTCCGTCGAGGACACGGCGCGCGACTACGTCCACTGCACCCAGTGCGGCGCCTGCGAGCTGCGGTGCCCGAACACGCTCTTCACCGGCGACTTCTACCGCTACCGCACCCGGACGGTCGACGTCGTCAAGGCGATGCGTGCGCTCGCGGTCGAGCAGGGCGTCGAGCAGCCCGCCTGGAAGCGCTGGAACGAGCTGACCGACGAGCGGCGGAACGAGCCGGTGCTCGGCGAGGTGCCGGTCTCGCAGGAGCACGTGGCGGACTGGGCGGCCGGCCTCGAGCTTCCGCTCGGCGGCGAGACCGTCCTCTTCTGCGACTGCGAGGCGGCCTTCCACCGGACGTCGCTCCCGCGCGCGGTCGCGCAGATCCTCAAGGCGGGCGACGTCGAGTTCGGGCTCATGCGCGAGCAGTGGTGCTGCGGCGGCCCGGCGGCCGAGATGGGCTACATCGACCAGGCGCGCCGCCTC